>Ga0115552_1000979_pt1 | contig 16531 bp, 14 predicted proteins | sample COGITO_mtgs_1103_3_FD_87178 | JGI IMG/M metagenome (GOLD analysis project Ga0115552, IMG submission 87178) | Pelagic marine microbial communities from North Sea - COGITO_mtgs_110328 | ecosystem: Environmental > Aquatic > Marine > Epipelagic | place: Germany:Helgoland, sampling site Kabeltonne...
CCTTGCCAGATTTGCCTGAACAAGATGTAACAAATATCAGTAATAATATTAATTTAAATAATTGAGCAATTTTCATTGTATCACCTCCAGTCTAACTAAATTACCTTCTTCTTCAACTACTATACTATCGAAATCTATTTCTTTAACTACACCACCTTTAGAACCTAAAATTTGGCCTTCTGATATTATAATTTGATCTTGATTATTAGGTATTTGAACTAAAGCTAATTTAGTTGAATTATTTTGAATAGTTTGACCTTGATTGTTTGAGTCTAAGATACCAACAACTCTAAATGTATCTAATGGATAAACACAAGCTCCGTTGTCCTGTCTCTTAAGTAACTCATCACTTAAATCTCTTAAGAAAGGATTTTCTCCTGCTGAACTTTTATAACATTCAAAATCATTTTTACTAGAAATTGTCATCACTTCATTATTATTTATTTCTTCATTTGCTGCCTCTTTTTGAGTTGATTCAATAATTTCAGTAGTTTGGTTAACCTCAGTAGAGCTTGTCTCTACATTTAAATTCTGTTCATTTGTTTGATTTTCATCATTAACAAGAGTTTTTTTATCGGTTAATTCTTGATCATTAGTATTTGTAATTTCATTAAAAGCTGGTTCATCTCCGGGCTCACCTGCTAATAAATACGTTGGAATAAATAACAAAATTATAAATAAAAGTTTTTTAATCATGATTTTATGTAATTTAGAGTAATGTCTGTTTGTACACTAACTGTATTTTCTTTATTTGCAATTTTTTCTAGTAAAGCTTGTCTTGTGACCACTCCTTTATTTCTTGATTTTACTTCTGCAATGAAGTTTTTGTAATCTACAAAATTTCCTATAATTTTTATTCTATAAGTTGCTAAAATATAATCACTAGAATTTGAATTCGCATTATTATTTGCCTGTCCTTGTTGTTGGCCTTGTGGCGCTGCTTCCTTATAAGGTTCTTCTTTTAACTTATTTAGTTCAACTATTTGAATACCATTTCTTAAAGCAATATCAGCTAAAAATTCAAAGAAAGTTTCGGGTTCACTATTATTAAAATAAATTTTTTTTGTTTCCTCAAAGTCTTCGATTGCTTTTAGCTCTCTATTTTTAATAGTTTGAATTGTTTGTGATCCCGTATCTAAAAAAGATTGTTTTGTCGATAAATCCCCTTCTATTTGTCGAGCATTATTAATAGTGCTATCTAATATTCCTATTTTTCCAACATAAAAAGAAATCACCACTACAGCTACGTAAGCTATTTTACTTAAATAAGACCCTGGCCCTAATTTTTTAGTATCATCTGGAAACTTAAGTTTTATTTTTTTAGTTTTTTTGCCTTTTTTAGCTGGAGGTAATTTTGGTTTTCTCAGGCTAAATAGTTCTTGATGTTTAAGATTTTTAACTGGGTCTATTTTTTTTGGTTTCTTAATGGACGCTTTTTGTTTTTTAACAGCTTCTATTTTAACTACTTCATTTACAACCTCATTTGAAGTTTTAGATTTTCTTTTTTTTCTTAATTTTTCTAAAATTTTTTTATTTTTTATTTTTTTAATTTTAACCATTTTTACTTTGTAGTTTGTCTTTTTTTAAGTCAACTCTGATAACGAAGTTTTTTACTTCCATTAAAGTTCCATCATCCAAATTTTCATCTGGTGTAGGTGCGTTGTTATTGGAAAAAAGTGGTGTTAAATCTCCCTGAATATTCTCTGGATCAGCATTTACTGTTGGTGGTGTTGGTACATTTGAAGCAGCGTTTGTATTTGGCAGATTAGATTGTTCCTTTTCAATTTTAGTAATTCCTATTGTTCTTAATTCTGGTTTTCCAATATTAATCCTTAGGTTTGATAAGAAAATATTTAAGTCTTCATCAGATAAAGCATAACCATTAAAAACAGCATGATCATCTTCAACGTATTGTAACTTGCTTATCTCAATACCGCTAGGAACTATAGAGGGTGTTTCGATAATAAGTTGAGTAAATTCATCTTTGTTTTTTATAATTTTATTTGCAAGCAATCTTTTTTCTTCTAGTCTTTTCGTTTTAGCAGTTGCGCTTCCAATTTGTTTGATTAGATTATCATAATCTTTTTTAACTTTATCATAATTGATTAGCACATTGGCTTTTTCTAAATATACTGGATAAGTTTGGCTTGTTAAAGAAGCGAAAGTTAAAATTAATAATATTAAAATTAAATTTAATGATGAATTGCTAAATCTTACTCTTCTATTATTAGATATATTTTCATACATATGATGAAGATTTAATTTGTATTTAATTTGATTTGGTTCTTTAGAGGAAAATGGATTGAAAAATCTTAAAGCGGCTCCAACATTAGGATAATAATCTTGGCTTTCAGGTTCATATTCCATAAATTGTTTTTCTAATTTTTTGTCAAATTTCATCAACTCATTATCAAAAATATTTTCTGACTCTACTTCTGACGATGCTGGCTGGGGTAAAAAACTAATTAATTTAAAATTTAAATCAGGAAGTTTATTTTTTAATCCTTTAACAAAATTTTCAGAACTACCTAGTTCCGTGTGAACAAAAACATCTTTAAGATCAAATCCTTCAATACCATCTTTTGTAATTCCACCTGTGTCTTCTAGTTTTGTGTTAACATCAGTTAAAATCCTCTCATAAACTTCATTCCAAAAAGGTCCGGTTGGATCAGGAAGTCTCTCAATTTGCTTTATAAGCACTAGATCTTCTCGAATTATAGTATTTTGAATAAATAAAACTTCTTTAGGTGTATGAATGAAGAAATAATTTTCTTTTTCACCATATTCAAATAATGCAAACGAACTAGTTTTATAAATTTTTCTTGAATTTAAAATGCCATTAATATTTCCAAAACATTTTGGTTCAAATACATTTGGATTTACACCAGCGTTAATTAAAATATTATAAATATTTTCTATTTCTTTTTTATTTGTTGCTGCAACTAGGATATTGTTTTCTCCTGAGACTTTATCGCTACCTACAATTTGATAATTGATCACGTCCTCTTCAAAATTAATATTAGCATCTTCGTGTTGTGCCCAAAAATCTTCTTTTTTGGATTGTTCTTCTAATTCAAGAGGGCTAATTGTTGGAATTTTAAGCGAGCTAATTTTAACTTTAGATGTAGGTATAATAACAGTCGCTTCATGACCAATTAATTTTTCTCTAGCTAAAATTTGTTTTATTTCCTCAGAAAACTGAATTTGATTTTCAGCAAAATTCATTTTTTCGTCAAAATCAAATTTCTCCTCAACTATTTTTAAAATTTTTTTTCCGTTAGGGCTGATTTTGCAAATTTTTATACTCTTCTCATCAAATTCAATTGAAAATCTTTTTTCTTTAGACAAGCAAACGGATCCGAGGATTGGGTAAAATATTTTAGAAAAAATATCTTGTATTTGTTTTATTATTTTTTTTAGTTTTTCCATAAAGTCGAATCAACCTCTAGTTTAAACGTTTTTTCCGCAAAAAATAAGGGAAATATGCACAGAATCGCCCTTCAGTTGAGCTTAATTTTAGGTGCTTTTTTTGGGTATTTGTTTCTAAATTTAGTTTAAAAACTTATCCAACGGTTTTCTTTACTGATTTTTGTTCATTATGGTTTTTTCAATAAAATTCAAATATTATTATTTCAATGAAAATTTTACTATTTAAAAAATTTAAAAAAGGAATGACTTTAGTTGAAATACTAATAGTGATTGCGCTGATGGGCATTATAGGGGCGATTGGCTTTGCCGGTTTTGGTGGAATAAGCACTGGCTCTCAATTTGCTGCAAATAAAGCGACTTTGACAGACTATTTAAAAGATGCGAGGTATAGATCTTATAGTGAAGGTAAACCAATAAAAGTTATATTAGAAGTTAGTGGTAGTGACTATACTTTAAAAACTTATGAACCTACAGGTACAAGTTGGAGAGATATAAACTTAAATCGAAGATGTGACTGCGCAATTGGTGATGTTTCAGGAACTAATTGTGATAATGCTTTTTCAAACGTAGCATTAACATCGATGACATCGGACACGGGCTTAGATAAAACTGTCGAACAAACATTAATTACAACATGTGATGACGCTAACTGCACAAATGAATTAGCTAATAAAGTTGAAATGTGTTTTTTGCCTGATGGAACTTCTCCTAGCGCTCAATGGTTTAAAATTTATGATGATGATCTTTCACAAATATTTAGATTAAATAACACTGGTTATGTTGAATAATATTTTTAAAAGAAAAAAAGCATTTTCATTAATTGAAGTATTAGTCGCTATTTTTGTTTTAGGAATGATTTCTATTGTTTTTATTAATTCAAGTACAACATTTATAACTGGGCAACAGAAACTAGTAAGCAGCGATAGAAGAGATCAATTAGCTGCTTTAATTATTTCAGACATAATGGATTTTGCTAAAGCCGTAAATAATCCTTATGGAACAGTTACAGCAACCACGCAAACAATTGCTACGGGTGCTACTACGATTATAGTAACAGGGCTGTCTCAAAATCCTACAATTGGAGATATTTTTTTAGTAAATGGAATTAGAGGTCGATATACTGTTTCAAGTGTTGCTGGCACAGGAGCAAATAGAACAATAACAGTTGAGGAAGTATTTCCATCAGCTGCTTTATCAAGTGATACGGCAATAACATTTATTGCATTGGCACAAAATACTCTTTCTTGCTTTAACGGACTGAATTTAAATAATGCTGCTCCTTCAACCACTTCTAGCTGTACAACGGTTCCTCAAAACGTGAGGGACTTACATAATCACTGGAGGACGCAAATTAATAACGAGTTAGGATCTGATGTTAATGTCAGAGATATCGATGTTGAATCAGATGGTTTAGTGCGTGTAACGTTAGGAGATGGCGCAACTAATACTATTCTTGCTAAAAGAGTTGATGTATGCATTTATGATGACACTCAAGATAGTGTAGCGTTTTCTTTTCCAGGATTAGATGAACCAGTTCAAACAGGAATAATGTCTGGTTCAGAAAATATTACACTTCACTATTCTTTCAATGGAAGAAACGTTCAACAATATGGAAATTTAGACTCTGACTCAGGTGGTACAACAAACATGACTGACTCTTGTGGTACAGTTGGATCTTCTACATGTAGACAAAATTATTCATGGTCAAATGCTGCTACTGTTTTTATGTACAGATATACAGGTCCTGATGTTAGAATTATACCTTCTGGTTGCGACGATACTGTTTGGGCGGGTCAATGTGATGGAGTTCGAATGAATAATAATGATTTGTCGTTAGTTTTTATCTTCGATGAATATAACAATGCAACAGATTCATCCGATCAAAGCACATTAGGTTACACTATAACTGGAGGTAACGGTGGTGGTTTTTTAAGATTTACAGTTGATAACCTACCAGATAATGCAAGGATTGTGGTTTTTGATGATGATAGTGAAAGCTGCGAAGCTTCACTATCAGGTGGATCTTGTACAGGTAATTTTAGATGGGCAAATGCTCATGATGGGATGGTAATTCATCTAGGAACTGGGAATATAAATGCGCTTGAAGATTTGGAATTAGAGATTCAACAAGTTCCATTTGGAATAAATCAATGGAGAGTACTTAAACCGGATACTGCGGGTTGTTTAATAGCAAGTGATGATGCTAACAGTTCTCACGGCCAAGAATTTAACCAGGAAAACAGGGATCTATGTTGGGAGTATATTACAGCAGCACAAACTACATTAGTTAACGCAATCACACCTTCAAGTAATTCTGCAATTTTAGCAGACACTTCTTTTTTACCTGACGCTCCTTCAAATATGCAAATAGGAAGTGAGTTTGTAACTTACACGGGGTTAAATAGAGGTACTAACACAGTAAGTGGTCTGACCAGAGGTGTTAGAGGTTCTGGGACTATAGACGCTTTGATAAGTGCCACTGACACAACAAGTTTTACTCGAAATATTAATGGAGGTACTGGAGCAGCTCAAATAGCTCCTTTCGGAGGTTTAGCTGAGATTAACGGCGAAGTATTTGAAGTCAATCATGGAAGTTTTGGACAATCTTTAAATAATTTTAATAATTCAAATATGACGTTTATAGCTAGAGCTCAAAATGGAACTACGGCAATCCAACATGCGGCTGGTTCTACAATAAGGAATTGGGATATGCGTGCACAAAATCATGCAGCAGGAACTGTTGTTTGGGAAGGTTCAGCCAATACAATACCAGTTGTAATGCCTAGAAATGGAACAAGTCCTAATGCTACTTATCCTAGAGTAAGAGTAAAAGAACAAGTAAATTTAAATTTATCCTCTGCAAGTATTTGTGAATAATATGAAAAAAAATTTAAAAAAATATAAAGCTTTTACTTTAGTTGAATTAGTTGTTGCAATTTTTATTACATCTTTGGTTGCTGTGACATTATTTAATTTATATGACAGAAGTGCTAAAGATTTTTTTCAAGTGCAGGATACTAGCGATTTACAAAGTGAATCAAATATTTTATTCGCAACAATCGAAAAAGATCTAGCTAAGGGTGGTTTCGTTCATCCTGCCAGAGGAGATATAAGTAATTCAGCCAATTGTAGAGATGGCATTACTGCCGCTAATGCAGTGAACATTGTTTCTGGAAATGAAGTAAGTGCTTGTTTTGATATACCCAACTTTGATGGAAGCGTCATTTATAGATATAAAATTACTTATAGAAAAGGTACGTTCACTGGAGGACCTGATGCAAATACTTTGTATAAAAAAGTTGAACGAACAGATGATTGTATCACTGTAATATCTTCAAGTGGAGATCCAAATTTTAATTCTATTACTCATAATTGGCAACCTGTATCAGATAAAGTGGGAGATATTACTTTTTCATATCCTTCAATTGGTGGTTCCACAAATGATAATAGCTTAGATGTAGATATATTGTTTACAGCTAACTCTGGAAACCCGGTATCTATTAATTTCAATAAAAGAGTTTTTTTAAGAAATAAAAATCTTACGGGAAATAGTACTCAGTGTGATGATAAATGTCCTAATGCTAAAGATTTATTTGTAAACTACGATGTATCAGACGATGATACTATATGGGATCCTGCAGCAAATAATGTGCCTAGTGCCAGAGTTGCTATAACAACGAATTATGTTCAGAACGAAGATAGTTTTGATTGGGACTCAAATATGGAAACCAATTTAGGTTTAACAGTTAATTTTAACGCTGCTATTGGTGTATTGGAAATCGATGGAAATGCAACTGCACAACAATACCAAGATTTTTTAAGAACTGTGCGATACGTAAATCTTGTAGATGATCAAGATGATAGAACTGCAGTTCTCGGTGACGATCGTTCTATTCAATTAGCTTTAGGATTTCCAGGGCTTTGTTCGGATTTAATTCCAAGAGAGGCTGGTGGAGTTCAACATTTTATATGTTATACGCAGGATACTACATCAGGAAGAGGCGCTCTAACCGGTGGTGCTACAACTGACAGTTTGACAGGTAATGCATTGTGGTGGAGTCAGGCAAAACTTAGAGCCGAGGCATTAAGTTATTATAACTTAAATGGCTACCTAGGTACAATTACTAGTGAAGACGAAAATAATTATATACTTGATAAAATTAGAGACGGTGATGGCGATCCAATTGCTGCCTGGTTCGGGGCTTCAGATATGATAGATACAACTACCGCGGACGGAATGTCTTCTTTTACTGCAACAGAGGGAGATTGGCGTTGGGTTGGTGGACCTGAGGAAGGACAACTTTTTTTTACTGATGATGACGTTAGCAATGATAATTTTACAAGTTGGAGGACTGGCGAACCTAACGACTGTTGTAACGATATTCAAGGAGTGACTTATAATAACAACAACTTAGAGACAAACGAACACTACCCAGCTGAGGCTGGAGAACATTACGCACAGTTTAGTGATAATCAAAATGGAGGTTGGTGGAATGATTTATTTCTCCCAGGTGTAAATTATTCTCCATTTGCAACTTTAGGGTTTGTGTTAGAATTTAGTAGTAATTTTGCAGCACAACAAGTTTGTAATAACGCAACAGCAGCAAATCGAAGAGCATGTGTTAATTATTGGAATGAATTCGGAGTAGTAATAGATGATACTACCTATCAAGATCCAAAAATGTTAGATATATGTTTACCTGACGTATGATGAAATTAAAAAAAGAAAAAGGTTTCGTTTTAGCTTTGACAATACTAATCTTGTTGGCATTATCTACTTTTAGTGTGGCTATGATGGGAATTTTACAAAATAACTCAAAAAATAGAGGAGCTGCTCATAAAACTAATTTAGTAAAACAAGCGGCTGAGTATGGTTTAGAAAGAGGAAGACTTTGGCTTGTAGATAATATGTCTGCACAAGGTACAAATGCAATTGTTATCACTAATTCAGAAAATACCGCCGTTACAGGTGATTGTTTAGGTCTTCATGGTTATACAAACACATCGAATTTTATTCATTATGCTTATAGACAAGTTGGAGCAGATTTTGCGGATGCAGGTGTAGATAGTAGATTAAATGAATACACTTATGATGTTTATGTTCAAAGAATTGGAAACCATACGACTACAAATGGATACAATTACGTACCAACTCCTACTGAGGGTGCAGATAACTTAACTGCAAATCAATTTACAAGTAGAAGACTATTTTATAGGGCAATTGCTTGTGGCTACGGACCTACTGACTCAAATCAAATAGTACCTCTTCAAGTTTACCTATCAGTTGGAGGTGACGGTGCAACGGGAAATGTAGCAAGAAGTGTAAATATTGAAGGTTACTTCACGCCATAAAAATATTTAAAATGTCATTACAAGATAAAATATCAACTTATACCGGTCAGCACGATTTATCAGACTTTCATATAAGATCTAATCAACCAATGGCGATGAGAATTGATGGTGACGTTCATGTGTTTGAAGATGATTTGATTTCAAGAAAAGATATTGAACTTTTCTGGAAATCTACATTAAACAACGCGCAATTAAAAGAAATCGTCACTGCAAGAGATTTGGACTATGCTGTTCAAATTGGAGATTTTCGATTTAGGGTAAATGCTTATTATTCAAGCTACGGTCCTTCAATGGTGCTTAGAAAAATCGTCAGTGAAATACCTCAAATGGAAAAGCTGGGTCTACCTTCTGCTGTACATGAAGCAATAAACTATAAAACTGGTTTAGTCTTGGTTACAGGACAAACCGGCTCGGGAAAGTCTACCTCACTTGCAGCTATGATTGATCAAATTAATTCAAATAGATCAGAAAATATTATTACAATTGAAGATCCTATCGAATTTATTCATACAGGAAAAAAAAGTATTCTATCACAAAGGGAAGTTGGTAAAGACACTAAATCTTTTGCACGTGCATTAAAATCAGCACTAAGACAAGACCCAGATGTAATTCTTGTTGGTGAGATGCGTGATCTTGAAACTGTTTCTTTAGCACTTACTGCAGCAGAAACAGGACACTTAGTATTTGGAACACTGCACGCTAGCGGTGCAGCGTCTACCGTAACCAGAATTTTAGACGTGTTCCCTTCTGAACAAAAACCATTAGCTCAAGCGATGTTAGCTGGATCAATTAGAATGGTTCTATCACAGCAATTATTAAAGAAAAAAGGTGGTGGTAGAATTGGTTGTTTTGAAGTTATGACAGGCTCAAGCGCAATAAGAAGTTTGATACGAGAAGGAAAGATGGCTGCAATAACATCAACGCTTCAAACTTCAGGTAAAGATGGCATGATCACAATGGAAAAATACCATGAAGGTCTAAAAGAAAAAGGTTTGATAGATTAAATCTTTTTTGTATTCAAAAAAAATTCTACTACTTTTAATTGAAAAAATATTAACATCGTTATTTTTGTAATTCAGTAAAAAGAAAAGATAAGTTATATTATTCGAATCATGGGTGATTCTGATTATTTCAAGGATATATTCGCTGCAATCGACGAGATCAATTTACCTAAAGAAAAGAAAAAAAAAAAATTAGAAGAAAGCAAAAGTTTAGAGCAAGAAAAAGTTTCAAAGCCAAAATCTCTAAATAAAAATGAAACTATACCATTAAGTACAGAAGAACTAATTAAACATGCTGAGAAACAATTAAAGCCAGCCAAGAAAAAGTATTCACCAAATTTAGAAAAACCTAAAAGAACTGCTAAAGAAGTTCAAAAAGAGATAATGCAAATCCTTGGGGATCTCGTAGATGAAAAAACAAAAAACTTAATTGAAGAAGAACTTGAATATAGTTCTTTTGAAAAACAATTTAATTACATAAATTTTATGGCACTGAAAAATAAAATTAAAAAAGTTAGATCAATTGGATATTTGCTACAAGCTAAAAACTCTAAACTTGAAGCAAAAATGAAAGATCTAGCTCTTACACTTGTAAATTACAAAGATAACAAAAACCAAGCTTTTAAAATTATTGGTAACCAAGTGAACCAACATAAAGATAGTTTTTTAAAATTAAAAGATTACTCTATTAAATTAAGATCTCTTGGAAGAAAATTAGATGCAAAAAATAAGTTTTTAGAAAAAGAGTTATCAGATTTAAAATTTCAATTTGCTGTTGCCAGTAATGATAACCAAAAACAATTGAAAGATGTTAATATTAAAGTTGAAGTTCTTTCAGAAGAAAGAGAGAAACTTAGAGGTACTGCTGAATTCTATAAAGAAGCACAGGAGAAACTTGTTATTGAAAATAATGGAAACAAGAGAAGAATTGACAATCTTTGGACTAAGATAAACTCTTATGAAGCTGAGAGAAATGAACTCATTGATGCTACAGGTAAATTACAAGGTGTTTTGAATAAATTTACCAATATTCAGAAGCTTACATCTTTAGAAAAGCAATCTACTGCGTTAAAAAAAGAGCCTGACGAAATCAAATAAATAAAATATAGAGTGTTATATGATTGATAATTTAATCAATAGCATCTCAAAAGTAGTTATAGGAAATAAAGATAAGATTAAACTCGTTTTAGCTTCAATTATTTCTGAAGGGAGTATCCTAATAGAAGATTATCCAGGTACAGGTAAAACGACTTTAGCAAAAGCAATAACTGAAAGTTTAAAATTAGATTTTAGAAGAGTTCAATTCACTTCAGATTTATTACCAAGTGATATTTTAGGTTTTAATATGTACAAAGGAACAAAACCATTTTTTCAAAAAGGTCCTATCTTTACTAATATTGTACTAGCAGATGAACTAAATAGAGGAAGCCCAAAATCACAAAGTGCGTTTATGGAAGCTATGGAAGAAAAGAGTGTCACAATAGATGGAAAAACATATGATCTCCCTACTCCATTTTTTGTCATCGCAACTCAAAACCCGATGGACACTGCTGGAACTAGTTTATTACCAGACTCTCAATTAGATCGGTTCATGGTCTCTTTTTCTTTAAGTGATCTAAATGATGATAACAAAATTAAAATGCTAAAAAATAATGAGAAAATTTCAAAATCTAATCAAAAACTAAACCTTAAAAAATTAAAAGAAATTAAAGAAAAAATTAATGTTGCGGATACGATATATAATTATCTAATTGAAATTGAAAAAAAGACTAAAGAGCTTAACCAAAATATCCACCTTTCTGCTAGGTGCTTGAAACAAATAATCGATTTATCTAAAGGTTGGGCTGTAATTAATGAAAAAGACTATGTAACTCATCAGGATGTAAAAGATTTACTTCCATATGTTTTGAGACATAGAATTAATTTTTTAAAACCTGAAGAAAAAATTGAGTTTATTAATTCAGAAATATTAAGCAAAATAGAAATTGAAAAATGAGTTTTGCTTTAAACTCTTTATTAAAAAACGAAAAAATCTACATCTATCCAAATCTTAAAGGCGTTTACTTAGGTTTATTTGTTAGTTTTTGTTTTCTAGCTGCTGTTTTTTATCAAACTAACTTTGCATTGGTTTTGTCTATAGTTATTTTTTTTGTTTTCTTTATTTCAATTTTAATTTCTCATCAAAATATTAGGAACATTGAAAATGTAGAAATAGAAGAATACATTGAAGAGGGAAAATCTTCTTATATCTCAATTAATTTAAAAAATATTAAAAATGAGAAAAAAATAAACCTTAATATAGAATTAGATGGTCATGAGATCGGAAACTTTAATTTTTTAAAAACATTAAATGAGATAAAAGTTAAGAAAGTTTTTAACGATAGAGGTATAAAACAAATATCTAATCTTGTTATTAAATCTGATTTTCCATTTGGGGTAATAAAAACTAAAAGATCAATTGAGATTAAAAATAGAATATTTGTCTATCCTAAGCCTATTCGACCATCTGAAAACTTATTCATTAATCAAAATATACTTGATCGATTAAATAAAGATAATGAGTTTGATAATATTGATGAATTTAGACCAGGAGATAACTTATCTAAAGTAGCTTGGAAAAAAACTATAGCTCAAAATAAATTTTATGTAAAAAAATTTAAAACTTACAAAAAAGAAGAGAAAATTATTATAGATCTAAATCAAAATTATCACTATGGCTTTGAAAAAATTCTAAACTTTTCCTCTTATTTAGTTTTGAATTCCAAGCAAAATAATGTTGGTTTAATTTTAAAACATAAAAATAAGGAATTTGCTTTAACAAATACGAAAACCTCATTAAATGAAATTTTAAAATACCTAAGCTATGCTTCTCAATAATAAAAAGTTTTTTGATTTAACACATATTATTTTTACCTTAAGCCTTTTTTTAGTTTCAAGAAATTTATCTGATTTAAATATTTTTTTTTGGATTATTCTCTACGTATTTGCATTTACTCTTTATGTAAAGAATTTAAAGATAAATTTTATTATTTTATTTTTATTACTTTGTGCATCTCTTTATATTCAATTGTTTTTTTTTGAGTTTGTTTTAGCTAAAGAGTTTTTTGTAAAGATTATAGGAATTTTATTAGTTTTTAGGTTTTTAAATATTAAAACCAAAAACCATCTCTTTAGTTTTAATATAATTTGTCTTTTTATAAGTGTTCTCAATTTAACGGAAAGCCAGGATTTAATTAACTCTTTACTATCAACAGTTTTGTTAATTTTAACCATTTCTAATTTTTATCTATCAAATCAAACTACATTAATTGAAATGGATTTAAAAAATATGATTAAATATCTTGGTTTTGGATTAGGTTTGATTCCGGTGATCGCTATTTTTTACTTAATTATCCCACGAACAGACATAACCCTTAATCTATTTAATGCTTCTAAAAATAATTTAGGTATTCCAGATAGTATTAACCTTGGAAGCTTTGAGCAAATATCTGAGTCTGATGAAAAACTATTTGTTTTGATTAATGATAATTTCAAAAAGAATGAGCTTTATTTTAGAGTAAAAGTTTTTGATCAAATTGATGACAAAAAATCTTGGAGACCTTCTTCTGGTTATTATTTAATAAGAAAGTTTCCAAATTCTATTCAAACAGTAAATTTTACGCCTCAGAATAAGATGTATAACTTAATTATTGAAAATTATAAAAATAGTTGGCTTCCTATACTAAAAAACACAACAATAGTTAGTGATCCACAAGATTATTCTTTTAGTATATTTAATCAAACTTACAGATCTAAAAAAGAAATTGAGAGCAAAAAGTTAATTCAACTTAGAAAATATACAATTAGCATGGGGTTAAACGATGAGCTTCGTCAATATTATTTAGATCTACCTAATTCTATTTCTTCTGAATTAAGGAAATGGGCAGATACTAATAAAAAAGGTAGAACAGATACTGAATATTTAAGGAATATTTTGAATACGTTTAATAAAGATGATTTCTATTATTCTTTAAAGCCACCGATCAGTGAAAATATTAATGATTACTCTGATTTCTTTTTTAAGATTAAAGAGGGTTACTGTGAACATTATGCTGGAACATTTGTAATTTTAGCAAGATTAGCTGGTATTCCAGCGAGAATAGTCACAGGTTATCTTGGGGGTGAGTTAAATAGTGTTGGTGATTTCTATGAATTTAAACAGCAAGATGCTCATGCTTGGGTTGAGGTTTGGGATAGAGGCAAATGGATTGAGTATGATCCTACTTTAGCTATTCCACCAAACAAAGTAAAAACTACTCTTAATCAAATCTTAAAAGAAAATTCAAACGATAATATCAGATTAGGTACAAGCTTATTTAAAGATTTTTCTAATTATATCAGTTATCTTGATTTCGTTTGGACAAAAAGTTTAATCAGCTATGATAAAAATAAACAAAAACAATTTATTCAAGATTTAAAATCATTAAAGATAAGTAAAAATATAATATTAATTTTTATTCCTATTAGTGTATTTTTAATTATATTTTTTATATCAAAACTGACACCTAAAAATATTTATAAAATTAGATTTTACTTTGTTTTATTATTATCTAAGAAAAAAGATAAGATACTTAACTCTGATACTTTAGATGAAGTTTTTAAAAAGCTTGAACCTCAATCCCAATTTAAATATTTAGAATTTTTTAAAAAATACGAAAAAGTTTTATATTCTTAATTATTTATATTTAGCAGAAGTTATAAATTCATTAAAACTTTCACACCAAACTATTAATGAATTATAATTTTCTAATGGAAGCTTAACTTTTGAGGTTACGGTAAAATTAGTGAAAGTTTTTACATCTCCAACATACAATGAGTCCATTTTAATTTTTAAAAACTCTTTCTCATTCTGAACAAATGATTTTGTTAAATATAATCTGTAATCTGGTCCTGGTGCTAGTTTGCCTACAAAAGAAATTTTATCTTTTTCTAAAAATACCTCACCATCACCATAATGAAGTAAGTCAGAGCCATCTAAATTTCTAATAAATTCTGTTTTGTAAACAGCTTTATTGCTTTCGTTGATAATAAAATTTTTATCTGGAGCTTTTGGAGCAGTTAAAATTGGTAAAAGATAAATTCCTAACGCAAAACCAAAAACCAATACAAATAAATGCGTAAGAGCAGGAATTATTAATTTTTTCATGACTTATATTTATTTAAAGCAGACTAAATGATCGATGTAAATTGGTGTTTTTACTCCAAACTTTTCCTCAACCTCATGTTGATGGATATGGTGAGAATGGACAAATACAGGTATCAAATCATTGTTTTGAGTTTTTAATATGTAAATAAAATTAGTTCCTCTAAATTTTTTATCAACGACCTCTAATTTTAAATTACTTTTATCATCATGTTCTAAATCTTCTGGTTGAACCAATAGTTTAACGGATGTACCTTTTTTGTACTTTTTAACAAAATTCCCTTTAATAATACCTAAGCAATCATGTTCTACGCTATTATCATTTAGAACTTTTGCATCTACAAGAATTCCTCTATTTAAAAAATTAACTACCTCTATGGAATTAGGATAATGATGAATATTATAAGGAGTATCAAACTGTTTCATTGTCTGACTTAAAAGAATTCCACAATAATCAGCCATATAAAAAGCCTCATATGAATCGTGGGTAACTATTATTGTCGTGATTTTTTTTTCCTTTAATATTTTTTTTATATTTTGTTGTAGTTCTACTTTTAAGCTTTGATCTATATTTGAGAAAGGTTCATCTAATAATAATAATTCTGGCTTTGACATTAATGATCGAGCAAGAGATACTCTTTGTGCCTCACCAGCACTTATTTGATGAGGATATTTTTCAGTTAAACCCTCTAAGTGTAAAAGTTTAATTAATTCATTTATTTCAAAACTATATTTTGAATTTCTATTTCTTTTAGCGCCAAAATTTATATTTTCTAAAATTGTATAATGTGGAAACAGGCTATTGTCTTGAAAAGATAAAGCTATATTTCTTTTTTCCGGTTCAATGTGATCATTTTCAGAAGATAAAAGTCTTCCCTTTAAATATATTTCACCCTTTGGTATGTTTTGCAAACCTGCTATAGATCTCAAAATTGTAGTTTTTCCTATTCCTGATGGACCTAATAAACAAATGATATCACCTTCATTTTTAATTGTCAGATTAAAATCTAGAACTTTATTTTTTTTACTAGCGGCAAAAGTTGCATTATTAATTTCAAGAAAATTTATAGACATATTTTTAATATAATATTATTTTTCAGAAAGTATATGCTTTGAAGTATAAAATATTAAAAGAGCTGACCAAAAAATAATAAATAATGAAGGTAATGCAGCGGCTTCTAATAAATCCTGTGATGCATTAGCATAAGCTTTAGTTGCAAATGTTTCAAAGTTAAAAGGTCTTAATATTAAGGTAATTGGTAATTCTTTAATGATTTCTATTGCAATTAAAATGCTGACTAAATAAATGCTATTTTTTAAATATGGGTAATGAATTTTTCTGAGTGTTCTAAATTTGGTGTATCCCAACAGATAAGAACTTTCATCTATAGATTGATTAATTTTTATATAGCTAGATCTGATTCCATTAAAAGCTAAAGAATAAAACCTAATAAAATATGCCATTATTAAACCTAACATTGAACCAATAAAAATTTTTTTAATACTTGTTGTTGAAAAAAAAGAAGAAAAAAAATCACTAAACCAAGAAAAAAAGGTAATAAATGCA
>Ga0115552_1000985_pt1 | contig 16467 bp, 9 predicted proteins | sample COGITO_mtgs_1103_3_FD_87178 | JGI IMG/M metagenome (GOLD analysis project Ga0115552, IMG submission 87178) | Pelagic marine microbial communities from North Sea - COGITO_mtgs_110328 | ecosystem: Environmental > Aquatic > Marine > Epipelagic | place: Germany:Helgoland, sampling site Kabeltonne...
ATCTTATTCTGCGGATGCACGGATTTCAAGAACGTCGGACGGACGAAACAAATCGACGAATCGGTGTTTGCGAACGTGAACGTCCCTTCGAAAATTTCCACGTTTGAGAATGAAAATGATTTGGAGTTTACATTCATCGCGTCCGGTTCCGCGGCGGCACACAACGTGGCCATCGATACGAAAGGGAGGTTATGGGCGTGGGGGAGGAACGAGAACGGGCAGTTAGGGACCGGGGATAAAGATAACAGGAACGCGCCGAGTGTGGTGAAAGGGATTCACTTTGGCGAGAATGCAGACGGCGAGGGCGAGGAGGCGGTGAAAATCGTTTGGGCGGCGTGCGGGAAGAACCACACGATTGCGATAGATTCAGAAGGTGGGTTTTACGCGTGCGGGTCGAATAAGTCCGGCCAACTCGGGGTTCCCATCACGTGGTCGAGGCAGAAGAAGAACGTGGACGACGAACGCGTGGAGTTTGTGAAGAGCGCGAGCGCGACGCAGGCGAAGTTCGTGAAAGCCACGTGCGGGGTGGATTTTACCGTGTTGACCGACGCGGAGGGGAAGATGTGGTCGTTTGGATGCCCACAATACGGACAGCTAGGCCACGGGGACGATCACGAGTACAACATGAAGGAAGGCACGGTGAAGTTGGCGTACGAGCCGCAACCGACGCCGAAGATGATTAGGAGCGGAGATTTGAACGCGGAGAAGGATTATAAAGTCGTCAAAGTGTGCTGCGGACACAATCACGTGGCGTGCTTTTGCGAGGACGGGAAACTTTACACGTGGGGGAACGGTGGTTACGGCAGGTTAGGCCATCGCGTGCAAAAAGACGAGTTTTCACCGAAAATGGTAGAAGTTCAAGGGGGCGATAGAAACTTGATCCCGAAAGACGCCATTTTGGCGTGCGGGAGTACCGCGACGCACTTTTCCGCGTGCATGGGCCAGTTATACGCGTTCGGAAAGTTGAAAGTGAGCGGCGATAACACGATGTACCCAATGCCGCAGATGGATTTACAAGGTTGGGTGTTGAGAGATTTCGCGAGTGGCGCGGTGACCTTCGCGACGTGCCAAGACGAGATGACCGTGACGTGGGGCGCCGGCGGGTACGGCGAATTAGGCTACGGGCCAGAAGGAAAAAAATCGAGCGCGTGCCCGGATGTGGTGCCGTCATTGCAAGGGAAGAGAACGATTATGGTCGCGTGTGGGTTAGGACAGACGCTGTTTTTGGTGAAGAGCGAAGACGTGAAGGAAGGCGTGCCGGTGTTCGAGCCGTTGCCGGAAACGAAAGGCGGAGAGAAGAAGAAACAAGGCGCGCATTTGATCAAACCAGGGGGTGCGAAGAAAGCGAAGAAGTAATCGCCACCGCGCGTGTTGATGTGTCGTCTCACGTGTGTGCGTGTGTGTGTGTGTGTGTGTGTGCGTCATCATTATATAAAATGGACCAATTATTATTTTAATTAAAAATTTTATGAAGTCAGTTGAAATAAACACAAACCCGTGGTCTACGCACGGACTTTTTACCAATAATATAAAACGTCATCAGTATAGTAAGTAACCACACATACGCACGCGCAAACGCGTTCATTCGTTCGATGCATTTAACTCAAACCCATGATTTGTTCGGTTTCCGTGTCGACGCTAATCTCGTAATACGCCGGTCTGGTCGGTAACCCCGGGATGGTAGGGAACGCGCCGACGAGCGGTACTAAAAAGCCAGCCCCGGCGGATAATCGCAAGTCACCAATCGGTAACGTGAATCCAGCCGGCGCGCCTTTCATGTTCGCGTCGTGCGAGAACGAGTATTGCGTCTTGGCCATGCACACCGGCAAGTGGCCGAAACCTTGTTCCGTGAACAAAGCAATCTTCTCTTTCGCTTGCTCGGAAAACTCCACCCCGCCGGCTCTGTAGTATTCCTTCGCGATGTGTTCCACTTTCTCTTCGATACTCATGTCTTCCGTGCTGTAACCGAGCTTAAACTCGCTCGCGCTCGCGTTTTCCTCGCACACTCTCGTGACAGCTTTGCCCAACTCGGTGGCGCCCAACCCGCCTTCGGCGTGGTGCGTGCAAATTTCAACTGCAGACGCGCCCGCCGCTAACGCAGCTTGTCTAATCGCTTCGTGTTCCGCCGGCGTATCCGTCGGGAACGCGTTAATCGCAATAACCACTGGAATTCCAAACGATCTCGTGTTTTCGATGTGTCTGGTCAAGTTCGAGCACCCGTCTTTGACCATGTTCACGTTTTCTTCCAAGTACGCGAAATCGAGCGGCTTACCCGCTTGTACCGCCGGCCCGCCGCCGTGGCATTTCAACGCACGAACCGTGGCAACAATAACCGCACAGTTTGGTTTAAGCCCTGAGGATCGGCACTTTAAGTTGACAAACTTTTCCAAACCAATATCGGCGCCAAAACCGGCTTCCGTGACCACGAATCCGTCTTTACCGACCATCGACAACGCAATCTTATCGGCGATAACGGAGGAGTTCCCAGTCGCGATGTTCGCGAACGGACCAGCGTGAATCAACACCGGCGTTCCTTCCAAAGTTTGCATCATCGTCGGTTTAATCGCTTCCAACATCAACGCCGTGACCGCACCAGTGACGCCCAAATCGTCGCAGTTCACCGCCTCGCCCGATTTGCTCGTTCCGACAATCATCTTCCCGAACCTCTCGTCCATATCTTCCAAGCTCGTGCACATGGCCAACACCGCCATAACTTCCGAGGCGACCGTGATATCAAACCCGGTTTGTCTCGTTTGGCCTTTCTCCGTCGGCGACTCACCAATCGTTATTTGTCTTAAAAATCGATCGTTCATATCGACGACTCTTCTCCACGTGACTTTATCGGCGTCCAAATCCAATCGAACAAATTTCGATCGTTCCTTTTCCGACCATTCGTCCGGGTTGGTCTTCTCAATACCTAAACGTTTCAATCGTCTGGTCATGTTTCTGGCAATCTTTCTCTCGCCTTTCTTGTTTGGCGGAAACAACCTCTTAAACAAAGCCTCGTCGCTTTGCGTGTTTTCGTGAAACACCCTCGTATCCACCGCGGCGGCAATCAAGTTCGTCGCGATACCTATCGCGTGAATGTCTCCGGTCAAATGCATGTTCATTTCTTCCATGGGGATGACCTGAGAGTACCCGCCTCCAGCGGCACCGCCTTTGATACCAAAAGTCGGACCCATCGACGGCTGTCGAATGCACGCCACGGCGAATTTCTCCAAATGCGCGCCCAACGCTTGCACCAATCCAATCGTCGTCGTCGACTTCCCTTCCCCCAACGGCGTCGGCGTAATCCCAGCAACGACCACGTAGTGTCCTTTATTCTCTTCCGTCATTTTCTTTGAGATCTTATCGGAAATTTTCGCCTTGTAATGCCCGTACGGCTCGTATTCCTCCATGGAAACTTTACACTGCTCCAACACGTGAGAGATGCGAAGAGGCGTCGCGGCTTGCGCCACCTCGATATCCGACGGCACCGGTTTCACGATGTTCTCCAGCTTCTTCCCGGGTAAACTCATACTTGCCGTTGCTTTCGTGGTCACAGAACTAAAACTTCTTCTTAAAACGCCCGAAACTCTCCGCGTCGACGACGATGAAAACGACTTTGGATACGATGAGATTTTCGCGATTTTAAACACCGCTTGTTGCGCGCTCATTCGACGGACAACAGAAAAGGGGAGTAAAGGAACGCGCGCGGGTTGTTGTTGTTGTGTGTGTGTGCGTGTGTATATGTATATATATATATATAAACCGCAAGAACCGCGCAGAGAAAGAAGTAAGTGTCTTCTTGTTTGTGTGAGGATTAGTTCAGTGGATAAATTGGAAAAACAAGTCTCTCGGTTGCCCAAAAAGGACCTCTCGAAAGGACAAAGGAGTCTTTTGTCTTTTCTGGCTCAAGGAACACGTCTCTCGCTCTCTTTCTCTCTTTGTCTCCCCAAAAAACTTATTATTCAGCTTAAGTATAATTTCGAAATTTATATCTCCACTCGTATTCGCGCGAGCGTTTCAATTATTCTTATATTGCAACATCTTATTGATATATTGCAACAGTAATATTGCTCTGTAGTGTCCGTCGTCGTTCTCGTGACTAAAGGATGACGACGGAACCACCCAAGCTGGAGAGGAAGCTCACCAGAAGCGATAACTTCGGGAATAAATATCTCAAAGCGGTATCCTTACCCGTCGCGTGGTACGATTTCGACACCTTGAATCCGAACACCGTCCATCACGAGAAGCCGTTGAAGCTGACGTTGATTCTCATTCACATCGTCGGCCTCGCGGCGTTTGTCGGGCAGTGCGCGTATCATTACCTGGACACGATAAAGGAAACAACCGTTATGGCGAAGGATGTGGACGGCGTGTCCGGTTGGTCGTGTAAAACGCTCGTGCCGGATCCTATTTATAGTTTGAACATGTCGTATAACGAGTGCGTGAACGAACACTACGTGAAGCCAACGGTGGAGAACTTGGTGAGATACGGCTTATTCGGACCGTTGGTATTTTCGGGCTTCGACGGTGGTCAGCCCGAAGATTCATACGACGGTCCCTGGAATATGAGTACTGGGTTGAGATGGTCAATCAACACGATGACTCTGTATCACAAACCGTTCCCGAATCTTTCCGACGTCGTCTATACGTACCCGTCGACGTGTATCGTTCCGTTTTACGCAGGGTACGAAAAAACTGAAAAATTCAATCCTGAAGATGGGTACACGTCACCGCTGGAAATGCCTCTCTCAGAGGCATACAAACGAGGCTACGATTTTTTTAACGGCTACGGGTTCATCGGTTTAGGAAACAAAGAACCGGAATTCGATGATACGTGCAACGTCAATCAACCCTGGAATTGCGGAAAGTACGTTACTTTTCATCCGTCGAGCGAGACTGATTATGTCGCTCAGTGCAATGGTACCATTTCTGAGGAGGAGCAAGCGGACCTTTTCGCCAACGGCACCTACGCGTTTCCGCACGTTTTCGCGCAAGAGTTGAAGTGGAGCGCACCGGCGAACGCTCAACCGTACGTCGAAGAAGGCAAAGGAGATTACTTCGTCGTGTACAAACCAAAAACGGTGGGCATCACGCCGCTCTATCCGAAGACAACGACTCTTGAATTAGTCACGAACACGGCAAGTCCGAGAACTGCGACAACGTTTTTTGGCAAAGAGCGATGCAACTTTTACGAAAAACAAATCGCCGTCGAGGCCTTTGAATACATTTTTTCGTGGCCGAATTGTCATCCGTGTTCCATCTTCAAGCAAAATTCGCCCTTCTTCTGCGAACGCGACGTCCAAAAAACGTGGCTCAACATATTCGCCCTGAGCATTTCGAACACGCTGTTCGTGATGGGTATCATGATAACTTGGGCGCCGTTGCTTCTTCGAGTCTTTCTCGGGAAGTACGGATGATGTATATGCTCGTATTTAATTGACATTTATACTTTTAAAAGTTGTACCATTCTGTTACATATCTCCAAGTACACCACAATCCATAAAAAAGCGCATCACCCACACGCAATTATACTAAAGAGAAAGGACGCTCTGTATACACATGGTGGAGAGAAAAGAAGAAAAAGAGAGGAGGACGACGACGCCAAAAACGTTGTCGAACGCGAGAGTCGCGTTCGACGTCTCTTTGTTTTCGTGCGAGCGGTTTTTACGATCGAAACGCGTGCGAGCGCGGTTCGTTACGCCTTCTCCGAATGCTCTTACGAATGCGAGTGGTTTTGTCAGCGATGATGACGATGCCAACGATAAGCAAAACAAGAAAAACAAAAACAACAACGAGAAGAGGAGCACGGATGATGAAAGAGCGATCGCGTTCGTGGACGAGAGTTCGGGGGATAGTTTACGCAACGGCGTCGGGTTGAGCGCGTTTTTGGATTTGACGGGATGTTCGAACGTGGTGGATATGACGCCGACGGAAGAATTTTCGATGAAGGACGTGCGCTCGATACGAACCGGGGAGCGCGTGGCACCGACGGCACCGCTGGTGTTTTTTATAGGGACGACGCTCGCGGAGAGTGGGGAGAAGATTGTGAGAATATGCGGCGAACGACCGGAAGCGTCGATGGTGACGGTGTTGGTGTCGACGTGTAAGGAAACGCAACACGCGGGCGCGAGAGAGGTGAGAGAGGCGTTTGATTTGTGCGTGAAAGACGTGGAGAGGTTGATTTTAGAGAAAATTGGTGGTAATGGTGATGGTGGTACGAATAATAATAACGCGAGCGGAATTGGAGAAGGAGAGGAACAACAACAGAAACCGGCTGAATCAAAAGAAGAAGAAGACGATTGGGACGAAGATTGGGGCGACGACGACTGGGAAGATAAACAGAAGGAGAAAGCATCTGCGGCGTTGGAAAATACGATTTTAGCAACGGTGTCTCAGAAAGTAGTCATTCAGTTCTTCCCGGGTACGATCATTGCACCGTTAGGACCTTCGGCGTTTCGATTTCCCACGTCGTCCGCGGTCGGCGAGTTTGCGCTCGATTACTTCGGGGTTGAAAGGTCGACGTCATCGGAACTCGATGGTAAAGAAACTTCCAGTTCGAAGAATAAGAATAAACAAACCTTCTCGCGCGCACAAAAACTGTCCATTATTGGCTCGCAACTAGACGCTTTCATCACCCACGGCTTAGGTTTCGATGATGAAGATCGCGTCGATTTCTACGCGCTCGGTCCGATTGCAAAGAATATAGCGCGAGATTGCGTGGATAGGAAAGACCAGAAGATTCCGAACGAAGACGATGAACTCGATACGTTAGCAGTATTAGGCGATAATGCGTACGAAACGATCGATGAAAAGTTGAGACAAAGCAAGAAAACGTGTTGCGTGATGTTGGTGGACCGAGCGATGGATCTCGCGAGCGCCTCCGCGGTATTCACAGATTCCTTCTACGGACGTATCGATGAAGTCGCGTCTACGAACGGAGCGTTTTCTTCGCTCGACGCTGAGAAACAGGTGAGTGACGAGACCGCGCATCGCGCTTTAGAAGAAGAACTGTCGAGGATGTCGTTTCGCGACGCGTGTAGGAAAGTTTCGAGATTACTCTCAGAAGCGGCGAGAAGTGACGGCGTACACGTCGAAAGTGTAATCGCAAACGCAGATGCGCAGACGTCGAATAAAAACGTTAATAATGACATCACGTCCGCGAGGTTACACGCTCTGCGACAGGTAATATTAGATAGCGTAGGTAGTAGTGATGGTAGTCATAGTCATCAGTGGACGTTACGACTGGCGTCGGTCTGCGCGGCTGCTTTGGAACTCGAAGAAGGATCAGAAACGTCAGATGCAATTGGAAATGTGCGAACGCTCTCGGCGACTGCACACGCGTTTGGTTCTTCAGGTGTTGCTGCTGAACTCATCAGTGCTTTATCTGGGAAGAGAAAACAAGTGTGTGGCGTTTCGTGTGCGCGAGCGTTTGCGTACGTGGCTTGCGGCATGACGCTCGCCGGAGAAGCCGTCTCTCGAGAATCCAGCGCAGATGCTGCGATGCATCAAATGGACGTGAGCGATAGCGCATTATTCATGAATGGTAATAATGACGGCGAAATATTTACGAGAAAAGATGCAAAAGCAATCGAAGAAGCTTTGAAATGTGCGATTTGTGAATGTGTCTGGAACGGCGACGATAGGAATAGCGAAAACGTCACTTTCCTCGGGAAGGAATTATACGACGCAATCTCCGAAGCTCGAGGGTATAAAAAAGAAGGAGATGAAGATACATCGCGTGACGAAGGGAAGGAGAAAGAGAAAGAGAAAGAGAAAGAGAAAGAGAGTGATGATGAAGAAGATGGTTGGGGTAACGACGACGACGGTTGGAGCGTGGACGACGACCCTCTTTTAGTACACCCGCCGCCATCGTTAAAGACACCTCGAGTTGAACTTCCGGATGACGTTCGATTATTCCTGGACGATTTTGTTCAAGATAAAGCGCTATTCACGAGTACGTGCGAACTCATTGTCTCTTCTCGTGTCATATGCAGGGAAAAAACTTCAACATCAGGGGAAGGTATGATGAATAACGCTACCGTATCCATTCCGTTGAAGCACTCCCGAGGTTCACTCATCGAGAACGATGGTGCATTCACCTCTCTCGTTGCCGATATCGTATCGCGTGTCGCGTCATCGAACGATACTTCGGGGTGTTGCAAAGATGCCGAACGTATCACGGCATCTGGATCCATCGGAACACTCCTCGCCTCGGCGACGTCCACCGCCGGTGGGTTCGTCAAAGGTTTTGGCTCTGGGCTCGGTAGACTCGCGGGTAACGTGCTCGATAAAGTTTCCAGCACGGTTTCGAACAGTAGAAAACCGAGTGACTGCGATTGTTTCGTTTTATTCGTCGTAGGGGGCGTATTTAAGGATGAAATTATGGCGGCAAAAAATGCATGGAGAGAAAACGGTGGTGAAGCGAGCGGGCGGTTACTCCTAGTCGGCGGCACGAACGTGCTTTCCCATCGCTCAAATTCGGTTTTTTGAAGTTAAAGCATAGCATAGCATAGCCAAATGGTATCATATATAATAACAGTATCATATTTCTCTAGATATATCTTCGTACGCGCGAATGGCTGCATCCGAGAGTGGGAGCACGAACTCGCTGTTCGACCACGCCATATCGTCCGGTAACCATCCTTTGAATATATCGCCGACATCATCTTGAGATGAACGACCGCCATAGATGCGATCACCGTCAAATTGAATCGGGTTCAAGCCACTGCGCAATCCACCGCGTTCATTTATTCGACCAGAATCGAGCATGAAGTCTAACCAAGCATCGATACCTGGGGACGATGACGGCGCGCTGTTCGGTACGGACGAAGTGTATCCTCCGCCCTCATTCAACACCGGGCGTACAAACACGTCGCAGTGTAAAGCCGTTCCAGACGGTGGAAATACCGGTTTCACCAGCGATGAGCGACGACACAAGGCTAAAACATCGTCGCTAGCACCAAAAGCGACGGATATATCACCGTTTTGTAACGCCCGGAGATACGTTTCGTCATCTGATACCTTGATTTTTGCGCGCAGTCGTCGCAAAGCGTCTCTCTGAGACCGTTCGTTATCGATAGTTTTCGGATTGATTGTATTACGAGGATCGCCCATTTTCAAAGCCGCGGAGAGAACTTCTCTCGGCGCATCCGCACACCCTACGAACGTTTTGTTCCCAAAGCGTGGATCGAAAACGTCCGTCCAATCGGTAATCGCCTCGACGCCTCTGGGAAGTTTATCCGCTCTGTATGCCAGCAATGTTGCCGTAACTCTGTACGGCACCGCGAACAGTCTTCCGTTGGGATCCGTGCTGCGCACAATGTCACCAGTTCTGTAATCGCGAAAACACAAATTCTTATATACATCTGGCAATGCTCGAAACCACCGCTCTTTACCGGTGATCTCAAACGGAAGAATGAGCTTCTCGCGAATCGCCGCTTTCAAATACGCATCGCCGAGCGTAGCTAACGTCGCGGTCGCGGCCGTTTTCGATAGTTTTTTCTTACCTTTCTTATCTCTCTGATCGCTGCTATTCCTATTTCTGCTATTCTCGCTACTCTCCTCCTCGGCGTAATCGTTTCCGTTCCCTCCTTCTTCTAGTATCGCCCGCCCTCTCCTCAAATCCTGAAACGACTTCGCCAACGACGCCGACGCCGAGTGTTCCAACTTCAACCTAGGCGACGCCTGCGTCTCCTTAAAGTCTTCGAAAACGTTCGGTGGAATCGTCCCTCGCAACACGTTCACTCTCAGCGGAACGTCAAACTTAAACGCTCGCTTCGTCAAGCCCGGCGCACCCCACTCGATGTCCTGCGGCGTCGCTCCCGCTCTTGCCGGAAAGCAAAAGTACGAGAGCGAACTGCTACTACTCGCAACAGCAACGAACAACGCGGCAGAAGACGATGATGACATAGCCGCCCGCCGACCAATTAAAGATGAACTTCCTTTTCCTCCTTTGTCTTCTTTGAGCGCAAAAGCATCGTCATCTCTCGCAGCATTTTTACTCAAATCAACGTCCTCTGCTCTCCCGTTTACGTTTACGCCGTGGGAAAACAAAGACTCTTGGAAACAAAAACTCTGCCTCGTCGTTCGTCCTTTTCGTCGTCGTCTGTTTTGATGAAACACCTTCGCGAGAGGAAGTGAAGACGACACAGACGAATTTGGCGACGGTTGATTGGAAACGCCACGACCGGAAACGCCTCGACGTCGCGAAAGCTTAGAAAAAGCTTCACACGACGACGACGACGACGAAAACGAGATGGGCATTTTCTTTGTCTTCTTGGCGAGAGAGACTCTCACCACCAAAACACCCACAGTTCGAAAGGAGTAAGGGACTTCCAAAGCCTTACAAATGGGGAAAATCCTTCGGGGAATTCTTCATTTATTCGACGCTCAACCTGCGCACCTGTTTCTCTGCACGCGCACGCGAACACGCTCACCTTTTGCACACTCAGCACACTCAGCACTATGACGAGTACTACGATGTTGTTCTCGCGAGGAGCGCAAATGACGACGACGACGTTCGCCTCTCATCATCAAAACAAGAACACCTTTAAAAGCGGGAAGTCCTCATCCATCGTCACCCGCCGTCGAGGTTCTACGTCTTCGTTTACGTCGCAAAAGTTGGCCCGAAAGTCGAGGAGGACGTTGAAGGTGAACGCGTCGTCGTCCTCATCAGTCGAAAAGCTTCGATTCTTATCCCCCCAGGAAGTGAAGCAAGTGAGAGAGGAGTTCGGGACGCCGGTGTACGTGTACGATTTACAAACGCTGAAAAACCAAGCCGCGAGCGCGAAAGCGTTTCCGAACGCGTACGGGTTGACGGTGAGATACGCGATGAAAGCGAGCCCGAACGGGTCGATTTTGAAGACGTTTTTGAACGAAGGGTTACACATCGACGCGAGTTCTGGGTACGAAGTCGAGAGAGCGGTGAAGGCTGGGTTTACGTACGACCAGATTTCGCTCTCGACGCAGGACTTTCCGGATTTCTTCGATCGGCTCGTCGAGAAAGGATTGAAAGTGAACGCGTGTTCGTTGTCGCAGTTGGAGAAGTTCGGGGAGAAGTTTCCAGGGAAAGAAATTGGTTTGCGATTTAACCCTGGGTTAGGAAGCGGTGGGACCGGGAAGACGAACGTCGGTGGACCGTCCTCGTCGTTTGGGATTTGGTACGAGTTGTTACCGAAGTGCCAAGAACTCGTGGCCAAGTATAATTTGAAAGTCGAAAGGATTCACACGCACATCGGGTCTGGAAGCGACCCAGCCGTGTGGCAAAAAGTCAGTGGGATGAGTTTAGATTTGTGCGAAAAGTTCCCGGACGTTGTGTCGTTGAATTTAGGCGGTGGGTATAAAGTTGGACGCATGTCGGGTGAGAAATCGACCGATTTGAGCCTCATCGGCGAACCGGTGAAAGTAGCGTTTCAAGAATTCGCGAAAAGAACCGGACGAGAATTGAAATTAGAAATCGAACCGGGAACTTTCTTACTCGCCAACTCGTGCTCGGTCGTTTCCACCGCTCAAGATATCGTCGAAACCGGCACGAGCGAAGGGCACACGTTCATCAAGCTCGATTGCGGCATGACGGAAGTCCTCCGTCCGTCCTTATACGGCGCGCAGCATCCGTTAATCAACGTCACCAGCCAAGGTGAACTTGCATCCAAAACGAAAAAATACGTCGTCGTCGGTCACTGCTGCGAAAGTGGCGACTTGATGACCCCGGCCCCGGATGAGCCGGAAACGATAAGCGAACGCGAATTGGGAGAAATCAACATCGGCGATTTGGTCGTCATCGAAGGTTCCGGCGCGTACTGCGCCGGCATGAGCAGTAAGAACTACAACACTTTCCCGGAAGCGCCAGAGGTGATGAAAACGAATGAGGGTGAGTTTAAGGTGATTAGAAAGAGGCAAACCGTGGACCAGATTTTGGCCAACGAGGTTATGATTTAATAATACTAATACTACTACTTTCATCCCCTTAAGAAGATATCATCCACGTCGTCATATTAAAACTCCTCCATAAAACAACACATAAATACCCGCGCAAAAGAATCCGATTAATACCACGCGCAACAGCACAAAAACCAGAACAAAAAGTAATAATATCTCATCATGACCTTCTCCTCCATTCTCGCGAGCAGCAGCAATACCAGCAGCGCATTGGCTGCGCGCAGAAAGTACCAGGGGGCGAATTCTTCCCGAACGCAAAGATTAATGGCGACGACGAGGATATCAACGAGAAGAACAACCTCACCTTTTGTTCAAAGTTCCTACCAAACTCTGGAACAAACCCTCTCCAAAATAAAAGATTTACCACCTTCGGAGCGTCCAGAGGCGCTTCGCATGGCCGAACAACCCGTGAAATCACTCCTGAACGAAATGAAAGAAAACGAAACGATTTCCAAGTGGAACTCTCTTGGAAAAATCCAAAGCGAAAACGTCTTCCCGCGAGCGTTTACGGAAGTCGGCTTGACCGACGTGGACGCGAAAATCGGCACCCCGAACAACGATGCGGATTTTAACTTCATCGTTACGGTAACCGTGACGACGTCTCTGTTAGCGGTGATCATTGGGGTGACTTTACCCGGGGATTGGGGCGCGTTTGGGAGTTATCTGATGGGCGGCGTTTCGCTCGTCGTTTTAGCCGTCGGGAGTACGGCGCCTGGTTTACTTAAAGTTGGCGTAGACACCGTTTCGAGACTCAACCCGGAATACATGGAAAGAATCGTCAAACACGAAGCCGCGCATTTCTTGATAGCTTACCTCTCGGGTATTCCCGTATCCAGCTACTCCTTGGGCTTGATGGAGATGCACGTGGAACTCTTGGAGGCGAAGATCGAGAAAAAGTTAGTCGGTAAAGCGGGCGTCATTACCACGGAAGAAATGGAAGCGTTAGCCGTCGTCGCCATGTCTGGCGTCGCCGCCGAGGCGAAATATTTCGAAAAAGTCGCCGGGCAAGAGGCGGACTTGTTCTCGTTGCAAAAAGCGATGAACAAAACGGAACCTAAACTCGGCGCTCAAAAAGAACAATCCGTCACGCGGTGGGCGGTGTACAAAGCCGCGAGAATCATCACCGATAACGAGAAATCGTACGAGCAGTTATGCCAAGCCATGAAAGAGGGTAAATCAGTCGCCGAGTGCGTTAAAGCCATCGAGAGTGTTTAATGTAGTATATCGACCATGAAGTTGTTATGTAAAGTATTTCCCGCAAAACGTCACTAAATATGACGACAAGAATAATGCGCTCGATGACGACGACGACGACGTCCTCGTCCTCGTCGCGAAGAGTAACTAAAATCTCCTCACCGTCATCGTCTTCCTTTTCTCGCAGAAGAGCGTTGCTTTTTGGGAGTTCGGCGGCGTTTCTGCGCGCATCTTTGCGCGCTGACGCTTTGGATAACGACGACGACGATTCAGACGAGAATGAGAAAGAAAAACGAGCTTTACAAATCATCCTCGCCAGCACAGACGACGCCTTAGATTTGAGCCTACCTCGAAACACGAAAGGGTGCGACTTATACGAGCGGTCAAAACAAGTGGACGACGCCGTGGAGACTTTAGTCAAGTTGAAACGAAACGGGAAGAAAATGAGTTTGTCAAACGGCAAAGCGGATGGTGTGTGGGAGGTGTTTTACGCGCCGCACATCGAACGATTGAGCAGACCTATAGGAGTGAAAGCGAAACCGCTGAGATACACGATAGAGAAGAATAGAATCGTGAGCGATGTTTCGCTGACGACGAACAAACCGTTCGAGACGCAAAGTTGGTGGTGCGCGAGCGGGAGTTTGAAGGAGTCCGCCAGCGAGAAGGAGGAGGTGTCGTTAAAGTTTACGGACTTTTGGGTGTCGTTAGGGGCAGAGTTACCGACGACGTCTCCAAACGAGACGGGAGAAGCGGACGCTTTTGATAAGATGGTTCAGAAATTGGGAACGGTTGGATTCATCGAACAGTTGGGTGCGTTTCCGGTGTTGTATTATAGCGACGACGTGTGCGTCTTTAGATTTCCGCCTTTGCAATCGAACATCGCGGCGAGAAGGGTAGCCAAACTCTCGGATTGGGAGGAAGAGGAACTGGAAGAGGACAATAGCTTAGATACACACCGGAGTTTTCTAAATGCTAGTTAGTATAAAAATCTATGTATTTCTATTTCCACTCCCGCTTCTTCTTCGCTCCTTCGCGAACGCTCTTGGAAAGCGCGACCAACGCAAATGCTGCGAATCCTAGTTTGAAAACGACTTCTTTAAACGCCTTTTGTTCCTCCTCCGATCGTTCCGCGACTATCGCTTTCGAAGACACCTTTCGTTGGCGGCGGTTGCTGTTGGCGGGCCGTTTTCGCTGCTGCTGCTGCTGCTGCTGCTGCGCGTCTCTCCGCCGCCTGAGCCTGTACGATAAAATATTTTGAGCGAAGATGATCGGAGAAAGAAATAAGCGACGCACCATTGTTGTTCGACGTTCATCCGCGGCATTCTTTTCGCTCGCGAGAAGGTCTTTTGCGCTCGTGGCGACCGACGACGGCGATTTCTTATCGCCGGTGGCAGCTTTCATGTTCTCTTCCTCCGCCGCTAACAACGCCGACGCGGACGCTTTCTTCTTCGTCTTTAACGCCTTCTTTCTTTCCGCTTCTTTCTTCTTCTTCTTCTCCTCGAAGTCTTTCTCCTTCTCTTCTCGTTTTAGTTCCATTTCCGGCGTGAGCATAGAAGGAACGTCGCACCGCGATTCCCAATCAAACGCGTCCGGGTACTTGAAATACACTCTCCGAAACGCGTCTCTCGTTTCGCCGTCTTTTGCGACGAGATACGCGGTTTTACCACGCCACGGAACGGAAGGATCAACAGCAGCACCATCATCACCAGTTTGAGGATTCAAACACGCGGATTCAAGCATTTGAGTCAGCGCGTCAACGTCGCCAGTTCGCGAAGCCTTATGGAGTTCTGGTTCCGGAGTCTCCACGATTTTCTTCGCTTTCGCGGCTTGCTGTTGCTCGTATTCTAATTGCTTTTGCATTTCTAAATCTACTTTACTTTTACTCTCCGTCGTCGTTTTCCTCGTTTTTTTCACTTCTTTCTTCTTCTTTTCGACGATTTCAATCCCGGTCGTGGTCACCGAGAGCAACTTCGCGATGGTTCGTTTCGTTTCGTTCAATGTCGGTCGAGCGGTCATAAACGGCGTTTTCCTCACGCGCGGGTCCTTTTTACTCAAAATATTATTATCGAATAACGTTCGCGCGTCTGTTTTTGAAACGGAGATGAATATCCTCGCGGCTTCCTGTTCGTATGTATATGTACGTAATAGCGCGATACCGCGAGAGAATACATTAAAAGTCGTCAGTTTTTTTCTCAAACGATACAATCGAATAATACGATAGAAGATAAACAAAGATAAAAAGAGTAGTATTTTCTTCCGTCAGAACTCATAATTATACTTCCATCATCGCGAAAGGCGTTCGGAAAGCGAGCTTAATCGCCGCGAAATGTTTCGCCTTAAAAAAAGCGCGCGTTACGTTTAAAACGCGCGCTCTCCGGTGTAGTTGTATCCATCACCCGGAAAAAAAAGTACCAACTCTTCGCAAACGACGAGAAAGAAGAAAATAAAATCGAAGAAAAAACGCACGTTCAAATACTCCTCTTTCCAATTCTCCATCGCGTTTGTCACGTCTCTCACCAAAGACATTTCGTTTTGGCGTCGCATGGAACTCCCCGCGCTCTTAATCGTCTTCCCGCCTTGATCCTTCACGCTTTGCCTCCCTCCGGCTTTCGCGCGAACGACGTACCGATGAAACGTTTTCGATTTCAAAACAGACTCGGTCGAAGCGATCGTCGCGTTCGCACTCTGTCCGTGAAACACTTTCCTCGCGTCAAACGCCGCCGCGGCAAAGTGTCCTCCTCTCGCTAAAATAACTACCCACGGCTTTTCTCGATCTCGCCGTAAATTTTGCATCGCCTCGGCCACCGTCTGATTGGCCTCCGCCGATGCCGCGTTCCCTTTAAAGTCCACATCATCCGGTAGCAAAATCGCTCTGTACATCGCGAAACACTTCTTCTCCTCCCCTTCTTCTTGAAACACAATCTTCGCGCCACTCTCGGATGTCTTCTCCGTCGCCGCGACTTCGTACTCTTTCTTCTCCTTTCTTTTCATCATCCGCTTCTCCTTCGCTCGAACAGCGTCGTGCATGAAATCACCTTCATTTTCACCCTCACCGTCGCTGCTCGAAACATCATCATCCTCATCATCACTACTGCTGCTCAAATCATCCTCTCCGCTTCCACTGATGGACTCTTCTCCGTCGCTTTCTTTAGTACTTTTCTCGCGCGCTCGCGGGTCAAATTTTTCCTTAAATTCGACTTCCGAAAGCTCTCGTTTCCCCTCCAGTTGCCGCTTCCGATTGTACCGATACAGATCGCCTTTCATTTCCCGATGCCACTCCTGAGGGGACGAGAAACCGAGATCTTTCCATAAATTGACGTTCCCTTTCCTCTGTTGTTGCTTTTGTTG
>Ga0115552_1000994_pt1 | contig 16365 bp, 7 predicted proteins | sample COGITO_mtgs_1103_3_FD_87178 | JGI IMG/M metagenome (GOLD analysis project Ga0115552, IMG submission 87178) | Pelagic marine microbial communities from North Sea - COGITO_mtgs_110328 | ecosystem: Environmental > Aquatic > Marine > Epipelagic | place: Germany:Helgoland, sampling site Kabeltonne...
AAAGAGAGCTCTTTTCTTCTCGTTTGGCCCGGTGAAATGCCTCAACTTATGTAATAAGTGGTAAGCACTATAACTCGTATTTTTGAACTTTCTTTTCCGATACAAACATTTCTTTCCCGAACAAATTAATTAACAAGACGACGACTCACAAGAGCACGCACACAAAGCAAGACCAACAGTAACACTTTTAACGAGTTTTTGCGCGCGACCTATTCTCTCTTTCTCTCTCGCTTTTAGAAGGAATAATATGGTCGTCGGTGCTGATCTGTGTCTTCTTTCCTCTGATGATTTCGACGAGAATAGAATCTCGGAAAACGACGAGAGTGGAGGTTTTTCGCTCGATTTTAACGTCGACATGCGTCCACACGAAGAAGAAGAAGAAGACACAGAGGAAGAAGAAGAAGAGAAAGAAGAATTATACGCTTTGCACTTGAACAATTTCACCTCTCCTCTCTTTATATCGCAAACGAATACAGGAGAATTAGGGTGCCGAGTGTGGAATTGCGCGCTGGCGTTGTGCGAGTATTTATCAGTCTCCTCTTCTTTGTCTTTCCCTGTGTTGAACAAAGCGGTGTTGGAAGTCGGGTGCGGCGTAGGATTGGGCGGGTTCGTCGCGGCGTCGTTGGGCGCGAAAACTGTCTGCTTAGCAGATTGTGGGAAAAACACGTTGGAGAACGTCTCGAAGACGTTGGAGAGATGGGATGCGTTGGTGAGGATGAAGGAAGGCGTTTTTGCGGATGTGAAAAGTAGGACGACGAAGTGGGAATCGAGGTGCGGTCGAATCCGCTTGCGAAAGCACCTTTGGGAAGAGGACGAGGAAATCGTGAACGCTTTGGTAGAGAAGAGAAGGAAAGAATCGGTCAGACATTGGAGTAAAACGAGCGGAGAAGACGATGTGTCACTGGCGCCGAAGATGGCGGACGATGAGACGTTCGATGTGATTATTCTTTCGGATTGCTTGTATTACAGTTCGCAAGAGCTGCCGTTGGCGAAATCGTTAGCGTTGCGGCTGAAGAAGGATCCCACATCCACTATCGTGCTATTCCAAACCAGACGAACTACGAATAAGTTAGTAGAGGAACGGTTCAGAATCTGTTGCGAGGCGCAAGGTTTAGAGGTGGCCGTAGAAGATGTAGCTTTGGAGAAACCGAAGAGGAGCAAGTTGAACGGCGTCCACGAGACGGCGCATACGATAGGGTACGCGAGGATGATTATGAAATGGCGCGCGCCGTGATGTAAAGTATGACGTATAGCAGTAGTAGTATCGATAATGTAATAATAATATAGTAATAAATGCTAATGTTGAATTTAAGTTACAATCGCCGGAGTTAACGATTCGTGGATTTTGCTAAGCGCTTGCCAAGTCCCCACGTACAACACTTCCTCTCCATCTTCTTCCGCATACGGAACGATATCTTGTTTGCACAAGACGAGAGCCATATTCTTTGCGTTTTCAACCACGGCTTCGATCAATGCTTCACCTTTCGCATACTTTTTCGCTTCGGCGAAGCGATCGAGAACGGCTAACCACGTCGGCGCAAACGCCTCTGGATCTTCCGCTTTCATCGGCGCTGCGTACTGAAGGAATGACTTTGAAACGCACGCGATGATAATAGTCGCCGTTCTTTCCCACGCGTTGCTATTATCGTCGTATCGATCGCCATCGTTGGCGATTTGTCGGACATTTTCGCTCGCGTGTTTCAATAAAGGCGTCAACGTGTGATGGAACAAAGCCAGCCAATGCTCCGCGGGCGCGTCAAACGCTTCCGCCGAGAGCAGAGTGTGTTGCAACGTCAAGACAGCATCATCTCTGACTGCGCTTCGTTCGTCCTCGCTTGCAAATCGCGCGAGTTCTTTAGCTAAATCACCCCACGCGCCGGCGAGGATTTCAGAACGCAACTCGTTCGAACAATCCGCCGATCTCGAGCGTTCGCACAAGGCGTCGTTCGCATCTTTGAGCAAACTCAAAGCCTTGATTGAACGTTCTTCGCCGCCTCTGTTGCTATCAACGAACGCACACGCGCACTCAATGAGCGCGCGCGCGTTCGATGCGTTGATATTTGATCCAGATTCCATGACAAAGCTCAATGCATCGAAACCAGAAGCAGAGGCTTTTGGATGGCGAGAAGACGCCGCCAAGAGTTTGCAAATGGTATCCCATCCTCTGGCAGTTTTAATGTGCAAGGAAGCGCACTGTCGAACGAGAAGGTTGAGCGACTTCGCGATGCGTTCGAAGAATGCATCTGCAACTTGCGGCTCGAGCGAGAATAGAACGCGCAACGCATCTATGGCGTGGTCGTCTGCGATGCCGTTCGGTCCCCCAGCTGTTGAGTTTGCAATATCCTCGTGACTTTGCAAGCCACTTTGTTCTGGAAGAACTCTACGAACGACTCGCAAAAGTTCGAAGATTGCTCTCTCTACCAACGGCGTTGGCTCTTGCGTAGCAGCGCCAACAATTGCTTTAATGTGCGACACAACTCTCGGGAGACACAACCTCGCGCGGTCCTTGTTGCGATAACACACGGAAAGCATAGCGTCGAGGCAAAACAATGCCGCGTCTTCGTCGTCTGCACTTTGCGGCGGCTGCGCTGGATCACCAGCGGCCCAAGCTAACGCAGCGACAAGGTGCGCTAAACTTTCTTTTCCCAAAAACTTGGAATCAGCAAACAAATTGGAAAACTTGCACGCTCTCGCACACGTATCAGACTTCTCGAGCAACGCTTTTTCTCTCTCCGTCGGTTCTGGCAAACGCGCTTTTTCTTCCTCGAGGGAGTAATCGTAATCGCTCCCACCAATGAGCGCAGAGAATGAACGAAACAAGGAGCCACTTTGCGCGGCTTTCTGTCTCGTTATGAAGTTATTCGATGTGATGGGTTCTCTCTCTTCCTCTGCGTCCGTCGGCGTTGCGGCGACGTCGTCCGGAACGACGCCCAATCGTCGCATATGCAAGACGCAATCCAAAACGTTACACCACCCGCGTCTCAAGTCATCACCGTGCGCGTTCGCGACAGCAAAAGCAGCTTTAGCAGCAGAACGTGTCTTGGCATCTTCGCCTAAAGCGACAGCTGGTCGCAACGGGTTCATCTCGACGGCGCGCTGCGCACCCTTGGTGACAAAGGCGCACATCGTCGCCACTAAATGATCAACAACGTCGGTCATGCGGTGATTGGATGCGATTCTCGCAACGGCAACGAAAGCTTCGACGGAAGATTCGAGCACATCTTCATCCGTGGCGCGTTCAAAGATGACCGCAACCGCAGCCGCGGTCGGCGCCCAAACGAGCGAAAAGACATCCGCATCGTATTGGCGCGACTCGAATTCATCCGGAGGCGCATCAAATTTCCCCTGTTCAACTTCGCACGCGCGCATGACGTCGTGCCATGCAGAATTGGAAAGCTTTGGCGCGGCATCGTCGGTGAGACGAATTTCGTCAGTAACAATGGAATCGAAAATAGCGACTAGAGTTTCCTTCGGCCAATCCTTGCCACCGTTGGTACCTCGGTTGTTTCGAATAAACTGTTCGAGCGTCATTTTCTTCTTCACTTGCTTGTTGTGCGCGTCAGTATTGAGCATGATGATGGAATAGGACAAAACATACGCCGAATCCGCATCGGCACACGAATTCGGATTAGCGCCGAAATATCTCGCCGCGTACGCTTCTAAAATTCTCGAAATCTTCTGCGCTTCGCCTGGCAATTTGAAACCGTCCAAAAACGTTCTCAACGCTTTATCGAGCGTAACGTTTTCAAAGTTGAACAAATCCGCGTACTCCTTCAAGACTTCTACTTGGAAATCTTTCGGATCGCCCAAGTATTCACCGACGACTTCTTTATCCAAACCTGGGGCGAGCTTGAGAAACTTCGCCACGGCTTTGGCAGTCAAATTTTCAGGAAGCAAGCCGTACTCTTGCATGTAAGGGATGCCCTTCTTCGGTGATCGATTAAAATGCTCCGCGGCAACGACGAGACGACGTTTCAACGCTCGCGATTTGCGCAACCCTCGCGCGCGCGCGATTCCAGACGGCGCCGCCGATGCTTTAACGTATTCCCAGGGATCTAATCCGCGCAATTCGTCACGCAGCGCCGCCGGCGAGTCGCCTTCCTCCTCGTCCTCATTCTTCATGATCCCATCATCCGAGAATCCGTTCGTTGCCGTTGAGGATGCCTTCTTCTTGCCGTTACTCTCACCGAGCAACATGGACGAATCGCCGCCGAGGGGAGAACTTGCGCTGCTACTTTCCGCGGTTGTCGATCGAGACACCGTTCGAACAATAGCGAGTAAACCTTCAACAGAAAGTGCATTCGCGCCGGAAAGTCTCGCCCCATTCGCCGGAAACGCAGAGGCGGATAAAGTAGACACGAGCTCTTCGAACACACACGCTTTGCTCAAGTCGCAGTCAAAGTGCATGTAGCAATCAGTCACAAAGTGCGGTTGTCTGCACAAATCGACCACGGTCTCCAACGCGATGCGCTGCGTTTCTCTGTTAAAGGTGACCGCGGAGTTTGATGACGTGGCATTCGCAGCCGAGGACGCCTTATTCTTACCCGCCGCGCACAAAGGAATGAGCACGACGCGCATGAACATTTCTAATTGTAATTTAAGTTCCGAACGCATGGTAGCGTACAACATCGTGAAGCAACCGCATGCCGCAGCGGCAACCGGAGGCGCCGCGTTTGGCTTCAAACTCGTCAAAGCTTTGCACAAGTCGTCTTGGATTGCAACAAAAAGCTCCGGATATCTGTTCTTCACGTTATTATTCGTGGCGCTAGAAACTACGATGGTTTCCACAAATGTCCCGACAAGTTCTATGCCAAAGAGCATGAGCGATTGTTCAGCCTCTTCACTTCTATCACCACCATAAACGAGAGGTTTCTCCGTCGGAGCTTCGCCAGAATCTCCGCTACCTGTTCCGTCTTCCCCGTTCTCGTTGTTGCTAGTCGATGCACTTTTCTGTTTCGCTGCGCCTAAAGTTGCCGAACTGCTCGCTTCTATAAGCGAGCACGCAAACTTGAAAATCTCCAACGCCGCAGGTGAAGCGTGCGGCGCGGGTAAAGACTTGAGCTTTTCGATCGGTGCTCTCGTTGGTGGAGACGATGGTGTCCCAACATCAATCTTAGGCCCACCGTCCTCGATGGCTCCCGGACCTCGTACTGGGTCAAAGCTCTCGTTGCCTTCGCGGTTCACCGGAGAAATGGCAATGTGGTGCGGTGATCTCGGCGGAGTAGATGAAGTCGTCGTCCTCTGTTTCTCGTCGTACAACTTTTCGAACGCCGATGCTCTCTTCGCCAACTGATCTCTCCACGTCGCCAATCGCGCGTCCTCGGAACCGCCGGCTGCAACGTTCTCTTTCAATCTCAACGCCACGTGTTCTGCAATCTCTCGCATCGCGTGTCTCGAGCAGTGTCTCAAAAACCCACTCTCCTTTCCACTTTGGTGCCCAATTCTATAACACGCTTGTAACACGTCGCACACGTCGTCGTCCGAGAGCAATCTCCCCGACGGACACGCCACACAATCAATCAGAACGTGTAAAATTTTACACAACACCGCATCGTCGTGATCCGGATCTGTCGCCTCAAACCTCGACATTGTCACCGCTTCGCTGATATCTCTGACCACCACAGCCTTCTCGACGTCGTCAGAACCAAAAATCAAATCTCTTTTCAAGATTTTATGCACCGCCGACAACGCTTGGGAAGTTATCGGGCCGCTCGTTTCCACGCTCACGATGCACTTCAAGAACGGTCGAATGAAATCCGCGCACGATAACGGTTGTTGACCCATTTTATTATTAGTATTGTTTCTGCTACTCTCGCTCCCACCACCAAAATCTCCGAGCGCGGAGGAAGAAGAGGTCTCCAACATCAACCCGTTCACGAACAGCGCCCTTCGCAAGCTCATAAACTCCTGCACCAATGGATCATCCACCAAACTCTCATCAATATCCAAACCACTCGCGGCACTTGAACCGCTCCCATACGAAGACGACATCGTCTGCCGAGCCAGAATCGCGTACTTGCTGTTTTGTCGCATCGTGGCGACCACTCTCGACGCTTCCGCGTTGATGATCGCCGCGAAAGATATCATCGCGTTGTTCGAAGACTTGTTGTTGCTCATGATGACGAGAATTCGCTCTTCTCTTCTCTCTCTCTCTCTCTCTTCGCACTTATTATTCGAAAATGAAAAGTGCGTCAAAAACTGTGCTTATGTATTGCGCGTTTATGCGTGAGACGTCTGTGCGTTCTCGCGTCCTCGTCGGTCCTTCTTTGTTTTGTGAGGAGTTAAAGGACAAGAGAGATCGGATTAATTTTGTGTCAGTCTCGAAAGGAGAAAATTTTTTGCATGAAGAAAAAAAAAAGAAAAAGAGCAACCACGAAAGACTTTCGAGTCCTCCAGAGGTACGCTTTTCTCTCTTCTTGCGTCGTCGTTCTCTGAGCGTTTCCTTCTTCGCATGATGATTGTGTACTTTATGATGACTTTGGACTGGAATCGAGGATGAGAGTAGTATTATTTTAGTATGAGTATTGATGTATTAAATGGCTTCTTCGCTCTCTTCTACGGGACCAAAACAGCTCTTTCTACGGATTGATCTCGCCTTGCTCCCACATATCCACCAAGGGATAATCGGCGAAACCTTCTTGCTCGGCTCTGAGTTTATTCAGCGCTCGCTTTTGCGCTCTCCAATGTTTCGGGTCGTCCTCGCTTAACCATTCGATTTCACCGTTTTTGTATTTTTCAACCAGTTCCGGGTCGTAATCGGGAGCGTTTTTGTCCAAAGCTTTCCAGTATTTCATTTGGCGCATGTCTACTTTGTCCATCTGTTCGCGGATGTGCGGGCCTATGGTTTGTAAATACGTTTCGTCGCGCATGTTTTTCAACCAAAGTTGGCGGATCTTTTCGTAGTGGGCTTCGTTGGTCGCGTCGGACATAGATCGGTGTATGAACTCGTCGTAAAAGAATTCAAACTCTTCGCCCCATTTATAATCCCAGACCGACCACGGTTTGAAGAGTTCATCCTCTTGCGAGGTGCGTTCGATGCCGGCTCTTTCAAAGACTTCGATCAAGTTTCGACCGCTGATTTCGCCCGTCGTCATGAGAACTTCCTTGAGCGTGAAGAGCATCTCTCTATTTTTCGGTTCGTGCATGATGCACAAAGCTCGGCGGCAAGAGGTGATGATCAGTTTTCGAACTTCGTTGTATACGAGCATGTCGAGCTCTTCGGACATGTTGTATTCAAATCTGTAGTGCTCTTCCGGGTGATCGTCCTCTCCCAAGCCTAAAAATTCTTCCTCTTTGATTCGTTTGCGCATCAAACCTACCGGACCGAGTTCGCTCCACCCGTATTTGCAGACGTAGTCTAAAGCGATATCTGTGGCTACGACCATATCTCGATGGGACATGGTAGATACGCCGTAAGGACCGTAGATGTACCTTTCGGCCATGTTACCGGCGACTAAAGTACACATTTTAGATTCCATTTGCGTTCGACGTCTCACATTCATCGCCGCTTGCGAATCGAGCTCGCGAGCGATGTATTGAATCACCGACGTTTCTTTACCTCCCGGGAAGACGATGACGTTTGCAACGTCGTCGTATTCTGGGGCTACCATAGCTACGACAACTTGCGCGGCCGTGTATAAGCAAATCGAGTCTCGAGTATACGGATTCATAATTTGCATGGCGACGTCTTCTTTGAACTTGGATCTCGTCATCAAAGTGTCCGTGCCGTCTTTGGAGCCGCTGCTGAAAGACTTCGTCGCGCGAATGCTATTGATGATTTTCAAGAAATCCTCAGTCGTCGCCATTCCACCTTTTTGCCCGGCGGCTTTGGCGATGCACTGCTTGACCATGTTTTCGAGATCGGCGCCGCTAAATGCCGAGGAGAGTTTGGAGATGTAATCGATATCCAAATCCGGCTCGCAGTTACCCCACGCGTCGCGTTTGGTGATATGTAATCTAATGATATCTGAGCGAGCGGACTTGTTCGGTAAATTCATTTCGATGATGCGATCAAATCTACCGGGACGAATAAGCGCGGGATCTAAAACTTGCGGGCGATTCGTCGCGGCGACGAGCATGACGCCAACTTTTTCCTCGAACCCGTCCATTTCCGCGAGGAATTGGTTAATCGTCGCGACGCGTTCGTCCACGCCTTCCTCCGTGCCACTTTGACCGGCTCTCTTTTGTCCAACGGCGTCAAATTCATCGATAAAGATGATGCACGGAGCAACTTTACGCGCGGCGGCGAATAAGTTTCTCACCCGAGACGCACCGATGCCGACAAACATATCGGTAAACTCCGTGGCAGCGACAGAGAAGAATGGAACACCGGCTTCACCGGCAATACATCGCGCTAACAACGTTTTTCCAGTACCAGGAGGACCGCTGAGCAAAATTCCCCCGGGAACAGCCGCGCCGACGTCTTTATACTTTTGAAAATCTCTCAAGAATTTAATCAACTCGTACATTTCGTCCTTCAACGCCTCGATGCCGGCGATATCGTCCAACGAAGTGTTTCGATTTTCCATCGAAGACTTCTCCGGCGAGTACTGCCTGGCGTGAATATTCGCAAACTGGTCCTCTGTTTCGTCCGCGCGGTAGATTTCGTTCAACATCTGGTAGCACACCGCGACGATGATCAACGGACACAACGCGTTGAAAATCCCGTGGCCTAAGACCCACCAAAACGGATGCCCACCTGGGTGCGATAACTCGATAAACTCGCCTCTCGAGTGCGGTCTCGGTTGTAATATTTTCTTTGCGATGCGTTCATCGTACGGCAAGTACGTGAAAAATACCTCGTCGGTGCCGTCCACGTAATACTTTGCGGTCGTTTCGTTTCTCCCAAAGACGATTTTGTTGATTCTCCCAACCTCGAGCAATTTGTAAAACCCAGTGTAAGAGGTTTCCGTGGGATTTCGATCCGTTCCCATGCTCGAATACGGATCTTTCAAGTAGTTGTAATTGATCGTTCTGACGAACCGCTTCGATGCGTCCGACCTTAACATCTTCCCGAACCAACCTTTGCGTTGCTCCAACCACGCCTCGCGTTCTTCCAACAACTCTTGCATCACTTCCTTCCTCGCTTTGGACAAATTCTTCGCGCTCTCTTCAATCTCCCCGTAATACGTATCCATTTGCGCCAACGTCAACACGGCTTTATCCGCCGCTTTTTTCGAAAGCTCTTTGAGCCTCTTATTGTCTCCCGCGAGCTCGGCGTTCCTCTTCCTCAACTTTGCCTCCCACGCCGCTTGCGACCCGTACTTTTTCATAAACTTCTCCTTCTCTTCCTTCCACACTTTCCTCTTCTTCGCGTCACTTTCTTTCTTCCATTTCCTCGCCTCTGCGCTTTCTTCGTCCGTCATCACGCTCGTCGGCATTTTTCGAACGTCGTTATCGAACCGCGCCCGAAAAAGTCTCGTCCGCTCATCCGCTTTCGGCTTCACGAAAGACCACAATCCTTTATCGGATTTCACCGGAGGTTTCTTCTTCTTCTTCTTCTCCTTTTCTGTTGTAGTAGAGCCGTCGGCAGCCGCGATGGTCCCGACCGCTTCGTTCTTAAACCCTCTTCTCGTTGGTTTCAAATTCGCAATCGGTTGAAACGAGGACGACGAAGAGGACGACGAAGCGACTTCGCCCGCGACTCTCTGGTTGTTCACGTCACCACCGTCTTCTGAAGAAAAACAGACAAAACTCGTATTGTCGTTGTTCTTATTGACGGTATCGATGGACGCGTTGGCGGCTGATTTCTGCCCTCCCAAGAAGACAATCGTGGAGACAATCGCCGCCGCGCCGAGCCGTCTCGCGAGGTTTTGTTTCAGCTTTTCGCTTTCATCAGAAGACGATTCAGACGAGGACGCGACGATTGAAAAACACGTTTCGTTCGCGCTGTTTCTTTTCGACGACGACGACGATGCTCTTCTTTTGATGATGAAAATCCTCCTTCCGGTTGGGTTTTGCAGCCGCCTCGAGGACGATGATCGCATTATCCACCTCTCCTTCTTCGAAGAAGAATCAAAGGAAGAAGAAGAAGAAGAACCCACAAAAGCAGATACAAAAGCAGCGCTTCTACTCATCGAGGACATCATCGAATTCGCTTTTTTTTATGCTCGCGATGGTATTCACGAGAGAGACACCAACAACAACGCACACAACGCTCAGATCCCTTTTTGTGCAGCCTTTCGGTTTTTTTTTCTCCAATGGAGGTGTGCTCTTAAACCCTAATTCACATAAAACCCTAAACAAAAAAAATTCTTCTTATACTGCGTTTACTCTCACACACATCGCGGCACAAATAACAGAGAGAGAAGTGAGAGCGCGCGAGAGATATAACACACTCGCGCTTTGTTGTGTTGATTTTATTGTTGTTGTTGCAAAATAAACGCTTTTAAAAGGACGACGAGGAGAGAGAGAGAGAAAAGGAAAGAATACTAGAGAGAGTAGAAGAAATGGAAGCTTTTTTACCGGCGGCGAATTACGCGAGTTCTTCTTCATCGGAGGAGGAGGAGGATTTGAAAGAGGGAAGAGGAGAAGAAGCGGGCTTTAGTGAGAGGAAAAGTAGTGTTCGTGTTGTTAACATCGATCCGGCGCCGAACGTGAACGTGGCGAACTTGGCGTTGACGAAAGAAGACGCGCGAAAGTCGTCGTCTCTCGGGATTGATGATTTTGAAGCGGCGGCGAAAAGAGGAGGCAAAGCGCTTTCTTCGTCCGCTTCGAGGTCTGTGGTAAAAGTCGTTCCGAAATCGGCGGTCGCCAAAAACGCGAACGAGGAGGAATTCTTACAACCGAACGCGCAGGTTTTGACGACGAATTTAACGTACGAGCAGATGAGCGCGAAAGTGGAAGGTCCGGAGCATCCAAACTTGAAGCGACGGGACGAGAGGAGAGCGAGGAACCATCACATGGGTTTCGTGCAGACATTGAACGTGGATTCGTTCGCGTTTGACGCGCAGTATAACACGCAAATGCAAGCGCAGCAGCAACTGCAACGAGAACAGCAGATTGCGAGAGGAGAAGGTCGAAAGCTGAGCGGGAAAACTGCGACGACGACGACGACGAATACGAATACGAATACTAACTGGAACGCGAAGACGGTGTACGACATGACGAAAAAAGAACGCCGAGAAAAACGAAACGAAACGTTGATGGAAGCGGCAGCCTCTTTCAACGTTATTGGCGGCGATGGTAACGAGGACGATGGGACTGGGAATGCGAACGGCGCGTGGGCTAAAAGTCCAGGGGCAAAACTAGACGTGATGAAAAAATCCGAACTTTCTCGAGAACAGAAAGAATACTTGGAATGGCACGCGAAACGCAACGACGCGAAACGAAAAGCGAGAGGTAAATTAGGGGACGCGGGAAGAGACGACGATGACGTGGTAGCCGCTTCCGCTGGAAAGAATAAAAATAAAGAGGGGGACGACGAAGAAGTGGACGAAGTTGAGTTGAAAAGAAGACAGCAAGCGGCCAAGACCAAGTTCCACGGAGAAGAAGAATTCAAATACGACGGATCTTCGTGGTTGGCGAAACCAAAAACGTTAAAAGCTCGAAGCGATAGATGTTACGCGCCCGAGAAAACGACGAAACAATGGATTGCACACGGTAAAGGCGTTTCTCATCTCGAATTTTTCCCGAATTCGGGTCACGTTTTGCTCACGTGCGGGATGGAAGGCGTCGCGAAAATATGGGACTCTGGCGATGAAAAGAATAAGTTTAAGCTTCTCAGATCGTACAGTGGTCACGCGAAAGCAATTAAATCGGGGTGCTTTACTCCGAACGATGGATCGAGGTTTGCCACGTGCGGTTGGGATCAAAGGATACATCTCTGGGATACGGAAACCGGAGCGGTAGTGCGCACGGTCTCCTCCGGGAAAACGCCTCTGTGTTTAGCTTTCCATCCGCAAAAGTCCAACATTTTACTCGTCGGTCAGAGCGATAAAAAAATAGTGCAATACGACATGCAATCCGGGGATGTCGTTCAAGAATACGATCAGCACTTGGGTGGAGTGAACTCGATTGCTTTTTGCGACGGAGGGAAACGCTTCGCGTCGACTTCGGACGACAAGACGCTCAGAGCTTGGGAGTTTGGCATTCCGGTGACGATGAAATACGTCGCAGATCCTTTGATGCACTCGATGCCATCGACTAAAATGCACCCGGACGGCGATTATTTAGCCTGCCAATCTTTAGATAACTCGATCAAAATTTATAGCACAAAAGATCGGTTCCGAGAAAAAAGGAACAAGTCGTTCATGGGGCATCAAAACGCCGGATTCGCGTGTGAAATTGCTTTTTCTCCGGACAATGGTAAATACATGGCGAGTGGGGACGGCGACGGACGCCTATTCTTTTGGGACTTCAAGACAGGGCGAAAAGTGAAAACATTTAAAGCTCACGATAAGGTTTGCATCACTTTAGACTGGCATCCGCTGTTAGCATCCAGGGTTTGCACAGGATCTTGGGACGGGAAGGTTAAGATTTGGGATTGATTTCGATTTATAAAATACTACAAAAAATTTAACAATAACACGCTTGTTTGGGTTGTCCTCTTTTTTTTTCATTCTCTCGAAGATTCGGGGACGTACTCTTCTCTTTTCTTTGCTTCTTGGTTTCCTCCGAAAGCTGAAAAGAAATCGCCGATGGCGTCCGTCCATCCAGGTTTAGCTTGAGCTCGAATACCATTTCTGGAATCTCGAGCGGAAGCTATCTTCTCCGTGTACACTTTGATCGCTACGTTCTTTACTTGATTGCACACGTCGGAACATTCAAAGTCTGACAAGCTCACGATCTTTGCCTCCAAGTCTGCGACGTACGCGTTGAGCTCGACGTCGAGCGTTTGCTCGATGCGGTTTGCACCAAACTTATCGTTTTGTTTTAAAGCTGCAGCGAGTTGCTTCTCTTTTTGGAGCGTATCGTGTACAGCTTTTGAAAATTGTGCGCGCTCCAAATAGGGTACCCACGAGATCCAGTTGTCTTTCAGATTTTTCGACGCTTTCACTTTCGAGTTCACGAAATTTCTCGTTAAACTTTCGATGCAGGCATCGGCGAGCACTCTGTCTGTCACAGACACGTCGTGCTCGACGAGTTCGATGATTTCCATGAGATCATTGTCGTGCGCTTGCGACAAATTTTCTACATTTTGCAGAGCGCTGAGAAAACCCTCAAAGCTTTCGCGACGCATAGAGACGACGGCTTCTTTATTCGTAATTTCCACCACGCGTTGTTCATACTTCAAAGCCTCGACAAACCCAAACTTCAAAGAGAGTTGGGCGGCATCGTAGGAAAATCGTTTAATATCGCAAGAAACTGAATACAATTCGTTGATTAGCTCGCAATCGGCGTACACGCGGGCCAAATTTTCACATCTCCTCGTCGATTTTGTGAACAATACTATGGCTTCGTGTAAAGTCCTCGTCGGCGGGACGAGAAACTCTCTCTGCGCGTTCTTTTCGATTAAATCTCCGGCATGTATCGCAGGTTGCTCCGCTTCGCTCAACAATTTCTCCATATCTTCTTTTGGAGGTGGCGGAGGCTGCAACAATTCGATTCTTTCTGAAACAGACTTTGTCATCATCATGAGCGCATTTTTATTATTCGCGTGCTTTTCTTTGCACCTTTCCGCGCGATGAAGGAGGTAGTCTCTGCATTCTTCGAGTCGGCCGACTGCACGCCGTCGATTCACATCCGTTTCAAATTTGTATACGAAAAGACCAACTTCAGCGAGCTGCGCAGAGGTTGCAATCGCGTAGAATCGATCCGCTGCAGCTTTTCTTGCTCCGACCGGATCCTCGTTAAAGGAAGCCTCGGTTTTCTTAAGTTTTTGTTTCACTTTCTCGAATATCATGGAGAATAAAACAAAGCAACGAAATACGGTTAAAACGCCGACTAAAAACAAGACCAAAATGACCCCCGTTTCGGCTTGCGAACCATCCAATGCAAAGGCGATGATGATCACAAGAGCTTGTCCGCAAAAGTTCATCACGTCCGCTCTATTCATCACGTTTCGAACCCGAATCGGTCCGAATGACACCGTGATCCTTCTCCACGGCTGAATAAAGTAAACCAAGTACGCATTTGCGGCGTAGACGGGCAGCATCAGCCCCCCGGAGACTTCACCACCTCCAGCTTGCTGCGCGAGCACCACGACGATCAATTTATTCGCGAGTTCAATGGTCATGTAGTGAACGGCAAAAAGCGACGCGAGAGTGTATACTTCATTTTCAGCTTGCGGTCCGTCTGAGAAGTTCTGTCGCTCGAAGGATTTTGCCATGGTTCGAATCTTTTCAAGTTGTGGTTTAATTTCCATTTCCGACGTCTTTGCCTTATCGATATCCGTGGAGACTGTCGCGCGCGACTTGGAGCGAAATAATTTTGGGTCGAACGTATTTTCAATCGCATTTCCATCAGAATCTTTTGCTCGTACAATCTCGTTTTCGTCTTCTTCTCCGTCTGCGGCTCCACCACCATAGACCGTCTCTTTCTTCATCCGTTGGCCGGTGAGTCGAGCCAAAGCTGCATCGAAGTATCCGTATTTCTTCTTTCTCGTAGTTTTCGTCACCTTTCGATTGACAATTTCGAGAGCATCCGTAGTAGGGCGACGAAATACCTCATACCAAGCGCCAGCGGCGTCGAGAACGCGATTATCGTCCAATTTATTGCGCACGCGGATGTGCCTGACGCGAAGCAACACGAATAAAGGTATCCCTATTCCCACGGCGCAACCAACAACACCGGCAACAGATTGGACGAATAAGTGCGTCTCGGAGTCGCAGTCAACTTTCGCGTCCGCCGATAATACTCTAGTGCTTCCGACATCGTAACAGTCAAAAGATTGCAAACACAAATTAATCACCGGTAAATATATGACTGTCATACAAAGACCGAAGAACTTTCGAAAAGAAGCGAGTACTTTGTACTTCTTGTGCAGCGCGTACAATACCTTGTCCCCGTTCCAACTGATGCAGGTTTTTTTGTGTCCAATCATACCACCAAAACTTCCTTTGAAGTAATATCCTAGCTCTTTGTCGTGGCGAATCGATCGAACCATGAGCTTGTACTGCAATTTGGCCATATTTAAGGCGAAAAATATGGTTCCAAATATCATGCAAGGAGCGCCCACGACGCCTCCCCAAAATACTTTCGTCCAATCGAAACCGGTGATGCATTCTGGAGCGAAAATTTGTATACCAAAATTAAAGGAAGCGAACCAATCGGCGACGTCTAGAACCGGTCCAGGCCACTTGAAGCTCAAATTCAAACTCACAGATAAATATTGTATCGTGTTGAACACTGATCTCAGAGCTGAAGTTGAGACCGAGTCCAAGGTGTCAGCGGCCCCTACACCGACGAGTACTAAACCGATAATACCCAACGCGCCAACGCCGTACATGGCGTAGTTATCCCCACACTCTGCACACGCATCGCCCTTGCGATAATACCCTTCCGAGCAGGTATAACAAGCGGTACCATTCGCACCAACTGTACACGACGATCCAAACCCAGGACAACGTTCTGGAAAAGGGCAAATTGTGATATCAACGCACATCGTATCGACCGAGGCCCACGTGCCAACCGCGTTCGCACACGAACAAACCGATCCGAGCGTTTCGTTATATTCGCACAGAAAACCGCTTTCGATGGCACACGTCGTTGAACAACCGATGTCACCGTCTCGAATATTCTGAAAATCATCGCATTCTTCGCCCGCGTCTATGACGCCGTTTCCGCACAAAGGCGGCGGCGACGGCGCCGGCGGCGGCGCCGGCGGCGGCGGCAATGGCGGCGGTGACGGCGATGGCGGCGGTGACGGCGATGGTGGTGGTGACGGTGGTGGTGGTGGCGATGGTGGTGGTGCCAAAGCTAAGAAGGTTGTCTCCGTTGGGGGCACAACGTCCTCCACGTTCGTCAAACCCTCATTGGTAAGCTTAGTTTTGATATCGTCGATTTTCGTGGTATCCGTGGTGACCAACGCTTCCTTGACGGTATCGGTTTCGGTGAAAGTCGTCAACTCAACTTTAAAATCCACGGCCACGCCACTGGATGTTTGCAAAGTATTCCTTCTTCTGCTTTTTCTTTTTGCCAATCCCGCGGAAACCTCCGAAACGGATATGATTGTAATAGCTCCGGGTGAGACGTTTAAAACAGACGCCATCGCGTTGATAAACATTGCCTTTTGCTCTTCTTGAAAGTCAGCTACGGAGTAACCCGTAAGCTCCATCGTTGCTTCTACCGCAGCCGCAGCTGGTGGTGGGCTCGGTGGTGGGCTCGGTGGTGGCGACGGTGGCGGTGGCGGCGACGGCGGCGACGGCGGTGGCAAAGGCGGTGGGCTCGGTGGCGGCGAGGGCGGCGGCGAGGGCGGCGGCGACG
>Ga0115552_1001000_pt1 | contig 16321 bp, 11 predicted proteins | sample COGITO_mtgs_1103_3_FD_87178 | JGI IMG/M metagenome (GOLD analysis project Ga0115552, IMG submission 87178) | Pelagic marine microbial communities from North Sea - COGITO_mtgs_110328 | ecosystem: Environmental > Aquatic > Marine > Epipelagic | place: Germany:Helgoland, sampling site Kabeltonne...
ATTCACTTCCAGATTGGTTTGAGACGCTAACTCTAGATTCGGACAAGGATGGTGTTCCAAACTATCAAGACATAGACTCTGACAACGATGGAATTCCAGATAATGTAGAGGCAGGTTCGCCAGATCCTTGTAACCCAAGCGCTACAGACACCGACGGCGACGGTGTGCCTGACTATTTAGATCTTGATTCAGATAATGATGGAATTTTGGATTGGGTTGAAAGTGGTGGCGATGAGCCCACCGGTAAAGACACAGACGGAGATGGAATCGACGACGCCTTCGATCCCGATTCGGGAGGTTCTCTAACAGACGACCCTATTGACAGTGACGGAGATGGAATTCCTGATTGGAGAGATCTCGACTCAGACAACGACGGCATTTCAGACATCATTGAATCTGGGGGCACAGATGTAAATGGAGATGGAGTTATCGACGACTTTAATGACACAAATGGCGACGGGGCTGATGACGACGACATCAAAGATCCTATTGACACCGATGGGGATGGAATCCTTGATTATCTCGATTTGGACAGCGATGGCGATGGCATCTTTGATATTATAGAAAACGGCGGATTGGATGCGAATGGTGATGGCGTTATCGATGATTTCAATGACGACAATGGTGATGGAATCAATGATTCTTCCACTGGAATCGGAACTTTAGATTCTGATGGTGACGGCGTTGCCAATTATCTGGATTTGGACTCAGATGGTGATGGAATCAATGACGGCACCATTGAGGGGGTAGACGACACAATGACTGAAGACTGCGATGAAGACGGAATTCCAAATTATCTTGATCCAGATCTGTGCATTGAAGAAATCGTTATCCCTGAAGGGTTTTCGCCGAATGGAGATGATAAAAACGACTTCTTTGAAATCATGGGTATTTCCCTCTATCCTGAGAATCATCTTACCATCTATAATCGTTGGGGAAATAAGATTTACGAAGCCCAGCCATATGATAATTCCTGGGAAGGTACAAACCACTTTGGGGTTAGTTACGGCGGGAATAAATTACCGGTCGGAACTTACTTCTATGTCTTTGATCTTGGCGATGGTTCGGAGCCAATCACCGGATATATATATCTAAATCGATGATGCGTTTTCAATACATATCGGCTGTTTGTGCATTGATTTTTTCAATCTCGACACTAAATGTCAAAGGTCAACAGGATGCCATGTACACTCACTATGCATTCAACACGCTCGCTGTAAACTCAGGCTATGCAGGAAGCAGAGATGCGTTAACTGTAACGGGGCTTGGAAGGTTTCAATGGGTCGGTTTCGAGGGTGCCCCTATTACCCAAACCTTAACGGTACACACCCCAATTTATAAGGAAAACTTTGGCGTGGGACTATCACTGATTAATGACAAAATCGGTCCGCTAAATACGACCGCATTCTACATTGACGCGGCATATCACCTTAAAGTCAACTCACGTGGCCATCGGCTAGCCATGGGACTAAAAGGAGGAGGTAATTTAGTTCAAGGAGATTTAAATAGTGTGAGCACGACAGATAGTGATGATCCGTCTTTCACCAATCAGGTGCCGACACAATTTCTTCCGAACGTTGGGGTCGGCGGGTACTATTATACCGATCGTTGGTATGTTGGCTTATCTGCGCCAAAACTTCTCGAAAATTCATTGGGAAACGGAGCCTCGAGCAGTAAGGAAAGCCGGCACTATTTTCTCATCGCGGGCTTCCTGGTCGATCTTAATAAAAGCTTCAAATTAAAACCCTCGTCTTTCGTAAAAATCACGAGTTCAACTCCGATTGAAGCCGATGTCAGTGCCCTCTTAATCTACCGAGACCTTCTTTGGGGCGGAGGAATGTTTCGAACAGGAGATGCCTTTGGTCTATTGGCAGGTGTCAACATTACGCCGCAATGGGCGCTGGGATATAGCTTCGACTACTCATACGGCCTAAAAACGTTAACGTATAATGGCGGCAGCCATGAAATTATGATTCGCTACGATTTCATTTATAAGTCGAAGGGGAAAATAAAATCGCCAAGATATTTCTGATGAGATTGAAACAAATTCACATCACTGCTCTTCTCATATTACTTGGGCTGTTCACGCTTACTTCGCCGGTTTATTGTCAAGAAAGTAAAAAAGAAATTAGAGCGACTCGGGCCTATGATAGCTATGCATATTTAGATGCCATAACCAAATTAGAGACCATCTCTAAACCTTCAACTGCCCAGCTTCGAATGCTCGGGGAAAGCTATTTGAAAACAGGGGGTTCTCTGGAGGCCGAGATGATTTATGCGGACATTATTACCCGCTCCGATGCTCAACCTCAAGACCACTTGAACTATGCGAAGAGTTTGCTTAGCAATGAAAAACACATGGAGCACATAGCGGCAATGCAAAAATATGCAGCACTCAATGCTCAAGACCGGAGAGGCGAACGAGCAGTCGCAAACCCTGATTATCACAACGACCTTTTAGTACTGCGAGAAGAGTACACCATTAAGAACCTAGCCATGAACAGCGTTCATGACGATTTCGCAGCATTCTATTTTGAGGATAAAGTTGGGTTTGCCACCACCAAAGCAAAAGCCCGATTGATTAAAAGAGTATACAGCTGGAATGAACGGGCCTTCCTTGACCTAAACCTTGCTGAATTAAATGAAAACGGGGAGTTTGAATCCATCGAGTCTTTTCCAAAGCAGTTTAATACTGACTTACACGAGGCTGCTGGGGCTCTCTCGCCAAATGGACAACACTTTTATTTCACGCGAAATAATTTGATAAACGACAAAGCAGAGGTTGATGCCGAAGGCGTAAATAATTTGCAGCTATACTTTATCACAAAGACCGAGGCCGGTTGGTCGGATGAGAAACCTGTCTCATTTAATAGCAAAGATTATTCCGTCGGGCATCCAACAATTTCCGCGGATGGAAAAACAATCTACTTCGCTTCAGACATGCCCGGAGGGTTTGGTGGCGTTGATATTTGGAAAGCTTCAATTTTGGATAATGGCAACTTAGTGAATCCGAATAATGCCGGTGAAACAATCAATACACAGGGCGACGAAATGTTCCCGTTTATAGATGCCCGAAGCACCATTTACTTTGCATCAAATGGGCATCCAGGTCTTGGTAATCTCGACATTTTCAGAAGTACGAATGGCTCAATTCCCGAAAATTTAGGAAATCCAATAAACGGACCTCGAGACGATTTTGCCATGGTGCTAAATGCTGAACGTAACGCCGGTTTTTTCAGTTCCAATCGGGAGGAAGGAAAAGGCAACGACGACATTTATTCATTTGAAGTTCAGAGATCCATCTACTTGCTAAACGGATTGGTAGTAGACAATGAGACCGGAAAAGCGCTGCAAAATGTAACGGTAGAAATGATAGATAAAGATGGGGTTACATACACACTCACTTCTAATGAATACGGTGAGTGGAATACCGATGTTGACGTCGAACAACGCTATACCATTCTCGCCACTTCGGAAACACACAAAAGCGCAGACGATACCGTGGACATTGACAATCCAATTCAATTGGCATACAACACTGTGATTAGACTAAACCCAATGGACTCCATTGATTTGGCTTTTGCTTCATCTAAATATTTATTGAATGGATTGGTGGTAGATTCCCAAACCGGCGAAGCAATAGCTAACGCCACGGTCATTGTTACTTCGGAACTAGGACTTGAAAGAAGATTTGTAACGGATGAAAATGGCGAATGGCAAACAGGTGTCATAATTGACGATCAAGTTGAAATGTCAATTTCCGCACATTCGTTTGAATCTAATTCGGACAGGGAGTTGATTGATGACCCACGGCAATTGATCTATAACTCTGTAGTAGGCCTAACACGAAATCTGAATATCATAGCCGAGAATAGTTCCAAAGACTCCACCTCGACGCCAAATTCAAACGCCAATAATGTGGCCATCGATTCTCTCCTCGCTGAGCGCGCTGATACAAATATTTTAGACCAAACGATGGAGGTGGGATCCTATGTCCTGAATGGATTAGTGGTAGACTCTAAATCTGGCAAGACAATAAGTTTTGCCCAGATTTCCATAAACTCTGAATTTGGCATTCAAAAGGAAGTAATTACTGACGAGAATGGAGAATGGCGCACTTACGGCGCATTTGGTGACATAATTGACATTGATGCATCGGCCAATTCTTATTACGACGCAACCGATAAAAAGGCGCTAGACGATTCCTTACAATTCGTTTACAACTCCGTTATTGGGCTACTAAAATATCCTGACCCGCTTTCTGAGTCAGAAGCTGAGGATTCTAGTTTATCCGCACTAACCAAGGGTTCAGATTCGGCAAGTTTAAGCCTCAATAATGGGACTGAATCAAATCAAAATGAGCTTGCGCAGAGCACGGATGAGCAAAATCTGGACTCGGATACAAATCAGGCCCAAAATGGTTCAAACCAAGGTCTTCAGGTCAACAATTCTGGACAAAACTCAACACCAATCGCATCCGACGATATTTATACAATCACTGGCAGAATCATCGATAGAATGCATTCAAACCCATTGAATAGGGTAAAGCTGGAGTTCGTAAACCCGAAAACAAATAATGTAGATTTTGAGTATTTCACTGGTTCAGAGGGGCGTTTCTATGACTCACTACCAGATTTGCATCCCAACTCATTGTTTGCGTATGAAATTCGCGCAAGTAAATCAGGATATATCACTAAAAGCGCTCCTTTCGACACCCTCGTTGGGAATGAATATGGCTTGATCGACTTAGAAGATTTCTTAATGAAACACTTCAAATTACTGAAGGCAGACCCCAACATCGATTTAGCGGATCTATTGGAGATTAACCCAATATATTTTGATTTAGACAAATCAAACATTCGTCCTTATGCGGCGATAGAATTGGATAAAATCGTTGAGGTGATGACTCAAAATCCAACGCTAACAATTGAATTGGGATCCCATACGGATTGTCGGGCTAGCACATCCTATAACCAAAGGCTGTCTGACCGTCGTGCAAAATCCTCTGCACAATACGTTCGCGAAAGAATCACAAATCCAGAGCGAATCGATGGGAAAGGTTATGGCGAGACACAGCTTGTAAACGATTGTGGATGCGAAGGAAGTGTAGTGTCTGATTGTTCAGAAGACCAGCATCAGGAAAATCGGCGTACTGAGTTTAAGATTACAAAGGCCAAATAGGCTATATTGAGGGCAACGCCTCGTCCATCATTACCGGACTTCCAACATAAAAAGGACACCGCTGGTGAAGCTCAGTTGGTTTAATGTCGAGGATGTTTTGGACGCCGTCGGATCCTTTTCCACCAGCATTTTCTGCCAGAAAACTCATAGGGTTACACTCATAAAGCAATCGCAACTTTCCATTCGGTGAATCCACTGTGGCTGGGTAGACATAGATGCCGCCTTTCAACAAGTTTCTATGGAAATCCGCGACCAAAGAACCTATATACCTACCAGTGTACATGCGTTTCCCATCTTCCTTTCGCTTGTCTTTGCAATGTTGTGCGTAGCGCTTCAGGTTATCGTCAAAGTCATCCAAGTTCACCTCGTTGATCGAATAGACTTTTCCATCAGCTGGAATTTTAACATTCTCACTGATTAGCTGATACGTGCCGCTTTCTGGATCGAGCGTATAGATATGCGTACCGTTTCCTGTGGAAAGCACCATCTGAGTGCTCACACTATAGTTTACATAACCTGCAGCAACTTGATCTCTTCCTGCTTGTAAAAAATCAGCTTCAATCAGTGTTTCTCCACTTTTTGAAACACGCCTATAGATTGCGAATATGGTACCTATTGCCACATTAACATCAATATTTGATGACCCGTCAAGAGGATCAATCATCACCACATATTCACCCTTGAGCGACTCGTCAAACTGAAGTGCATTGTCTTGTTCTTCGCTCGCTAAACCCGCCACTTGGCCCGAGCCTCGAAATGCATGTATAAAGCACTCATCGGCGTAGACATCCAACTTTTGCTGCTCTTCACCCTGAATGTTTTCCGAACCTTTTGCCCCGTAAATATCTGCCCCGAGCCCTGCCCTGCTTACTTCGCTTTGAACAATTTTTGATGCATCTTCAATTGCTGAGAAAAGTTCCACAAGCGCCTCGTTTGCGCCTTGATCTGCTAGATGTTTATTGAGCTCCATCGACTACTTAAATTTTGACAAAGGTGATAATTTCCCAGTCTTACCACTCGCATTTAATTCCACTTCAGCCTTTGTTAGTGGCGTCAATCCTGCTTGTAGAAATCGATAACTATCAAGTGAATAAATCACCTCATACCCAATAGGCAAAATTTCATCCGTGATAATGGCTGGCAGGTCGTTTTTATGCGAACTGAAATAGCGCTTCTTAAAGAGCGAAAAGAGTTCCGTGCCTTTGCTGTCAAAAACGGTAAAATGAACTTTCATCACGCGGTCATAGTTCTCGGACTCCAGTGCCTGTTGATTTTTCGGGGCATTCAACAGATCCAATTCATTGACAAAAAGGAAGTAATTCGCATCATACTTTGGAGCCATTGAGTCAATTAATATTTGATTGTAAATCTTAGCCTTAGTGATGAGCTCACGCGTGTCTTCAACGCTTACAATTTGTCCACGTTCAATCCGAGTTCCCGGTTCCGGTCCTTTGTCCACATTGGTTTGCAGTTTTACCCAATAATTTGCGAGCGTCTTTTTGAACCCTTGATCTTTTGCCACTAAGGGCGCTACATAAGGTACTATTGGATTCGAGATCACCTTAAACATAAAGTCCAAATCTTCATTGATCACAGGATCATCGGCGTGCATGCTCACATATTCGTTGTACTCTTTTGCACCTATCAGAATAGCATTGTCGAGTCCCTTTCTGAAAAACCCTCGAGTATGGTTATAGGTGTATTGTGTGCCCTCAGCTATGTTGCGATCAATTTCACTCATGTACCTATCAGGGTGAAATGGAGCTATCACAATGGTTGGACGCTCTAACATGGCAATACTGTCTTTATAAAACCCTAGATAGAGCGAGTCATTTGTAGGACCATATCCGTTTTGGCCCACGGCCGAAATAGAAACGGCCACGAATAGGAAGAGCATCAATGATTTCATTCAATAAAATTAGTTCCATGAAGCCCTTCCATGCACTGCCTTTTAGCTCATTTGCAACAGCAAGATGTGAACAGTCACCGATGATGTTGGTCAGTTTCTTTCGTCAGCTTGAACGCCTTATTAACTTTGTTAGGTAAAACAAACACACATGCCCTTCTATCACAAACTCGGCAACATTCCTCCTAAACGCCACACGCAATTCCGTCAGGAAAATGGAGAACTATATCAGGAGCAGTTATTTGGAACCGTCGGTTTCGATGGCATGTCCACCAACTCATACCATGTGCACGCTCCAACCCGTGTGGCAGAGGTCGGTGAATCTGTAAGCATGACGGCAGAGATTGCGGTTGAGAATAACATAAAATCCCGCATGCTCAAGGGATGGGATGTAGAACCCAAAGATGACTACCTCGAGAGTCGAGTTCCCGTTCTGGTGAACAACGACGTACAGCTCATTCTATCAGCGCCAAGAAAATCTCTGAGAGCTTACTTCTATAAGAACACGGATGCAGACGAGCTGATTTTTGTGCATAAAGGCACTGGGAAACTGCGCACCCATCTCGGAAACATTGATTTCAAGTATGGAGACTACCTAGTCATCCCGAGGGGCATGATTTACCAAATTGACTTTGACGGTGAAGACAACCGCCTGTTCATTACCGAATCTCGTCAACCCATTTACACTCCGAAAAAATATCGAAACTGGTTTGGTCAATTGTTGGAGCACTCTCCCTTTTGTGAGCGCGACATGCGTCCGCCATCTGAGCTTGAAACACACGATGAAAAGGGTGGTTTTCTAATGAAAATTAAGAAGCAGGACGTCCTTCATTCTTTAACATACGATCGGCACCCATTTGACGTAGCAGGATGGGATGGATACAATTTTCCATATGCGTTTAGCATTCATGACTTTGAGCCAATAACGGGTCGAGTGCACCAACCACCACCCGTGCATCAAACATTCGAAACTTCAACGTTTGTAATCTGCTCCTTCGTGCCGCGGTTGTATGACTACCATCCTAACGCAATTCCTGCCCCGTATAATCACAGCAACATCGACTCTGATGAAGTGCTCTATTACGTGGATGGCGATTTTATGAGCAGAAACCACGTCGAAAAAGGATACATCTCACTGCATCCAGCAGGAATACCACATGGCCCGCACCCTGGAGCCATGGAGCGCAGTATTGGACAAAAAGAAACATTAGAATTAGCCGTAATGGTGGATACCTTTGCGCCATTAAAAGTCACAAAGCAAGCCTTAGGAATTGACGATTCTACTTACTGGAAAAGTTGGATTGACTAAACCACAGAATTATGGAGACAGCAAACAAAAAGGAAAACGTAAAATACGGTACAGATAAAATCTTCCAAGATGCCGAGGATTTCTTGCCATTGCTAGGAACGGATTATGTTGAGCTTATCGTAGGAAATGCGAAGCAATCAGCCCATTTCTATAAAACAGCATTTGGTTTTCAATCCATTGCGTATGCTGGAATGGAAACTGGAGTCAAAGACCGCACATCTTATGTGCTTGGTCAAGACAAAATTCGTCTCGTACTCACAACGCCTCTTCAAGGAGACGGATGGATGAATGAACACTTAAACACACACGGCGATGGCGTAAAGGTTGTTGCCCTTTGGGTTGAGGATGCCACAAAGGCTTGGGAAGAGACAACCAGTCGCGGTGCGAAATCCTTTATGGAGCCGACACGTGAGGAGGACGAAAACGGACACATTATCAAATCGGGTATTCATACATATGGTGAAACGGTTCACATTTTCATTGAGCGTAAAAACTACAACGGAACATTTTTACCTGGATACAGAAAATGGGAGTCGCATTACAACCCATCTGAGGTTGGCTTAAAGTTTATCGACCACATGGTTGGAAACGTAGACTGGGGCGAAATGAATACATGGGTAGACTTCTACGCCAAAGTGATGGGGTTTGCACAGATCGTAACCTTTGATGATAAAGATATTTCGACCGAATACACCGCCTTGATGAGCAAGGTGATGAGTAATGGCAACGGTCGCATCAAATTTCCAATCAATGAACCTGCCGAGGGTCGAAAGAAATCTCAAATTGAGGAATACATAGACTACTATAAAGGCCCTGGAGTACAACATATCGCCGTAGCAACAGAAGACATTGTGAAGACAGTGACTCAAATGCGGGACAGAGGTGTGGAATTCTTATACGTTCCTGACAACTATTATGAAACCTTAAAGGAGCGCGTTGGCGAGATCGACGAGGACATAAGTGTGTTGAAAGAGCACGGCATCCTAGTTGATCGTGATGACGAAGGATACCTGCTTCAATTATTCACAAAGCCTGTAGTAGATAGACCTACGATGTTCTTTGAAATCATTCAAAGAAAAGGAGCTTGGAGCTTTGGAAAAGGAAACTTTCAGGCATTATTTGAGGCGATAGAAAGAGAGCAAGAGAACAGGGGAACCCTCTAAAACTCTTAGAAACAAAAAAAGCCGAGTGAATCACTCGGCTTTTTTTATGCTCAATTTTCTAACTATTGCTTGATAAACTTCGCGCTTACGATTGAAGAACCTGAAGTCATCTCAACGATGTACACACCTGAGTTTATCTTGGATATGTCAAGGTTAACTTGATATAATCCAGCTTGATCTGAAATGGTCTGGTTAAAAACAACTCTTCCCATTACATCACGCACAACAATCTGATTGTCAACTCCAGCCTTTAAATCAGCGTTGATGTTAACCATGTTGCTTGCTGGATTAGGATAGACCTTAAGGTCATCGCTAGAATGACGGACAACGTCATTTAAACCAACCGTAGGCACTCCGCATTCGATTGATAAGGCGTCATTGTAATCTACTTGTGCACCATTGTCAATCAAGCCGTTTCCGTCCATCAACATTCCAATAACATGAAGGTGATCAAGATCCCACTCGTTTGACACATCAATTGTGAATTCGAATGTATATGTCTCAGCGATCTCGCCTCCATCAGGAAACGCATCTTCAAGGCCGTTAAATGACGGCTCAATCATTCGCGCTACGTGGTCATAAACCATATCATTTGCTGATACTGGATTCGCAGCGTTGTGCCAATCATGCCCAGCGCCCGATAGTTCGCCACTCGCTCCACCAGAATAATAATTGGCTTGCGCAAACTGGCTACCAGTTCCTGTGACCCCGTTTTCGCTTAAGGCAACTGCCACTCTCCAGCTGTCATCAAAGTCGCTCGTTGGTGTAACCATTAGTGTTACTGTCATTTCTTCTTCCGTCTCATCTAAACTTGCCGATAGGCAAAGCTCTGCCGAAGCATCTAGCACTACGCGATCTAGAAAATCGCCTTCCATAACAGAAGGATCAATATCACCACCACGATCAACAAGTGAACTTGGATATCCGCCAATCAACGTTCCAATTCCGTCATCGTATTCTGCATAAACCATTGGATCGCCATTATGCACGGCAAGGCCGATGAAGTTTTCAGGGTAAGTCTCTTGCATGTATTCCATCCACACTGCACCGCGAGGGCACCATCCGCACCAAGTTCCAGTCGCTTCTTCCACCACTACCATCTTGTTAAGTCCTGGAGCTGTTGGGTCTACCGTGGTAGAAGCATCATCATCACTTGAATCATCATCGCTCGCAGCACCATTTACATTCTTGATTGTGGCTGTCATCATATTCGAACCAGCAACTAGTGTCACCGCATCGGTAAATTCGACCGCGTATTCATCATAAGAGGCAAGCGAAACACCCGTAACCGATTCGGTAATGGTAGTTCCATTATATGTTAGATCAACGTCGAATGATGTAATGTCATTAACTCCAAGGTTTCTAGCCATAACTGTCGGCTTCTTAGCCTGACCCACCAAACCATTGACCGGATTGATACCGGTAAGGGCACCATTATCATCTGGTAATATTGCAGAGGTGTACTCATAGCTTACATCGTCAACCCAGAAGATCGCCGATCCATTTCCACCATTGGTGTTGTTGTACGCATAGATATTCAGAGCAGCCACTTTGTTGATCGTATTGCTGAATGAACCTTGTGAGGAACCATCAACAAAAAATTCCCACTCATTTTGATTTAGATCAATTTCAAAGCTTAATTCCACCCATTGACCAGTTGTATATGAACCTGTTAATAACGGGCCATTGGTATTTGCGATGTCAATATCGCCGTCTTGATTCATGGTGCACTCAAATGCCCATTCTTGTCCAACAGTTGTGTTGGCTTGGAAGTTCCAGTAGGCCCCAGAACCAGATGCCACGTATATCATCATTTCATATGTGAAGTTTCCAGTGGTGTATTGTCCGCCAAATGGCAACACGACATCATCAGGTCCACCGGCGGCACTCGCGGCCTCAAAATAAATGGCATTATCTCCTCCATTGGCAAGGTCATCCACAATTTGGACATCGTCAGCACCACCGTTCACGCCACTCCAGGTTTCCCAGTTTGAAGATTCACTTCCCAGATAGTTTCCTACTGTGTAAGATTCGAACCCATCCGTTAGAGATTGGGCGTTTCCGGCCGCGCAAATCAATAGCGCACCCGCAATTAGTTGTAATTTTTTCATGCTTGTTTAGTTAGAACTTACTAAGTAACAGAAAATTAAGTGCGTGGCCTAATCAAGGTTTGGGGTAGGATTCTAAGAATCGTAGAAGTCCTTGAGCAAATTTCTGTAGGCGCTAAACAGTTTGGACTTGGATACGAATCCAACATAATGACCCGCCTCATCGAGCACGGGAAGGTTCCATGCGCCGCTTTGTTCAAACTTCCGCATCACCACATCCATATTATCCTCTTTACTGACAAAGTCATGCGCATCGTTCATCAAATCGTGTACAAACGTGGTTTGATAAAGGTCTTGATTGAAAATAATATGGCGTATTTCATTCAAATTAACGATGCCAATTAGGTTGTTCTTTTCATCCACAACCGGAAAAAGGTTTCGCTTCGACTCAGAGATGGTCTTAACTAAATCGCCCAGTGTGTTGTATGGATCAACGGTCGTAAAATCTGTTTCTATTTCGCGGTGGAGACGCATCAAAGTCAAGACTGCTTGGTCTTTGTCGTGTGTGATTAACTCGCCTCTACGCGCAAGCTGTGTGGTGTATATACTGTGCGGCTTGAACTGTTTCACAGTTACAAAGGCAATGGAAGATGTAATCATAAGTGGAACAAACAGCTCGTAGCCGCCCGTTATTTCTGCAATTAAAAATATCGCCATTAACGGGGCGTGAAGTGTCCCGGCCAACATGCCGGCCATCGCCACTAACGTGAAGTTGGTCACCGGCAGTTCGGCCAAGCCAAACAGGTTTACGGCGCGTACGTAGACGAATCCAAACATGGCTCCCATAAATAATGTGGGAGCGAACATTCCTCCGATTCCGCCAGCGCGAAACGTCAAGGTTGCGGCTATGACCTTGGTCAAGCCGAGCACGAGCACGAATCCAAGTAACACATAAATGTTGCCCACATAATCTTGAAATAAGCTGTTTTGAAGGATGTCATATGACCTGCCTTCAATTATCGCATTTACCGCCTCATATCCTTCACCATATAGCGGGGGCAAAAGGAATAACAACCCTCCCAAAGCCGAGCCAGCAATGATCGTTTTGGTTCGTTGACGTTTCATACTGTCAAAGACCTTCGTGATCCAATTAAATGAACTATAGAAGTATAGGCAGGCAATGCCTGTGAAAATGCCCAGTCCGACGTAATACGGTAAATGAGAAAACCGAACCTCTTCGGTGATGTCGAAATGGAAGAGAATATCTCCTCCTAAAAAAAACTTCGATGTAATAGCCGCCGTAGCAGATGCAAGCAATAATGGAATGAGCGATGCCGTGGTGAGGTCCAGCATGATCACTTCAATGGCAAAGACAATTGCCGCAATTGGCGCATTAAAGAGGGATGCCATCGCACCTGCGGCGGCACACCCAATCAGAAGGGTTCGGGTTTTATATGGAAGTTTGAATAACGTTCCGATGTTCGCGCCCCATGCCGAGGTGGTGCCAACTGTTGGCCCCTCAAGTCCAGCACTACCGCCAAACCCAACGGTAATTGAAGCCGTAACTACGGAGCTATACAGGTTATGCATTCGGATCAGAGCATTCTTCTTGGAAATGGCATGCAGTGCATTCGGTATACCATGATTTACCGGTTGCTTCACCATCTTCCGAATGATCCATTGGGCTAGTAATATTCCAACTACGGGATAAAAGATATACAGCACGTACTCATAGTCTACGAAGAAGCTCTTCGTGAGGAGGTATTTAATGAAGTGCACACTATTCTTTATGGTGATAGCAACAAGCCCAGAGATAAAGCCAATAAGAATGGCCAAGAAATAGGTAAACTGTTTTTCGGTTAAGTAGTCTTTTCGCCACTCAAGTATAAGAGCGACCAATTTAGCCAACATAGTGTTGGTGTGCCTGAGGTATGGGCTTACCTGCTCCTTGGTTTTATCAAATAGTTTTGAGGCCTTTGACACAATAGCTATTCCTTTTTAACGGCTAGACCAAGTTCCTTGAGCTGCTCATGCGCAATCGTTGAAGGTGAATCAATCATCAAGTCTTTTCCGGCGTTGTTTTTCGGAAACGCGATATAATCTCTTATCGAATCTGTTCCTCCAAACATGGCTGCAAGTCGATCAAAACCAAATGCCACTCCGCCGTGGGGAGGGGCTCCGTACTTAAAGGCGCCCATTAAAAAACCAAATTGTTTTTCAGCCTCCTCCTTGGTAAACCCAAGAACCTCAAACATTTTGGCCTGCAATGCTTGATCATGAATACGAATCGATCCTCCGCCGAGTTCTACTCCATTTACGACCATATCGTATGCATTCGCATTAACTTTTCCTGGGTCGGTATCCAGTAAGCTCATGTGTTCTGCCTTTGGGCTTGTGAAAGGGTGATGCATCGCGTGAAATCGTTTTCCGTCTTCATCCCATTCTAGTAAAGGAAAATCTACGACCCACAATGGCGCAAACTTGGACGGATCTCTCAATTCTAATTGATTCCCCATTTCGAGCCTCAGCTCATTCAATTGTTTTCGGACTTTAATTGCATCCCCGGCAAGAATGAGCAATAAGTCACCCGATTCGGCATCAAAAGCCTCGGCCCATTTTTTTCGATCGGACTCATCAAAGAACTTGTCAACGGAAGACTTTACTCCTCCTTCATCATCGACCCTTCCATAAATCAACCCGGTAGCTCCAATTTGCGGTTTTCGCACAAACTCCGTGAGCTTATCCAATTGTTTACGGCTATATGAAGCCGCTCCTTTCGCGCATATTCCAACGACCAATTCTGCCGAATCAAACACGCCGAACCCTTTGCCCTTTGTTAGTTCATTTAACTCTACAAATTGCATCCCAAAGCGCACATCTGGTTTGTCTGACCCATAGAGCTTCATGGCCTCAGCATAGGTCATACGATCAAATTCAGGCAATGCAACCCCCTTTACTTCAGAGAACAAGTGCCGTACCAATCCTTCAAACATTTGGAGCACATCTTCTTGCTCAACAAAAGCCATTTCACAATCTATCTGGGTAAACTCGGGCTGACGATCAGCACGTAAATCTTCATCTCTGAAACACCGAACTATTTGGAAATAACGGTCATACCCCCCAATCATTAAGATTTGCTTGAACGTTTGCGGCGATTGTGGCAGCGCATAAAACTCTCCAGGGTGCATACGAGAAGGCACAACAAAGTCTCGCGCTCCTTCAGGAGTGGATTTTATCAAGTACGGAGTCTCAATTTCTAAAAATCCACTATCACTTAAATATTTTCTTGTTTCAAAACCAAGCTTATGTCTGAGCTCCAAATTCTTTCTTAGCGGGTTTCTTCTAAGGTCTAAGTATCGATACTTCATTCGGAGTTCTTCGCCTCCATCCGTATCATCCTCAATTGTAAACGGTGGTGTTTGGGCCGCGTTTAAGACTTCCAATTTTTGCACCTCAATTTCAATCTCACCGGTGGTCAAATTTTTATTCTTGCTTTCTCGTTCGATTACTTTTCCAGTCACCTGAATCACGAATTCACGACCTAGTTTTCGTGCAGCCTCGCATAGATTTTCATCCTTCTCAACGTTAAACGATAGCTGGGTAATGCCGTAGCGGTCTCGAAGATCAACAAAGGTCATCCCACCCATGTTACGCGAGCGCTGAACCCAACCCGCTAGCATTATTTCTTCTCCAATGTTTTCCGCCCTTAAGGCCCCACACGTATGCGATCTATACATCCCTATCAATTTGAGACCGCGAAGGTATAGATACCATTATGCGTAGAGAAAATATTAGTCCTGTTTTTCTATGTCAAATTGACGCTGAATTTGACCCTTATCAATGACATTAATGACTGCCGTCATAAAGACTCCAATCTCCAACAGCCTACTTTGTTGTAGAAATAGAAAAAGCCATGACAACAAAAACAAAAGAGCAGAAAGTACACATCGACGACCTTCACTTCGAACACCAACGTTGGGAGAAGGAATTGAAATTCTTCCTTGAAGAGTTACCATTCTTCCAGGCACGTTTAGAAGAAGTAGCAAAGCGATACACAGATAAAGATGTCTTAAAAGAGTTGGATCATTTTCAAAACCAGTTATACATCGAGCGAAATGCTATGGATGGATTGCTTCACGATATCAACCTACATGAGCAAGAAATTGCACGCTATGCAAAAGAGCACCCGGTTGCAGTTGATCATGTCTTGTTTGTAGATCACGGACCATTGCGTGATAGAATTGATACCAATCGAAAATTAATGCACGAATTGAAAATGGAATTCAATCGTTACCTATCAAAGTGGATGTAAAATGGACATAATAATTACTGATACCGAAACGCTTGAAGAAATTCAAACCCGCTTCACCGCGCACTTTCCTTACTTAAAACTAGAGTTTTATAGCCGCGAACATGCCGAGGGTGAGGGGAATTCAGATGATGCTAAGCTCGACGTCCATAAGCGATTGTCTGAGATCCGGTCCATCCATAATTCGGGGGAATTAAGCATCCATGGAAACCAAAAGGTGAGCACACTCGAACAAGCGTTTCATGACCACTATGGATTGAATGCTCAAGTGTTCAGAAAAAGCGGGAACGTGTGGTTGCAAACCACCGCCACGGACAATTGGACATTGAGTGAACAAAATCAAACCGCCGAAGAGCACGCGGTATAAAGCATAATGCTCTTGCTTTTTGTTTGGCTTGAAGCCGG
>Ga0115552_1001014_pt1 | contig 16223 bp, 10 predicted proteins | sample COGITO_mtgs_1103_3_FD_87178 | JGI IMG/M metagenome (GOLD analysis project Ga0115552, IMG submission 87178) | Pelagic marine microbial communities from North Sea - COGITO_mtgs_110328 | ecosystem: Environmental > Aquatic > Marine > Epipelagic | place: Germany:Helgoland, sampling site Kabeltonne...
ATCGAATGGGTCTGGTTGCTGCACGACGACGGAGCACCAGATTCTGGCGCCTTGGAACAGCTGCTGGTGGCTGCTGACCGTTCTCCCAATGTGGGGGTATTTGGGCCCAAGATTTTGGGTTGGCACGACCGGCGGTTGCTGCTCGAGGTGGGCGTGGGCATCACTTCGGATGGACGTCGGGTAACTGGGCTTGAACGCGGTGAACACGACCAAGGACAACATGACGGGGATCGTGAAGTCTTGGCGGTGAGTTCCGCTGGGATGTTGGTAAGGCGGGATATTTTCGATGCTCTCGGCGGATTTGACCCCGAACTCCCACTCTTCCGGGACGATTTAGATTTCTGCTGGCGGGCCCACCGCATGGGGGAGCGAGTATTCGTGGCCACCCAAGCACGGCTGCACCACCGCGAGGCTTCGGCCCACGGCCGCAGAGCGCAGGAGCAAGCAAAGCAAACTAATTCGCGACTCCTTCGAGCCGACCGTGAAGCAGCCGTTCACGTTCTACTAGCCCATGCATCAGGAGTGGCCGGGGCGTTGCTTGCAATCCGACTGTTCTTGGGAAGTGCGATTCGTGCACTTGTGTACCTACTCGGTAAAGACGTCAGCGCGGCCGGAGCTGAATTTGGTGCGGTCTTCTCTGTGATTCGACACCCCTCCAGACTGAGGCGATCGCGCGCACTTGTTGCTAAAACTTCCATTGAACCGGCGTCAGTCGTTTCACACCTGCGTCCGAGCACGTGGGAACAGGTAAGGGCACTGGGAGAGGCTGCCGCTGGTCTAGCTACAACCAGTGGGGCAACCACAAACACTTTGAGTGCATTGGATTCCGGTCCGGTCGACGAAGACGCGTCCTACCTCGAAGAGTCCTCAGCCGGTCTTGTCAAACGACTCGTGCGTAAGCCAAGCGTGTTGATTGTCGCGCTTCTCACCCTCGTGGCCATTCTCACGACCCGTTCGCTATGGCTGGGAGAAGGAGTCATTCAAGGCGGTGCGCTGCTCCCGAGCCCGTGGGGTGCCTCGGATCTTTGGAGTTTCTACATTGAAGGTTGGCACAATGTCGGGCCCGGATCGGTCACCGATTCGCCGCCGTATATTGCGGTTCTCGCAATCCTGTCAACCCTCATGTTCGGTAAGGCAACGGCCAGTGTGACGCTCGTTCTTTTGCTCGCGATTCCCCTCGCTGGTTGGGCGGCCTACTTTGCATCCCGTGATTTGATTCCAAGCAAAGGTATCCGTTTCTGGGGCGCCGCGACCTACGCGCTTCTCCCCGCAATGAGTGGTGCACTCGCACAGGGACGGTTGGGAACAAGTTTTGCCGCATTTATTTTGCCATTCGCCTTGCGCTCTGGGGTCCGGATGTTTACGCCGGGTTCCACAAAAAGAAGAGCTGCGGGAACGGCCCTTCTCTTTGCACTTCTCCTAGCTTTTGCACCGGCACTGTGGTTGATTCTGTTGGTCTGCGCGACCCTCACCTTGGTCACCGTGCGTCGAACCAAAGAGGCCTTGGTCAAGACAGCAATTGCGTTTACGGCATCCATCGCGGCACTTGTGCCGTGGAGCTTCACACTGTTTCTAAAACCCGTTGAGTTTTTCTTTGAACCCGGCATGAATTCGGCAGCGCTCACCGACCCTGAAATTTCCATGCTTGACGTGCTACTCCTGCACCCTGGCGGTCCCGGAAGCTCACCCATCATTATCACCGTTGGAATCGTGATTGCGGCGGTTCTGTCACTCCTGCGCACGGACCGACGTTCGGTAGTGCTTGTGCTGTTCATTGGCGCGTGGGTCGCAATCGTCTTTGCATTTATTCAGGTGGTTTTCCTATTTACCCCCGTCGGCGCAACAACACAAATGCGGACCTGGCCCGGTCCTGCGACGTTATTCATTGGCCTAATGCTGATTGCGGCTGCTGCTCTGGGCGCCCAAGGATTGCGCACCCGGTTCATCGGACAAAGTTTTGCCGTTGGGCAGCCGGTTGCCGTTATTGCGGTTCTTGCTGCTCTGGTCGCCCCTATTCTTTCGTTGATCTGGACCGTCCCTGCGAACACCAGCGTGCTTGGCCGCACATCACCGTCTTCGGTCCCTGCCTTTGTCGCAGCCGATGCATTCGGGCCGCAAGCCCCGCGCACTCTGATGTTGACGCAATTGCGCGCCGGCAGTGTTGAGTACACACTGATTAACGGTGATGGGCTCCGACTCGGCGATGCCGATACACCCCCTGATGCGCAGACGTGGCGGGCAATTGACCCGTTCGTTGCTGCCATGGCATCGGGCCGAGGTGGCAATGAAGTTGAAGCGCTGGGGGGATACGGGGTTCGCTACGTACTGCTCGCACCCGGATCCTCGAAAGACATTGTCCCCATCCTTGACGCCGAACCGGGCTTGCGCAGACTCTCCAACTCAGAAGGTGAAGTGCTGTGGCGGGTGTCCGGTGTGACTTCACGTGCTCGAATCTCTGATGGAAGCACACAGTCGCCAATCGGGGTTGCCTCGCCGGAAAATTTGGGCACCGACCCGTACATCGAACAGACATTGCCAGAAGGTGCGGGCACGCGGGTGCTCTACGTCGGTGCTAGCTCGGACTCGCGTTGGCAAGCTGGTGATTTGGAGTCTGTGACAACTGAAGGTTTACTGGATTGGTCCGCAACATTTGAAATTCCGGCAGGAAGCCCCAATGTCAGCGTTTCTTTCGATGACTCCTCGAGGGGATTCTGGCTAGTCGGACAGTTATTGATCGTGCTCGCATTAATCGTGATTGCACTTCCGGCGCGCAAGCCCGTCGAGGTGGACCCAGACCTCGATATTTCACCGGATATTTCGCATATGCATGAAGGGAGTGGGCGCGATGACTGACACGCAGAGCGATACGCAAACTAATCGCACACTTACACATTCGCGTTTTTTCGCACCCGTGATTGTTCTCCTTGCCGCTGCGCTAGTGGTCGGAGTTTCCGGGTTCGTACAAGTCGCCGCACCAAAGGCCTCCGAAGAGGCGCTCACGGTTGAACCAATTGGATCGGCCGTGTTGCTATGCCCTGAGCCTGGCACCGGCGGCGACCTAGGCGTTCGAGTGACTGCAGCAGTTGTGCCCGGTCAACCCGGACAAGATGTGGGTGAAGGCTCCGCCGGAATCGAAACACTCCCGGGCAAAGAGTCGGCAAGTTCACGGATCAAGGTCCCCGGTGAGCAGGGACAAATCGAGGCTTTCGGCGACAGGCTGCCTGCGATTCGAGCGTATGGCGAAGGTTCATTGGCTCCGGGGTTAGTGGCTGACCAGTGGGGAAGAGACCCGAGTGGTCAAGGCCGCGGGATGGCAAGTACCGCCTGCGCACCGGCGGCTTCTGAGTTTTGGTTTGTTGGTGGTGGTGCAGTGGCAGGGCGCAAAACTCGGGTGATTTTAGTGAACCCTGACGACACTGCCGCAATCGTCGACGTGATCATTCACGGTCCTGACGGAATTATCGACGCCCCGGCCGGTCGAGGCTTGGTAATTTCGCCACTTGATCGACTCACCGTGCAACTCGACGTTCTTGCCCCCGGAGTTGCTGCAACGGCATTTCACGTGCTGGCCCGGACCGGCCGGATCGGTGCCTCGGTTGACGACGAGCAAAGATCAGGATTGCAGTCGGTGGGAACGGACTGGATTCCACAGGCAGCATTACCGGCGACCAAGGTCTATGTCCCGGGTGTGATCAATGGGCTGGGTGCACGTGTGCTGTCCATTGTTTCGACAACCGACAACGATGCGAACGTCACCGTGCGCGTTATTTCCCCCGACGGAACATATGAACCCGCTGAGCGAAACACGTTCACCGTAACCGCAGGGGCTGTTGTCACAACAGACATGACTCCGGCACTTCCACAAACGCCAGACGGGTCACTGCCCGTCACACTTGAGTTGACATCTGACCAGCCGATTGTCGCTGGGATGCGACAGTTCTTTGGCGGCCAACGAGTCCAAGACGAAACTGCATTTAGCGCCGGCGCGCAACCCATTACTGGACCGGCGGCGGTTTCGGGACTGCCGGTCAGAGAACTAACCGACGTTCGTTTGGCAATCAGTGCGCCTGAAAGTGATGTTGAAGTCGATATCGTGTTGTTGCCATTTCGCGGAGGAAAGAGCGTCGGTGAGCCAACTGCCTCTAGGCGAATCAAAGTTGAGGCGGGCAAGCTCCGAAACATTAAGCTGGACCCACCCAGCGATATCGATTGGTACACGGCGATCGTGACACCGACGGAGGCTTCTGGGCCTGTTCTCTTGGCCCACCGGATCCGAGAAAAGTCACGATTCGGGAACTTGATCACGGGTTATCCGTGGAGTCCATTGCGCATTGAAGTTCTGGTTCCCAACGCAGCGCAGAATGAAGCCGTAGCCGTGCGGCGCGCCGCCGCGAGTTAGCTCGCAACTGCTACTAACGTCCGTTGAGTGAGTAGAAGACGGTGCTCGAAGCCCTCCTGCAGTGGCTCCGCCGTATCCACCTTGACCTACGTCTACGCGGATTCAACCGCGGTGCTCGGTCCACTCGCGACCTACGCCGAACCGCACTGCTACGACCTATGCCTGATGCATAGTGAGCGTCTCACCGCGCCGCGCGGCTGGGAAATTGTTCGGATCGCACCAGATGCCGACGCACTTAAACCATCCTACGACGACCTTGAAGCTTTAGCGGATGCTGTCCGGGAGGCCGCACGCCCCCGCTACCTAGAACGGGAAGCGGCAGCGACTACTTCTGGCAATACGGTCGAGGTTGCTCGGCGCGGCCACCTGCGGGTACTTGTCAACCCAGATCAGTAACGAAATCCCAGATCAGTAAATTACGTCAACCGATAGGTTTAACCCGTGACTTCACAACAGGGACGTGACCTCAGTGCAATTATCAAGGCCTATGACGTTCGGGGGACCTACCCCGATCAACTCAACGAGGACCTCGCCCACGCAGTAGGGCGTGCATTCGTCGAAGTCCTGCACATTCGCCTATCTGACGGCGGCGCAGGAGCGGTGGTTGTTGGCCACGATATGCGCCCATCTGGGCCATCACTGGTGGCGTCATTTGCGCAGGGCGTTCGGGAGGCCGGCTGTGACGTCATTGAGATAGGACTTGCCAGCACCGACGGTTTGTATTTCGCTTCCGGGAGCCTGAATCTGCCCGGTGCCATGTTCACAGCAAGCCACAACCCGGCGGAATACAACGGGATCAAACTGTGTCGCGAGGGAGCTGCCCCGGTTGGTCAGGAGTCGGGACTTCGAGAGATTTCCGAGTTAATCACTTCAGGTCATATTGACGCACTCACCGGAGCGAGTGCGCCCATTCACCCACTCGGCGGCATCACCTCACAGGATGTGCTTCCGCAGTACGCGAAATACTTGCGCGAGCTTGTTCCAGTGGAAAATGGGCGCGCACTCAGCATCGTTGTTGACGCTGGCAATGGCATGGGCGGGTTCACCGTGCCCGCTGTTTTGGGTACAGAAGCGGGCCTTCCCGAACTACCGCTCACAATTATTCCCATGTATTTCGAGCTTGACGGAAATTTTCCCAACCACGAAGCAAATCCGATCGAACCTGCCAACCTCGTCGATCTGCAAAAGGCGGTAATTAACCACAAGGCTGACCTTGGGTTGGCATTTGATGGCGACGCCGACCGCTGTTTCGTCGTTGACCAAAACGGTGATCCGGTAACACCTTCGGCAATCACCGCACTCATAGCAACGCGCGAATTGGCTCGACATCCCGGAAGTAGTGTGATCCACAATCTCATTACATCGCGCACGGTCCCAGAAGTCGTCGCTGAAAACGGTGGCGTAGCAATTCGCACCCGCGTTGGTCATTCATTCATCAAGGCCACTATGGCGCAGACACATGCAGTCTTTGGCGGTGAGCACTCGGGTCACTTCTATTTTCGTGATTTCTGGCGCGCCGACTCGGGAATGCTCGCCGCACTGCACTGCATTGCGGCATTGGGTGAGACGCCGGCTGGCACAACTTTTTCAAGTCTGCTCACGCCATTTAATCGCTACGTGGCAAGTGGCGAAATCAACACACGGGTCGACAATCAGGCCAGCGTCATTGAGGCAATCACGGCAAAGTACGGCGAAAACGATCTTGACGAACTCGACGGTCTCACGGTTGCGGCGGACACCTGGTGGTTCAATGTTCGCGCGAGCAATACCGAACCCCTCCTGCGGCTCAATGTCGAGGCCCGCGAGCCGGATAAAATGGAAGAATTGCGCGATGACATTCTTTCCATTATGAACCAGACCAGTTCGGCGCCCTTTGGAATTGCCCCCGAATTGTGGGCTGTCTTGTCTTGCCCCTGTGACGCTCACGGTGCGCTCATTCCCGAATCAACTGGACTCGTATGCACCGTGTGCAGTGCGCATTTTCCCGTGCGCGACGGCATTCCAGTAATGTTGCTGAACTAGACGCGAAGTACTCGTGTAATCATGCAGTTAATCAGCGGAGCGCTCAAGACTTACGCGTGGGGGATTCCTGGAGGATTACAACCTTGGCTTGCTGAATCAAAGTCACACAATGCCAACGACCCGCAAGCCGAATTATGGTTTGGCGTTCACCCGAGCGGGGCATCGAAAATTATTGGCTCGGACTTGACACTCGATACCCTGTTGGAGCGAACGGACGTCCCGATTCTCGTGAAGATTCTCGCCGCTGCTAAACCCCTGTCGATTCAAGTGCACCCACATCGAGGTTTCGCACTCGAGGGTTTCAATGAACTTAATGACACGCAAGAGTTTGCGAACGCGTTTGCAGATTCTTATGAAAAAACGGAACTTCTTTATGCACTGACGCCATTCACTGCCTTTTGCGGTTGGCGACCATTGGAGCAACTCACAAAAATTCTCGAAGCGTTGCCAATCGAACTGCCCGTTCAAGCGTTCGCAACAGATGTTCCAGATCGTCGGGCACTTTTTGAATATTTCGTCAACACTGAGTTCCCAATTGAGGTTACACGAGCGATCCCGGAAGCTGTTGGGACTGCGGGCCTTTCCGAGTTTGAGATTGATGCATATAAAACTGTTATCGCTGACTACCCTGGCGATCAGGGAGCGTTGCTCGCCGTGTTCCTGCAACCACTTGCACTAGCCCCGGGGGAAAGTGTTTTTATTCCAGCAGGAATTCCGCACAGTTACATTGCCGGCACCGGTATTGAAGTAATGACTTCTTCGGACAACGTGTTGCGACTTGGGTTAACCCCGAAACCCGTATACAAGGAACTCGCATTGCGTGCACTTAATTTTGAAGCGAGCCTTCCGCAGCCCTCCGAAGCACCTTTTATTATTGATGTCCTGCGTGCGAACACGCATTCACAAGAGTCACCGTCCCAAGAGTCACCGTCGGGTGAGTTCCGTCTCGTACTCGGACTCGAAGGTCAGACGAATCTAGATTCGATCACCATTGAAAGTGGACAAGCTGCAGTAATTACCGCATCAGAGCCCACGATTTCTGTGTCCACTTCTGGAGTGTGCGCAATCGTGAGAACAAAAACATGAGTACGCGCCCGTGAGTACGCGCCCGTGAGTACTGAAGGCGGCCTTAAGGCAGTTGTTGCGGCGCTGATCGCCAACGCAGGCATCGCGGTGAGCAAATTCGTGGCGTTCGCTTTCACCGGTTCATCGTCAATGCTCTCTGAAGCTATTCACAGCGTTGCTGACTCTGGAAACCAAGTGTTGTTGTTAATTGGTAACAAGCGTGCGCGGCAGCCGGCCGATGCCCAGCATCCATTCGGATACGGGCGGCGTCGCTACGTGTACGGGTTCATTGTGGCGATCGTGTTGTTCCTGGTCGGTGGCATGTTTTCGTTGTACGAAGGTATTCATAAGTGGCAGAATCCCGAACCCTTGAATGACTGGTGGATCGCGGTTGTCGTGTTGTTGATTGCCATTGGGCTTGAAGGTTATTCATTTCGTACCGCATTTCGCGAGGCAAACAAATCTCGCGGGAATCGATCCCTACTTGGTTTCGTGCGAGCATCGCGTCAACCTGAACTACCAGTGATTCTGTTGGAAGATGCTGGCGCGCTAGTTGGCTTGATGCTTGCCCTGTCCGGCGTGAGTGCCGCGGTGATCACGGGCGACGGTCGGTTCGACGCCGTAGGTGCAATGGGTGTCGGGACGCTATTGATCGTCATTGCGATTTTCCTTGCCATCGAAATGGTGGAAATGTTGATCGGGGAGAGTGCTTTACCCGAAGAGGTGGACGCGATTCGTGCAGCACTTGAAGGCTCGGATGGTGTTGAGCGAGTTATCCATTTGCGGACCATGCATGTGGGACCCGACGAGCTTTTAGTCGCGGCAAAGATTGCCATTCACCATTCTGATACCGGCAGGGAGATTGCTGCCGACATTGATAACGCTGAGAAGGCTTTGCGGGCGGCCGTCCCCACTGCCAGATACATTTTTCTTGAGCCTGATCTTGATCGCGGGTAAGAATCAGGCTCATCAGATTGACCGGACTCGCCGAGTTTCCCGAGTTCCCCGAGAACTTTTGGCAGGACTTTCAATTCGAATGTCAGACCCATGCTGTTTAATCGAACACATGTACGAAAAGAGGCCAGAACAAGACAGGGCGAATTCGCTTGCCGGACGGCGAGCTTGGGAGTCTGAGCCCGCTAGGTCACCCGCGTTCAACTCACTGAGACATTCTGAGGCGAGTGCAAGCAAATTGTTCCTCGAACAGGCCAAGGCGCTGGTCGAAATTGCTGGTCGAGATATTGCGTTTCAGACCGTGGGTGTGCGGGGAACCAAGGAGATCGTTATCCAAGACGCCGTCCGGGAAGAGATCGCGGTCCACATGCGTTGGTCCTTCACCCATACCTACCGCCGGATCGAGGAAGCACGACTAATCCTTGGTCCACTCGAGCAAACTCGGTAAGCCTTGAGTGAAGGCACAATTTCAATTTCCCACGCTACTGCGATTTGTGCCGGCGTGAGCAAGCTCTCGCATATCTGGGACGTAGACCCCGACTCGAGGGAAATCTTCGAGGCGGCCGCTCGCAAGCTTGACCATGTCGGGGTTTCTTCAGCAAAATCAACTACGGTTAGTCGGACCCGTCGCGCGGTCGAGAAGAAACTTGAAGAAATTGATGGGTTGTATCAGCGTCGCAAGAGGCAAGCAGCCGCAAGTAGTCACGACGTAGTAGTTCTTGACCAAGGCGAGGGTCAGGCCATTCTGCTCGCCCGCATGGGCATGATTCAGGCGCAGGCGTGCATGGCGGTGATTAATTCCCACGCACAAGCAGCCTCAGCGACGGCCGTATCTCGAGGCCTTTCATGTGATTCTGAAGGAGCGTTGCGAAGTAGTGCATTGATCCGAGTCTTAACAGGAATGGCTGGCGAAACGTCCAACTCCAATCCCAAGCTGCGGGCAAATATCGATATCGTGATCGACTTTGCGGCACTTCTCGGGCTGCAGGAATCAATGGGTCTCGTCAGTTCCGGTTCCCGTGCACCCCTTTCGGCTCCCACCTGCGAGATCCGCGATCTCATCTCCCGGATCCCCGACATCACGATTCGCAGGTTGGTCACCGACCCGCTGACCAATAACCTCCTGGACTTGGGTAGACGCAGGTACGTTCCTTCAAAAGCACTCCGAGACTTTATTACGGTCCGTGACCAGTTTTGTCGCTTCCCAGGGTGTCAAGCGAGCGCACGCCGTGGTCACATTGATCACGCGAATCCTTGGTCACAGGGTGGAAGGACAGATCGAGGCAACTTAGGTTCCCTGTGTGTGCGTCACCACCAGCTAAAGACACATGGCGGCTGGCGGATTTTAGAAAGTGGGGTCGACGGAAGTGCCACCTGGCGGACCCCAAGTGGCCGGGACTATTCGATCCCACCGCCAGAACTGCCAAGCACCGCTTACTCGGATCCACTCCCTGATCCACTCCCGGATCCAATCCCGGATCCACGCCTGGAAAGACGGAATCGACCGGGTTCCTACGATCAACGTGAGCCAGAAATCGACGATCCAAAATTCTGAGCGCGATTCTGATCCCGATTAAGCCTAAATTTTATTCAGGATCGGGGTGTGCCGGATTGCGAAGTAGTGGATCTCTGGCACACTAGGGTCACCACACGCGCCCGGAGCCCTGGAATCTGTTGTGGAAATCCAATTTATTTGCCGCCTCCCGCGTGCTTTTTGTGCGGGGAAACGTGGGGCAAATCCGCAAAAGAAATGAAAAAAGGAGCTTCAATGGCGAACGCCACGACAACAAGCGGCCTTGGAAATGTATTCAAGGCCGACGGAACACCCGACTTCAAAGTCGCCGATATGAATCTTGCAGATTTTGGTCGCGATGAAATCCGGCTGGCTGAGCATGAAATGCCAGGCCTGATGGCAATGCGTGAAAAATTTGGCAAGAGCAAGCCTCTTTCGGGAGCTCGCATCACCGGCTCACTCCATATGACGGTTCAGACCGCGGTGCTAATCGAGACACTCGTTGACCTTGGCGCCGACGTGCGCTGGGCATCGTGCAATATTTTCTCAACCCAAGACCATGCAGCTGCTGCGGTAGTTGTGGGACCAGAAGGAACCGTCGACGCACCAACAGGCGTTCCGGTGTACGCGTGGAAGGGTGAAACTCTCCCCGAATACTGGTGGTGCACTGAGCAAATCCTGATGTGGCCAGACGGTAAGGGTCCCAACATGATCCTCGACGACGGTGGAGATGCAACCATGCTCGTCCACAAGGGCAAGGAATTCGAGGCAGCCGGAGTTGTTCCAAAGCCAGATGCTGACACTTCTGAGGAATACGCGGTCGTACTTGCGACCCTCGCGCGCACATTGACAGAAGATTCACAGCGTTGGACCAATATTGCAAGCGGCATTCTCGGCGTTACAGAAGAAACCACCACAGGGGTGCACCGTTTGTATGAAATGCACCGCGATGGTTCACTTATTTTCCCCGCAATTAACGTCAATGACTCGGTCACTAAGAGCAAGTTCGACAACGTCTATGGCTGCCGTCATTCATTGATCGACGGAATCAATCGTGCAACCGATACTTTGATCGGTGGCAAGGTCGCGGTTGTTGCGGGCTATGGCGATGTGGGCAAGGGCTCCGCGGACTCCCTCCGTGGACAGGGCGCACGCGTGATTGTGACCGAAGTTGATCCAATCTGTGCGCTTCAGGCTGCAATGGACGGCTACCAAGTCGCGTTGATCGAAGACGTGATCGGTCAGGCTGACCTGTTCATTACTGCAACAGGCTGTTACGACGTGATCACTGCAGAGCACATGTCGCAGATGAAGCATCAGGCGATTGTGGGAAATATTGGTCACTTCGACAACGAGATCGACATCGTTGGGCTCACTAACGTGCCAGGAATCAAGCGCAAAACAATCAAACCACAGGTGGACGAATGGACGTTCCCCGACGGTCACACGATTATCATGCTCTCGGAAGGGCGCCTGCTCAATCTTGGAAATGCGACGGGTCACCCATCCTTCGTCATGAGTAACTCGTTCACTAACCAGGTACTTGCGCAAATTGAGCTCTTCACCAAGCGCGATGAGTACTCACTCGACGTTCACGTTTTGCCGAAGCACCTTGACGAAATGGTTGCCCGGCTTCACCTTGATGCACTTGGTGTTCGCTTAACGGAACTGTCCAAGCAACAGGCAGAGTACTTGGGCCTTGATGTGGCTGGTCCCTACAAGCCAGATCACTACCGCTACTAAACCAATATCGCTTCTGGTGGGGTGGGTGGTCCTTTAAGGAATCCCCGCCCCACTTTTGCGTGTTTCGGCAATCGCGGTGTCCGGGCTTGTGGGCTCAGAGCCGGGGTGACAACATAGGGGTATGACCATGATGAATGCTGGTTCACCCGCAGACGTTGGCGCCCGTGGAAAAGTTCTGGTAGTTGACGACGATCTTGCATTGGCTGAGATGCTGGGAATCGTACTTCGCGGTGAAGGTTTCGAGCCGATTTTTTGTTCCGATGGAGCGAAGGCGCTCGCAGTTTTTCGGGAGAGCCGACCTGACATTGTGCTCTTGGATTTAATGCTGCCAGGTAAGGACGGCGTTGACGTATGTCGACTGATCCGAGCCGAATCAGGGACTCCGATTGTGATGTTGACAGCGAAGAGTGACACGGTGGACGTCGTTGTGGGTCTTGAAGCGGGGGCCGACGACTACATCGTAAAACCATTTAAGCCAAAGGAACTTGTTGCTCGGGTTCGTGCGCGTATTCGGCGCAATGAAGAACCCACACCGGCGGGGTTGCAGATTGGCGACTTGGCAATCGACGTTACCGGCCATTCGGTTCATCGAGGCGAAGAGGCGCTTTCGTTGACGCCCCTTGAGTTTGACCTGTTGTTGTGTCTTGCGCGTAAACCTGGGCAGGTATTCTCGCGTGAAGCCCTACTCGAAGAAGTCTGGGGTTATCGGCACTCAGCAGACACCAGGCTGGTCAACGTCCACGTTCAACGGTTACGGGCCAAAATTGAGCAAGATCCAGAACGGCCCGATATTGTTTTGACGGTTCGTGGTGTGGGTTACAAAGCCGGACCGAACTAAGCACCGTTCTAAATTGTGAAATTCATTCGCTTATTGCTTGCGCCTTTTCGTTGGGGTAGGCGCATTTGGCGCAGGTCGCTACTTTTTCGTGTGACAACTTCGACGTTAGTCCTCAGTGCCCTAGTGGTAACAGTTTTAGGTTTCTCATTGTTATCTCGGGTTACCACTGGGCTTTTGGACTCCAAGGATCGTTCTGCAATCAGCGAAGCATCGGCGGGTCTGGGCGAAGCCCAACGGTTACTTGACGCAGCCAATACTGGACCAGCCACACCGTCGGCCGCGCGTCTTGTTGACAGTGTTATTGCAACGCTTGGTGCGCGATCGGGTTCACCGTCAGCATTTGACGTACTGCTCCTGACATCAAGTGCCAACAGTGACGCTCCGGAACGAGGAACCAACCTGGTTGCGGTCTCCAGCGTTCCGGTCGACCTGCGTGAGGCAATTCAAGAAACTAATCGGCAGTCTTGGACATACGCTCCAATTGTTTTCCTTGACGGCCGAACGACGCCGGGCTTGATTGTCGGCGCACCACTTTCCGTGCCAACGGTTGGGCCATATGAACTGTATTACCTTTTCAATCTAGATCAGGAGCAGGAAACACTTGATCTAGTGTCGAACGCGGTTGTTGGCGCTGGAATTATTTTGGTGATACTGGTTGCTGTGGTTGCACTGCTGGTTACCCGACAAGTTGTTGTGCCAGTGCGGGAAGCAGCCCGAATCGCTCGAAGGTTCTCTTCGGGAAAACTCAATGAACGAATGCAGGTCAAGAAAGAAGACGATCTCGCGCAGCTCGCCACTTCATTTAATGAAATGGCCCAAAACTTGGCAACACAAATTCGTCAGTTGGAAGAATTATCACTTGTGCAGCAGAGATTTGTTTCCGATGTGTCCCACGAATTACGAACTCCGTTGACGACTATCCGCATGGCGGCTGACGTCATGTACGAAGACCGGGGAACATTCGATCCGAGTAGTGCGAGGTCCGTTGAACTACTGCAGCAACAACTTGATCGATTTGAGTCTTTGTTGGTTGACTTGCTTGAGATCTCACGCTTTGATGCTGGAGTAGCCGTCTTGGACATTGAAAAAACCGACTTAATCCCGATGGTTGAGCGAGTCGTTCATTCGACGTTGCCGCTAGCTCAGCGAAACAACCTCAAAGTGCGCTTTGCGGCGTTCGAGCGACCCGCTTTTGTTGAATGCGACCCTCGTCGAATTGATCGTGTACTTCGTAACCTTGTGGACAATGCGATTGAGCACGCAAATGAGACGAGTGTTGTCATTGAACTTGCCGGTGATCACGACTCAATTGCGATCACGGTGCGTGACTTTGGGGTGGGTCTGATGCCAGGAGAAGCGAGCTTGGTATTCAGCCGTTTCTGGCGGGCAGACAAAGCGCGCGCTCGGACAACCGGAGGAACAGGTTTAGGGTTGGCGATCGCCCTTGAAGACGTGCGATTACATGGTGGGTGGCTCGAAGCGATCGGTGAACCTGGGATAGGTGCCTGTTTTCGTCTGACGCTACCGCGTATCGCCGGAGAGGGGTTTACGACTTCTCCATTGTCCATGGACGAGGAATCTTTTGGTGCCCCTGCAAACATTGAGTCCGATGAGCTAAGTGGACACCAAGGGAATGATGTTGTGGTGACCCGTGACCCTTTGGACACGGCACCCTGGCGAAGGGGTGGGCCATGATTGGCAAGATTCTTTTCATTTTGTTGGCGGGATCCACGATCACTGGGCTTACCGGCTGCGGGAGCGGTTCAGGGTCATTTGTGGCACAGGTACCCACAACAGGTCCCATCGAGGCGGGCCAGTTGGTGTCAAATACGAGTGCTGACCAATTCATTCGGGTGATCGCTCGGCCACCGCGTGCAGGGATGTCGCCAACTGAAATTGTTCAAGGTTTTCTTGAGTCTTCGGCCTCATTTGATAGAAATCACGCGGTTGCACGCAGTTATCTCACTCCCGAGGCGGCGGGCGAGTGGAATCCAAGTTCCGGGGTGATCGTCTATGACGGTGTTCCCACATTGGTGGAAGCTGGTGCGGCTGTGCTCTTTAGTTCTACATTGAGCGGTCGAATTTCAGACAATGGCCGGTACACCGTGGAAGATCCAGGGAGCCAATTACAACGCAGTTTCTTTCTCACTCAACGAGACGGGGAATGGCGCATTAGCCTGGCGCCCGCTGGACTACTTTTGTCTGATTTTGACGTGAGCCGCGCCTATCGCAGCTTTCCACTCTATTTTTTCAATCCAAGTTTTCAAACATTAGTTCCTGATGCGCGGCTGATTCCCGTAATTGGCCCAGCATTGGGCACAACCCTGATTCAGCGTTTAATTGCTGGACCCAATGAGTGGCTACGACCAGCAGTGCGCACCGGTATTCCGGCAGGTGTTGGACTTGCAGTGGACGCCGTGCCAATTGAAAATGGTGTGGCACGCGTCAACCTCAACGCCAGCGTGACCCTGGCCAATGACCCCGTTCGAGTGGCGCTCTCACAGCAAATCGTGTGGACACTTCGAGCGTTACCGGAGGTGCAATTTGTAGAAATTTCGGTGAATGGAACACCATTGAGTGTGCCGGGAGCTACCTCCCCTCAGTCCCGGGACGCGTGGCCGCAGGTTGATCCAGGTGGTCTTGCTCGGGATGCTGTGGGCTACGCGGCGACCAGTGCAGGTGTTGTCCGCCTAACCCCGGGCGGGAACTTTGCCGTCCCGGGTGCCTTTGGCAGCCTAGAGGAGAGTTTGTCCAAGTTTGCGATCTCCGCTGACGGGAAACGGACCATTGCACTGACGGCAGCCGGTGAGCTCTTGGGTGGCGGATTACTCGTCGGTGCACCGGTGGTGTCAATTGAATTAGGCTCGCAGATCCCCGTTGAGTTGCGGTCGATTGCCTTTGACGGGAACACAACGGCCTGGATCGTTAATCAGAATGGAGTGACACAAACCCTTATGGCAACGGGTAAAACATTCGACATTGAGGTGAACGGTTTAGCGGAGGGCGACCTCGTTCAATCAGTTGTGCCTTCACGTGATGGCACCCGCGCCGCAGTCATCGTGTCTAATGATTCAGGGTTGGTATTACTCCTGATGCGGGTTAGTCGTCCCTCACCCGCAAACGTCACTCGGATTGAATTACAAAAGCCCATGCGAGTTGAATCTAAACTCGGTGAGGTCACTGCCTTGGCTTGGTCAAGTGCAAACACGATCGCAGCGATTGCAAGTGAGACGGCCGGCACCATTCAAATTTACGAAATTGATTTGGGGCGCGGGGAAATAGCGGCACAGGGTTCACCCGCAGGTCCAATTTCGATTGCAGCAGCCCCCGGCTTGGCCACGCTCGTGGCCTCGGCTGATGGCTCGATCTATGAAAACTCAACCCAGTCTTGGATTGAACGCATTGAAGGAACAACCGCAACCTATCCGGGCTAACTATCCGGGCTAAGCGCACTCCCGACTAATTTCGGACAGAGTCTGACTTACGTTTTGCGTGCCCCTGCCACAGCGGCGCATCCCACTATGTGAACCCCGGCTAGTAAAAGTTGAGAGACGGCAGCGCTGAATGTTGCCCCGCTCGTGGTGACATCGTCAATCACAATTGCGGGAATTGGGTCTCGAACATAGTGATCGGGGATGCGCCCAATGCAAAAAGCGTCGTTTGCGGCAATTACTCTCTCGGTGATTCCC
>Ga0115552_1001025_pt1 | contig 16084 bp, 7 predicted proteins | sample COGITO_mtgs_1103_3_FD_87178 | JGI IMG/M metagenome (GOLD analysis project Ga0115552, IMG submission 87178) | Pelagic marine microbial communities from North Sea - COGITO_mtgs_110328 | ecosystem: Environmental > Aquatic > Marine > Epipelagic | place: Germany:Helgoland, sampling site Kabeltonne...
AAGCGTTGTACGGAACAAAACTCAGACAAAACAGAAGAGAAGATCCGTCCTCCGTCTTTTAAAAACCTCGTTGATTTTCTCTCTCTCTCTCTCTCTCTTTTGACGGCGACGATTCAGACAAACTGATGATATTAAACTCGGCAGAAGAGCTTCTTTCACACTTCTTTCGATCTTTTGTTTGCGTCGTCGTGCTTTGTTGTTGTTGTTGTTGTTGTGTGTGTGCTCTCTTTTTCTCTCGAAGATGATGATGACGCGCGCGCAGAGGGTCGAAGAAAGAGCGGGTGTTTATTAAGCCGCAAAAGAAGGAAAAAGAGAGAAAAAGAGAGAAAAAGAGAGGGAAACAAGATTTAATTGGCCAGAGAGCCCCTTCACTGAGAGAAAGATTCCCTTCTTCTTGGAGGAGAAATCTTTTTTTTTTCTCTTTTTTGTCCTCCGTTTTCTTTTTCTTGCCAGAACTCTTCGACGAACGAACTCTTCTTCTTCTTCTCGAGAGAGAGTATCATCATCAAAAGACCACAGAAGAAGAAGAGTCCACTCTCTCTCTCACACAACAGAAGAGAGAACACCTTGAACACCAAGAACACAACAACAGAAGAGAGAGAGAGAGAGAAACGCATCACATGAACAACAACAACGACGACAGAAAAGAAGAAGAACAAAAAGAAGACAAAGCACCGTTCGACGAGGATTACGAACACTTACTGTTACGAAGAGAACAAAGAGGCGACGGAGCGGCATCGTCCAGCGACGAAGACGAGAAACAGAAGAGAAACGACGACGGCGACATTAGTAGCGACGAAGAGAGGAGTTCCGAGGATGACGACGACGACGAGGATACGGAGGAAGACGACAACGTAAACGACGCGTTACGACGGAAGAAGAAGGTATCGAAAGTGAGACGACGGAAAGATAAGGAGAACAACGTGTCGTTGACCTCGACGCCGACGCCGAGAAGACGAGGCGCAGAGGATACTACTACTACTACTACTAACAACAATAGTAATAACGAGAAGAAGATAATATCAAACAACACAAACAAGAACGACCTAGACGAAGAAGAACAAGACGAAGGAGATGACCCGTACGAGTTGACAAAGTTTGTAGTCTGTGGAAATCTGTTCGAAGTGAAGAAGAAATACGTCCCGATTAAACCTATAGGCAAAGGCGCGTACGGCATCGTCTGTTCGGCGAAGGACGAAAAGCAAAACACAAAGGTGGCGATTAAGAAAATAACGAACGCGTTTGAGAACGTGGTGGACGCGAAACGAACGCTGAGAGAGATTAAGCTTTTAAGGCATTTGAGGCACGAAAACGTCGTTCCCATTACTGATTGCATGCTTCCCTCGAAAGAAGAGGAGTATAATTTCAACGACGTGTACGTCATGTACGAGTTGATGGATACGGATTTACATCAAATAATTCGCTCGGACCAACCGTTAACGGACGACCACTGCCAATACTTCATTTACCAGTTATTAAGAGGATTGAAGTATATTCACAGCGCGGACGTCTTACACAGAGATTTGAAACCGTCTAACTTGTTGCTAAACGCCAACTGCGACTTGAAAATTTGCGATTTTGGTTTAGCGCGAACAAACACGCAAGATAAAAACCGAGATTTCATGACAGAATACGTCGTAACGAGATGGTATCGCGCGCCTGAATTGTTGTTATCGTGCGCAGAATATACCGTCGCCATTGATGTGTGGTCTTGCGGGTGCATTTTAGCTGAATTACTGGGTAGAAAACCGTTATTTCCGGGGAAAGATTACGTCCATCAGTTGAATCTGATTACCAAAGTCATCGGCACCCCGGACGAGCAGGATTTATATTTCGTGACTTCGGATAAAGCCAGACGATATTTACGTCAACTTCCGTATTCTAAACCGATGGATTTTAAACGATTATACCCGGAAGCGAACCCGTTAGCGTGCGATTTAATTGAAAAGATGCTCATCTTTAACCCGGAAAAGCGCATCAACGTCGAGGAGTGTTTAAAGCACCCGTACTTGGCGTCGTTACACGACACGAACGACGAACCAGTAGCGAACGCGCCGTTCACGTTCGCGTTCGAGCAACACAACGGAGGCGAAATGTCCGAGGAGACGGTGAGAAGACTCATCTTTCAAGAGTTGAAACAACTCGACGAGGAGATTAACTTTCCTCTGCTGCGCAATACGCACGCCGACGCTTTAGAGGAAAGATTGCAAACCATGAGAGTTTAATAATAATAAACTATTTCTACTACTACTAATAACGAGAAAGAGAGAGAAAGGTGTGTGTGTGAGAGAGAGAATGAGCGTGAAACTACTAATACTTTTCCTGCTACTTATAATACACTAATACATTTGCGAACAAAAATTCTCTAACACCCCAAACACCTCCCAGACAAAAAAGGCCGCGCCACTTTCCGTTTCTGATTGATTTCCACTTCACTTCTCAAACACACAAAAGATACAGTCGTCGTCAACACCCTCTGTATCTTCTCGAAGCAATAGTAGTAGTGTGTTGTTATTAATTCATCGCGATGAATCAATACGACGAAGGAGAGTCCGAGAGGCTCATCGTCCCTTCTTCCTCCTCCTCTTCGTCTTCATCTTCTTCAGCGGGGAAATTTTCATCGTCGATGATGAAAAAAGTCAGCATCGGCGCGTCTTTGGGCGCGCTCGCGCTGTTTGCGACCAGCGCGTCGTCGTCATCTGATGCCGTTTCACGTCATTCTCCCTTAAAACTCGGTGAAGGAGCGACAAATAGTGCCGCTGTGAATCATCAGCAAGGAGGAAAGAAAGTGTTCACGTTGCACACCTCCTGTTCACCTCTGTTGCAACAAAAGGACAACAACGCTTTGCCGTTCCCAATGCAAGATAACTGGAAATACATCGGCGCGAAGTTGATCACGAAGAGCATGAGCGAGGAATTCGATTTCGACCAGGCGAAGGAAATGCGAATGACGACGTGCGGGACCTTCGAGGTTGAACACGAACAGATGAAACCGAACGAACAGTTTGGGTTTTACTTGTACCCGAAACCGCGACCGACCAATGACGAGGAAGACGATGGGTCGCCGTCGTTAGGATACGATTCGTGGACTACGTTCCACTCGAGTGGTGAAACGGACTCGTTCGTAGGCCGTTTAGGCAACGAAGAGAAGGAAGAATTGTCCGCGGCGATTACGAAAAAGATCAACACGGGCAAGTATCGCGCGGTGTCCGAGTTGGCTTGCGAAAACGTGTCGCCGCACGAAGAAGACCAGTGCCCAGCTTCGAGAAAAGGAAAGATTGGCAAGATTGTTACTCTGGGTGACGATGAAAAGAATGATTCGAACGATGTCGCGAACGCATCCATGTCCAAATGCACCGGTCAATTCACGCACGGCATTTCGGAAAGGACCGGAGGAGTGAAGAACGTCCTGTACAACCGAGTATTCGACGGGAAGACGTTGAGTTACGTCTGGGGGTCGTGTGCGCACACGTGCGAGAACGCGGACCAGCCGCACCGCACGCAGGTCTCGGCTGGGTGCGACGTGCCGAAATTGTTCGCGGTAAAAGCGAAAATGTCCATTTCTGGTAACGGCATGACTGCGCAAAAGCTGCTCTCCAACGAAAAGCAAAACGCCGCTTTGAAATCAGCCATCGCCGATATTGTCCACGTTCGACCGCAAGACGTGGTCATTAAATCCTTGAAGGACGTCGCGATGTCAGAAGAAGCACTTTTGGGCGAAATGAAGCAGTCCCAAGACGAAGGTTTCGTGGACATTTCTCAATTCGCACAAAGAGTCGCCAAGCTCGAAAATCAACACTCGGAGGTGTACAAAGAAAATCAACAGTTGACGCAATTAAACGTTGAACTTGCGGAGAACAAGAAAGCTTTAGAGGATAAAATCAACAACTGGAAAGCCGAGAATGAAAAGTTGAGGAAAGCAATCGCGGAGAGACAAACGACGTTACACAGTACCAACGCAGATAGCGTGCTTGGTGAAGAAGAAGTCGCTGCCCCGGGCAAATCTATTTCTGCCACTGTCGCTGCTCCGTCGAAGTCTTCTTCTTCCAGTGCAGTTGAAGTTGGATTTGAAATCATCGTGCAAGAGAAAGAGGGAAATGCTGAGACTATTTTGAAGTCTTTGATGTCCACCGCTCCGGAGCGAATGTTGAAAGTGTTGAACAACAGTCGCGGAATTAACATGTTGAAACAAGTCACCTATCTTTCCGCGCCGAAAATTCGTGAAGTCTTGGCAACAGAGTCCACGATAAGTCTCGAAGCTATCCAACGAGTGCCAAAAACAGAGGAACAACTCGTGAAAGAAAAGAGGCAAATCGAAAACGCCAACGATGCGGTCAAAGCGGCGACTTCTGCGTCGCGAGTCGCTGAAATTGAAGCCGAAAGAAAAGTTTCCGAAGAAGTCGAGACGGCGAGAGAACTCGTCGCGCAAGAAAAGATTGGCGCTTCGAACGCGTTCAGAGAAGCGTTTAGAGCGAAAGAATCTGCACTCGCCGAAAAAGATGAGGATAAAAAAGAAGCGCTCGAGGAGGAAGCCGCCAAGCTCGAAGCGAGAGCGGTGAGAGCGCAAGAGGAAGCAGACGTCGCGCAAGACGTTTTGAACGAAGAAACGAAGAAATTACATCGCTCCGGTAACGTTGTCATCTCTTCCTCTTCATCTACTTCGTCTAAGAGCACGGCGGAAGCAAAAGTTGGTCTCCTCGATGCTGCTACTGACGACGACGACAACAATAAAGAATTCAAAGAAATTTTAGAAGAAGTTGAAGAACAAAAAGATGCGCTGGAGGAGAAGAATACCGCCGCAGGCAAGACAAAAGTCGCCTCGTGCAAAGGAAAATCGCCGAATTTTAAAGTGCAAGCCTCGGTTGCCATCTCTGGTGCTGGAATCACCTCTGCGAGTCAGATTTCAACGCATCCAGAGTTCGCGGACTCGTTCTCGAAGACCATCGTCACCCTCACAGGCGCCGACGAAGATCAACTCATGTGGTTAGATCTCTCGACTCGACCGGTAGAAGAAGAAGAAGGAGAGAAAGACAGCAAGAGCTCGAGATTAGGCGCTTGGTTCAGTTCCGTAGCGCTTGGACGTTTCGTTTCCGACGACAGTAACGAAGAACCGGTCGAAGTTACCTTTTCGCTTCTCTCGTGTTCTCGAAGCGGCGCCGAAGATCTCGCCGACAAGTTGTACGGCGTCACTCCGAAAAAGATGCTCGCCGCGGCGACAGAATACGGAGCGGCGATCGACGACATTCAATTCGTTTCTCCGCCGAAGGTTTTACCAGTCGATCAAGACTTTATCGAATCCTACAGCGGGCCGACGGTTGAAGGTAAATCGACTTCCGTGAACGTCAAGCCGCGAGTATTAAAGACGGCGTTGAAAATCGTCAACTCCGAGAAAGAGGCGGAGATGGAGGAAAAAGGCGAGCAATTCGAAGAAGAGGAAGAACGAGACGAAGAAAAGGAGGAGAAAAATAGTAATAGATCATCGTATGATGAGTCTGGCAACGGATCGTTATCGGAGCAGCTTGCGAGCATCCAACGCGATTCGTTGCAATCCATTCAAGCTCATCAAAAACGAGAGATGAGCGTCGCTGACGACGACGACGAAGCGTTTTGAACAAAGAAACGCATTCTGAGTATTTCTGTAGATTGTATTACTGTGTTTTTATGTTAAAATATGTCCATGTTAATTATATATCAAAATTATTTAAGCTTTGGCATTCATTTCTCGTTCCGTGCTGCTACTGTTCGCGCCGTCCTCGGATTTCGCGTCTATCTTTGGCATCGACATCGCCTTCTCTCGATCTTTATATTTGGAATAATTATAATAACACACCGCCACAAAACTAATCCCGTACCCAAAAAGTTGTAACTTTGTGATTGGCGCATCAAACAACGCTGAACTGATGAAAATCAGCAACCAATCTTTGACCACCCCGGCGACGTTCATCGTCAGCGCCGACGTCTTTCCGATTAACAAATACACCGCCATGTTCAACGCGAAAGCCGTGCACGCGTTTAAGAACAAAATGTGCGGTTGACTCGTATTCACTTCCGTGTTTGTGTCTAAATATCTCGGAACTTCTAAAAACGTAAACGGTATCAACAAAAATACAAAGCACGCCGGCGACACGTAATACAACGTCGTTATCGAATTCATCTTCAGCTTTTCCGAGTTTAATATTATTTGTACCAATCCCAATCTAAAGGCTTCCGCGCACACCGACGCCAACTGAATCAACACCCCTAACAAGTGGAAGTTCAACTCCCCGTAAGACGCAATGCACACTCCTAACGTAATCACGAACATGTTCGCCAACCTCGCGTACGTGAACTGTTCGATCCCCATCAAGCACCCGACGGTATACACGCTCGCCGGCATCAACGCTTTCAACATCTGAATAAACGCCACGGATAAGTACACGTACGCGGTGTTCGAGAGCCATAAACTCAGCGCAAACAACGCCCCGACTGGGACGATCTTTTGCACGTACGTCTGCCTGTCCAGATCGTTCGAATTTACCAGCTTAAACACTCGAATGATTAAAAACGCCATACACGAGCAAAAACACATGTGTATCATGGTTAAAGAAATCGGGAACGGGAACCCGAAAAACGATAAGATGTACTTGTTGAATAAAATCACTCCCGAGGAGAGACCGATCCAAGTGGCGACGTAGCCGTACGCGATTAACGCTTCGTTTATTAACGCGGAGCCTGCCATTGGGGCGATCGAAGAGGCGGCCGCTGCGGCTGCTGGTACCACCATCTTTCCTTTTTAACTTTTTTTGTAGATTGCTTCAAGACGAGTTGTGTGGTGGTTTCATTGTATTATTCCCTCGTTCTTTCCTTTTCATTCTCTAAAATCAAACACATCAAACAAAGCTTCTTTTCTTTTTTTTCGCTTTCGAACTTTAAGAACAAGAACAACAAGAACGAGAACAACAAGAACACAACTTCATTCATACGAACAAGAACCAGACGACGACGACGTATAAAATTAGAGAAGAAAAAAACCTCTCTTTAAGACTCTCTGCTTTGAACAACACGCTCTGTTGTCTATCTCTGATGTGAGATGAGTCAGTCAAAGTTGGAGTATTTGAAGCGAAACTATCTTCTGAGCGGAGGAGGAGGAGGAGGCAAAGAAGTTAAAGAAGAAGAAAAGAAGGTAAAGAAGAAGAAGAAGAAAAAGACGAATGTGACAAAGAAGAACGAGAGGAAAGAAGAAGGAGTGAAAGTGTACGACGAAGACGAGGACAACTACAATACTACTAATACTAATAATAAAACGGCTTTAGAAGAGGATTTTGAGAATACTCCGGTGATTGTGACCGACGCGCACTACGTGGCGAGGAGTAAACGGGAGGAAGAAGATGAGAAGAAGACAAAGAAGAATTCGTCGAATTCGAATTCAGGGTGGGTGACCGTCGTCGAAGGCGCGAAGGAGGAAGAGGAACCGCATGACGACGATGATGATAATAATAAGAACAACAATAAGAAGACGAAGATGAAAAAGAAAAAACGACCGCACGATTCGGATGGAGAAGAAGAAGAAGAAGAAGAAGAGAAGAAGAAGACAAAGAAGAAGACAAAGAAGCGGAGACAACGACACGACTCGGACGACGATGACGCAGAAGAAAAAGAAGAACCTGCGACGACAAATGATGACGTTAAAACGGAAGTGGTGGAATACGACTCGGACGGAGACGTCATCGTTCGAAAAGTTACCAAAACAACGGAAGCGAAGAGAAGCGAGGAACCGGAACAAAAAGTCGAATACGACTCGGACGGCGACATTATAGTCAAACCGCAACCGCCAGTGAAAGCGACAAAGAACAAAACCGGTTTAGTGTCCGCGTCCGAAATTGTCAAAGAAGCCGAGTTGAGGCGCAAAGAGCAAGAGGAACGCATCGAGAAGATGTCCGCGGAGAAGAGCGGGAAGAATGCGAAAACGTTAGTCAGAGATAAAACCACCGGACGGTTGTTAACGCAAGAAGAAATCGAAGAGAGAACCAAAGGCGCTCAAGAGACGAAGAAGGAACGAGAGAAACCGGTTTGGGGAGGAGGTTTGAAGCAACAACAGATTGAAAATGAAAAAGCGGAGGAGCTGAGGAAAGCGAGCGAGGCGCCGTTCGCTCGTTCGGAAGTAGACGCGACGTGGAACTCGGAGAAAATGAACGAAGTGCGATACGGCGACCCCATGGCGAAGAAAGCGCACGAGAGGCAACAAAAGGAACTTGAAAAGCAACAGAAAAAGCTGAACGTGATGCAAGGCGTGGATAAGAAACTGGCTAAAAAACACGGGTTTAAAGTTCCGCAAGAAATTCCAAAGCACTCGTGGAGGAACAAAGCAGTTGCGGTCGAAAGGAATAGATACGGCATCGAACCCGGAAGACATTGGGACGGCGTCGATCGAGGCACCGGTTTCGAGAAGAAATGGTTGCAGAAGAGCGAACTTAGGAAGCACTTAGAAATAGAAAAGCGAGGAACGAGAAACCTCACCGACACGGTATACGATGAAGACGACTTCAACGAGGATTTAGGCACGTAGGAATTTTTTTAGTTGTTTGAATGTTAGTTTTTATCTCTAGTTTCGTTCCGCTATTACAAATTCTAAATTTATCCCCTCTCGCACATCTCTCTCTCTCTCTCTATCACCCACTTGAAATGTTACAATCAATACTTAGAAGACCATCTCGTGGGGCTTGTCGCCACTTTTAAGGGAAAACAAAGAGGACATGTACTCTTTCAAGTGCGGCACGGCGCCGATGGCGGCGCCAACCGAGGCGTCCAAAGCTTTGTTTGCCGCGACGTACTCAGCCGGCAATTCCTTTCTCGCCGTCGGCGCGGCAAAGAAACCATCCTCAGACTTGGCCGAGCGGTCCTTCGCCGGCTTTTTGAAGTATTTATCGTCAAACGCTTTGCAATCAACTTTGGAAACGTCAACCTTGGTGGAGGTGGCGATGGCGTATCTTTGGTTCAATCGCTTCACCGGCACGCCGTTGATGCCATACGGGCCGCACACCAACAACAAACCAGAATCTAATTGCTTCAAGAACACGCACTTCTTCCCCTTGAAGTGACCAGCTAAGACGATCAACACGGTCCCCGGTGTGATGCTCTTGCGCAACTTCGTTTGGTTCTTCGCTTGCGACTTGGCTTGCGACTTGAGCGGCTTTTTGATGTCATCCGCCGGGTAAAAGGACGGTGTCCCAGATTTGACTTTCTTTGCTCCTTTCTGTTTTGATTATTAGGAGATGAAAAAGAAGAGAAGGTGTGAGTGATGATTGCGTGCGAGCAAAAAAGGAGAAGAAGAAAGACGTTCTGCGCGTGCGGTCAAATCGTCGCATCCAACACCTCGAAAGCCCTTCAAGAGAGAGGAAGGAACCTAAAAAGAACGGAGACAAAAAACGAAATTCAGGCCCTCTCGAACACCACGCGCGATGAAATCAAAAAACATGCAAACTCGATATCAACTCGTCCAAACGTATTTCATCAACATTTCGACGACGAATCATCGAGCGCGCGCCGTTCGCATCCATCCTTCACGCGCCGTTTTTCGAAAGGATGAGAAATTTTCAGAGTCCCTCTACATTTTAGGCGGAAACCCAAAAAACTCATCATCCAACGCGCGCAAGCAAAAAGCGAAAGAGCGCGGTATTTCTCGCTCCATTCACGCGCGCGCGATACAAACTATGCTTTATCATCTCTCTCTCTCTCTCTCTCGAGAAGCTGATAATCATCGCAGACGACAACAAAAGAGAATGCTCTGCGCTTACCTTTGCCATTTTATTTTTATGTCTCTGTAGTATGTTTTAATGAAGTTGAATTTTGTTAGGGGGGCAGCTCCTCAACAAATCAGACTTTAGAAGAGACTCTTCAGAAAAAAAAGAGAAAAAAATCGCGAAGAAGAAATAAAAAATGTCGATTGGAATTTAACAACTCGTCGGCAGTGAAATGCGGCGAGCAGCGGCGAGACTACAGCGAAGGCTCTCGAGCGTAACCGCGACGACGTCGTCGTCGTCGTCGTCTCTCGGTGGTGGTGATGTTCATCCTCAGTCGTCGCTCTTCCTCCTCAGAAGATATCTCTCTGCGGCGGCAGCGGTGCCCGAACAGAAACTTTCCATGGACGATAAAAATTTCCTCGACGGATCCTACGTGCGTCGTTCTTCTCTTCTTTTTCTCGTCGTTGTTTACTCACCACTTCTTCTTTGTCTTCTTTTTTAATTCTGACATAAACAGGACGTGGAGCTTCTGCCAACAGGACAGATCCGATATCGGTCTCCGCACAATCGAGTCATCGGTCCGGCGTTGGTGCCACCGCAATCGTTCGATTCTCCGTTGCCGGCGATTGACGATTTCGACGACTGGGACGTTGGCGCTCTCGTGGAACGAAAGAAGAAGAAACAGAAAGAGAAACAAAAGGAATTATTAGAAAATCAAATAGAGTTACCTATGAGAGGTTTGTTTAGCGTTTTAGTCGAGCGCAAATCGCAACTGAGGATTAAAGAAGAGTCGCCGGAAAATCTCGAGTTCGTCGCCAGACGGGAAAGGCAAAGACGGGTGGAAAACGAAAGCGTGAACGACGAGATTAAACGATACAGAGAGATGAGCGAACAGATGGCACAAGTTGGCGCGGGCGCGAATTTACCAGCAGTGCGACAGTTGTTGACGTCGTTTTACGAGCCGTTAATGGTTGGTGTAGAACGAGAACAAAGCATGATTAGTGAAGGCGTGCCCGGCTTCGATCGAAGAGTGTACGGACCGTATTTACAATTATTAGGAGCGGATAAAATAGCCGTGATTTCGTTACACACGATAATTTCCATGCTCATGCGTGGGGTAGAAAAGACGAGAGGCGATGTGTTTCGCGACCATTCACGTGAACACGGCGAAGCCGGGAGCGTGAAGTTTGTTCGTCTGGCGAGCTCGCTAGGCCGAGTGATTGAAGCCGAAGTGAATTTATCGCGATTGCAAACGAGGGAAAAGTTATTGTCGGCGCGATACCGCGCCGGATTGATCAACATGGAAGATATCGTGGAAACGTTTAACCAAGAGAGACACGCCGGTGAAAACGAAATGATTGCAGAAAGAGAACGGGAAGAGAAAATCGCAAACATCGATCGAGAGATTCGCGAAAAGAATTTGATAAAGGAAAGCGATATTACGAGCACGATGCTCCAAAGAGATTCGACAAAGAAATTGAAATCAGTTCGCGCGGTTTCGGAACAAGCGAAGAAAGCGCTAGATAACGCCGACTGGGGTTCAGTTCTTCACTTGAAAGTCGGCGCGGCAATCATCGCCATCGTTTTGGATGTGTGTAAAATTAAAGTGCCAGGACCGGAAACCGCGGAGACAGGCGAGAAAATTGAGGTGCCGGCTTTTTATCACGACTATTCGTTGGAACCAAACGCGTACCAGGGATGGAAACAGAAAGCCAGTCCGAACAATCGATCGGGGACAGTGCATTGGCACGATTCTTTTTTCCGATTCGTGCATTCGGCGACGTTGGCGAGAGCGAGGAGCGCGATTACGAGACACAAACCGATGATTGTTCCTCCTAGACCGTGGGAATCGTACAACAAAGGTGGTTATTTAAATTCGAATTCAGTCGTCATGCGAGGGAATTACTCGAGAGACGGTCCTTCGGATGGGCAAATGAAACTTCTAGCAGAACGCGTCGGCGAATACGACAACGTTTTTGGCGCCTTGAATGTGCTCGGCTCGACCGCGTGGGTGATCAACACGGACATTTTAGAAGTCATCGAACAAGTTTGGCGAGAGAAGAAGTACGCGGGTGGTTTTGGTGGTGGTATCGCAAACATACCGCCTCGAGCAGAGTTAAATTTACCGAACTGGCCTTCGAGCGAGTTTCGATTACGGCGCGAACGCAATGGACCTCTCTACGCGACGGCGCTACCGTCCTCGAGAGAAGTTGGCGAGTTCATGAGAGCTTTAAACCGAGCGAAACAAACCAATCGCGAGTTGCATTCACAAAGGTGTGATTTTGCCATCAAGCTTCAAGTCGCCAGAGAAATGAAGAACGAAGAGCGCATATACTTTCCGCACAACGTTGATTTCCGCGGTCGCGCGTATACCATGCACGCGCACTTGAACCACATAGGGTCTGATTTTTGTCGAGGTACTTTGAAGTTTGCCGATGCAAAACCGTTAGGTGAGAACGGTTTAGATTGGTTATTTATTCAGTGCGCGAACTTATACGGCGGTGGAGCGGATAAACTCCCTTTACATCAGCGCGTCGAGTTTAGCAAGCTAAACTTAGAGAAGATTAAGAAATCTGCGGAGGATCCGCTCGGCCCTGAAGGGTCTTGGTGGCAAGACGCCGATGACCCGTGGCAATGCTTGGCCACGTGCATGGAAATCATTAAAGCGATCAACTCGAAAGACCCGGCGAAGTACATGTGTAATTTGCCCGTTCACCAAGACGGGTCGTGCAACGGTTTACAACACTACGCGGCCTTGGGCAGAGATTTCGCCGGTGGACGAGCAGTAAATTTGGTCCCCGCCGATCGTGGTGCGGACGTTTACACCGGTATTGCGAATGTTTTGAGAGACATCGTTCAAAAAGACATCGAAAATTGTGATTACAAAGACGAAGAATCCGTGGAACGAATGAAGTTGGCAAAACTTCTCATCGACCAAGTCGATCGAAAACTCGTCAAACAAACGGTCATGACATCCGTCTATGGAGTCACTTTTGTCGGCGCTCGAATGCAGATTTCAGCGCGCTTGAAAGAACGCGTCGGTTTCGAAAGCGAAAGCGTCCGGTACCGAGTCGCGGCATACGCCGCAAAACGAACTTTGGACGCTTTGAACGACATGTTTCAAAACGCTCGCGAAGTCATGGGATGGCTCACGCATTGCGCCTCGGTCGTGACGAAAGTCAACGCCCCTGTCCAATGGACAACCCCGCTCGGTCTTCCTGTCCTTCAACCGTATCGAAATCAAACGCAAAAGTCAGTCCGCACGTTGCTCCAAACCTTTGTCCTCAGATCGGAAGACGAGAAGCAAAAAGTGAACAAATCGAAACAGCGATCGGCGTTCCCGCCAAACTACATCCACTCCATCGATTCCACGCACATGATGATGACCGCTTTAGAGTGTTCTCGAGCAAACATCACGTTCGCCGGCGTCCACGATTCTTTCTGGACCCACGCCGGAGACGTCCCGGTCATGTCTCGAATCCTCCGCGAAAAATTCATCGAGTTGCACGAAACGCCTCTTTTGGACAACTTATACGAAGAGTTGAAATCAACCTATCCGGAAGTTGCCGGTGAGTTTTTGCCTCCTCCAGAGTACGGGGACTTGGACATCGAAACCGTCAGGGATTCCGCGTATTTCTTTAGTTAATTGTTAGTAGTTAGAGTGTATTAGCGAAGTGTATAGCAGTAGTAGAGTAGTAGCAGATGATTTTTGTGTTGTCTTTTCATTTTCGTGTGCAACCTGTCTTTTCTCGCTTACAAAAACTTCATTAATTAATTAAAAAATGAACCGAGAAGTGGCCTCTTCGGAAAAGCTTTCCTCCGGCGAAACCGCCTACGGGGAAACGAAGTATCTCTGGATGAACGTCAAAGTCTTGTCGATTATCGTTGGATGTACGTTTATTGTTGTTCGTATTCCTCTCTTCTTCTTTGTCTTCTTCTTTTCCCGAATGTGATGATGAAAAGACGAAAGCGCGTCTCGTAGTTCTCGTAATCTGTTTTGTTCTTCTCGCTTGCGGGCCTTTACGTGCACTGCTTCAACTGACCACCACCTTTCGCGATTATTATTAAACAGACTGCATCATCGGCTCGCAACTCTCCGTGGTGAACAAACTCGCCGTGTCGGATTTGAAGCTCCCGAATACAATTTTAATACTTCAGTTCGTCTCCTGCGTGTGTTTATTAGGCGGAGCGCACGCGATGAACGTCATACAAATATCCAACATCAATCGCGAGACTGTTCTTGGGTTTATACCTTTATCCATCGCGTTTTTTGGTTTACTGAGCGCCGGGATGTGGGTGATGAAAGAAGCGCCGTTGGAGACGTTCATCGCGTTCAAGTCGACGACGCCTATTTGCTTTTCGATGATCGATTATATATTTTTAGGAAGAGCGTTACCGAGAGCGAAATCAATCATGAGTATGGTTGGTATTACTTTAGGTGCTATTTATTACGTCCACGGAGACGTTTTGTCCAACGCCGCATCGTACGGATTGTGCGTCGTTTTTATCGTCTTCGCGTGTTTGGAAGGTTCCATCGCCAAGGACACCATCAACCGCTACAAGATGAACAGTTGGTCGAGAACATTTTTGATGAATTTGATAAGCATACCGATATCGTTTATGTTGGCATTGTTTACGGGGGAGTTATCGCACGCTGGTAATTTGGAAGATGTGCACGGAGACGCTTTAGAGTTTACCAACAGAGCGGTGTTGGCTTTGGGTTGTTCGTGCGTGTTTGGCGTCGGGATGGGCGTCTTTACCATGCTCATCAGAGACGCGTTGAGCGCGACATCGGTGTCCGTCGTGGCTACTTGTAACAAATTTTTGAGCGAAATTGTAAATTATTTCATATGGAACAACCACGCGTCTTTAGACGGTGCCGGAGCGGTGTTTTTTATCATTTTCTGCGGCGCGTTTTACGAACAGTCGCCGTTGCGGAAAGGGGAGATTGGTTTTTCCAAAAAGAGCGCGTGTCCGTGTTTGCCGAGGCACGTGGTCAACGCGATGTTCAATCTCGTCGGTATGGGGACCGTTAGTACCGGAGACGTTGGAGTTGACGACAGAGACGCAGAGTTAGCGAATAAAAACGCGAATTAATTTAATCTACTTACTTAGAAAATTTTACCACTTAGAAGCAGGAGAGAGAGCTATTAGAAGCGATAGGTCGTGTTGTCGAACTAACATGTATACTACTTTAAATAAATTAGTCATAATCTACAGTTTTACAGCAATCTATTTTGCACTCCGTTCAAGTGCGCGGCACCTAATATCGCAATGACCGTTTTCTCAGTTCCTTTTTGTTCCTCGCATTTCTGGCGAATACTCTCCGAGAGCACGTCGTTACGTTCTCCCAACAACGCGACTAACATCAATCGAGACAAAACCACGATTTGGAACACGTCTAAAAAGAGGAAAAGTACGGACAACGTCTCGTCCAAGATATCTGCGCTTTGCACGAGACCAACTCCTCCAGATGCCGCCGTCGCTAGAACGTCCCCGCCGCCGCTCGTTTCCATCGCCTCGACCAACCCCGGCAAATTCGCCAACCCGAAATAAAACGAAAGCAAAGGCACGACTAATTTTGGCGACTTCAATAACCACGCCAACGGGTACCGAAACAAAGAAATTGGCAACGCCACGAGTAACCTCCCGTCTAACAAGAAATCTTGCAACGATAAAGTCTGCACGTCCTTCCCGAACTCTTTCGTCGGGTACAATTCCGTCGCCGAGTACCGCACCAAATCCTCTCTCACCCTTTTCCAACCGTCGATGCTCTTCACATCTTCCAGCGTTTCCTTGAATATCCGTTTCATGTTCTGCCCGAGATCGTCTATGGACTGGTCCCCGAGCGAGACTTGCGATTGATCCTCCACCAATTCCTGCGCCGCTTGAAACTCGTTATCCAACAGTTGACGCCTAATAGTTCCTGGACGTTGAAACTCCAACGTTTTCTCCCATCGTTTTTCGCACGACTCCAGAACTAAACATCCAAACGTGCCGTCCTCGATGGCTTTTGAGGTCATCTCGTGTACGAGCTCGATCGAGCGCGGGTTATAATGCATGGTGCCGATTAAACACACTTTCGTGTTTGAGTGTTTTTCTCGGAACGTCAGAGATTGGAACGACTTCACGCTCGACTTTTGATTCTTCTTACTCGTATTACTATCATCTTTAGACGCGGACGAGGACGACGTTACGCGTGAGCAAAACACATTGTTATTCAGGAGTGTAAAGTTTCGCATGACGCGATGATGATGCTCCTTTTCTCTGTCTCTGTCTCTCTCTGTGTTTAAGGAATACTCACAGAAGTGACGTGTGTTGTTCTCAATAAGGAAGTTGAATGAAAAAGGAGAAAAAAAACATGC
>Ga0115552_1001033_pt1 | contig 16012 bp, 6 predicted proteins | sample COGITO_mtgs_1103_3_FD_87178 | JGI IMG/M metagenome (GOLD analysis project Ga0115552, IMG submission 87178) | Pelagic marine microbial communities from North Sea - COGITO_mtgs_110328 | ecosystem: Environmental > Aquatic > Marine > Epipelagic | place: Germany:Helgoland, sampling site Kabeltonne...
GAAAAAGGCGATCAGAAAAAATCGGTCATCGATAGGCTCACCTAGAGATTTAGTGTAGCAGATGTGCGTGCGTATGTCTCTCTCTTTTGTAAAGCTAATGTACGTTTCTATGTAATTTTGTTTCGGCTAATAAACAATTACAATTACAATTCCTACAAACACCTACATGGCACATTATATATGGCACATTTACGCGCCGCCGCTAGTTTCTAAGAGAATGTTCTCGACGTATTCGTCTCGTTCCGATGAACTTTGTAACTGACCCCACTCATCGAAGAGAATAACGCCGAGACGCAAACCTAAGCGTTCTTTTAAGAGGAAGTTACGCATGGCCGTGGAACCGAGTAAAGTTCTGTGACCGGTCGAGGCGGAGATGGCGAAGTGGTGCGGACCGTCAACTTCTAGGACGATGTCCTTGGTGAGATTTGCGTTCGGTGATAGTGTTTTGCGGTGACCGATGAGGAAATTCTCAACAGCGGCGCTTTCGATGAAGAAATCGGGGCGCATCAACCCATCCTCAAGTTCACGTTCTTCAAAAAATTGAACGTTGAGTCGTCTGAGAGAGTCTTCGACTTGTTGCTGTAACTTTGACGTTTGCGAATCTTTGCGCTTTTGTAAAATCCACTGCTTTTTGGCAACTTTCTCGAAATCTCCCGGCATAGCCTCCTTCGCCGCGATTTGTAAAGAAGTGCCTTTCAAGAGGAGAATGGACGCGTAGCACGCACCCAAGCCTTTCTTATCGAGCGAATCGGCGCGAATACCACCATTGGGTAAGATTATTTTTTCGCAGAAATTGTTCAAGGCAGCCTCGACGACAGCTTTTCCCTCGGATGTGGTTGCAACGCAGGCGTAGAGTAACGAAAGCGACCAAAAAGTCATCCACATCGAGACGGGTGTCCAAAACGAAGCTGCTTTTTTCGTAGGTGGTGTCGTCAACTTGAGTAAAAGATCAGCAGACGGTAATTTACCGAGCGTTGCGTGCGCCCAGATGAGCAACGACGATCCTTCCTGAAAGTCTCGAAAATTGAGTCCGTCCGAGGAAGGATTGAGCCATGCGGCTTCAATCTTTTCTAGCGTTTCGTCGCTCGGGACGTACTCGAGTTTCGTAAACGACCACATGATCTGTGAAGCAACGGTTGGACGAAGCGATTGCGCCGAACTTTCGCTCTGGATGATTTTTTCGCACTTATCGATGAGCATCATTCCAGGATTAAATTTATTCTTTGCGAAAGAATTGAGAAGTGGCGCTATGTGCACGTTGGCGTCAAAGCCACCATTTTTGGCCAACTCCTCAGCTCTGCTCACGGCGTAGGCAAGGTATCTAGTTGGGTTATACGTCTCGTTGTTGTAGTTCTTTTTCTTCTTCTCCTCCACGCTATTTTGCGCGTTCCCTAAACTGTACGTGAAATATACCAAATCTAACTCGTTAAGCGCATCCAGATTATCAATCGCGTAGTCTTCGCACTGCTCTAGAAACTCAACTGGGATTTTCGCGCGCGATTTAATCGCAGCCCAAAGCAAATTCGTGTAGTCTCGCGTTTCAAATTGTGCGAGTACGTTGGCATCTGTCGTGCACGCCCGAAAAATACTTTGCAAAGCTCGTATGGCGACATCAAATGAAGACGAGCGCAGGCGCTCTTCGTCCTCGCTCGGCGTAGAATTCTGGATTTTCTGCACTTCTCCAATATCTCCAATATCGATTCCAACATTCTCAAGTAGACTATCGTGCCCCTTGTACCAATTTGACTTATCTCGCGAGAATACAATCCTAGTAATCGCATTCGCACACTGCGCCAACTGTTTTGGCTTGAACGCCTGTGGCGTTTTGATGATTTCGTCAAATATCGGATCCAACGCTTCCATCAATGCCCTGTCAGTATCTTCTTCGCTCTCTCTTTTGCTCGCGCCATCGCCGCTATCAGTAGTACCGCTGCTACTGGTACTACTCGCTAAACCAACGAGCATTGCGACGACGTGTCCATATTCGCGCGTCCCCATCTTTCCCTCGTTCTTCTTATAGCTCATATCCCTCGCCGCTTTCCTCGCCAATTCAACCACGAAATCAGCGTAAAAACCACTACTCACCGCACCGCTCGCTGAGACCAATCTCGCTGCATTTTCTAAGTGCATCTCTTTCTCAAATACTTCTGGTTCCAGCAAACGCTCTTTTATGCTCTTCCAATACTTGTTACGATTCTTCGCGGAAATGTCCACGCCGTATCGCGTCAACCCCCACGTCGCAACGGCGATATCCCCGGCGCTACACTCGCTAATCTTCTTTATGACGATAGACTCGATGGCATTTCTCAAGTGTTCAGGTATGACTGTTTTTCCTACGCTTGCATACGCCCACACTATACTCGCGCAAGATTTCGGCGGCATGTATTCCGGAAATATCTTTTCAAACAAGAGCGTGCGTTGCTCTTTGCACACGCGCTCTAATCCATTCTCTAAACTCACCCAGACCGATTCAAACCCACCATTTTCCACAAACGCTACCTTCCCTTGCTTCATTCTCGCTATGCTCCATAATATCGTCGATACAATCCTCGAGCTATTCGAGAAACCATCTTTTTCGCACCGCGACAACACCTTCTCCCGAAACGCCTCCGACGTCATCAGTCGCTCAATCGCGAGCGCGTTCCATCCGCCCAAATCATCATCACCATCATCGCCATCATCCGTCTTAGTCTTTTTCTTCTTCTTCGAGTTACACTTCCTCCCTAAGAGAGAAAATATGGTAGATACGTTCACATCGGACAGCGATACGTCTTCCTCTTCCAAAATCTTTCCAATCTGCTCCGCCGAAGCGCATTCCAAAATACGCGCGTTCAGCGCTGTAAACATCGCCCTTTCCTTTTGGCTCAATTCTGGCTTCCGTTTCGTCGGTGCGTTTTTCGCTCTCCTCCTCTTTGTCGGCGCACCAAAAGCTGGAGATTTTTGCAACTCGAACTTATTCTTCTTATTTTCCTCCTCCTCCTCGTTCTCATGCGCTCGTGGTATTAAAGCCCAGGTCGGAGCTGCTCCTCCGCGACGACGATGTTGTTTTCTCGTTCCAAGAATTCCCCTAACGCTACTCTCAGAACATCCACGCGCGGAAAGATGACGGGGCAAAGACGAACGAGAAGGCGATGATAAAATCAGCGTCGTCATAGTGTCGTCGCCTTTTGAACTCGATGATGTATTATCTCTCGCTCTTTTTTACTCGCTCAACCATCGCAGTAGCGGTGGTAATACTACTAAAGATAATGGAAGAAGTCTTGACTTTTTCCAGTAAAGGAAGACCTGTCACCTCATTCCAATCAGAGCGCAACAAAGACACACACAAATATAAAACCATGAACGCGAACGCGCCGGCGTTCGTTCCTTGGGGTGGTGGTAGCAGGAAGGAAGTCGAAGAAGAAGAAAAAGAAGAACGAGGGGGTGGTTCGACGACGACAACCTCGCAGAATAGGCTCGGGAAAGTTGAATCATCATCATCATCGTCCGCTTTTAGCATCCACGCTCCTCCTCCTCCGATGGCACCACCACCACCACCGCCGCCACCACGGTCTCCTCCTCCTCCTTCTCTGGTAAATAATAACAACGAATCGATTTCGACGACAACATCGACGCTCTTTTCACCGTCGCCGCCGAGGAAGTTAAGTCAAGACGTCCTGACGAAATCTGGGAGTTATTCACGTGATGATGATGAGAGCGAGGAGAGCAGCAGCCGCGCGGGGAGAATGATGACACCGACGAAGAAGAAAGAAGATGCGAACGCGATACCAAAGTACGATTTGGAGAAGCACTTTAAAACGGTGTTACCGTTAGGTCCTCCTCTGAAAAGAGAAGAGGACGAGGCGACTGGCGCGCTCGATAAACTCGGCGTCGAGGAAGGTCGATTGCCGAACGGTTTGCGATACTTCGTCGGTCAGTGTAAGAAACCGGAAAAGCGAGCGGCTTTAGCATTAGCCGTAGACGTTGGATCTGTGTTTGAGAACGAGGAAGAGCGAGGCGTGGCGCACATTGTTGAGCACTTGGCGTTTCGCGCGACGACGTCGTACGAAACGTTTCAGATTGTGAATTTCTTGGAATCGGTCGGCGCCGCGTTTGGGGCGTGTCAAAACGCGTACACGAGTTCAGACGAGACGGTGTTTGAGTTGACCGTACCTATCGACGATATGAACGTACTGGAGGAGTCGTTGAAGATATTTAGCGAGTTTGCGAGGGGAGTGCGGATTTCCGACGAAGACGTCGATAACGAACGAGGTGCGGTGTTAGAAGAATGGAGATCGGGAAGAGACGCGAGAGGGAGAGCAGCGCAAGCGTATTGGGAAGCGTTGTGTGAAGGGAGCTTATACGCTGATCGCTCACCGATTGGCACGGAAGAGGTTATTCGAAAAGCGCCCGGAGAAATCTTTCGTAACTTTTACCACAAGTGGTACAGACCGGAGAACATGGCAGTTATCGTCACCGGCGATTTCGAGGACGTAGGCGTGGTGAAGGAGAAAATTATCAGATTGTTTTCCCCGCTAGCGCCGGCTGAGCACGTTCCTGCGCCGCCGAAATTTATTCGACCGACATTTCCAGAACACGCAAAACCGCGCGTGTGCTGTCACGTAGATCGCGAATTATCGAACACGGTAGTCAACGCAACCTTTCACGTGGAACAAAAACCAATCGCGACTCCGGAAGATTTTTTCAAACAAACTGTTCAAGAATGTTACCAATTGTGTTTGGATAATCGATTGTACAAACTGATGAGACGACCGAAACCAAACTTTTTTAGCGCCGGCATCGCTTCTGAACATTTGTCGCGAACGAGCGCTTTGTTATCCGTACAAATGACGTGCGAAGCGAGCAAGGTGAAAGACGCACTCGAGAGCGTCTTGACTGAAGTCTCGAGAGCGCGCTTGTTTGGATTCAGCGCGCAGGAATTGCGCATCGCCAAGTTAAATCAAATAGCGGATATGGAACAGTTGTATGTGGAAAGAGATCAAACGTATTGCACGGACGCTCGCGATGAGTTGGTGCAACACTTCTTACGCGGCGACATGGTCATCGGTGCAGGATTAGAAGCGTCTCTGGCTATCGCTTGCATAGAAAAAGTCACCTTGGAGGATGTCTTTCAATACGCGCAAGAAGTGAGCGTGTCAAAAAGCTGCATGATTCGATTACAGGAAGGTAGGAAGAAAACAAATGAAGACGATTTACGGGAAGCAGTGAATCGAGTGGCGGAAAAGGAGCGACGCGGAGAAATTGAAGAAAACTCGGAAACGTTCGTCGTTCCTGAGCGTTTGATGGCGGATCCGCAACCGCTGAAAGAAGGCGAGTCGGCGATAGCATCCACGCGGACGCATTCAATTTCAGACGTAACCGAAGTTGTTCTGAAGAACGGCATAAAAATAGCGTTGAAAAGCACGAACTTTTTGGACGACCAAGTCTTGATGCGCGTCGTCGCCAGAGGTGGATTATCGGAAGTCCCAAAAGAAAAATATAAGGACGCGATCTTCGCGGGTACTGTTGCTCGCGAATTGGGCGTATTTGGATACAGACCGGAAGTTTTCTCCGACGCCATGGCGGGGAAAAGAGTCGACGTTGTTCCAAATATAGGTACGTATAAGAGATCCATCGTTGGCGAAACGTCGCCAGATCACATCGATGTGCTTTTGCAGTGTACGCACCTGATCTTCTCCAACAATGTGGAAAATCAGTGCAACGAGGACGATTTGGAAGTTTTGCGCGAAATACAAAGAGAGCTGGTGAAGAATGCAAAGAGAGACCCGATGAAAGTATTTGCAGAAATCAAGCGCGCTTTGACGTACGGCAACTCGTATCTTTCAGAACCTATCACGCTCAAAACACTCGCGAAAATGGACGCGGAGAAAGCGTGTAGATACTTCAACGAGTGTTTCGTGGACCCTTCGCATTTTACGATGGTTCTCGTCGGCGCGTTCGATATAGAAAAGATTTTGCCTTTATTGGAAAAGTACATAGGTTCTATTCCGCGCCCGATAGATTCGAAAGAGAAACTCTCTCGAGTCACACCGGCACCGTTTGAGTTTCCTAAGAAAACAGTCAGTAAACGGGTGCGATTGAAAATGATTGAAAATCAAGGCGTGGCGAGTTTAACGTTTCCGGTGATGATTGAAAATCCAGACGCGAAGTTAAAGCAAGCAGCGATCGCAAAAGGTGAGGACTTCAACGGTCCAACTTTAGCCGGCTCTCAGGTGATAGTTCGAAGCAAGTTTCTCACGGTGATTTCTGCCGCCATCATCGAGCGCCGCTTACTCGCTCGCCTGCGATTCGAACGAGGCGAAATATACAGTTGTGCCGCCAACACCTCGTTCGCGTACCAAGACCCGAACGCAGCGAACGGCGAATCTTACAGAGGCGATATAATGGTTGTGTTCGCGTGCGACCCGAAAAGCGGAGAAAAACTCTCCAAAGTAGCCCTGGAAGAGATTGAACAGTTAATTAGCGAAGGACCGACCGAGGAAGACTGCCAAACTGCGAAGGAAGTCGAACTGAGATCCATCCAAGAACACAAAGAGGAAAACTCTTTCTGGGTCAGCTACGTGGACGCCATGTTCACGTCTCAACTCTTGCCGGTCTTGAACGGCGACATCGACAAAATGTATGTAAACACGGAACAAATCCGCGGCGACGTTTTAGAAACACTCTCGCCAACCATCATTCGCGAACATCTGGCGAAAACCTTAGCCGTCGAGCGCAGAGTCAACGTCGTTTTAATTCCCCAAAGACCTTTGTTCTTACGACTGATTGCCCCTAATATGGACGATATTAAAGGATTCTTTGAGTGGCCGGAGACGTTCGGCGAAGCCTGCGGTAAACTCGCCTTGTTAGGAGGCGTTGCCGGCGCCTATTTCGCGTACGCTAAATCCAAGGAGAATAAAAAGGACAAATAGGTAATAATAATAATGTCCTCACATAATAATAACTCTTCATCAACGATCAATCATCCCACATGTCCTCCTCATCTGCATTCGCAAGCGCCGTCCGTAACTGCGACGAGTGCTCCTCGTCTTCTCCGGAAAGATTTCAAGAGTTTCTCGACCACCTCGTGGACGCGTATCATCGACATCACCTTGCGTCAACTTTGACGAATTGGAAAACAGGAAAATTGATGGCGCGATTGCACTCGAAACTGTTCGGTGATGGTGAGGACGACCGCAAACCACGAGAAGGAGGAAAGAGCCACAAAACAGTCTCAGACGACGAGGAAAAAAAACTCGAAAGATTGATCGAGCAATTGGCGACGGATGCAATCTTGATTTTGAAAAAAGCAGTTGGCCAGGATTGGACGGCGGATGCCTTGGCAGAGAAGTTATTGAAGGAATACGAGTGCGGCGCGGAGTTGGCGAGTTCTATGCACGAGATTTTTTCGAAAGATAAAGATAAGTTACAGAGGAGTTTCGCGAGAGGCACGTTTGGAATGGTGAAGAGATTAGAGTCCGCGTGTTGGAGAACGCAGGTTAGTTTGTATGATAGTAAAACTAGTAAAAATAATACGGCGACGAACACGGATAAAGGAGACGAAGTGACCGCGGTGTTGGAGCTTCGCATGGAAAAGAACGACACGACGTCGATAGAGTTTAAGAAAGAGGAATTGTTTACGTTTTTCAAGGAGTTGGAAACGATTCAGATGAAAATAGATGACCTTAGTTAGTTTTTATGTACCAGTTGGTACTATAGTAGCGCATCACAAAATCTCAAGCGAGAGAGAAAACAAACGAATCGATTCGATTCAAATCAAATCTCTCTCTCAATAGTCCATCACGGGAGATTTTAAACCAGCGCCATCGTCTTTGACTTCAACTCCTCCAGTTTCGTTATCGAAGTCGTCTCCGGTAACTTCATCCATGGTATCGCCATCTTCTTCTCTGTTCTTCTCTTCTTCGTCCTCTTCTTCGTCCTCGGAGTCGGGATTGTCGTTCTTCTTATCGTCGTCGTCTCCCGTCTTTGTCATGCCTAAACCACTTCGACTGCGCTTCATCTTTTCTTTTTTGGACAAATAGGCGAACAAGGCTGGCGCTTCTTTTTCGGTTATGCCAAAATTCGTCATGAATTCAGAATATTTCGTTCGAAGATCGTCCATGGTGAATGGCGATTGAGAACCAGCGCCAGGTTTGCGAAGCGCCAACGCGATGGTTTCTTTGCTCTCTGCTCGCTTCTCCTCCGTCGCTCCCGGTGGTAACGGCTCGCATTCCCACGTGTAATTTTTGCTCGCTTCTCTCTTCTTTCGCTGCACCCTGCGCGTTTTTTTCGTCGCGATGAGTACCTTATCGACAGCTTTGCCTAATTCTTCCGCTGACATTTTATTTCGTCTCGATTTTTTCGACGCTTCCGCTAGAATGTCCAATATTTTTTCGTGGATATCGTACGAACCAATGGAAGCTTTCGTCAAAGCAATGCCGACGCAAGCTCGCCACACCTGATTTGAAGAGCTGAAAGGAATCATAGGGTTTTGCGAACCATTCGTTTCCTTCTTCTTCTTCCTCTTGCCTTTTGTTTTGTATTGAGGGAGGTTCACACTACACATACCGCGCACTCGCGTAGCGAGCATGAGATAGGTGTCTTTGTCATCAACCACGTCGATGTCTTTGGATGCTTTTGCGACGGATTCAAACATTAATCTCGCCGCTTTGCAGGAGATTTTATCCGGAGCTTTCAAGCAAATTATTCCGTACATGAGCGCAAACTTGCGAATTGCCGGTGACTCTGTAATCATCTCCGCCAGTTTTTCAATCTTTTCTTCCAAATCCTCGTCGTCGTCCTCATCGTCGGAAGCTTCGTCGGAAGCTTCGTCGGAGCCATTATCATCCGCATCGTCGACCTCCTTCGCCTCTTCATCGTCTGACTCATCTTCGTCGTCGGAATCTTCCGAGAGCATTTTTTCAATCATTAAATCGGCGAGCATCGGGAAAAATGTTCCTAAAATCTCAGGAGGTACCGCGGATACCACAGCCATATCACCTTTTTGCAACAATTCTCTTGAATTAAGCGCTAAACAAACAAATTTTGCCAACTTTTTCAATCTCGTATCGGTTTTAGGTTGTCGTTCGTCTTTCACCACGAATTGTAACGTGCGCATGGTCTCGTGTAAAAGCAAGTGAAACACCGGAGGATCTCGTAAAATCATTCCCATGTCCCCTAAAATCGTTTCCGCTGGTTCCACCACATCCTCAATCTTTTGAACGCGAGAAACCGCCGATGCGCCTCCGTCTGATTCCGAAACGGTTGGTTTCGCGGCAGCACCAAACGTGAACTTTACTTTTAATTTCTTCTTTGGCGGTTGCCCCTTGCCTTTATTCTTCACGTCGTTCCTCGAGGCTAACTCCGCAGAGTCTAGAATGTTCCCCATTTCTAATAATCTTCTATTATCTAAGTACCTGTCGCGAACGCAGGCATCCATGAGCCACGCGAGTCTGTGTGAGGGATCAATTTCACACAATTCTTGCACCTCGTCGTCGTGAAATGCCATGAGAAATTGCGAGCGTAACGCGCACGTGGAAGGATCCCCGGTATTGGCATACCTCGTCCGGATCTCTCGGACGACGGCATTATACAGCGTGATGTTATCGCCGACAACCTTACGTAAACGATGAATTGCTGGAGATTTCCCCCGCAATATTCGCCTTGGTTGCACGTCCTTGTTGTCGACTACGTCCGCGACAGCTGCGGCGGCAGCGCTCGTTGTCTTCGCCCCTGCCGTCGTCGTCGCTTTCTTACTCGCCTCTTTCCTTGCTTGCATTGCATTCGCTTTACTACTCTTCTTGCTATTCGCTATCTTCGACGCCCCTACTGCTGTCGCTACTTGTTTTCCGCGCGATTGTCTTCCTGTGCCACCCAAGTCTTCCTCGGACTCTTTCCTCGGCGCGCTCCAATCCTCCTCGGGGACTAACGGCGCCAACTGCACGTCCTCGATGGACGAGTGTCTCCTCACAACCTCCTTCTCCTCTCCGTACGAATCTAAAACGCTCGACAAATTTTTCCTCAGCGTCCCCTTATCCATCGCCCACACCTGTCTCTGCACTTTCAACGAGCACTGCCTAAAAATACTCAAATCCCTCGATATCAGTTTCAAATAGTTCGCCGGCACCGGACTCAATCTTTCGAGAATAGTCAACGGGATCCGTTTCAATTCCTCGATGCCGATAAACGGGAACGAGGCTTGCAATAAACTCAATAAATTTCCTTGCGGTGCTATTTTAATCCTAGTCAGTAATTCTTCCGACGCGTCGTCCAAGATGTTTTTATACGCCAGCGGTCGCGAAATCTCCAACTGATCCAACAAGCCGAGGTATTGTTCGCATCCGGAGGCATTTTTTAACGCGCACGAGGATTGGACTTTTTGCACCGCCGCTTCGACCTGTTCTCGTCATAAAAAGAAGATGAAGAAGAAGAAATCAGAATTTATTACGCTCATCATCATCGTACCAACGCAAGAGAGAGAAAGAGAGAGCAAAGAGAGAGACAACACGATTGAAAATCCGGGGAAATGGGGAAATGAAATCTAAAACGCTCTCGTGTATAACGTGTCACACACCTGCGCGCTCGTGCTCAGCGTCGTCGCCACGAAATCCTGCCCTTCCCCTCCGACGATCGCGGAGTATAAAGAGAGAGGCGTGTCCCTCCCTTCGGTTTCTTCTTTCGAGTTGTTCATGTTATTCTCGTTCTTGTTTTTGTTCTTGTTTTTGTTCGTCATGATGTGATGTCTGTCTCCGAGGGGGCAAAAGAAGTAGGGGATTCGTCTCCCACGCTTCAAAGAAAAGAATGCATTACACACACACACACACACATAAACGCACGCATCGCAGATTTAAAATAATGAGCGGCGGTTTTGTCTGAAAGAGAAAGTATTCTCTTCATTACATCGTTTTTGCCCGATGAGTAGCAACAACAACAGCGCGAAAGCCGCGGGACGGGCCAAGGTACGCGCATATGTTTCTCTCTCTTTTTTTTCCCACAAACGTCTCTTCTTTTGATGGTTGTAATTATTAACGAGTTTTGTTGTGTTCACTTCTTATCGTAACAACGGTGCAGTTGGACGCGTACAGAAAGAAGAAAGCGGCGAAGAAGGAGAAGAAGGACGTTTCTTCAATCTCTGGTTTGAATTTTGCGAAGAACGAGGACCACCAAAACGCGTTAGGGGAAAGGGTGGCGTCGAAACCACCATTTTTAGTTGCAGATGGTGATGAACCAAAAAAAGATGACTCGATGAAAATGACTTTTACGACGACGCCGACGACAAACGAAGAAGAAGAAGAAACAGCGAATACGACCGAAACGTTTGCATTTACGATGGCACCAGATGCGGTAAGATATAGTAATGGTAATACTAAGGGTGAAGAAGACATTGTCGCGCACGCATCGCCGATGCAACCTGCCGCTCCAGCTGAACAACCGCGACGCGGAATGGAGGAGGAAGAAGAAGAAGGAGGCGTTGCGGCGTTTATGTCCCCGCCTCCGCCTCGATTTTCTTTCGACGAGAGTTACAATGCGGCTGGGGGTAGTATGATGGAAGAAGAGGCGACGCCGCCGGTAAAGATGAATATGCGTGGCTTCGAAGAGCAAGAGGACGCTGACATTGATAGAAAGAAGATGTCGTCGTTGGATGAAAGTTTCGATCCAGAAGAGTACGTGAATCGATTCGTGACTCCGGAGAAGAAAATGGCTCCACCGACGAAGCAGAAGAAAGCCACGATTGACGTGCCGATGGACGAGTTAGAAGCGATTTTCCGCCCGACGAAGAAGAAGGATGGGTACGACGACGCCGACGACGTGCCGTACTCTTTTTCCAAGTTTTTGGAGAGGGAGAAGAATAAAAATGAAGAACAACGGCTCTCGAGTTTTGAGAGGGGAATTTTAGAATCCAAACGGAGGAAGGAACAAATGGGAGGAGAGTCTTCGATTTCAGATATGCTCGGCAGAGGTTCAACGCTGACACCGTTTGGTGGTATTAGTACGGGTAACGGAATGTCCAAGCTCGAGCAAGACGAAATCACCTCGTTGCAAAACATGATTGACGATTTGACGACTGAAAAATTAAGTCTCAAGCGCGGGATGGATAAAAACCAAAAGATCATCGAAAGTTTGATGGAAGAAAACGAATCGTTAACGAGCGCGTTCAACAATGCGAAGAATAGAAGTACGGCGTTGGAAAACGAATTGAACAAGCTTTCGAGCGAGATGATGTTACACTCGAGCGTTCAACAGAGCATCTCAAACGACAGAGACGCTTCAAGGCGAGGGTATATCGAAACTCGAGAACGCGCGAACGAGTTAGCGAGAGAAGTAGTCGAATTGGAGGAAGTTGTTTTAGAATACAAGTCAAAGTTATTCTTGTACGAGAACACGCAAACGGATGCGTTGGAGCGATCGAAAGAGTTAGAGCGAGCTTTGTATGTAGCAAACGAGGATCGGGTATACTATCAAAATCTCGCGGAAGCTATGAACGAGGAGAGAAGGGAAATGCAAAGACGCGTTGGACAATCGAACGCGATCCAAGCGCTGATTGAAAGTGGAGACGTTCCCATCGTTGAAATGTTACAGAGCTGGTTGAAGCAGGTGCAAGCTAAACCCGTATCTCAGGAGCAAAACGTGTCTTCGTCTTTACGCTCGGCAGAAGCAGAACAACAAAACGAGTTTCTCGAAATGTCCACGTCCGAAGCAGATTTTGTGTGCGAGACGAGAACGAGCGAAGCAGTCGCGACAACAAAAGAACTTATAGATGCTTTAACTCGATTGGCGAGTGGCGATACGGGTGGTAGTAGCAATAATAATCCCGATGAGAGCGCCGCTACTTCAGACGGAGAGGACGACGACGACGAAGATGAGAATGGAGAAGAGGACGGAGTTGTTATCGACGAGGCGCAAATTCGGCTCATCACTTCGATTCACGAGTTACTCGCGGAAATGGAAAAAGAAACTGCAATCTTTCGTGTGAAGTTGAAAGATGCCGAGCGACGAGAGATGGGTTTACGGGCTGCAAATGCAGCGTTAGAATCTCGCCTCGCAAGATCTGCGCCGCAAGCAAAGACGATGAATACGAACACAAAGGAATCCGAAGGGAGAGATGACGTCATAGCTGCGATGCGAAGGATAAACGCAGGGTCTGCAGAGCCTACTCCTAGAACGCGAGAGAATAATAGTAGCGGTGGGTTTAGATTTAGAACCGGGTTAGTACCGGATGACGATTAGATACTTTTAGTCGATAGTTTTAGCGACATGTTTGCATTGTTATTTTTGGTAGCGCGTGACGATTTATTTCTAATTCAGTGTCCATTCACTCTTTATTTGAAGACTTCCCAACCTGAGACGACGACAGCTGCTCAGGTGGTCCACAGTTTTCGAATATTCTAATTTCACCGCTGTAACCAGCGGTAACTATTATTTGTCCGAGACCAGCGGCTTTGCGAAAGCTCGCTTCGCACGTTTTTTTGGCCTCGGCGATTTCCAAAGCCCATTTCGACGCTTGAGCTTTTATGCTATTTGACGAAGACGCCGGAGTATCCTTTTTATCGTCTTTTTTCTCGTTTCCCTCGGAGTTCATTCGCAACTGTTTTACTTGTTCACTCAATTCTTTCGCCGCTAGTATTCGCAAGCTCTCAATCTCCTCTTGATCGGACTTTCTTCTCGATACGTAAGCGCTCTTTTCATTTTCTGGCATTCGCGCCATGATGACTTCTTCTGGGGCGAATACAGCCGTCGTAACGATGTCGGTTTGTGCGGCAAAAGTTTCGTACGTCGCGTGTTTGTCTTTTTTATATCCGCCATGAAATGCGCTCGGGATGAAAGTATTCACCGTCGGCCAAACAAAAAGGTACTCAGTTTCGGAACCGCAAATTATAAAGTCACCGCGTTCGCTAAACGTCGCTTTGATTTGCGAATTCTTATTCTTATGCCCTTTATACTTTGTCTTCAACTGGTAACCGTCATAAATTCTTAACCGCGAGTCGTTCGATGCGACGAGTAACTTGCGATCGTCACCGGGAAAGAATTGTAAGCCGGTAACCTTTTTGCCCATCGGATTTCTTTGCCGGCGATTTTGAATGTCGAGCAAAGTGAGATACTCAAACTTGAAGCCGACGGTTTGGTAAAAATGACACTTCCCCCGATATGATCCGGCGACTACGCATTTACCATCGCTTTGAAAACACGCCGCTGTAACCATTTCTCCAATATCCACCCAGTCAACGACTCTGTGATCGGGAATGTTCCATAATCTCAACTTACCGTCTAAACTCCCAGAGACAAAGTATTTATCATTCACCGGGTTGAAATCAATCGCAGTTACAAAATCTTGGTGCGCGAAAATTCTCAAGCATTCATTCATAGTCGTGTACCACAATCGAACGGTTTTATCCATGCTCGAAGAAAGCAACCAATCCGTGTGCGACCAGCACAGATCTAACACGTCCCCTTTGTGACCGACGTATGCTCGCAACGGAACGTCTTTGAACATCGATTCTCCACGCTTTTTGAACGAACACGTTTTGATCTCGCCGTCTTCGTGGTAATTTTCCGACTCGTCTGCATTTTCCGGCGCTTCTGATTTCATGCACTGTATAGTCCACACGCGAACAATTCTATCTTGACCAGCTGTGGCTAAGAACTTGCCAGTTCGCGAAAACTTCATGCACCAGACGGCGCCTTCGTGGCCTTTGACGCTTTGAATCACTTTAACTTTTGAGAAATCTTTGAACCCTTTCCTATTCACGTGCACTTTGAGGTACTGACCAACTTCTTCGCAACCAGGTTTGACTATAGTTTGAGCGTGGTGTGAGCTATTCTCTTCCTCTTGCGCTCTTCTCTCCTGTTTGCGATCCTCGAGCGAATGCTGCAACTGCGACTTGGTCTCTACGATTTTCTCCGCCGCGATTTTACTCACCTCCTTCGTTTTATTCCAAGCCTCGGTCGATCGTTTCTTCAACCACCGGCCGGGATTCCTAGGTTTTGTCGTCGATTTTTTATCACCGACGACGTCCGCTGTTGTGCTACTCGTTCCTTTCTTCTTCGTTTTACCGTCGTCTTCGCTATGCTCTCCTCCTTCTTCTTTCATCGACAGCCGTTCTCTCCTCTCGACTTCGTTCAAAATCGGCGACGTCACCGCTTCAATAGCTACGTTCCGTTCCATTTCCACCACAGACATGACTGTCCCAGTCGTTAAGTCTGTCACTGTTGGTGCATTTTCCCTGTCTTCGCTCCTCCTCTCGCCGCCGCCGCTTTTTTCTTTCTTCTTCTTGTGCAACAAAGCGTTCGCCGCTTCCTCTCCGACTAAATATTCCGCCCCGGTGTCTAAATTCTTTAGCGTAAACTTCGTGGGATCTCGCAACTCCGCTTCTATCCCTCTCGGCGTCCCGCCTCCACTCACGCTTTCATCCATATCTGAATTCAAAATATCGTTGTTCGGGTTCGTCGGGTCGGTTTGTACGCTCGGCGCCTTCAAGTCTTCCGGGTCTAACGAGTTTTCGTCCGCGCACGATTGGCCCATCGCGCTCAACTGTCGATCTAAAACTTCCGCCAAGTGTCTGTCCGACCCAGAAAATTGCGACAAGGAATCTCTCGGTTCGTAATAATCGCTCTCTTCGCCGTCAAACTCTTTATTGTTTTCTGCCGATGTAATATTTCGTGCCGCGCATTCGTCTCCGACCGACGCAAAATCTTCATCTTCGTCTGAACTCGAGTGGTCCGAGTACGTGTGATTCGAGCCTGTAAAAATCGATCGCGTTTCCGTCGTGTTCGACGCCGTTTTCTCTTCGCTGTTGTTGTCTTCTTCTTCTCTTCTTTCGTGCTGGTCGTTTGTATCGTTTTGATTGTTTTCGTGAGTATTCATCGTTTCTCTTTCTCTCTCTGAAATGATGTTGACTGCCTCTGCGTTTTTCTCTTCCGGGTGCCTCTCCAACGTCCAACGTTATTAAAAATTCTCTCGTATTCTTTTCTTTTGTCTCTTCTTCTTCTTGTTGTCGTTCAGAGAGAAAGAAAGAAAGCCCCGTCGAAAACCACC
>Ga0115552_1001037_pt1 | contig 15971 bp, 9 predicted proteins | sample COGITO_mtgs_1103_3_FD_87178 | JGI IMG/M metagenome (GOLD analysis project Ga0115552, IMG submission 87178) | Pelagic marine microbial communities from North Sea - COGITO_mtgs_110328 | ecosystem: Environmental > Aquatic > Marine > Epipelagic | place: Germany:Helgoland, sampling site Kabeltonne...
ATCATCATTCAACGCCATAATAAATAAATAACTCCATCCACTTATATAAGAACAAAGAGAGGATATCAAGAATGCCCGCGTTTTCGAGAGCAGGGGAAGGTGGTATCAGCAGAAAGAACAAGTCCTCGATCGTCAGTCTCCCAATAATCTTGAAGAAGAAAGTAAACTTTGCGAAAATAAAAAAAGAAGGGAAAGAAGAATTAGCGCAATGGACGGAAACCAAAGTGACGACTATGTTATCGTTCGAAGACGAGGTTTTGAACGGCTTAATCGTGAACATGTTCGACGAGTGCAGCGAAACGGGCGAAGCCGTGGACGGGACTAAGTTTTACGAACAGCTGCTCCCATTTTTAGAGAAGGAAAACACGGAGACGTTCATGTCAGAGCTTTGGCAGTTAGTAACAAACTTGGACGAAGAAACAGGGGTCCCGAAACAATTTATCGAAGCGCGCGAGGCGCAAAAGAGAAAAAGAGAAGAGAAGGCGGATCAGTTTAGGAAGAGCAGAGAAGATTTGGACCGTAGAAGAGATGCGCGCCGCGGTAGAGATCGAGATCGAAGATCGCAGCACGGATATAATAACGAACGCGGTGGTAGTAGTGGTGGAGGAGGAGGAGGAGGAGGTAAATTTCCGGGGCGTCGGCGTTTCGACTCGAGAGAACCAAAGCGGGAGTTACCATATGATAGATGATGTCAAATGTACTCTAATAGTATTGTAGAAATATTAAGCCATGGTTTTCGTCTTTGGCCACTCTTGATAGATCCAACCTCTGAATTTCTCGCACGCATCCGTGAAACTAGAATCGTTCGAATCGGAAATCACGTCGTCCCCGTGGACAAAGATAGCGCGCATTTCCAAATCGATTTCATCCTTACTCGAGGACGAAGCCGACGCTAACGCTTTCTCGTATTCCGCTTTTTCCTCCTTCAACATGTCCTCAACTTCCACGCCCAACTCTTTCACCCACGCGTCGTGTTTCAAAGGACTTCCGGTGAGGTTGTTCACCAATCCAAGAAAGCCCGGGTTTCCGCTTCCGTGCACCCAATAGTTCTCGATTAACTCCTTCCCGACGCGAGGATTATCGACGATAGTACCATCCCCGGTTTTGAAAAAGTATTCACGAGTTTGGTGCACGGCCATTTCCGCGAAGACATAGCCGTGGTAATAGCAACTCGACTCGTCGGCGAGAATGTGCGGCACGGACATCAACGGACGTCCGGCTAAACCGCCTTGGATTTTCATTTCGACTTCGTCCGCGACTTTCAAAACGTTTTCTGGAGTTAAGTCTTTCTCGTCCATTTCGTACAACGCTTTCTCAAAGTAAGGCACCGCAATCATACCACGCAATTGAAAAACTTTATACGGGTGTCTCTCTTTAATCGAGCGTTCGATTAATTCCCACGGAATCGTCTCACCTTTGCGGTTCTTCGCATAGCGCGCTTGCCAGCTCGCATCTTCGCAGAGAGCATCGAGAAACATCGATTGCGTTTCCGCCAATGCAACGGAGAACGGCGCGCGTTCTTGAGAAAACAAAGGAGATCCTTGGACAATGTTGGAAAAGTGCGCGGCGTGACCACCTTCGTGCATCAACGTCGTCAACGCGGTGTTTCCGGACCCGATTTCATCCGGCGTCGCCAAAGAGGTAAAGTTTGTTTCGGACGGAATAAACGTACCGTCTTGTGTCTTGTACGGCGCAGTCGGCCAGTGGCAAAATCCGTTCGGATATTTACCCTTTCTGTCACACAGATCCAAACGCATCGTCGCGCCTTTATATTTAATGTTCATTTTCGAAAAGGATCGACCCCACACCTCGGGCGCGTATTCGAAAGGGTAGTACGGATCGGTAAGTTTCGTCAACTCACCGCTCAGCGCGAACCCGGTGTTCCACGGTTTGGTCGCGTCCTCCCCCTTTTCCTTTTTCAACATTTCCAAGGCTTTGTCTAGCAAAGGCTTCGTCGCTTGCTCTAAACCATCGAGCATTTCGAAACATTTTTTCTTCGAGAACCCTTCGGCGTTGGTTACTTTCAAGTCGTAAAAGTCTTCAAAGCCGAGCTCGCGAGCGAAGCGGTTGCGTTCTTTGATGATGTCGCAGAAACCGTTATCCAATAAGAACGGACCGTTTTTCCTCAACATTTCCCAACACGATTTCCGAACGCTTTCCTCTGGATCCGAACGCATTTTGGTTCGAATGACCGTCGGCGTCGTGTCGACAACCTTACCGTCTTTGTCCGTGTATTGCGTCTTCAAGTTGTTTCTGGATTTTTGTAAAGTACCTTCTTTCTTCATCATAGATTCTCTCAATGCTTTCGCATCGTCCGATTCGACGATGTAACACTTCAAAGTCTTTTCGATTTGGTTCAAAACAATTTTCTGTTCCTCGGAGACGCTTCCGTCGGTTCGTTTCAACAACTCTCTCACTTTCTCTAACGTTTTCTGGTCACCCAAGAATGTCTCTAACGCGTTGAACGACGTGTTCAAGTTCTCCACGGAGTTACCCTTTAAATCCATTTTCGTCTCCCAAAAGTTATCCTCGTAAGATTTGTGTCTTTGCAAATAGTCTCGGTTGAAGTTTTCGATAAACTCAGCCGTTGGTGTTTGAGAAGACGGAGAAGAAGAAGAAGCCATCGCGACGATGATTTTTTTAGTATGTGTCTTCGTTGTCGTTGATGACGTTGATGGCGTTTTGACGCGTGATGATGACTTTCTTCGCGCAAAGTGAAGAGAAACTCTTCTCGTAGGAGTTTGAAAAGTATTCGCAGAAGCAGCAGCAGAAGATGATTTTAAATATCTTCTTCTGGATGATGTTTTTACAGCCTTAGTAGTAGTCGTAGTAGTCGCCGTAGAAGTTCTGAGCGCAGCAAATCTTTGCATGCCTTTTGGAGGTGCGTGCGTTTTTTGTTTGTTGTTTTTGTGGAGTTGAAAAGACAGACAGGGACCAAAAAAGACCAAAAAATTGGTGAGACGAAAAAGCCCGGGAAGAAGGAAAGGAAGGTTTTTGGAACAACAAAAAACCTCTTGTTGCTGATGCGTAACTGAATTGTCTCCATTACGAGTAGAATAAAAATATGTTTTCTACTACCACAACCCGATCGATGATTGCTCGACCATCATCGACTTCTTCTTCATCTTCATCATCATCTTTACTCAAGAAGCAGTATCGCGCGTCACCGAAGCAAAGGAGCAAGAAAAGCATCAACGTGACGGTACGTTTTATTATTCATCATCGTCATCATCAATTTACCCTTTTTCTCGAGTATGAGTAAAACAAATTCATTTTCGATCAAAACAAATGACTTCTCCTCGCGACGAACGACAACTCTTTCTTCTTTCCCTTTCTTTCTCTCTGTCGTTGTATGCGCGCACGTCCTCGAGCTTCCATCATCGCGTCCGCGCGCTAACTTTTGTTCTCATTCATCATCATACACGCTCACATAAAAATAACAAACGTGTAATTATTATAAACAGACGAATGCGCAATCTCGAGTGAACATTGCAGACTCAGTCACGCAGTTGGTCGGATGCACGCCGATGGTATATTTGAATAAAGTAACCGAAGGAACGAAAGCAGAAGTCGCGGCGAAATTGGAAATCATGGAACCGTGCTGTTCGGTGAAGGATAGAATTGGATTAGCGATGATAAACTCTGCCGAAAGAGAAGGGGCGATATCGCCGGGGAAGTCTTTACTCGTGGAACCGACGTCGGGGAACACCGGCATCGGCTTGGCATTTATTGCCGCGGCGAAAGGGTACGATTTGACTTTAACCATGCCCGCGTCGATGTCTTTAGAGAGAAGAATCTTGTTGAAGGCATTTGGGGCGAACTTAGTGTTGACAGACCCGGCGAAAGGGATGAAAGGCGCGGTGATGAAAGCGGAAGAGATTGCGAAAGAGAGCAAAGATTCAGTTATTTTACAACAGTTTGAGAACCCGGCAAATCCGCAGGTGCACTTCGAGACGACTGGTCCGGAGATTTGGGAAGATACGGCTGGTCAGATTGATATCTTAGTCTGCGGCGTCGGAACTGGCGGGACCATTACCGGCACCGGGCGTTATTTGAAATCGAAAAATCCAAACATAAAAATCGTCGCGGTGGAACCGGCGGAATCTCCAGTTCTGTCCGGCGGTTCTCCAGGTCCGCATAAAATTCAAGGCATTGGTGCCGGATTTATCCCGGGAGTTCTCGATGTTGACATCATCGACGAGGTCATTCAAATCGCCTCGGACGATGCCATTGAGTGCGCAAAAGATTTAGCTTTGAAAGAGGGATTGATGGTTGGTATTTCCTCCGGCGCCGCCGCGTTAGCGGCGATTCAGCTCGCCGGGAGAGAAGAAAACGCTGGAAAATTAATTGCTACCGTGTTTCCATCCTTTGGTGAGAGGTATTTATCTTCCGCGTTGTTTGAAACCATCAGAAATGAAGCGCAAGCGATGACTTTTTAATAACATAAACATTTGAACAACTCACAACACACAAACAATTACATAGTAGCAGCAGAAATCGTACAAAATACAAAAACATAGTAATCTAATCTCTTTTCTATTTAACTAAAGCCGGCTAATAAGAGCAATATAAATGCGGAAGATAACGCTGCAAACGTTGCATTTGCCGTCGAGAATCCATCGTCGACGAATATTTGTTTCTTTTCCGCCTCTCTTCGTACGTTTTCCGTCGGAATCTCTTCGGGCTTCCAGTTTGTCCTCTCTTTCGGATCCTTCGCTCTTTCCAACACTAACGTCATCGGTCCGTCTGCTACCGTACCGCTCGCCAACGCCTTGAAAATCGATCTGCTCGTTTGATTATCCACTCCGTAGGTGACTACCATCCGTTTGGTTCCAGATAGATCTCCGAGTAAAGCCGCTCGCGGCCCGTATTTAATGGATACCGCGGTGAAGCCTCTCAACACGTCGCCGATGGCTGGCGATTGCGACATCGACGTCGCCGGTTGTAAACGTTGGACGGCGTCGCGTTGGTACGCTTTGGACGTGGGATTAAAATCGACCACTCGTAAGAATCCAAACGTGTCCACCTCAAATACAATCCCTAATGGTCTCAACGCTTCGTACGCTATGATGGAGCTCTCCGTCGCTAAGACTTTCTTGAACAAAAATTTCCTCTGGCTTTTTTTCTCAGCCGTCGGTCCCACCTCGATGGTGACTCGTTCACCACTCTGACCTTCCTGAACAGTTTGTAACAGATACCCTTGCGGTTCATACACCAACTTTTTAAACTTGTCTTTTTCTAATATAGCCTCTAACGCTTCAATCGCTTCCTGTTCTTCGTCTCTTGTGGGCATCCCATCGTCGATTGTTTTCTGTCCATTATCTTGTTGGAAAATTTTAACTGATGTGATGCTCTTTCTTTGAGAAGGATGACGATGGCTTCTTCTTCCAGTCAGGTGCGATTTTGCGGCACGCGAAGAAGGAGAAGATGAAGAAGATGTAGATGATGCTACCGTGCTGCTGCACGAGTGATGATGATGAGCACACGACGACCGCATAATATTATTTTTTTATGTGTTCTTGTGACGTTTCTTTCACACAGAAACAACTTTTACCATGCAGAAGAAGATTCGAAGAAAACATCATTCTTCAGCACACCTCTTTCTGTGTTTTGCGGATTACACGAGAAGAAGAAGATCCTCTCAACAACAACAGAAGAACAAGAACAACAAGAACAAGAAGAGAAGGGAAAAGAAAAAGAAACATCGTCATCATCATGAGAACGGCAGCGACGATGGCAAGGCGCAAAAAACGCTCTTCTTTCTCCTTCCTTCTCCTCTCGTCGTCGATGGTATTATGCGTGCTGCTCTTCTCTTCTTTGTGTGGCGCAGGGGAAGCGGCGAGAACGCTGAAACAATTCGCCGGCATGGAACAAGCGATGGCGGAACAACAAGGAGGAGCTCTCTCCGCGCAACAGAAGAAGAACAACGTGTTGGGTAAAGGGACGATCGTTCCATCCGCGGATGATTTAGAAAACCCAGTGAGGAACGAAAATCCAGCCTTGTTAAAACACATCCAAAACGGTGCGAAGGATGAGAGCGAACAGACGAAACGATTGAGAAAGTTGCACAAAGTTTTGAACGTGCACGGACACTTGAAAACGGTGGCGGATAGAAATCCCGATTCGGGCTACTTTGTCGTTGCGTTTGCGTTTATCATTTTGTGGATAGGTGTGTACGTGAGACAAACGGTGGACCACGTGAACCAGGTGCGCGCTCAAGAACGCTTGGAAGCGAGAGCGTTGAATAACATGTTAGAGAGGAAACAGTTCGCGACAGGTAACACCGGGGATCGTGTTGCGGACGATATAGCCCTCCGATTCGAATTAGAGGAAGCAAAGAACGAAGCAGAAAAGCTCAGAAGACAGTTGAATGAAAGAGATGGATCGAATAGCAAAGACGCAAACGTCTCCTCTTCAACTTTGAGCGAAAGAGCTGCGGCGACGTTAGATTTTATCAAACGAAAAGATTGAAATACACATTGAATAAATACTTGGCGACGATGAAATTAATAAAAAATGTTCATAATTAAGCTAATATACGTTTATGCTTCCTCCATTCGCACTCGAGGAGTTCAACTCGTTCAGTTTTGCAATCGGAGCGGGCGCTTCTAAATCTTTCTCCTTGACTTCTTGTTCCAACTGGTTGCGAATCATGCTGCGAAATATTTCACCGATGCGTTCAACTGCACCAGCCGCAAGCACGCGACGAGTCCAGCTCGAGCGTTGCTTCAAATCCTCTTCGTAAAATAACAGCGCTTCACTCCCCATGGAATCCCACAAACCTCTGAGAACACCTACGTACGCTCTTCTGTGCGACAAAGCGCGGGCGAGCATCGAAGAGATGTCATCCACGTATTTTAAAACGGGGTCTAATACCGCGTCAATGTGCGCATCCGGTCTCGCATCTCTCAACGCCAAACGTAATGACGGCCCGCTCGCGGCAACACCAGCAACTGCTCTTCGCATGTATCCCGCGTACTGTGCTCTCAGCTCGCCGAGAACTTCAACCATTCTTCTGCCAAACTCCTCGTCGCAACCGTGTCCAGCTTCAACCCACTTTGAGAGGCGTTGACACAACTCTGGACGAAACATTTCCATGGCTTTTACGGCACTCAAGGCCGCCGCGAGCTCGGAGGGCAAACCTTGCGGTTGACGCTCAAACGTAGCGAATCGTTTCAAATCTTGCGTAGTTTTCGTCACCGTACGTTTTGCAACCTTTGCTGCCGACGTCGTGGCTTTTCCAAACGTCGTCAAAGCGCGCTTTGCATCTTTCGCCATGCTCATGAAATTATCCATCTTTGTGTTGTTATTGTGACTGAATTTGCTGACGCCGCCTCGCGCGCTCGATTTAAAGTTTGTGGAGTTTCTCTTGTGGCCATTCATTTGAGCAGTCGTTTCAGAAACCGCATCTCTAAAGTCACGACCGAGTTGTAAGTGCTCGACCGTTTCGTAAATGCGAAGCAACACCAGCCGCTCCGCGCCGACGAGTATCCCCTCCAAAGGCAAACCGATATCTGGCCAACGCGTCACAATTTTCTCAAAACCTTCCAAAGCGAGATGCATTTCGGCGTAAATATCGTCCATAGCAGCTTCTGAAATGCCTTTATTGTTCAACGCGTTCGAGCATCCGGCTTCTAAGCGTAATCGAGCGGATTCGATCCATCGATCGATGTGCGATTGAAACAAACCTCTGGTATCAAATCTTGCTGGAACGCTCGGTGATTCGCCTTCTTCTCGCAACGAAGCGCTTTCGACTTCACAACAGTAATCAATGCACCCGAGCACTTCATTCGTCGGCGGAGCGTTCGGCGGCGTTTTCTTCAAAGCGTACGACACCGTGGATGTCAATTCGGCACAATAAATATCAGAAGAAACTAACGGTAAGGAAAATCCAATCGGCATCAAGCACGAGTCTTGGACGACGTGATCAACTTCCAACTCTTTCAAAATGTTTTGGCACAACGTACCGATGAGCTGGTATAAAGTCGAGTTCGTCTCAGGATCTTGCATGGCGAGCATTTGCGCGTCTCCTAAAATTACTGCTTTATTCCTCTTGTAACACGTTCGCGCTGCGCTCGATAAGTTGCTCGCCAAAATTTCAAATACTTGGTCGTTCGTCTCGTTTCGCTTCAACATTCTAAACAACTCCAATGAAACATCCAGAGCAGGTGCTGGAATTTCGTGCGGAGTTGAGTTTGCATCCACGATCCCTCGAAACTCAGATTCGTCCAACGATTTGTAATTTTGAAAGCAGACGCACACGAGCGACAACACGCCTCCTCTCACGTGCCCATTCAGAGTTTGTAATTCCATTCCAGACAAGGTACCTTCAGCTTCTTTACGCAGAGGTAACTTCAAGTGCTGGCATATTAAAGACAAGCAATCCGCCGTTGGAGTCGCAACCGCTAACAAGTGCTGAACGTATCGTAAACTCGCGTAGGACTCGGAAACGTTATTGTTGCAACGTAACTCCTCCAGTAGCCATGCCCAGTGTCCGTGCAACTGCAAACGTCTCCTCGTAAAGTGTAAGGATCTCAAAGCAGCTGCTAAAGCGATGTCGTATGCACCCGACGTGGATAATTGGACGCCATTTTTACTCGAATTTTTGCCAAAAAAACCTGGATCAGAACCCGGCGGCGCCGATGACGCGCCGATGCCAACCGCAACCTCAAAGTTCACGCTCAATTTTATGCTCCCTTTATTGTACGTGATATTTTTCATCGCGCCATCGTTTTCTTTATCTTTGACCGTCGCGTTTACGTACAACGGTAAATCAACTTCGCCGTTCGCTCTGCACCACTCGCACACGTCCTCAAGCGAAGCTTGCGCTCTAGCCGTTTTACCAGATCGAACGTACACTTCAACGACGAGCATTTCATCGCCAGGCCCGAGCGGCAAACGCTTGATTTTGGACACCATGGAAGAAGAAGGTCCGCTCTTATCGATCGTTTTCGACATCGACATTGATTCGTTGAAACTTCTCAACTTTTTATTCCCGTCTTCGTTCGAAGGCTTTTGCGTCGCGGGGGTGCCTCCGTTCGCGTGCAAATTCTCAAACATGAAATCCGCGACAGAATCCGCGCTTCCCGGACCGCCGGTTGTTTGTATCTTTACTTTACGGCCGCGGAGATCGTTCGTATTCATGGACATCCGCGGATCCCAACCTTTGGAATATTTTTTTAAACCGCGCTCGGTGATATCTACACCCAAAACGTCAATATTCAAAGCTGCCCATTTTGCACCACCAGCACCGCCAAGCATACTCACATCGTTACCAGCTTTTGATGCTACATTCGCACCTCCACTTCTTCCGTTGTGTTCGCCTAAATCGTTAATATTATCATTCGACGTCGACGCTTGTTGATGCGAAGGAAAATACTCGTTCTGTGGTCTCGTCCCAACCAACACGGTTTCTAAACCGAATCCAACGCGAAGCTCGCGACATCTGTCCGTAAGAAATCGAACAGCCATGTCTACTTTAGACTGCGCAGCTTGGGTGCCGAGCGATCCTTCCAAACACGACTGTAAGCATGCCTCGTACGCGAATAAACGAGCTCTTTCTTCGCCTCGCCATGGTCCCAAATAACTCTCGTTTGAGATATTCTCTCGATTTATCGTCTGGTGGTGCTGTGGCTTTTTGACGATGACTTTCGTCGATTGACGGTTTTGTTGCTGGTGTTGTTTATTGTGATGATGCGTACCATCTTTGTTTTTAACGTGCGCATATGGTGAAACTGGTCGAGGCACAGCGATGGAAGTTTGTTTCGTCGGCGTCGTCTTCGTTTTCGGCGACCACGTGTTCCGTATCTTTGCCGGCGATATATTTTCAACCTGGTGCATCGAGTGTAAACTTTGCTGCGCAGATGCAATACCAGCGGAACGAACCGATGGTGAATGCGTTCTTTTCGTCGTATCGGATGTGGACGCATTTCTTTGTCGATGGTGCTCATATTCGGTCTCCGGCACCGCCCAAGGGTCGGCCGCGTCGATAGTTTTCCCACTAAATGCGTCGTCATCATCTCTGCTCTCTCTCGGATGCACTTGCGAAGAGCCTTGCGGGCTTTCCACCGCGTCTTCAAATTTATCGTTCAGATTCGTATTCGTCGTCCTTGTTTTTCTCGCGCCTCCTCGTTCCTCCTCCTCGCCCGCTGAGGTGGAACTATTGACTCTCGCAGTCTTCGAAGAAGTGTTCGCTTTCACGTTCAAATCGTTCTCGGAGTTCCTCAACACGTTATTATTATTGTTATTATTGTTGTTCGTAGTGCTCATTTGTTGCGTTTGTCGTTTCAGTTGCGAGCGCGTCGTGCGTTTGTTCCCGTGCGCCGAGAGCGGCACGTTTTCTCTTTTCGCCACTTCGATGGAAGCGGCGATATCAAACGCCGACGAGCGTTTCACACCGTTGGACGCTTTCGCAGCCGCCTGATGATGATCCGATGAATGTTAAAAGTGATAAATAACGAGACAAAGATAGAGAAGAAGGAGAAGAAGACGTCGATGTTAGATTCTATCCGATGATGGTGCGATGATGAGATGAGTGTATTCCCGAGCGCGCGCGCGCGCAAAATTCCAAATTGGAAAAAACAAAAATTCGAGAGCGAAGAAGGAAAAGAGTTTTTGGTCGTCGCAGGAGAAAACGTACCCCTCTCGTCCATCTCTGCGGATAATCGGCTTCGTTATCGAACACCCACGGGTCCGACATCTCTTTTACTCTATCTCACTTCCACGTATCACTCGCTCGTTTTGAGGTGATGTGTTTAAGAGAGTTTTTTTGTGACGGTGGACGTGAGTAAAAATGTGCCTTTCTATTCGCCAGACAGTTTTTTTTCTTTCGTTCCCCCCCTCTTTCGTTTTTTTTGGATGGACATGTGCGCACAATTAAAAGTATTTCCAAATACACGATTGCTGATGTGTGCGCTTATTAGTGCTATTAGTATCTAAAGTAATTCTCATAATTCTCTCGGTCTATTATAATCAGTTCTTCTTCTTGCTGTCGTTCTTTTCCGCGACGTCGGCAAAGACGACGACGTCGTTCTTTTCCTCCTCGTTATCGTCGTAATTCATTTTTCGAGAGAGCGCTTTAGAACGTTTTTCGAGTTGTTCTTGCACTAACTCGTAGGTGAGAAACGAAAATCCAGCTTGTGGCATGAGTTTCAGAGACGATGGCAAATAGCCGCGGAACATATCTCTCCAGCCACACGTTCGAACGGTGTTCACAATGAGTTGGTCCACTCTGGGTAACTTCCCGTTTGGAAGTAACGGAACTTGTCCCGCTTGTAAGCGAACGGTGCAATAATACAAAGGATAAGATACCGTGGAGGCTAACCAACCAGCCATTAAGCCGCACATCAACGTCGGTCCGGATCCAATGCTCTCGTCTTCGTCTATTTTTTGTATTTTCTTGTATTGCGATTTGAACGTATCGTACGCGCCGAATGAGATTCCGGCGTACGGAATGACGCCAATCATAGCCGCCGACCAACCGGCGTAGCAGCCACGCAATCCCGTCTCTTTGACGACGTTGACCATTTGCATCAGCGAGTTCCTCGCATCGCGCGTTCGATTCAAGGAAATTCGCGTGGAAATCACGTCGAGAGGGTACATGATTGTATCCGAAGTCATCCCGGCTAAAGCGCCGGCGGCAAATCTTTCCCAATTTTCTGGATCTCGATCACCCCCTTTCGTCAAGAGTTTCTTATAAAAATCGTACGCGAAAAAATCAATAGCTTTCCCGGGAACTGAAGCTATGGAGCTTGCCATGTTTCCTTTAAAGAAACCGCGAAATCCTTCCTTGGCCCAAATAGACGTGAAGCCCGAACCTAAAGTTTGGAACGCGTGCGCGGTTGCTCCGTTCGTTATCGTCGTCTGCGCGCCAGCCGCGACAGATGTGGCACATACCGTCCCAGCGGCAGCAGCATTCGCTGCCGCAATGGTCGCTTCAGATGTAGCCGCGATGCGAATTGCGATGACATTCAACGGAGAACTTACCGTTCTAGAGACTATCCCGGATATACCTCCGGCGATCAAGTGACCCCAAGGCGCGCCTTCTTTTCGTTTATCTGGAATCGGTAACCGTCTCGGGCCGATATCTAAACCAACTTTCATGTAGTACGGCGTTACCGTCTCTAGCTGACCAGATGGAATAAGAACGAGCAAATCACGAAAATCGTTCGCATTCAAAACGGTATCATCGCTAATGTATCGACACATGTTTTCAATACCTTTCCTGGCGATGCGTTTCCTCGTGTTGTTTCTACCGCTTCGTAAAGTTAACGTCCGCAAACTTTGCTTCATTTTCTTTCCTGTAATTTTACCTTCATCGTCCGTGTCTAAACTATCAAACGCTTCTTCTAAGGCTATTTCTTTCGATCTAACGAACGCGGCAAACTCTTCAAAGTTCACTTTCCCGGTCTCGTCGTCGTCCTGTCTCGAGGACGCTTCCGAGATAAACTCGTGCACGAAGGCTCTCGGCATTCTCAAACTTTGCGCAAACTTTTCTAAATCGTCCTGACCAATAGATCCGGCTTCCGTCGAATCAATTCTGTTGAACAATTCTCTCAATCTTGATTCGCGTTCTTGCCACGGTTTTCGTACGCCTCTGCGCAAGCAACTCACGCGTAAACGCTCCTTGATTTTATCCCACTCTTTCTCCGCTAAAGGACCCATATCCATGCTCGAGACGAGAAATTTACTCTCCACGAAACCGTCCGCCCCGGCTTTCATCACTACTTCTCTCACCGATACTCCTAAACTATTCAAAGCGTTGCCTATGTCTAACATTAACCCTTGTCGGTCCCAGGTGATTATTGTGATCACGTTCAACCCACTTTCTTCGTCTAAGGCGATGGTGACCAACGTCTCGCCAATCGAAGCCGGCACCTCGTCGTCCTTGGACGAAGTCGACGGCGCTTCGTCTTCGTCTGCGTCGATGGTGGTGGTGGTGGTGGTGGTGGTACTCGCCGTGTTAGTATCGATGTTGCTGTTTTGCGAAACGCTGGCCAAGACCGGATGACGACGTTTTCGTCGTCCTCTTAATTCTTCTTCTTTTCTTCGTGTTCTTGGAACCACCACCCCGTCGTCGTCGTCCACAGCTGCGGCTGTTCTGTTCTTTTTGTTGTTGTTGTTGTGTTCGCGAATCTTCTCTCTCATCTTCTCTGTTTCTCTCGTTACCATCGTTCGTCCTCGTTGCGCGAAGGCGCGCACGTTCCATCTTGGATGATGATGATACGTTGTTGTTGTCGTCGTTGATGATGTTGATGGTTGACTGTCTTTTCCTCTTCCTCCCGCCGCAAAAGCAGCCATTTTTCTTTTCTATAAGGTTGGACGACGCCGACGCGAACCTACTCTTTTCGCAACAACAACACTCTAAATAGAACACCGGTCGGTCGGTCGCGTTCTCTTTTAGGAAAGTACAACAACTGCGTGTAAACGCGTGCGTATCCTCTAGAAGAAGAAGAAGACGAAAGCCGCTTTTCTTTTCTATCGTATATCCTTTTTTTTAATTGCTGTTGTGTTGTGTTGTTGTTTTTTTTTGTTGTGTGTGAGGAAAAGAAAATTCTACAAAACTGTTGACAGTCCAGGGAAATGGACTTATAAGTCCCCGTCGTTATAGGGAAAAAGGCTCGATTTTTAGGCCAAAAAATCGAAAATTCCTGGTTTTCCCCTAAAAATACTGGGGACTTAGAATCCATTTCCCTAGACTGTCCAAAAACACGTTTCCAACGCGCCATTTTTTTTTGAAAAAAAGCAAATTTGGCATCTTTCCATATATTCACACAATCCTTCCGTATCTTCAAACACGTCATTCCGAAAAAGAATTACGTCCCTTCGAAAAAGCATTCGTTTCAAGAAACCGACGAAACTCCGCTTGTTATTACGCCTCGTGCGCTCCTTTCGACGTTGGTTTTCTGTATAGATCAGCGATCGAAAGCACAGTCAATAACTTGCAGCGGATCGTGGAGCATTTGATCAAGTAGAGAATACAAATCATCGCGGGTACTTCTCCTGCTTATTGCTTATTGAATATTCCTGCTTATTGAATATTCCTGCTCAGAAAAACGAAACTAGAAAAAAAAGAACAAGGAGGATACAGATACCATTTAAAATGCGGCTACGCCTGAGAGTTGTTGGAAATCCAGCATGTGGAGAGGCCCTGCGAGCGGTATTGCTGGGAGATTTAAACAGTTCGATGATGACTATGATGAACAACAAAATCAGGAAGACCCATAAAATTAGCGATGGAAATCTCCCCGATTTTTATCTTGAGTACGCCTGGAAATATTCACGCACTGATGATGATGGTGGCCAATCTTCGTTACCAGTGGAAGGAGCTACAGGGCCAATATACATTGTCAACCGCAACCATGTGGGATTTAAAATCAACGCCGAGGTAAATATTTATTTTCGTGATACAGAAACCGAGGAGAAGATTTTTGTCGCTACAGTTAGAGGTGAAACCGATGACGACAAGATTGTACAACAGGATATTAACCGTACAGATGATATGGATAAGAGAATATTTCGAGGCAAATCACATCCAAGAAAAGTTGAAACGGGAGAAGATCATGAACTGCAGAGAAGAGATGAAAGAGAAACGGTTCCAACTGCTTTTTCTCGGGGGTGGGAAAGGAAAAGCGAGCCTTTCCCTCCTCCTCAAAATATTGATAACACGAAAGTAATCTCTGCGAACATGCAAGTAAGGGATGATATGCGAGATAGGGGGGAGGAGTTGCTTATTCATGGTCCGGTTAAGGACGGTTACGATAATGACAATGATGAAGTTGACGCAAACGACAGGGACGAGGATGTGGTGTATGTTGATGTGCTTCGAAAGCTCAAAGCCTATGCGCACTTACAACTTCGTCAGATGAATCACTTTACTAACATCCTCCAGTTCTTCCTATTCTTCGTTTTGTACTGTACGATGTTGTATCGTCAAACAATGCCATTTGAAAGTTACGGAGTCCAGTCGTCAATTATTGGGATCTTACATCCAAAGGTGGGGTCAACACTAGATACGGGCTATGTGTATGATTGGTTAAGTCAAGAAGTTGTGAATCATATTTGGACGGATTCTGTATGTGGAGACAACGTTTGTCAAAGGCCGTATGAATTCCCGTCCTATGGAAGGTTCGGGTGTAAAGTAGACTGTGGAATTGCAACAAATTTGATACGGGTCTTGCTTCATATTCAAACAAAATTTGATCATTCACAAGCAATCGGTGCCCTCGAGCTTATGTCGCAAGCGAAATGGAACTTGTGTTTGAAAGATCCTGGTCGAAGTGAAAATGATATACCCCATCTTTGTTGGTATGATAAAGATCAGGAGTTCGACGAAGTGAACACGAATAAACTTGTTAATTTTGATGTAATTGAGGGCAATTGGTACGTCCACATCAAGGGAGATTATCTCGGTCTCGTTCAGGGTAAAATCTATCGAGTCGAAGAAAGCGGTGAATTATCGCTTGCACCGATATCACCCTCGTGGTCCACGTGCACAAAAAAGTCACTCTTCAAAAATGTTCGCTCGAGATTATCAACGAGTAAGAATGATAGTGACTTACCCGAAAGAAGAAAATCATACAGTTCACGGAACCAGCCAGGCAATGAAACCAGACGTCCAAATGACTACCACTATGACTATTATGACTACTACGGGGCTCCTCCCATGAATTACGACTATCCTCCAGACAGTACTTATGGAACTCCGCCTACCGATTACTCACAGTATGGGACACCTCCCACGAATTACGACTATCCTCCTTGGAATGGTTATGGAACTCCTCCCAGCGGTGATTATGAATACGCACAGTATGGGACACCTCCCACGAGTTTCGACTATCCTCCTGACAGTACTTATGGAACTCCGCCGACCGATTACTCACAGTATGGGACACCTCCCACGAATTACGACTATCCTCCTTGGAATGGTTATGGAACTCCTCCCAGCGGTGATTATGAATACGCACAGTATG
>Ga0115552_1001055_pt1 | contig 15852 bp, 12 predicted proteins | sample COGITO_mtgs_1103_3_FD_87178 | JGI IMG/M metagenome (GOLD analysis project Ga0115552, IMG submission 87178) | Pelagic marine microbial communities from North Sea - COGITO_mtgs_110328 | ecosystem: Environmental > Aquatic > Marine > Epipelagic | place: Germany:Helgoland, sampling site Kabeltonne...
AAAGGTATTGGTTTTTGTATCTAATAAAAAAATAGCAGACCGCATTTACGAACAACTAGAACCTGTTTTTGAGAAGAACATAGGAATTGTTCATGCCAATAAAACACAAAACCACAGGAATAGAGTCCTGAGTGCGTTTGACGCAGGAAGGATCCGTATTGTAATTGCTACAGATTTAGTAGCCAGAGGTTTAGATATTGATCAAATATCCCATGTAATAAATTTTGATACGCCCAAATATCCTGAAAATTATATGCACAGGATTGGGAGAACAGGTAGAGCTAACGCAGATGGAAATTCCATATTGCTATACAATACAGAAGAGTTGGCATATAAGGAAGCCATTGAGACGCTCATGCAAATTGCTGTACCTGACATTGAATTTCCCGAAGACGTGCCTGTTTCTATTCAATTAGCTCCTGAAGAACAACCCCATACATTTGAACCAGATTCAGATAAATTACAAGGAAGAGATCCGTCTTTAGGATCCGGTTTCCATGAAAAGTCAGAGAAGAACAAACAAGAAAATCAAGGTGGTTCTTACAAACGTATCATAGCTAAGAAATACAAAAAGCCAAAGACTCGCGGCGACAAGAATTACAACAAAGGGAAAAGAAAGTAGTTTATTATGTTATAATTTTCTTTGGTATCAATCATTGAATTAGTAAAGTGTTTGAATATAAATGCATTTGTTCTATAATTTATATTATGTAAAATAGAAGCAGTCAATAATAATTAACTTTACGAACCCTTACACCTATGACTAAACTAAAATCATAATAAAAGTCAATACAATTCCTGCAACAGTATAATAAATGGCTTTTTTAAAAACATCTGTCTGTGGGAGAAACATCCAATAGGCAGAAAAAACAAAGAAAAGTAAAGAGATACCAAAAAAAACATTTAGAAAATATAAAGGTGTAGATGATGTGGCTTTATGCATTTTTTCAAGCGCTCCTAATATTTTTGGTGGTTGCATTTGTATATAAGACAAATCACCTGTTTCACTATTATTTTCAACGTTAGAGGCACCTTTTATATTTGGTAGATTCTCTAAACCTTTTTCTATGGTTTTTTCTACTACTATAGGTTTCTTGAAATAATCTTTATCTCTAAAAGTTAATGTGATTCCTGAAAGCGCATAAACAAACATAATACCAGCCAGAAAAAAACCTAAATAGCGGTGAATGACCCTGACTTTGTTACTTAAATTTCTGTTATTCATTTATTCTTAAAATTTGTATTTATTATGGTATAAAATTAATCCTGAACCCTCTTAAAACCAAAAATTACTTTAAAGTATTCAATGGTCTATTCATCATTTACAAGATTGATGTTAACTATCGTAAGACCCTTAATTAGTGGGAAAGTTTAATAAGCCTACTTAGATCTTTTTAAAAAAAAACAAATTTAAAAGTTTATTAATTCTAGGAGGGCTTTTTCAAATCTTTTTCTTGGTAGATATTCATTCTCTAAGGATTTTGCAAAAGGAATAGGGGTGTCTAAACTTGCGACTCTTTTGATTGGAGCGTCCAAATACTCAAATAATTCCTCTTGAACACTTGCTGCTATATCACTTGAAATACCACCAAACAAAGAATCTTCTTGAAGAATGATTAGCCTAGAAGTTTTTTTTACAGAGCCATAAATAGTCTCCCAATCCAATGGCATTAAGGTTCTTAAGTCTATAAGATCTACGCTTAGTTTAGGATGCTTTTCAAGGGTCTCTAGTGCCCAGTGTACCCCAGCACCATAAGTTATAATTGTAGCCTCTGTACCTTCTTTAACCAAAGCAGCTTTACCTATTGGAAGGTTGTAATACCCATTTGGAACGGATTGAGAGATTGATCGATACAGTGCTTTATGTTCAAAGAAAAGTACTGGATTTGGATCTTCAATTGCGGTAATTAATAGGCCTTTAGCATCATAGGGAAAAGCAGGGTAAACGACTTTTAAACCAGGAGTTTTAGTAAACCATGCCTCATTGGTTTGTGAATGAAAAGGACCAGCCCCTACCCCTGCACCACAAGGCATTCTAATGACAACATCTGCTTTTTCTCCCCACCTAAAATGGTTTTTTGCCAGATAATTAACAATGGGATTGAATCCTGAACTTACAAAATCTGCAAATTGCATTTCAACAATGGCTTTAAAACCACCAATAGACAATCCCATGGCTGTTTCTACAATTCCAGATTCACAAATTGGGGTATTTCTCACACGTTCACTGCCAAATAAATCTACAAAACCCTCTGTCACTTTGAATGCACCTCCATATAGCGCAATATCCTGGCCCATGATAATCGTATTTTTCATAGAAGACATGCCTTCTTTTAGGCCCTCTTGAACGGCGTCAATAAATCTAATATAACTTGTATTAACACCACTTTTTACTGCTTTAAAATTAAATGGGCTATAGACATCTTCAATAAATGATTTTTCCTCATAGGTTATGGGCTCTTCCTTAAAAGCGAAGTCTAAACCCTCTTGAATGTCTGTTTTTATCTCTTTTTTGAAAGATTTAAGCATCCCATCATTCAAAATATTTTTTGAGAATAGATAATTTTCAAAGTTTGTTATAGGGTCTTTTTCTTCCCACGCACTAATTAATTCTTTTGGGACATATTTTGTGCCGCTGGCCTCTTCATGCCCACGTCTTCTAAAAGTTATAAATTCAATGAGAACAGGTCTAGGATTTTTTCTAACACTTGCGGCTATTTCACTTATTTTTTGATAAACTTCTACTATGTTGTTTCCGTCAATTTGGTGGGCTTCCATGCCATATCCAAGCCCTTTGTCTGCAATTGCTTTACAACGGTATTGTTCGCTAGTGGGCGTAGACAATCCGTAACCATTATTTTCAATACAAAACAATACTGGTAAATCCCAAACTGATGCAATATTCAGTGCTTCGTGAAAATCTCCCTCACTGGTGGCACCTTCACCAGAAAAAACAGCAGTAACTTCGTTATTATGCTTCAATTTGGAAGCTAGCGCAATGCCATCGGCCACACCAAGTTGTGGCCCTAAATGAGAAATCATTCCAATAATTTTACTTTCTTGACAGCCAAAATGAAAGCTCCTATCCCTACCTTTAGTAAAGCCAGATTTTTTTCCTTGCCACTGAGCAAATAACCTGTTTAGCGGTATATTTCTACTGGTAAAAACACCTAGATTTCTATGCATGGGTAATATATATTCCTCTGTATTGAGGGCTAAAGTCACTCCTACGGATATGGCTTCTTGACCAATACCACTAAACCACTTTGATATTTTACCCTGCCTGAGTAGCACAAGCATTTTTTCTTCTATCATTCTCGGCTTTAATAGTGCCTTGTATAATGTTATCAGTTGTTGGTCTGATAGTCCTTTTGTACGGTATGTCATTGGAGTAATCTAACTAGTTATAAATGTACACAAACTTTCAAATTTTACCCAATTAGGTGTGGCTTAGATTTATTAACTTTGTTTTATAAATACTTTATTATGAGCGCCATTCCAAGTGTAGATTTAAAAGACTTTGTCTCTGGAGATCAGATTCGCAAGCAAAAATTTATAAACGAAATAGGATCAGCCTTTGAAAACATTGGTTTTGTAGCCTTGAAAAGTCATTTCTTATCAGATGAATTGGTGGCCAAATTATACCAAGAAATTAAACTTTTTTTTGAGCTTCCTCAAAATATAAAAGACCAATATGAGGTTCCTGGACTTGCGGGTCAAAGAGGCTACACCTCTTTTGGTAAAGAGCATGCTAAAGGAAAAAAAGAAGGCGATTTAAAGGAATTTTGGCATTTTGGACAATATGAAGACGCTCCTAAGGGGTCTGGAGACCATTACCCTGATAATATTCATGTCAAAGAATTGCCTCACTTTAATGAAATTGGCAAAGAGGTTTATATAGCTTTAGAAAAAACAGCCCAGGAGGTACTTAAAGCACTTGCATTGCATATTGGCTTAGAGGAGCATTATTTTGAAAAATACGCTACTGCTGGAAATTCGATACTGAGGCCCATACACTACCCTCCTATTACATCTGAACCAAAAAATGCAGTACGTGCAGCAGCACACGGAGACATTAATCTCATAACACTTTTGATGGGGGCTCATGGCCGTGGATTGCAAGTTAAAAATCATCATGGACAATGGGTAGACGCCATTGCAAATGAGGACGAATTAATGATAAACGTGGGAGATATGCTCTCTAGGTTAACCAACAATCAGCTTAAATCTACCATACACCAAGTCATTAATCCCCCCAAGGAACTCTGGGGAACCTCAAGATATTCAATTCCATTTTTCATGCATCCGGTCTCTTCAATGCCTTTAAATTGTCTTGAAAATTGTATTTCAAAAGAACACCCAAAAGGATTTGAAGATATTTCAGCTGGCGCTTATCTAGAAGAGAGATTAATTGAATTAGGTTTAAAGAAATAATGGATTTGCAAGACCAATTAAAAAATCTTTTCCCTGATCATGAAGCGTCTGAGGTTTCAACAGACAGTTTAAAGCCAAAGGGTGATGTTCCCCTGCAACAAGAACCTTTGGTGTGTAAGTACGAAAAAAGAAAGGGAAAAGCCACAACCCTAATCGAAGGGTTCATGGGTACTGAGGCAGAATTTAAAATTTTGGCAAAAAAATTAAAAAAAGAATTGAATGTTGGAGGGAGCGTTAAAAACGGAAGCTTAATCATGCAGGGTGATTTCAGAGACAAAATCATGCAACTACTTGTTAGTATGGGTTTTAAAGTAAAACGAGTAGGAGGTTAATTGACTCAAATACTTTTTTTATTAGTAGGAAAAGTATAAATTTATTAACCAATCCAATTCATATGACACCAGCCCTTCATATCACGAATGGAGATTCTTTCTCCAATTTCTTTAAGGACCTTCCTATCAATGGCACTGTTGTTACTTGGAGGGAAATGCTCTGTGAGGGTAGAACACTTCACACCGTAGGTACTGAAGATTTCTGGAAAGAACGATTTGATTTTCTTCACAAAAATTACAATATATCTAAAAGAACTTTTATTAACTATACCCTTAAAGAGTATAGGAAATTGTGTAATCAAAAACGCCAAGAACAAATTGTTTTGTGGTTTGAATCAGATTTGTTTTGTCAAATAAATATGTTAGGTGTGTTGAGTTGGCTTAAAACACATAGAAAATATGCGGAAGTTTCTGTAGTTTCAAATTCATTAAGTCTAAATGCTGTTTCTTCAAAAGGATTTTGTGAAATGCCATTAAATGAGTTGCTAGGTCTTTATGAAAATAGAACTCTATTAAATCAAGACGATATTGAATTTGCTGACTATGCCTGGCAATTGTACTGCAGCGACAATCCCGTTAGAATTGCCCAATTGTCGAATTATGAATCGTTTAATTTTCCTTTTCTAAAGCAGGCATTTAAGCTTCATTTATCTCGTTTTCCCTCCCTTAAAAATGGGTTAAATATTCCGGAAATAAATGTGCTTAATACAGCGCATACAACTTCATTGGACAATGAAAAGGCCCTTATAGATACCCTGTTAAAAAACCAAGGAAATTTTGGCTTTGGTGACACTCAATATTATAAAATACTAGAAAGCCTTAAACCCTTGTTTACCTCTTTAAAACCCGTCAAACTCAAAAGGAATACCCCTAAAATACTAAATGGAGAGCACAATTATTACAGTAAAATTAAACAAGATGGGCTCTATTTAGGAGGCGCTTTAAAGTATGCGTATCTTTACGATAAAGAACACAACAGCTTTTTTAAACTATAGTATGTCCTTAGCCTCTTCTGAGTTAATACTAAATGCAGATCAAAGTATTTATCATTTGCATTTGAAACCCAATGAAATATCTAACAATATTATCACTGTTGGTGACCCTGATCGCGTGGCTGAAGTTTCCGCTCATTTTGATTCTATTGAGCTTAAGAAACAAAAAAGAGAGTTTGTAACTCATACAGGTACCTATAAAAACAAAAGAATCAGTGTGATCTCAACAGGTATTGGAACGGACAATATTGATATAGTACTCAATGAATTAGATGCCTTAGTAAATATCGATTTTTCCCATAGAGTGTTAAAAGAAAAATTCACACAGTTAAATATTTTTAGATTAGGAACCTCTGGAGCCATCCAAGCCAACATTCCAGTAGACAGTATTTTAATTTCAGAAAAAGCCATAGGTTTAGATGCCCTACTTCATTTTTATGATGCAAACCATCTTTTAGATAAACCTTTTTCTGAAGCCTTTATAAAACACATGAATTGGAGCGTAGATAAGTCAAGTCCTTATGTGGTTAGCGCTTCAACAGATTTACTTAATCTCTATAATGAATTGGATGTATTAAAAGGAATTACATTAACTAATGTTGGATTTTATGGCCCTCAAGGAAGGATGTTAAGACTCCCTCTCTTTGATAAAAAGATGAAAGATTCTCTAGAATCATTTAGATTTAAAAATCAATTGATCACTAATTTAGAAATGGAAACCTCTGGTATTTATGGCTTAGCAGCACTACTTGGACATAAAGCTGTGTCTGTTAATTGCATTTTAGCCAATAGAGCTAATGAAACATTTTCAGCGCATCCAAATGAAGTGGTTAAAAAAGCTATTAAAATGACCTTAGACCTAATTGTTAAAAACGATCTTTAAATTAACCAATTTATAGGTTTTTCAGACCTTTGTTCTAAAATATTATTTACCTGAGAAAAATGTTTGTTTCCAAACCAATAGCCACGGTTGGCGCTTAAAGGAGATGGATGCCCGGATTTTAAAACCCTGTGGTGGTCCTCCGTGATAAAACGTTCGTATTTTTGAGCAAAATTTCCCCATAAAACAAAAATGATAGGTCTTTTGTCATTATTGAGACCTTGAACTATAGATTTTGTGAACGAATCCCAATATTTTAAATGGCTTCCCGCCTCCCCTGCCCTAACGCTTAGTGCTGCATTTAATAATAATACGCCTTGATTGGCCCATAATGAAAGGTCACCAGAGATTGGGTAGGCACAGTCTAAATCATTAGAAAGTTCAATGAAAATATTTTTTAATGAAGGTGGGTGAGCTATACCAATGGGTACAGAAAAAGACAAGCCATGGGCTTGATGTGGCCCATGATAGGGATCTTGTCCAATAATAACCACTTTAAGCCCTACAAAAGGGCATTGAAAGAATGCATTTAGAAGCTGTTCTTTTGCAGGATAACACACCATCTCATCGTAAAGAGCATTAATTTCATGAGAGAGCTTTTTGAATTTTTCAGCAGAATATGATTTATGAAAGAATTCCTTCCAATCACTAGGACAATCTAGAAACATTTATTTGTACTTTTGTTACTAAAATAAAGGGTTTATTCAATTAAACCAACTAATTGTTGCTAATATATGTCACTTTGAATATCTCTCAAAAAACCCTACAGGATTTAGAATTTAATGCCGTTTTAGCTCATATTTCTGATCGGTGTAATACTACTTTAGGTAAAGAACTAGCGCTAGAAATAACACCCAAATTACAACTTGAAATAGTTGCGAAATCGCTAGGTGAAACCAATGAGTATTTGGCATCATTTACCAGTGACAACAGAATACCAAACCACGGGTTTGAAAGTATTCTTGAAGAACTTAAGCTTCTCAAGATTGACAACACCACACTTGAACTCAATGGTTTTAAAAAAATAGTGGTCATTTGTGAATCCATCAACGCACACAAAAAGTTTTTTGAAAAGTTTAAGGAATACTATCCCATACTCTATGGAAACACTTTGTCTCTTAGTTATCAGAAAGAAATTCCCGAGCGCACCAATCAAATATTTGACAAATTTGGAGAAATTAGAGACGCCGCTTCTGACAACTTAATGTCTATAAGAAGGCAGATGATGGGCCTAAAATCTAAAATAAATCAAAGTTTTGGCGCAGCACTTCAAAGGTATCAAGCAGCTGAATTTTTAGATGAAATTAGGGAGTCAATAGTAGACAACAGAAGGGTTTTGGCTGTAAAGGCCATGTATAGAAAAAAAATCAAAGGTGCCGTTCTTGGTGCTTCAAAAACAGGCAGTATTGTGTATGTTGTCCCTGAAGCCAGTTTGGCTTACAGCACACAATTAAGTAACCTAAATTTTGAAGAACAGGAAGAAATATTTAAGATCTTAAACAGACTTACAAATGACATAAGGCCGTACAGAGCAGATCTAGCAGCTTGTCAAGAATATCTTAGAGATATTGACATAGTTGCTGCAAAAGCTAAATATGCCTTAGAGATGAATGGTGTGTTGCCCAAAATTAATACAAAAAGGGAAATGTATTTGCGTGACGCTTTTCACCCTTTATTATTTTTATCAAACAAATCTAGTGGCGACCTAACCTATCCGCAAACCATTAAATTAGAAGAAAAAAATAGAATTATTGTCATATCTGGTCCGAATGCTGGAGGGAAAAGTATTACCCTTAAAACTATTGGATTGCTCCAATTAATGCTTCAAAGTGGTATGCTTATTCCTGTTCACGAAAGAAGTGAAGTCATTCTTTTTGAAAAAATATTGACAGACATTGGCGACAACCAATCTATTGAAAATCATTTGAGTACATACAGTTACCGGTTAAAAAACATGAATTCATTTTTAAAAAAATGTAATGATAAAACATTGTTTTTAATAGATGAGTTTGGTACTGGAACTGATCCTGAATTGGGGGGCGCTTTGGCAGAAACATTTTTAGAAGTGTTTTATGAACGTGAGGCTTTTGGTGTAATTACTACGCATTATGCCAATCTAAAAATGTTGGCCAATGACCTGCCCTTTATGTCTAATGCAAATATGCTTTTTGATGCCAAATCTTTAGCCCCTACTTTTCAGCTTATCTTGGGACAAGCAGGCGCTTCATTTACTTTTGAGGTTGCTCAAAAAAATGGTATTCCTTATAGCTTAGTCAATAAGGCTAAAAAGAAAATTGAAAGAGGAAAAGTTAGATTTGATGCCACTATTGCAAAGCTTCAAAAAGAGCGTTCACAAATGGCGGTTACGGGTACTAAGCTGAAAGAGGTTGAATCTAAAGCGAGAGATGAAGCTTCTAGACTAGAAGTTTTAAATGAAAAAATACAAACCAAACTTGTTAAATATCAAGAATTGTACGATCAAGACAAACGTATGATTCAGTTGGGTAATAAAGTCAATGACTTAGCGGAGCAATACTTTATTCACCACAAGAAACGACAGCTTGTTTCTGACTTAATCAAAGTGGTAGAAATTGAAAATAGTAAAAGAAAGAAAAAAACCGCTCAAGTACTCAAAAAAGAAAAAGTAGAGAAAAAAGCTGTGGTGGAAGAAGTCGCTGTAAAAGTGGCTGCAATTAGAGAAAAGAAAAAAGCGGAAAAGAAAAAACCTACCCCACCTCCTGCCCCAAAAATAGCCCTTCAAATAGGTTATAGGGTCCGTTTAAAAGATGGAAAAGCAGTTGGAAGCATAGACGCTATAGAGAAAAACAAAGCCATTGTTAACTATGGAATGTTTACTACAAACGTAAGTTTAGACCAACTGGAATTTGTCAGTAAATCATAATGAGAATTTGTAAGCAAACTATCATGAAAAATTGTAGGCAAACCATCATTTTAAGTTCACCTAAATGACTGAAAAGCATTCCTTGAAATCACAAGATGTATCTGGCAAAAAATGGGTTTTGTTTGACGGGAGCTGTGGATTGTGCCATTGGTCTGTTCGTTTTATTGCTCCAAAAGATCATAGCAAAAATTGTTGCTTTGTGCCACTAAATTCCCCTTTTGGTATTCAATTACTCAAAAAAAGGGGTTTGTATTTCCCAAAGGATATCAATTCCGACCATCTTTTAAACTCAGTAATTTTTATTGACTCCAATAAAGGGTATTACACAAAATCTGAAGCTGTAATTAAAATACTTAAGCTACTGCCAAGCTGGCATTTTTTGGGGGTAATAATGAAATTTATCCCAATTAAAATAAGAGATTTTTGCTATGATTATACCGCTAAAAATAGGCTAAAATGGTTTGGCACTAAGCAAAGTTGCTCGCCAAGTGATTTCCCTAAAAATACCTGCTTTAAAACAGATATTTAAGAAATACTACAGACAATAAAGGGGTTTAAGAAGGAAGGTTGTCGTCCCAATTCTTTTCTACGGGCTCCTCTTTTAATTTACCAATAGAATTAGCCACTAGCATAGATACCGTTGCATCTCCTGTAACGTTAACCACTGTTCTACACATGTCTAAGGGCCTATCTACAGCGAAGATCAAAGCCAATCCTGCCTCTGGAATACCTGCTTGAGCCAAAACAATTACCAACATAACCATTCCAGCTCCTGGCACAGCAGCACTTCCTATGGAAGCTAAAGTAGCTGTAACAATAATGCCTAGTTGGGTGTATAAATCTAAATCCATACCAAAAGCTTGCGCAATAAATACAGCAGCTACAGCTTGGTATAAACTGGAACCATCCATATTAACGGTTGCGCCAATAGGAAGCACAAAACTGGTCACCTCTTCTTCTACCCCAAGGTGTTCTTCTACCCTTTCCATAGTTACAGGCAGTGTAGCGGCACTTGAACTGGTTGAAAATGCCAATAATTGTGCAGGCGAAATACCTTTGATAAAGAATGAAGGAGAACGCTTAGTGAATATATAGACTACTAAAATATAGAAACCAATCATAATGGCTAAACCTAAGAGAACACATATAGCATACCAAGCAAGTGCTTTAAACAGGTCTGCACTTGGTGCTTCAACAACTAATGCTGCTAATAGTGCAAATACTCCGTATGGAGCAGCAAGCATGATTAGATCAATTAATTTTAGGATGACTTCATTAAACCCATCAAAGAAATCTTTCACCGGCTTGGCTTGTTTTTCTGGAATGAGGATAAGACCTATCCCAAAAAATATGGCAAAAAATATCACTTGTAACATATTACCATTGTCACTAGCGGCCTTAAATATATTGGAAGGTACTAAGTCTACTAAGGCTTGTAAAGGCCCAGATTCTTGTTGTTTGGCTGCAGCCATGATTTTTTCATTGGCGTCACCTGAATAATTTTCCACCAGTTCTAATCGAGTGGCTTCAGAAATTGAATTACCTGGCTTAATAATGTTAACTATTCCAAGCCCAATAGTTACCGCAATAACTGTTGTTAAAATATATATACCAATGGTTCTTCCGCCCATTTTAGAGAGCTTAGAAATATCTTTAAGGTCCGATATTCCTTTAATCAGCGAAGCTAGAATAAGGGGAACAGCAATGAGCTTTAACGCATTGATAAAAATAGTTCCAAAAGGCTTTATGAAGTCAGATACAAATTCTGGTCCCCAACTAAAATTAACCATTATAAAGGCAAATAATACCCCTAAGAACATTCCAATAAGTATTTTCCAATGCAATTCTAATTTGCGCATAGCTATTTTGATTGAGTTTTATTAAAAAGAAAAGCATCTGCTAGTACCATAGCAGCCATAGCCTCAACAATAGGTACTGCCCTTGGCACTACACAAGGATCATGACGACCTTTTCCTTGAGTTTTTACAGCATTTCCCGCTTTATCTATGGTGTCATAAGATTGTAATACTGTAGCAACAGGCTTAAAAGCAACCCTGAAATAGATATCCATTCCATTGCTTATTCCTCCTTGAATACCTCCACTGAAATTTGTTTGAGTACTGCCGTCTGTATTAAAAGCGTCATTGTGTTCACTGCCTTTCATAGTCACACCATGAAAACCACTCCCAAACTCAAAGCCTTTTACAGCATTTATGGACAGCATTGCTTTTCCGAGTTGGGCGTGTAATTTGTCAAAAACAGGCTCTCCAAGGCCAACAGGCACGTTTTTGATCACACAATCAATAACCCCTCCAATAGTGTCTCCTTGTTTTTTAATTTTTTTAATGTGTTGCTCCATTCTAGCAGCCACTTCGCTATCCGGACATCTTACGTCGTTTGTTTCTGCCAAAGACAAGTCCAATTGGTCATAAGGCTTATCTAAAGTAATTTCTCCCACCTGAGAAACATAAGCCTGAAAAGACATTGGTGTTAAAAATTGTTTGGCTATGGCGCCAGCAACAACTCTTGCTGCTGTCTCTCTAGCACTACTTCTTCCTCCACCCCTATAGTCTCTGAAACCGTATTTTTGGTCGTATACATAGTCTGCATGAGAAGGTCTGTAAGAATCCTTTATATGGGAATAGTCTGCAGATTTTTGGTTGGTATTAAAAATAGCAAAACCAATGGGTGTTCCAGTAGTTCTGCCTTCAAATACACCCGAGAGTATCTTTACTTCATCCGGTTCTTTTCGCTGGGTTACAATAGCAGATTGCCCAGGTTTTCTTCTATCCAAATCCCTCTGTATGGCTTCCATATCTAAAGCCACGCCTGAGGGACAACCATCAATAACACCACCTATGGCTTCTCCATGGGATTCACCATAACTACTGAGTTTAAAAAGGGTGCCAAAACTATTACCTGCCATATTAAAAAAATAAAATCAAATATACTTTTTAATGGGTGCCTATCAAAATTTAGAGTTTTATAATTCTCAATTAGCCTAAAGAAAACAAATTATCTAAAGAAGGGATTCCTTTAAAATAGTTATTGGGTGCTTGGCCTCTCTCTGGGAACCATCTTTTATTTGGTGTCTGCAGGAAGTTCCGTTTGCAGCAATCACTACACCTTCAGCAGCCTTTGAGACAGCAGGAAACAAGGTTAATGCACCAACAGACATACTCAAGTCATAATGTTCCTCTTCATAACCAAAGGAACCAGCCATACCACAACATCCTGAAGGGATTAGAGTGACCTTGTGTTTTGCAGGAATATTTAATAGGTCAAAAGTCACTTTAGAATTTACCAGAGATTTTTGGTGGCAATGAACATGAACCTTAATTTGTTTTTCTTTACTGTGAAACATGTTAGTGCTAATATGGCCAAGATTAAATTCAGCCACTAAGAATTCTTCTATTAAAAATGAATTTATTGCCAATTTCTCTAGCATGGCATGATCAGGACACAAACGCTTGTACTCGTCTCTAAAGCTCAAGATAGCAGAAGGTTCAATCCCTAAAATGGGCCACTGCTGGTCAAGGAACAGAGCAGCTTCATTTAAATTTCTTTCTGCAATGGCCTTGGCTTGTTTTAAATATCCTTTAGATATAAAAGTTCTGCCGCTTTCTGCTTGCCACAATTGTACTTTATAGCCTAATTTTAAAAGTAATGAAATAGCGTCTTTACCTATTTCAATATCCATATAACGGGTAAACTCATCTATATACAAAACAACTGTTTGCTTGGTCAACACAAATTTCTTTGATTGATGGTCTAAAAATTTCTGAAAATTAAAACGACCCACCTCTGGAAGAGATCTTTTTTGAGACACCCCACTCAAACGCTTAATTACACTGGATAAAGGCGATTTGTATACCGCATTAGTTAAAGGCGCCACCAAACTGCTCAGTTTGTTTAATTGCGTATTATACGCAAACAACTTTGATCTAAAACTATACCCATTCGCTTCCTGATACTGGTATAAAAACTCTGCTTTATAAGTAGCTATATCTACATTGCTCGGACATTCACTACTGCAGGCTTTACAACTTAAACAAAGGTCAAAAACTTCCTTTAAAGCTTTATTGTCAAAAGCATTTGTTTGCTCCTTTAATGTGTTAGGGTGTGTCAAAAACTCTCTGAGTGCATTGGCTCTCCCCCTAGTAGTATCTTTTTCGTTTTTTGTCACATGGTAACTTGGACACATTCCACCAGCTGATTGGTGGGATTTTCTACAGTCTCCACTTCCATTACAGGATTCTGCAGCCCTTAATATTCCTTGCTTGTCTGAAAAATCTAATAAGGTGTCTATTTTTGGTTCCTCCCTATTAATTTCATACCTCAGTGAAGCATCCATGGCGAAAGCCTTAACAATTTTACCTGGATTAAAAATGCCATTAGGGTCAAACAATTGTTTCACAGACTCTAAGAGCGCATAATTCTCAGCGCCAATTAACATAGGAATAAACTCTGCCCTAACAATACCATCTCCATGTTCCCCACTAAAGGACCCCTTATACTTTTTAGTTAAATGTGCTACATCTGTAGTAATGGCTCTAAATAAAGAGACGTCATTAGATTCTTTTAAATTTAGAATAGGCCTCAGATGAATTTCTCCAGCACCTGCGTGGGCATAATAAACAGCGTCTTGATCATAACGCTTCATAATAGCTGTGAATTCGCCAATAAAATCTTTTAAGTCTTCTAATGCCACCGCAGTGTCTTCAATACAAGCCACTGCTTTTTTATCTCCAACCATATTTCCAAGAAGCCCTAAACCTGCTTTTCTAAGCGCCCCAGCTTTGCCAATATCAGACCCGCTTAAAATGGGGGCAGCATAACTCAATCCAGATGTTTTAATCTCATTTTGAAGTTGTAAAAGATTTTTTTGAAGGGCTTCTTCAGAAAACGCCCTTACTTCTAACATTAAAACAGCAGCAGGATCCCCTTCAATAAACTTTCTATTTTCAGATTGTTCTCTATTGCTTTTGGTACAGTCTAAAATAATTTTATCCATCATTTCGCAGGTGTACAAATTGCACTTCATCACAGGAGCTACATCTTTTAAGCAGTCTTCAAGACTGTTGTAATGTGTCACTACCATAGCAGCGTAAGATGGTGGAAGATCGTCTAATTGCAGGGTGATTTCAGTGGTTAGGGCAAGCGTGCCTTCACTTCCTGAGAGCAAATGCGCTATATTAAAAGGGGCGTCTCCTCCCAGAATGTCTGCCTCTAGTAACAGGTCAATTGCATAGCCAGTATTCCTTCTGTGTATTTCTTTTTTTGGAAAAGCGTCTGTAATTTGAGATTGAATCTCTAAGGGCGACAACAAATTGTATATGCCCTTATATATTTGGCCTTCGGCCGACGCCTCAAGCATTTTATCTTTAAAAGCATCACTGCTTAGATCTTTAAATTCCGCAGTACTTCCATCCCACAACACTGCTTTCATAGAGACAATTTTCTCTCTAGTAACACCATATTTTATTGAGGTTGTGCCAGAAGAGTTGTTTCCAACCATGCCACCTATCATACAACGATTTGCAGTAGAGGTATTTGGACCAAAAAATAATCCATGAGGTGCTAAATAATCATTGAGTTCATCTCTAATGACTCCAGGCTGAACTGTAACTTGCTTTTTTTCTAGGTCCAATGAAATAATCTCAGTGAAATGTTTGGATACGTCTACCACCAAACCATCTCCCACGCATTGACCTGCAAGAGATGTTCCAGCAGTTCTAGGAATTAAACCAACGCTGTGATCGTTGCAAAATTGAATAATGCGCTGAAGGTCATTAAGGTCCTTTGGAAAAGCAACGCCTAATGGTATTTTCCTGTAAACAGATGCATCTGTAGCATACAATGCCTTACTTAAAGGATCTAGCTGAACTGTTCCATTAATGGTTTGTGATAATTTTTCTAAAGCAGCATTCATGGATAGAATTTTAAGCTAAAATACTTTATTTAACGCTCTTAGTGGATCTGATTTAGTGAAATCAAACAATTTTGAATTATTTTTAAAGAATAATTAAAAATCCTCAAGGCTTTTTTGAATCATGACAGATAAGTTTACCTTTGATGTCATAAAAATAATTTCAAATGATATTAAATACCACTGTTTTATTAAAAAAACCATTCATCAAAATAGCCACAATTTTATTTGGATGTGCGTTTTTCATTTCCTGTAGCAATCAAGCGGGCTACAGCCTGAAAGTTGATATTAAAGATTTACCAGACGGATCTAAGGTGTTTTTAAAATATATAGACGCGAGCAACTCCCCTATTACGGTAGATTCAACTTTTACCTCAAATGGT
>Ga0115552_1001085_pt1 | contig 15679 bp, 10 predicted proteins | sample COGITO_mtgs_1103_3_FD_87178 | JGI IMG/M metagenome (GOLD analysis project Ga0115552, IMG submission 87178) | Pelagic marine microbial communities from North Sea - COGITO_mtgs_110328 | ecosystem: Environmental > Aquatic > Marine > Epipelagic | place: Germany:Helgoland, sampling site Kabeltonne...
GCGCGTTCGACTTTAAATCGGAAAAGAACCAAGCGTCGTACGAGATGGAGGAAGAGAAGTTCGGCCCGTACGCGTTTCCGAACCATCACAAGATTCCGAACGAACGCGGGCCGTTCGGGGAATCCTCGAGTTTTAAAGAAGCCGTGCAAGCGTGCTTGGAGGAATCTCCAGTGCACGGGTTGTGTTACGACCAAAAATACGGCGCGATGAAAGATTGGGACGTCTCGGAAATAACCGATTTTAGTTGGGCCTTCAGCGGGTACACGCACGTGATCGAGAACAACGGGGAACCGACTGGACGAGCGAACTTTAACGCGGATATTTCCAACTGGAGACCGACGAAGGCGAAAAGAATGGATCACATGTTTTATTACGCCGTCGATTTCAACCAAGACATCTCCAAGTGGGGGTGGCGAGGCGGGATGGCGCACAAGCAACCACAACCCGGGATGTTTCAAGGCGCTATTGAGTTTCAAAGACGGTTTAACTGTCCGGACGCGATCGAAGGGCCGGTGCATCAGTGCCGAGAAAACGAAGGGTGGAAGCCGCAGGAGAGCTACATGAGGAAGGATGGTGGTTTGAGCGGCGATTTTCGCAAGTCGTCGGAGGGCGGCGACGGGGGCTTTTCTAAGCCGCGCCCGTTGTCCGGCGAGTTGGGCCACACCGAAATCTCGGACGAAGACGTGGAAGCGTTTTTGAAAGCCGAGGACAAAGGTATTCCGCTGTCCGAAATCTTGAAGATAAAGAAGTCTTTCGGAGGATCGTCCTCCTCAGGTAAGAGTTCTTCCTCGTCTCGAGAACAAGAAGAACTCGACGAAGAGAACGACGACGAGTTGAATCAAGAAATTGAAAGCTTGAAGTCCAAGGCGAAGAAGTACGTCACGTCTTCGAAATCGTTCGATCCGTCGTACGAGCCGCGGTACGAAACACCGAGCAAGTACAACCAAAACAAAGTGACCTCGAACAGTTTCAGTTCGTACGCGTCTTCGTTGGACGGCGTTGGTCTCGGTGAATCCGAGGGGACGACGCGCAAAGGCAGCGAGGATGTGGAAACGGTGAAAAACTCCAAATTCGAAGCGGAGAAGATGTTGTTGATGAAACAGTTATCCGATCTCGAGAACAAGAACAAGGATTTGGAGAGCAAGACCAAGGGCAGCAGTTCGTCTTCCGACGACGACGGAGAGGAAGAAGAAGATGTCTTGAAGACAGTCTTGGACAAGAAGCGCGCCGCTTCGTCCTCTTCATCTTCTCCTTCCTCGTCCTCTTCGTCCTCGAATGCGGACGAAAAGAAGAGTGGTGATAGCTCGGAGTTTGAATTGCTCAAAGCCATGAAGGCGAAACTTGATAGCGAAGTTCAAACGTTGAAATCTGAAATCTTTGACGTCAAAGACAGTCAACAAGACGAGGACAACTCTCTCAATGAAGACGGTCACAAGTATTTGGAGGAAGACAAAATTCGCAACGCCATCGGTAAGTGTTTGCAAGAAGCCGCCGTGGACGGCAAATGCACCAAGTATGGCGAAGAGTCCGGTTACGGCGAGATGCCGGATTGGGATGTTTCGCACATCACAAACATGGAAAAGCTCTTCTACAAGAAGTGGCACTTCAACGCTGATCTCTCGAAATGGGATACTTCGCACGTCACGAACATGAAGAAAATGTTCTACTACGCGTTTGAGTTTTCTCAAGACTTGTCCGATTGGCAAGGTGAAGCGGCGGAGAACGAGCAAGACAACATGTTTAACGGCGCCTCGAGATTCCAAGCGAACTTTGTTTGCAAAGACAAAGAGACTGGGCCGGTGAAAACGTGCATCTCGCTCGCCGCGAGCAAAGGTGAAGTCGAAAAGAAGGAAGAGGATACCACCAAGGAAGAACCCGAACAAGACGAGGAAGAAGAAAAAGAAGACAAGGTACCGGTGAAAACGTTGGTGTCCGAGGACGAGGAGGAAGAAGCTGCCGAAGAAGCGGAAGCGGAGATGCACAAGCACGACTTGGTGAAGCTCACCGACAAAACTTTGCACTCTGCCATCTCCAAGTGTTTGAAAGAGGATCCAGTCACTGGCAATTGCGACAAGTTCGCCGCGAGCTCTGGCTACGGCGTCATGTCGCACTGGGACACTTCTGAGGTCACGGACATGAAGAAGGCTTTTTACAAGCGCGAAGACTTTGACGGCGATATTTCTCAGTGGGATACCGGATCGGTTACGAACATGATGTACATGTTCTTCGGTGCGAAAAACTTTGACCATTTCATCGGCTCTTGGGATGTTTCCAACGTTGCGGACATGTCTTACATGTTTTATGATGCCAAAAGCTATAACAAAAACATGGATAAGTGGGACGTCGGGAAAGTCGTTTCAATGCAAAAGATGTTCTTCAACGCGAAAAGCTTCGATAAGCCGATTCACTTGACGTGGCAAGGTACCGCGGCGTCGACCAAGCAATTACACTTGCTCAAAGACGCCAAGGCGTTCAACGAGAAGTATTCCTGCGAAGATGAAACGGACGGTCCGTTGACTTCGTGCTCTGAGATTGGCGCCGCCGCCGGGAAGAAGACGGGATCTTCCAAGAAGGTTTCTAAGGAAGAAGAAACTTCCGCCCCGCACGCGGACAAGAACGTGGAAACGAAGGAGTACGACATTCAAGCGTTTGGCAAGTCCATGACGGCGAAATTGGAGTACGACGACGAGACTGGACAAGTGAAGGGTTGGATCATCGATGAAAACGCGGGCAAAGAAGCCATGCTCGGACAGCGCAAGCGAGGCACTTGGAGATTTTTCAAAGCCGCCGACCTTGGCATGGCTGCCTCGGGAGCCGAAAGCAACTTTAGAAGTTCGATCGTCTACCCATTGGCCGGTGCCTTTATCGTTTTTGCGGCCGTAGCTGCCTACCGCAAACAACAACAACGACAAGAAAAGTTGTTGGTAGCTGAAACGAAAGAAGACGATTTGGAGTCGCAAGGCGTCGCGAGTTCGGCGCGAAGAGGATCCAAGTACGGAACCTTGGCGTAAAAGAGAAAACTTTAACAAGATCAAATGACTATATAAACGACCATTTTCTTTGTAATTCTTAATTAACATTATTAAAACGAATATATTCGAACATATATATGTGCTCTTCCTACGCTCTTTTTCGTAATAGAGCTTTAATCCGTCGACTTACATGCCGATACCAGACTCGTGGACTCGATGACGATTTCTTCGATCATTCCCCTCCTATTCCCATACCGATGGACTCGGTGACGATTTGTTTAATCATCTCCTTCTTCTCCTTCATGGGACAATTAAATCTCTCCTCCAACTCTTTACGAATCTTCTTGATGGATATCTCGTCCAAGTCTGCGCTTTGCAACATCGCGACGATAGCTTCTCTGATTTGCTGCTCCGTCGGTTGCGGATTCCCTACGACACTAGCGCTGACGTTGTTGTCCGTCGAAGGTATCGCTGCTGAAGGCGTAGGTTCCCTCTTCTCTGGCTCAGCTGCTACTGCTACTACTTCCTCCTCGCGTTTCTTCTCTGGCTCAGCTGGCTCTTCCGACGGCGCTTTCCTCGCCTTCTTCGCCGGCATCTTCTCTTCCTCCTCCTCTTCTTCTTCTTCTTCTTCTTCCTCCTCCTCTTCTTCTTCCTCCTCCTCTTCTTCTTCTTCTTCTTCCTCTTCTTCCTCCTCTTCCTCTTCTTCCTCGTCGTCGCGCTCAACCTTCTCGCCGGTCAACTTTTCAATCTTTTGCAACGCCGCTTCCAACTTCTTCTTCAAATCCGCGTTTTGTTTCTTCAACTTGGCGACTTCGTTCGAGACTGCTTTCGCTGGCTTGGCGGCTTTAGTCGCCGCTTTCTTCTTCTTCGCCTCCGTTTTCTTTCTCTTCTTCGTCGCCTTCGCGGCAACCTTCGCCTTCTTCTTCTCCTTCAACTCCACTTTACTCTGTCTCCCTTCCGTCGCCGCCGGTTTCTCCAAAAACTTCAAGATTCGTTCGATTTGCGCCTCCTTGGAGCCTTCCGCGCCGCTCCCTCTCGGCAAATCGAACATGTCCATGATTTGAAATCGCGGCTTTTGGAAGATTTTCTCCAACGCGACGACTTTCTTCTCTCGGTCTTTCACTTCGTCCTCGTAGACGAAACCGGAAAAGTCCAGAATATCTCGTTTCCGCGAGATTTCTTTCCCTGGCGTCTTGTACAAGAGCCGGTGGACGAGAACGAGGAGCTCGTCGTCTCTGTTTTCGCGAAAAGAAAGAGGAAGAGAAAGAGAAACAAAGAAAAAGAGGTCAGTTTAAAGTTAAAATTATCTTCCGTTGTTGTTATTTTCGCACGTACCGCTTCATCTTGTCCATCGCGAACTTCACGTTTTCAATCTCCCTCAATTTCACTCCTTTCCCGACCTGCTCTTTCTTCCTCTCCTCTCCTTTTTTCGTTGGGGATTGCAACACCGTCGCGGATAAAAACTCCGTCTTCTTCCTCTCGCGTTTCCCGGTTTTCAGTTCCGGTTCCTTGGCGGAGTTGTGCGAGGCTAACTCTTTCGCGATCGACTTCTTCGTCGTCGTCGTTGTGGTGGTGGTGGTGGTCGTCGAAGATGGTTTCGTCGGTTCCGGAATTATTGTTGGAGCGATTGGTGGTGCGGTAGGTTTTTCCTCCTCCTTCTCTGCTCTCACTTCTGGTTCTCGTCGTTGCTCCGGCAACTTTTCAGCGGCAGCATCATCGGGCGCAGAAACCGTATTATGAGTGGCTTCGGTATTCTCCTCCATCGTGTGCTCTCTTCTTTATTATATGTGTGTACCTCGTAGTGCGTGTGTTTGAAAAACTTGTTTTCCAAAAGTGTCGAGTGTTTCGAATTTCTTTTAGGGTTTGAAAAATTTTGAAAAGACCAGCCCTTTACTTTTTCTTCTGAAATTCTTCATTTCGGTCTCTTCGGGTGTTGTTTGTGTTTTTGATGAAAAATGATGAAACCATCATCATCATCGAAGACGTTCAGAGTCGCTTTTAGCGCATCATCCCTCGCCGCCGCCGCTGGTGGTGCTGCCGGAGCGAATTCAAACGGTGGTGGTGGTGGTAGTAATGGTGGTGGTTTTTTCCGGCAGATGAAAGAAATGTACGACGCGTACGCGAACCAATCGAAACAACTCGAGGAGATTCGTCGAGCGACGAACGTGTTGGAAAAACGGAGAGACGAGTTTGCTCGTTTGAAAGTGGAAAACGAGAAAAAGAGGGAACAATCGGTGGAGCTTTTGAAAGAAACCGTGGAGGGTTTACGGGTACAATTCGAAACCTTGGAGAAGGAGAAAAGAGAGGTTGGGAAGGTGGTGGATGCGATCGGGAAAGGCGCGGAGAAGAAATTGAGAGAGAAATTGGAGAAAGAGGAGCATGCATTGGAGCAACGCGTGGATGAGATGTTAGAGAAAGAAGGGTTGTTTTTCGGAGGAGGAGAAGAGGAGGAGAAAAAGAAGAAACCTCCTCCTCGGTAGGAGATGGGGAGAGTACTCGTATGTGATGCGTAAACGCTCAGTATGCAGTAGTATTAGATTTGAAAATCTTAGCGAAGCGGATTCTCAACGGTTGAGAACGAGAGGCGAACGCGGGTTTTCATCGTCGTCGGCGTCGGCGAGAGTTCTTGGTTTCTTCGACGCGTGGAATGAGTGATCGTCTTCTCTGTCGTCTTCATTATCTTGCGACTCGAAATGATGATTGAGCGGTTGCAAGACTCTTCGAGCTCCGCCGGATTTCAAGAGCAGCGATGTATTTGTAGTAGTTGTTGTGGCTTTCACAGGAGTTGGCGTTGATGCTGTTGTAGTTGTATGTGTAGTAGTTGTAGCAGTAGCCACCATGGCGTTGTCGCTTTTGTTGTTGCTGTCTTTCATCTCTTCGAGTTTCCGAGTGAGATCTTTCACTTTGAGCTGCAACGCGGCGGCGGCTTTGAATTCGCTCGCGGCAGCCGCTTTGGATGCGGCAACTTTCATTTCGCACGTTGACGTGACCAGACGTTCTTTCTCTTCGAACGAGCGTTCTAACTCCGCGCGTTTAGCATCGAACGAAGCCTCTAAATTTGCCCGCTCCTTTGTGACGCGTTCCGTTTCCTCTTCTAAAGCTTTCAATTCGAGCGCGAGTTTCTCCTTGGCTACATTTTCCGCCGTTTGGACGCGTTCGTCCGTAGTCTCTCGCAACGTTTGCATCTCTAATTCCATCCTCTTCAAAGTATCAAACATGGTCTCTTTCTCTGCTTTCACAGCTTCTATCGCTAACGTTGTCTCTTCGTCCAATTTTACCTTCATCGCCGCAATCTCATCCGCCGATGCCTTTCTCGCTTTCGCAATCTCCTCCTCCATGGATTTTTGCATTTGAATCTTCTCTTGCATCATCTCCTCTTTCTGACGACCAAATTCCATCTCAGACGCTTTTAACTTATTCTCCGTCTCTGAAGCGAGGTCGTTTTGCTTCCCTAAAGCGTTCTGTAAACTGCTCTCGGAGTCTCTCAAAGCCGATTTCGATTTCTCCGCTTCCGCTTCCAAGACTTGCAACTTCTCTTTGAACGCGTCCAGCTCCTTGCCCTTCTCCAACATCTGGTCTTGCATTGTTTGGCTCGCTTCTCTTAACGCTTGACACTCCGTTTCCATCTCGTCTCTCTTCTTCGTCTCCTCCTCTAATCGTGCAAACATCTCCTCCATGACTTGTTTGTTTTCCGCAAACGTAGATTCCACTCGGACTTTTTCCTTTACCGCGTCGTCGGTGATTTTCTGCGATTCGATATACGCGCGCTCGGCTTCGCTTTTCGCATTCTCGGCTCGAAATTGGTTTGCTTCTGCGTCTACCGCACGAAGTTCCGCGAGTTCGACTTTGCTTTCAACCTCTCGCAAGTTTTCCAAGAGGGCGATTTTCTCCTTCTCGAACCAGAGCTTCTGCTCCAACGCGGTCGAAGCGAGTTCGCTTTGTTCTACATTAACTGCGCGCATGCAATTTAATTCTTCCATCATTCTCGCGTATTCTCCTTTGGTATTTGATGAAGATGCTTCGGCTTCGGCTCTTTCTAATCCCTCGGTAACTCGCGCGAGTTCCATGCGCAATTTGACAACTTCCGGAGGGACGCTGACAATTTTGCGCAACTCCAATAACTCGCGGTCGACGTCGTCTTTGTCTATTCCGTGTTTTTTCAACGACGCTTCGCGAAGCTTTAGAACCATCTGCGTAGAGCTGATGTTTTGTTCTAAACGTTCGACGAGTTCGTTGAGATCATTTACTTTCGATTCGAGGTGCGCTTGTTTGGCGACGGCATCTCGTTGCCACACCAGATTCGCACGATTCGTCTCCAAAATATTCTTTTCCAAAGCCGACGCGCGTTTCATGCCATTTAAGACCAGTTCGGCAATTTTTGAAGAGGCTGTGCTAGTGCTGTTCTCGCCCCCTTCTTCCATGCGCGCGTCTTCGCCCAACGCCGCTGCTAAAAATGCCGATGAAGATGACGTTTTCGTCGTCGTCGTCGTTGCTACTATTTCATCAATCATCGCCCTCAATCGCGTCACTTCCGCGTCCATAGCGGTCGCATTGTTGTTCGTATTATTGTTATTACTATTAGCTTTACTTTTGTAGGGCGTATTCCCAAAGTTCATGTGATTGTGAAACGCGCGTTCGTTTACTTGCGCTCTCACTTTGACCAACTTTGCTCTATTCGCAAACTTCAACGTCGACGCCGTCTCGTCCGCGTTAATTAACGCCGGCGATACGCACGCAATCACCGCACATTTCGCGTTCCCGCCCAAGGCGTCTTTTAACAACCACGTCAACTTGGAATCTCGAAACGCCACGTGCCTATCTCTCCCGTTGGCCACATCTACGAGTGATTTTATCACGTTCCCAAGCGCAGATAACGACTTATTAATCGCAGACGCTTCTTTTAATCTCGCCCCAGTCGCCTCGGTTGCTTTTTGTCTCTCCGAACCAGCTAAATCGACTAAGTGTAACGTCCGTTTTTTCTCCTTGGTCGTGCGCCCTCTGGTCGTCGAAGTTAGCGTCACCGAAAACACCGAGTGCGAACGAGACGAGTTTCTATTCATCTCCGTTTCGCCAACTCGTCGCCTCGCCGAGCCTCTCAAAAACGCCTCGTACGTCTCTTCCGCGGAATTCACCTTAACTTTCGTCAAATTTTCCACGAACGTACCTTTCTTTGGATCTTCGCGTATCGCCAACTCCCCTCCGCTAAACGACCCAAACGACGGAATCGATCCGGTATTATTCCCGCTATCCTCCACCATCATCCCGTCCATCGCGATACAATCCCCATTACCATCACCACTACTCAACAAATCTGTCAGCTGCTCGTTATAAATCTCCAAATACGCGCACGTCACTTCGTGCGTCACGTCTTCATCATCGCTCGCGGTATTTTTCGTAAACTCGAATATCCTTCGCAACGCTCGCGGGATCAATCCAACGTCGTTACTCTTATTATTTTCCGCGTCATCCTCTCCCTCGTTTTCGATCGCATCTCCAAACCCTTGCATGGTGTACGTCTTCCCCGCCCCTGTTTGCCCGTACGCAATCACGCACCCGTGAAAACCTTCCAAAAATTTCTCCACCACCGATTCGCCAATGGTTGAAAAAATCGCCCTTTGCGAGGACTGTTCGTTGCGCACGAAATCAAATTTAAACGTCCCTTGCGCGTTGTTCGTTTTCCCTTTTAATTCGATCACGTTCGATATCTCGTCCGCAAACACGCACTTCGTCGTTTGATTGTTAGAATTGTTCTCGCGATGGTCGAACGGCCGGACGCGGACGAGGACTTTGATGTTGTCCGTCGTGTTTTCCTTCATCTTGTTCTTTGTTTTTCCCCTTCGCTCTCGTGTGAAAGATTATGATGATGATTTTTAAAGAGAGAGAGAGAGAGAGCGTGGTGGTGGTGGTGGTGGTTAATGCGAGTCTTCAACACTCTCCTCCAAGTCGTAGTTATGAAATTGTTGTCGTCCTCAAAGTCGCGCGTTTTTGCGCGCGTGCGTGTGTGTTGTGTATATCTACCGATGAGAGTAGAAATTTATGAAGAAAGGGGACTTTAAATTTTTCAACTGTGTTTTAACAAAATCAGTTTCGACTGGGGGAGGTACACGAAAATACGCGAAAGCGCACTCTTTATCTCTCTCTACGACTATATAAATACTACAACGACAACAACGCTTTAGCGGCGAAAAGTAGATTGGCGATTGCGCACAGGCGCGCGGTGTCGGTAAACCGCTTCGTTTGCTTCTCGGACGGTATACATTCCTCCGTTTTGTTGAAAAGCTTCTCTGTATTTTTTTTCTCGTCCCCGTCTTTGTTCTTCTTGTCTTTTTTGTCGCCGGAAGAAGAACTCGTCGAATCGGATGGCGGTGGAGCTCGATATCCGCCATCCTTGTATATGGCGTAGAGCGCCCACGCAAAAACTAAAGGTGTCGCCGCGTCGCCTCGGTAGAAAGAAGAGTACGCGCCAACGCTCGTCGCGAGAACCGCGGTTCCGATAGCAGAGACGACTTGCGCGCTCGCCGACCCGATTTTGGCCAACACCGTGTTCGCGTTGATTCCGCACGCGCACAAAATCCACGCAAAGTGCGTTCGGATCGGGACCGAAACAAACCCGCTCTCTGCGAGCGCAAACCTTCCGTTCACCTCAAACACTCTCTCCTTCGAAGACCACAACGCTAAAGCTTCGACCCCTAACACGAAGGCGTTAATCCAATGCCTCCTCGGTTTCTCCGTCCACTCTCGAAAAGTAAAGCACCAAACGGATTGCAAAACGTTCGCCAACGCGAAATATCCAGTCGCATTCGCCGCGAACTGTTCGTCCTTCGTGTTGGTAAAAAACATCGACCTCACCGCGAAGACGAATTCGCTTGTGAAAATAAACCCCCAGATGGCAAACGCGTACCCGGCCGGAGTGAACAACGACCGATATTTCGACGTTCGTCGAATAGTATTCTTTTTAGTCGCAAAAGCGTCGTTCTTCTTTTCATCATCGACATCAGCATCGGCATCCTCCTTGTTTTTCTTCTTCTCTTCTTCCTGAGCTTCTTTCATCTCTTTCGCCATTTGGTCGTCTATCCTCCCCGGAATGGACACGCACAGAACGTTGAGCACGTAGGATGTGAAATTCACCACTCGCCAAACCGCTAAAGTTTTCCCAAAGAAAACGAATGTTTTGGGTGGTTGTTGTTGTCGTCGTCGAAACCCTCTTCCTTCCCTCTTAAAAGACAAGTACGGGTCGATGACTCGTTTCGTGACCTGGTACACTCCTAAACATCCCGCAGCGATGAGCGAGACCAAAGCGTCCGCCAACGGTAGTTTCATACGAAGAGATGGATATCTTTCTCGTTTTTGTCACGAATTTTTGTTGGTTTTTTTACCAAGGCGTTTGAAAAAATTCGGTCAATTAATACTACTCAAAAAAAATCTGACTCATCACTTGAGAAGGGATCGGTTACGATTTCCCTCAGAGAAAACTCCAAAGAGTGAAAGTTCTTTTCAGACAGTTCTTTGAAGCGCGCACTTCGCGTAAAAAAGAAGCAGAAAGAGATACCATGTTTGCCTCCTCTTCCTCCTCTGTCTTTGTCCAGTCGTGTCGTTCGTCTTCCGCGAGGAACAACAACAGAACAAAAAGTAACGCGAAATTGCGATCGAATTCTTCTCTGTCGTCGTCACCTTCAACAACGAAGAAGTCGTTATGCAAAAGGGCTGCGACAGTCGTCACTCACGCCTCGTCCGAGTCAAAAGTGAGCTCGAAACACCTCCCGGGGAAAATTATTCTCCAAGGGGAAAACAATTTGGAAGTCACGCCGGCGATTCGCGCGTACGTGGAAGAAAAGTTGGCCAAAGCAGTAGCCAACGCCGATCCGAGGGATGTGCGGGAAATCGATTGCAGAGTGGCGTCGAGAGGCGGCGCGGATCACGCGACGAAAGGGGCGCACGTGTGCACGACGAAAGCGACGGTGTTAACCAGAGCCGGGCAGATTGAAGTCGTCGAGGAGCACGAGGATTTATACGCGAGCATTGATAAAGTCGCGGACGGTTTGAAGAGACAGTTGAGAAAGTTTACCGAAAAGCGCGAAGGGAACGCGAGAGGGAAGAAAGAGGAAATATTGATGGCGGCGGGGTCGCAAGACGACGACGAGGACGAGGTACCGCCGGCGGCTTGATCGAACACTTGCTAATACTAATAAAGGGTGTAGTACATAATAAAGCGTTTTTAATACTACCGTAATATAATACAAACGCGCGTTGATTTGATTTTAACAACTATATGCGCTGCCATTCTCTGCCAAAATAACTCTCACTTGACCACGTCGCTGATTTTCGGAAACGCGTCTGTTTTACTCAAAACAACCACCCGATTCTTGTGCGAGACGTACCCTTTGACGAATTTGCGGTGGATGAGTTCGGAAACACCGCACTCGATTTCATCTAAATCGTATTCCGTGTTGTTATTGTTATTGTTATTGTTATTATTATTATGTCCGTGTTGATTTTTCATCGCCGCGGCTATTTTGCACGCCCTTGAAAGCATCTCCAACTTCACCTGGTTCGCTTTCTCGGGCTCGAATTCTTTCTGAATTTCGCTCGCTTTCTTGAACAGCGTTCGTAAGCAATAAAGGCGTAGCTTTTCAAACATCAAATACGTGCCCTCCCTCACGAATCTCGCTTTCCTTCTCTCCAACGCTTGTTCCAACACCCCCAACTTCCCCATCTTTACCGCCTCGCACACCTCCTCGTACGGTTTCAAAGCGTCTTTATATTTCACGAACAACTTTTTACTCGGCACGAAACCTAAACTCAGCATCACGGGAACTAAATACTTCAAACACGCGGTTTTATTCTTCGAAGAGCCTCTCGGACACCTCTCGAACGCGTACTTCAAATGTTCGCTCGCGCCTTCGTAATCGTCGTCAAACACCGCCAATCTTCCCACGTAAAAATGATACGTCACTTTTTCTGAGCTCGGAAACGACTCTTCGAACGGTAGAAACGTCGGCAGATTCACCGCGTTGATTAAATTCTTACATAAATGCAACGCGTTCAGCTCGAAATAAATCTTGAACAGTTCGTTGACGATTTTCAACTGCGCCAACTTCTTCTCCCGCGTCGACGTTTGCGACGAACATCGATAGGCTTGCATGAGTTGCGCCCCGCACGTTTCCAACCTCGTCGCTTTTTTCCCAACTTTTCTCGAGTGATTGTCCGCTTTTTCCGCGCACAATCGAGAATCTCTCGTCATTCGCTTCATCGCTTTTATCGTCCAAATCACATCTTCCGGTTCTTCTCTCGCTTTGAAATCTTTGATAAAAACCGCCATCGCTTCGTTGTGATAATCGTAACACTTCTCGAACGAGCTCTGTTTTAACTCCAGCGACGATAACACCAGTTTCTCCCACACATCGTCGAACGGTTTCGGCAGTTGATTTTGGTACCGTCGCGTGCACTGTTTCACTTCGTTTTCGTTCAACGACAAAGAAGTCGTCGTCGTTGGTTTTCCATTGAAGCAATCTTTCAAAATACAATCCACGCTGGCCAGTCTCGCCAACGCCTCGCCGTCGCGCGCGTGTATCGCGGCGATGAACTTTTCAACGTGCGCGTCCAACGCGTTGCGAGTGTTCTTCATCGTATTGTGCGCAGAACAACTCGAGGAAGAAAGAGTTGCACAGAGTGACGAATTTTTCCAAAATCTCTCGAGATTTTTGTCCTTTTGCCGCCCTAGAGTCTCGCCAGAAAAACACACAAAAAAGAATAAATACTACGCGATGTTTACTTCCATGGCGACGACGAGTTGTTCTCTCAACGGACGACTTTTAGGTGAGGACGATGATATCTTTCTTTTCTCTTCTTTTTTACCCCGCTTTTCGAAAGCGATGTCTTTTCGGTTCTTCTTCGTTTACACGTCGTTTCAAAAGGATCCGATGAACTTTATCATCAGAGAGCCGTCGAAGGTGTTTTGGAGTCCACACTAAACTACAAATCTTTCTTTCTCTCTTTCTTAACGCGATACCTCTTCTCTCTTCTTTTTGAAAAACAGGATTACAAACGAAAGTCTCCAAATCCTCCTCTTCTAAAGTTTCGCGCGTAGGCTCGCGCGCGCACGCGGTGGTCGCATCCTCGAAGAAGGACGGTTCGATGATGATGGGAAAAACGTGTTCGAAAACAACACCTTCGAATTTATTGGTAAAAAGAGGCGAGCGACAGAAAGCGCGGAACACGCCGGCGGGGAAAGAAACGAACGCGCCGTTGGGAGTGTTCGTCTTAGAGTACGACGCGTCCAACGAGGACATCGAAAAGACGAGAAACTGGAAACCGATCATTAAGATTGCGGTTTCCGGAGCGGCTGGGATGATTTCGAACCATCTGTTGTTCAAAATCGCCTCCGGCGAAGTGTTCGGCCCGGACCAACCGGTGGCGTTGCGATTGCTCGGTTCCGAGAGATCTCAAGTGGCATTGGAAGGCGTGGCGATGGAATTGGAGGATTGCTTGTTTCCGTTGCTGAGAGAAGTGGATCTTGGCATCGATGCGAAGAAAGTGTTTGAAGATGCGGATTGGGCGTTGTTGATTGGCGCGAAACCGAGAGGTCCCGGGATGGAGAGAGGCGATTTGCTGGAGATGAACGGCGGCCTTTTCGCCGAACAAGGTAAGGCGTTGAATGAAGTTGCGAAGAAAACGTGTAAGGTGATGGTGGTTGGTAACCCGTGCAACACGAACGCGCTGATTTGCATGGCGAACGCGCCGAATTTAGATAGGAGAAATTTCCACGCTTTGACCAGATTGGACGAGAACAGAGCCAAGTGTCAATTGGCGTTGAAAGCGGGCGTGTTTTACGAAACCGTCTCGAACGTGACGATTTGGGGCAACCACTCCACGACGCAAGTTCCGGACTTTGTGAACGCTAAAATCGGCGGCGAAAGGTGCACGGACGTGATCGACGATCAAACGTGGTTGGAGAACGATTTCACGCCGGCGATTCAAACGAGAGGTGGATTGTTGATCAAGAAATGGGGTCGATCTTCCGCGGCGTCGACGGCGGTGAGCATCGCAGACGCGATGAAAGCTTTGGTAACGCCGACGAAAGAAGGCGATTGGTTTTCATCCGCGGTTATTACCGACGGTAACCCGTACGGCATCGAAGAAGGATTAGTCTTCTCCATGCCGTGTAGAAGTAAAGGTGACGGGTCCTACGAAATCGTCGAAGGGTTGAAAATTAACGATTGGTTAAGAGAGAGAATCAAGAAGTCCGAGGAAGAGTTGAGCAACGAGAGAATGTGCGTGTCGCACTTGATGGGCGTTGAAGGTGCGTCGTGCGTGATCTTGGAAGATACGCTCTTGCCGGGTGAAATGTAAACAGAGATGACGAGGAAAATCTACTTTAGAACAAAAATAAACCGAGAGGAAGCGCACGACCGCCCGTTGTTGTTCCAGAAGCGCGGAAGCGCTGTCATTCATAATAGACCCTATACAATTACTTTAGCGAATAGTTAGGTACGGAACAACATCGCACTGAGGTGGTAACGACGATTCTTGGGATGGTCAAATTAATTTTTCAATGATATTAAATACTGATTTTTTATAATGAATGCGTTTAATATCTCGCGCACTCGCTCGATCGCGTTTACGTCCAACGCTTCCCTTCCACCTCGGGCTTTCTCGCGACAAACACGCCCCACGCAAAGACACCTTTTTCGTTTTGAATTGCCGCTCTTTCCGTTAAGCTTCCGTGCCAGTTGTCCAAATACTGATCGGTGATGCCTTTCGATTTCATCTCTTCTCTATTATCGTCGATTTGTTTAACCATGTCTCGGAAATATCTCTCCAAATGGTTGCTTCCGTCCCACCAGTTGACGTACGTGAAGCCGCTATCTTTCACGTCTTGAATGTATTGACTCGGGCGACCCATAAACGTCGTCGCGTTTCGGTCCGTGAATGCTTTCAGTGCCTTCTCGTCCGCTCCATCCGCGCCGCAAATGTCCGAGAAAACAAACGCCCCGCCTGGTTTCAAGCATCTATACAAATCTTTAAATAACGCCAACTTATCGCCGGCGTGGCATAAAACTTCGCACGACCAAATCGCGTCAAACTTACCGGTCCACTCTTCCGGTAACGGGTCGTTGATGTTCCCAACGACCGCATCGACTAAATGATCCAACTTCAACTCCTTCGCTTTGGCCAAGTTCATGGCGTTTTGCCCGGGACCGATGTTTATCCCAGTCACTTTGCACCCAAACTTTTTCGCCATGGCGTGCGACCCGCCGCCGTGCCCCGACCCAACATCTAAAACGTGCATATCCTTCGTGATTTCTTTCGCCATGTCCAATTGCGTCATCATCCATTCGGTCGTTCTGTTCGCGGACTCTTTCACCCCGTCCGTGGGGTCTCGATAAATACCAAAGTGAATATCGTTTCCGCCGCCGCCCATCACGTACGTATAAAAAATACGCGTCTGCTCTTCGTCGTATTGCTCGAGCACTTTCGACGCGACTTCTTCCTTCGTGAATTGTTTGTCCACAAAATCAGCCTGTTATTAAATCGTAAGAACATGATGTGGTGAGTATTTTGCCGATTGAAAAAAATGTTCCTCTCTCATTTTAGTGTTCTTTCCTCTTTGGTCTTTCCCTTTCTTGTTAGAGAAAAAGCAATCGAAACAAACAACCCGCGAAACAACGAACGCGCTTCCCGAGTTGAGAGAGAGAGAGAGAGAGAGA
>Ga0115552_1001124_pt1 | contig 15460 bp, 11 predicted proteins | sample COGITO_mtgs_1103_3_FD_87178 | JGI IMG/M metagenome (GOLD analysis project Ga0115552, IMG submission 87178) | Pelagic marine microbial communities from North Sea - COGITO_mtgs_110328 | ecosystem: Environmental > Aquatic > Marine > Epipelagic | place: Germany:Helgoland, sampling site Kabeltonne...
ACCTTTAGTTTTAACCACTTAGGCTTTAAAACTGTTGAAGAATATGGAAATACCAAATTCTATTGTTTTGATGATTTGGGCGTGGAACCCTTTGGCAGATTCTATGGAAAGGACTTGAATGTGATGGGTGAAGTGCTTTTGTCTCGATACGAGCTCTACCTGCAAACCAAACATAAAATAAAAACCCACGCAACCACAAACCTAAATGCCGAAGAACTGGAAGAACGTTATGGCAACCGTGTACGTAGCCGAATGCGAGAACTGTTTAACTTGGTTGCTTTTGATACAAAAGCTGGCGATAAGAGGAAGTGAATTATGCAATAATAATAAAGCTTAAAAATCACTAAACTATTTAGAAATAATTGAAAACTATTTTTACGAGCATTCGATTTCGCTATATTAGAAGCTTAAAATTTTTAATTTAATATGACCGACCTATTTGACCAACCTTCAAAAAAAATTAATCATCAAGAACTTTTCTTTAAACTATATCAAGCAAAAGACGAGAATGATTTAATAAGTATTATCAAATCATACCCTTCAATATTCGATGACTCAAACTGGAAACCACTGGGTGGAAATTTTAGTAATTATGGTGTGGTAAAAAACCAACAGTCAAGCCCCATTGCTGCTTTGATAGAGAAAGTAACCAACGCCATTGATGCCATACTAACTAAAGAATGTATTCTTTCAGGAACTGACCCAAAATCTGATGTTGCACCAAGAACTATGGACGAGGCTATTCAAAGATTTTATCCAGAAAATAATTGGGATTTACCTTCATTTCGCAAAAAACAAGCTGAGAATATTCAAATTATTGCTGACGGGAAGGGACCACGGAACCAGCGGAATCAACATCCAACATCGGTAATTGTTTATGATAACGGTGAAGGTCAACATCCAGAAAAGTTTGAGGATACCTTTCTATCACTACTTCGAGGTAATAAAAATGATATTCACTTCGTACAGGGTAAATATAATATGGGTGGAAGCGGTGCCATTGTATTCTGTGGAAAGAAAAGATATCAGCTCATTGCTTCAAAGCGTTACACGAATGATGGTGGTTTTGGATTTACCTTGGTACGTGAGCATCCTAAAAAAGAATCTGACCAAGCAAAAGAAACCTGGTACGAATACTTGCTCATTGATGAAAAAATCCCATCTTTTACAATAACGAAATTAGACCTTGGCCTCAACAATCGTCAATTTGAAACTGGCACCATATTAAAACTCTATTCGTATCAATTTCCTAAAGGCTATTCTGGTTTTGCCCAAGACCTAAACCAAAGTGTAAATGAGTTTTTATTTCAACCTGCACTACCAATTTTAACGGTCGACACCGCAGAACGTTATCCAAACAATAAAGTTCTCGAAAATGATTTGTTCGGATTAAAAAGACGGTTGGCAGCTGAAGAATCTGAATATCTGGACGAGAGTTTTTCAGAAAATTTTTCAGATGATGTATTCGGAAAGATGAAGGTGTCTTGCTATGTGTTTAAAACTAAGGTAAAGGACTACGACCTTAAGAGAACCAAAAAAATTATACAGGACAGGTATTTTAAAAATTCAATGTCAGTTATGTTCTCACTCAATGGTCAAACTCACGGACATTATACTGCTGAGTTTATAACACGCTCATTGAAGCTCAATCTTCTAAAGAGTCACTTACTTATTCACGTGGATTGCACCGAAATGAAATATAACTTTCGGAAGGAATTATTTATGGCCTCTCGCGACAGACTTAAAGATGGTGACGAAACCCAATTTCTAAGAAGTTATCTAGCTAAAAAACTAAGCGCGAAAGATGGAAGGTTGGCAGAAATAGAAAAGCGTCGAAAACAAGCAGTGGATATTGACACGTCCTCAAACACGAGTGATTTACTAAAAAGCTTTACAAAGAATCTACCCCTTGATTCAGAGTTGGCAAAATTGCTAAACCAAACGTTTAAGCTCGACATTAAAAAGGATAGAAAAACTGAAGGACAAAAGAAACGTACTTCTACTGAAAAAGAACCCACACCTTTTGAACCTAAAAGGTTTCCATCATTTTTTCAAATTGATACTAAAAATAATAATGAAAAAGAGGTCGCCACGATACCACTAAATGGTGAAAAGTCCATTCGCTTTTCCACAGATGTAGCAAATGATTATTTTGATAGGATTGAAGAACCTGGGGATTTAAGGGTTAGTGTGCTCAATATAAAACCAAACGATTCTAATGGCGGAAATAGACCTGGTGAGCCAAAAGAAATAGATGAAGTTTTTAACGTGATAAAAAGTAGCCCGAACAAAGGAAAAATAAGAATCTCTCTTAATCCTAAAGATGAATTGAAAGTTGGCGATAGCGTTCAAATCAAAGCAAGTCTATCATCACCCAATGGTAATATAGAGGAAATGTTTTGGGTTAAAATTGCCGACAATAGTAAACCAAAAGACGAGACGCCTAAAAAAGAAAGCGATAATGATTTGTTGGGATTACCAAAATTAGTTTTTATGTACAAGAACGTAGATGAGAATTCTGATACAGATGTAACTTGGGAAGCGGTAGAAGAAGCTACAAGCCTTGATGTAGATTATTCGACGGTTATGATTCCAGATGCTGAGGGTGATTTACTCAATCGCATTTTTATCAATATGGACAGTACTGTATTGAAGAACTTCAAATCGAAAGAGAGGAATATCAACCAAGAGCAATTAGAACTTGCTAACCGAAAATATTACACCTCGGTATATTTTCATACCCTGTTTCTCTACACTATCAGTAAAAACAGAGGTTATGAGATTAGGCAAAAAGTAGAGGGAAAAGATGATTTAGAACACGTTGATTTGGGTCAATATCTCAAGGATCTGTTTGACCATTACTACTCAACCTTTATTTTAAATTTTGGTGGAATGGAAACTATGATGCAGGGAATTGGCGACTAAAATTAAGTGTTTTCCTGATCAATAATCACAGAGCAGAAATAAAGTCATTATATCTCATCTCAATAGTTGTTAATGGCCTAAATAATCCTATTTTTGTAAGGACAATATTTGTCTTTAAAATAAAATTCAACGGCGATGGAAACATTGGGTGAATATCTCAGAACACTGAGGGAATTGAAAAATCTACCTATAAGAAAAGTTGCGGCTGCGGTAGACATAGACCAATCCACACTTGGTAAATACGAGAGAAATGAGAGGCTTCCTAAAAGAGGGCTTCTTTCTAATTTTGCTTCATTTTTTGATGTTTCCGTATCTGAGTTGGAAAAAAGATATTTAACCGATAAAGTGGTGTTTTCCCTTTTAGAAGAAGAAAACCCAGAGAGTATCTTGGTTGAATGTAAAGACAAATTGATTTATTTAAAAAATAAAAACGGCGAATCGAAAATAAATGAATAAACTAACATTCACAGGACACGAAACATTTCACTGTCGCCATTTTTGGTTGAAGAAGGGCTACGATTATCTTTCTACCGGTCAGTCTTTCAAAAATCCGGATGCCGTAACAGCTTTAGGTGTTGGGAAAAATATGGTAATGTCCATAAATTTCTGGCTGAAGGCTTTCGGTATAAAAAATCAGGAAGGCCAAACAACTGTTTTTGCCAATAAAATCTTTGATAGTAATACAGGATATGACCCACTTTTAGAGTATGAAGGAACCTTATGGTTGTTGCATTATAAATTGTTAGATACCAATTTAGCATCTATTTTTCCTTTAGTTTTCAAAGAATTCAGAAAAAGTAGGGTTAATTCACAATTTACCACTCAACAATTACTTCGTTATTTACTTAGGGCAGCGAGTAACCATCAAACTTCGATAGCTGAAAACTCTTTAAAAAACGACATTAAGGTATTTATAAAAACATATTATTTAGCTGATAAGAACATAAAGGATATGGAAGATGATTTATCATCCATTTTTATTGACCTTAATTTAATCACTAAAGTTACCGATACCGAGGAAGGTTCTGTTTTTCAATTAAAAGTGAGCGAAAGACCAGAGATAGCCAAAGAAATATTTTACTTCTTAATCTTAGATAAATTCACAAAACATACGTCTATAAGCTTTGATGAAATACATAACAAAATTGGCGATGTATTCGCTTGTTCTTCTGAAGGCACGGAACTCAAGATACAGGAAATCTCAGAAACTTTTAAGGACGTTGTTTATAAAAAGGATGCGGGAAGAAAAGAATTACAAATTAAAAATATCCCTAATAAGTGGGACATATTAGAGCAATATTACGATGCATAAATTTACAACATCCACAAACATTGAACGTGATGTCGTAAATGACATTAATTACGTTGTTACACCCAATGCAAAAAATGTTTTTGAAAGAATAGTGACTGGGTTTCAGCAAGGACATCACTCATTTAATATAATTGGCTCATATGGTACAGGAAAGTCCAGCTTCCTTTGGGCTTTAGAAAAAAATCTTAACGACAAGAAGCCCTACTTTGCTAATCTTAATGGGCAATTTAAAGGATTTGAAAATTTTTCGTTTTTAAAAATTATTGGTGAAGCTTCGCCTTTAACAGACGTATTAAAAAAATCTTTTAAGCTTAAGGAAAACACATCCAATTCGGATCTTATCGATACTATAAGCAAAAGAGCTACATCGCTTAGAAAGAAAGATGAAATATTAGTTGTGTTGATTGATGAGTTTGGTAAATTTCTTGAATATGCAGCCAAGCATAATCCGGATAGCGAATTGTACTTTATACAACAGTTAGCTGAGTTGGCAAATGATTCCAATAGAAATATCATTTTAATTACAACGCTGCATCAAAATTTTGGTTCCTATGCCAATAATTTATCTCAAAACCAAAAGAATGAATGGGATAAGGTAAAAGGAAGACTAATTGATATCTCGTTCGATGAACCTATTGAACAGTTACTTTATTTGGCATCAGCCAGAATAGAAGACCTTGAAATTGAAAGACCAAAAGACATTGGGTTCGAGGATTTATTCAATAAAATAAACAAGAGCAAGCTCGTAAGTAATTCAGAAACGCTGAACTACGATTTAGCCAATAAGCTTTATCCATTCGATATTTTATCGGCAAATATCTTAGCTCAGACTTTGCAAAAGTATGGCCAGAACGAAAGGTCTCTATTCTCTTTCTTGGCAAATAGTCAAGTTTTCTTTGATAAAATAGATAAGGACAACCACACCTTTTTTAGTGTAGCCGATGTGTTTGATTATCTAACGCTTCATTTAACAAGCGAATTAGAAGACAGATATTCAAACCCTCATAAGCCTCAATGGAACACAATTGTTAAGGCATTGGATAAAGCTGAAGCTATTAATGATTTTGGATATGAGAACTTAGCAAAAATCATAAAAACCATAGGTCTGGTAAATTTATTCGCAAAGTCTTTTGGTAAGCTCGATAAAACTTTCTTAGAATATTATGGAAAATATGCATTGAATATTCCTGACTCTGAGCAATACATTGAAAAATTAATAAGCCAAAAAATAATTAAGTTCTATAATTATCGTAATAAGTTTTTCTTCATTGACGGAACTGACGTGGATATAGAGCAGGAATTGATAGATGCTAATTCCCATATCGACACTGCTATCAATATTGCTTCAAAAACCAAACATTACTTTAAAGAAAAATATCACTTTGCAAAGGAAGCCTATTTTGAAATAGGTACACCAAGATTTTTTAAAGTAAACATATCTAATCATATTGAAAATATTAATCCAGAAGGGGAAATTGACGGTTATGTGCATATAATCCTTAATAAGGATATAAAGCTAAAAGATTTAAAAAATAACGATACGCAACAACCAGCACAACTATATGTAGTTCTCAAAAACTTCGAGTTTGTAAAATCACGTATATACGAGATTGAAAAGATGGACTTTGTATTGCGAAAGTACTCAGAAGATAATGTGGTCAAGAAAATACTAACCGAAGAAAAGGCTTACGAAGTACAAAAATTACAAAAACTTTTAGAGCACGGCATCTATGAAAAATCTAACGCAGACTGGTTCTACAATGGTAAAAAACTCAAGATTGACTCAAAAGTTTCCTTAAACAGGAATCTCTCTCAAATATCAAAAAAAGAGTACCCTTCGACACCTCGATATTTGAATGAAATGGTCAACAAGGAATACTTAAGCACCCCTGTTTTAACCGCAAGAAAAAATTTATTGAAGGATTTGCTTGAGCATAGTGAAAAGGAAAACTTAAATTATGATGACCGCAAGTTTCCACCACAGAAGTCTATTTATTTAGGGCTTTTAAAAGAGACCGGAATTCACAGAGCTCATAACAACGCGTATATCCTAACCGAACCTACAGATCCTACATTTAATCCTCTTTGGTTACATTGTGAAAATTTCTTAGAGGATTCAAAACATATTAAAAAGAACTTGTCAGAACTATACGAATCACTATCCAAAAAACCATTTAAACTTAAAAAAGGGTTTATAGACTTTTGGATTCCTATATTTCTCATAATCAAAAATCAAGACTATGCACTATTTCATAAAGCTTCTGGGTACGTACCTTACCTAACAAGTGAGGTTCTTGACCTTGTACACAAAAAACCTTCTGATTATGAATTGAAATCATATAAAATTGAAGGTGTCCGGCTGAACCTTTTCAATAAATATAAAGAAATTACTGGTGTTGATGCGTCAAGCAATAAACCAGAAAGTTCGCTAATTTCTATTTTCAGTAGTTTCATAGCATTTTATAATGCACTTCCCGAATACGTTAAAAAAACCAATCGATTAAGCCCATCGTCTAAAGGTTTAAGGGATGCTATTGCTTCCGCTAAAGACCCAGAGAATGCACTACTATCAGAAATACCAAAAGGATTAGGCTACAAAAACATTAACCTCGAAGAAAATGATGCTGAAATTCTAAACGGTTTTATTGAGCGCTTAAACGATTCCATTAATGAAATACGAATTGCCTACGAAGGGTTGTTAAACAGATTTGAAGAGAATATTTGCGACACTTTAAACTTCAATAGTAATAATTTCACTACCTACAAAAGCAAAATTCAAGCGCGTTATAAGTCTTTGAAACCGCATTTGTTGATTCAAAAGGAAAAGGTCTTCCTTAACCGCATAATGTCTAAACTTGACGAACGTGATTCTTGGTTAAAATCGATTGCCGATGTGATTCTTGGCAAGTCAGTTGAAAAAATGAATGATGAGGACGAAGCGCTATTAATGGATAACACAAGAAAGGTTTTTTCAAATTTAGACAACCTATTAGAGCTACATTCTTTGGCGGATGATGTAGATAATGAAGTGGTACAGTTTCAATTCACGGATGTTTCTGGTAAAACGGTAAAGCAAAATATTGTTTTAAGTCCTTCAGACGAAAAGTACGTTTCAAAACTACAGGAAGATTTGGCCAAGGTGTTGTCCAAAAATGAAAAATTGAGCGCAGCTGCTATTATTAGATATTTAAAAAATTTGCACGATGAAAGTTAAACACGTACTTGGTATCTCAGGCGGAAAAGATAGTGCTGCCTTAGCGCTTTATCTCAAAAACCTATATCCAGATTTGGATGTAGAATATTATTCTTGTGACACAGGGAAAGAGTTAAAAGAGACCTATGAGCTTGTTGAAGCTCTAAACAGTAAATTGGGCAAGGACATCAAAACAATTTTTGCTGTCGAACCAGAAAAAGAGACCCCTTATAAAACCACATTTGACCATTTCTTGGCCGAATACGGCGGATATCTTCCCTCATCAACTGCAAGATGGTGCACAAAAAAGCTAAAATTAGAACCGTTTGAAAAATATATTGGGGATGAACCCACAATATCATATGTAGGGATTCGAGGGGATGAAAACAGAGAGGGTTACATATCTAAAAAAACCAACGTTCAATCTATTTTTCCATTTAGAAAAAATATCTGGAGTGAAGATGTTATAAAAGAAGTTCTGGCTAATAATAATATTCCAAAAGTAGCAAGGCTTTATGACAATCTTAGTCCAAGTCATTTAAAAGAAGATATACTCAAGAGAGTCAACCAGTCTATTTCACCAAATTTTCGGCAAGGACAGAAATTAGAATTCCTTTTAAACAGCGATATCAAATTACTCAATAGAGTTGTTTTTCATTATCTAAAAGAAAATACTGATTATCCCATAGCGCTTTTAGACGATTTCCCTTTAATAGAGAATGATGAAGTTTTAGTATTGGATGATATTTTTAAAATACTCGATGATAGTGGTGTTGGGATACCTGCATACTACATAAAAAAATCATACCAAGTAGAAATTGACGGTAAATTAGAAACCGGCACTTACTCACGTAGCAGGTCTGGTTGCTTTTTTTGTTTTTACCAGCAGAAAATAGAATGGGTCTGGCTACTTGAAAACCACCCTGCCCTATTCGATAAAGCCAAAGAATATGAAAAGGATGGTTACAACTGGATGGATACTGAAACATTAGAGGAACTATCCAAACCCGAACGTGTTCAAGCAATCAAGAAAGAACATTTCACTAGAATGAAAAGACAGCTAAGTAAAAGGAACACTAACAGCTGGAAAGATGAAATTATTGAAGCAGAAGGCCTTGGTTGTGCCAGTTGTTTCATTTAAAATATAAATATTATGAGTGATAAAATTGATTTATCCATAGATGCCGGTAGGCTTCTATTTGGATTGAGCAGAATTGGCTATACAACCTCTGCTGCCATTTGCGATATCATAGATAACTCTGTAAGGGCTAATGCAAATAATATAAACCTCTTAATCAAAAAAGAACGCGAAGACTTTTCCGACTATAAAAGGAACAATGTCAAGGAATATATCATCATAGATGATGGTGATGGTATGGATGAAGGTGCAATTGAAGAGGCATTAAAACTCGGTTCAACAGATGACCATTATGATGACAAATCGCTATCGAAATTTGGATTAGGCCTAAAATCCGCTTCTTTTTCGCAAGGTGATGTACTTAAAGTTATTTCTTCAAATGGAACAGGATTTAACAAGTATGAAGTCTCTCTACCAAAAGTAATGGAAGCAAAAGAATATTTTGCTGAAAAGACTGAAATTGAAGAGAATGAATCTGAACTGATTGAAACCTATCTAAAAGAAGGTAAGGGTACCATCATTATCATTTCTGAAATTAGACTAAACAACCATCCGAGTGTCAGAAACACCATTAAAGAACTTAAGACAAAAGTTGGTGTAATCTATTTCTATTTCCTTTCTGAAAGCGGTGTGAATATTACCATTGGTGATAAAAAAATTGATGCAATTGACCCATTGTTTATATCTGAAGCCAACGAAAATGGAAATTTGAACGAAAATGAATGGGATGGAACTGAGGTACGTTGGATAGAAAAACCAAAAGAGCTTACTCTTGATGATGAACTTGAAATAAATGTAACTATTGAAATTACCCAACTTCCCTATCCACCTATCTATAGAATTAAAAATATAGGCGAATCAAGAGACAAAGAAGTTCGCGAAAGATATTTAATTGAGGCTGGTAATTACGGTTTCTATGTTTACAGAAATAAAAGACTCATATCCTGGGCTTCAAACCTACAAGGCATAATCCCATACGACCAAGATTTTTATGCCTTTAGGGGAAGAATACTCATCAATGACGAGGCAGACGATTTCTTTAATATTGATGTAAAAAAATCTTCGCTGACTCTTTCTGAAGAAGCATTTAGGAACATAAGCGATTTTACCAAAGAAGCCAAAAGCAAAAGCAAAGCAGCTTGGAAAAATGCCGGAAAGATTAGTCGTGACATTATAAATAAAGCACCTAATGAAATCGCAAATAAGCTATTAGATGAATTTGAACAGATAGAGATTCTGCCAGGTGATGACCTACCTGATGAGGAAATAGCCTTAGAACGATTAAAGGCGATAACCGATGATATGACCTCAAAAATCAAGTGGATAATTAAAATGATGAAAGAGGATAAGGGTGAAGAAGTGGACGATACTGTTGACGATGACTATACAGAAGACGAAAAGGAAGAGGCCATTAAAGGCGAAAAGAACGCTAACCTCACTAAAATATTCAGGGTATCATCTGTTGAAGACAATCTGCTTTGGGAACCTTACTATGATACCGATTTAGGTAACTGTGTAAGGATTAATAAAATTCATCGGTTTGCAAGATTAATCTATGAGGATAATGCAGAGAACAGAGATTTACAGATTCTCTTTGATTTAATGATGCTTCAGTTTGCCGATTCCGAATTATACGCCTATAAAAATATTGGAAAATATGAGTACGACGACCTTAAAGTTATTTTGCGAGAGTCCAGAAGAATAGTGTCAGAATTTCTAGCTAATATGTGCAGAAAACTAGAAAATGACTTACCGCCAAATTATAGCGACGAGAAGTATGCTTGAAACTAGTATCCTCGGCGCATTCAATGGTGCCGACCAAGCCTATATCTATATTTGGCTTTCGAAAAAACACAAAATAGTGTACGTGGGAATGACCAATAGTTATACAGGAACAATTGGAAGAGCGGGTGCTCATTTTAACAGAACAGGGACTCTCAGAAAGCGATTTAATGAAGCTAAGGGCTACGAAGTCAATGATGTTGATGACATCCTTCTTTTATCTTTTCCACTACCAAAATCAAGAGAATTCACCTCTGTAGAAAAATCCTATAGAGAGGCTGTAGAATACATTGTACAGAAAGAACTTATATTATTGCGAGGAAAACTCAACCCTACTTTTGATGTTATTTCTTGGGTAAGGTTGAGTCCTAGAACTGGGAATTCGAGAATCAAGAAATTAGCTGCTTCAATAGTAGAATCTTTTGAAACTAATTATTCCCGCTTTTAATAGCATTGAGCAAAACATCTAATTGTGATTGAGTTGTGGGACTTCCAAAACTTATCCTGATGCTACTATCTGCTTTTTCCTTACTCAATCCCATACTTTTAAGAACGTGAGATTGTTCTATTAATCTAGAGTTGCAGGCAGAACCCATCGACACCGAAACTGAATTTTTGTTCTTTAAGATAAATGACTCAGCGTCCTGATTTATAAGTTGTATATTGAGAATGTAAGGACTTCTACTAGCTGATAATCCGTTAACAGCTGCTCGTTTAGATTGATACAGTTCTACTTGCAAATAACTATTCAAATGGTGAATCCTATTATAATTGCTTTCTAATTCTGTCATCGCAAGTTCACTTGCTTTTCCTAAACCAACAATTCCTGGTACATTTAGAGTTCCTAAATTAATAGATTCAATACGTTGTTTAACCAATGTACCCGATTTTGTTGTAGCGGTTGTTTTTACCAATAAGCCACCAATGCCTTTAGGTCCATAAATTTTATGGGCATTGAAACATAATAAGTCTATGTTTTCCTCTTGGAAATTCAACGGAAGTTTTCCGTAAGATTGAGTTGCATCCGTAAAAAAGAGAACATTCTTCTTCTTACAGATGGCGCCAATGTTCTTGACATCGGCAATCACACCGGTTTCATTGTTAACGTGCATCAAGACCACAAGTATTGTATCTTCCTTAATACTATGTTCCAGTAAGCTTATATCTATTTTTCCATTTTCATCAACCTCAAGATAAGTTACCTGAGCACCGACTTTTTCCAAATCTTTACAGGTGTCCAAAACTGCCTTATGTTCTGCTTTGGATGTGATTATATGGTTTCCCTTATCTAAACTGTTATAGAAAACTTGACTAATGGCCAATTTGATGGATTCAGTTGAACCACTTGTAAAAAACACCTCACTCTCTTTACAGTTTACAAGCTTGGAAATTTGATTTTTGGCATTTTTAACCGCCTTAGAAGCTATTAGACCTTGCTTATGTGTACTGCTAGATGCATTTCCATAATGATTAAGGAAGTATGGGGACATTGCCTCGTAAACTTCTTGTTTTACGGGTGTAGTTGATGCAAAATCAAAATAAATTGGTTCTTTGTTCACTCTCTTCAAATAACAACTGCAAAGTTAAAAATATAAATATCTATTTTTTGAGTTTAGAATTCTTTTTAATAGATTTTACAATTAAAACTATCTCTTTTAAAAATAATGCAATTGTATGTCTTAAATTTCCAAAAATTTCTGTGTACATATTTTTCATAAACTTACTCGTTTTAAAAAGTTTAGCAAACTATGAGCTAACATCGTTAGATTAATGTCTTTAACAAAATAACTTTCCTCATCTATGTTGCTCAAAAACCCTAATTCCAATAGTACAGAGGCACAATAGCCAATTGTTTCTCGAAGCACCTGAAAATTCGCAAACTTCACACCTCTACTCTCAAAACCCAGCTTCCTATTTAATCCACCTTGCAGTTGAAAAGCGAGCCAAATAGAATCATCAGAATACTGTGAAGTAGCGTTTGCCACATAAACTTCAATCCCTCTTGCATTAGGGTTATCTGAATGATTGCAATGCAAGGACACAAATAAATCCGCTTTTAATGCTTTGGCCAGCTTAGTTCTGTCCAATAATGAAATAAGCGTATCACTATACCTGGTCAAATAAATATCCAAAGGTTTTTCCAATTCATTATTCAGCTTTAAAATGGCGTTTGAAATATCCAAAGCCACATCCTTTTCTTGGATACCATTTTTTCCAATTGCACCAGAATCTTTTCCACCGTGTCCAACATCAATTACAATTCGTTTTTGAGCACTCGTTTCTTGACCAAAAATGAAACACATTTTTAGAAGCAAAATCACAAAACTGACGTTTTTGAGCACTTTTTTCATTTTCAATTTTCGGGTTATCAACAACTTCACTTCAAAATTCAATAGAATTTGATGCTAATTAATAGCAAACGAATTCAATTGATTTCAAATAATATTTTATTCACAAATATTTGATTTTCAACTATTTATATTCAAATATATGTAAATTTCCAATAACGAAAATGAATTAAAAATTTAAACTTTTCCGTTATGAAAAAATCACACTATTTAGCATCCATTCTTTCGCTATTATCCACTTCGCTTTTTGCTCAAATTGGTGGCATTGAAGATTCAGTTAATGATGTTGGCGACACTATCCGAACTATTTTTCCAATACTACTCGGTGTAATCTTCCTTGTAGGTTTCCTGTTCAACGCAGGACATTTTTTTGGGGAAAATGCAGATTTAAAAAAGGGGATTACCCGAGTTTTAGTATTTGTATTGATTGCAGGTGCAGTAGTCGGAATCTTCACATACTTAATAGGAATCGTAGTATAGATGAAACGCTTCGAGGTCTATAAAAATATCAGGAAAAGGGCGGTCATTTTTGGATTGCCCATTTCCCTGTTTGCCTTAATGATGGTTTCCATTTTGGCTTCGTTGCTCATCATCATCTTCTCATTCAGCTTTGGGATAATAATAGGTGTGTTGGTCTTTAATGCTTCCCTATATGTGGCGCTGACACGGATAGCCCACAATCCACAGCTTTTCCAAATGGCAAAAGCATTTCCGCAAATCATTAGTAACAAAAGAAACTCTGGCTTCGATTATGAACAAGATTAACCTTTCGGCATATCAACCCATTGTAGATATTCAGGACAATATCGTATTTGCCAATAATGGCAACGTAGTCTTATGCTATAAAGGGAATCTACCAGAAATCTATTCCTTATCGGAAAAGGACTTTGAGGATATGCACGGTGCTTGGTTTCAGGCATTAAAGTCATTGCCAGTTGGTACTGTTGTTCATAAACAGGATATCTACCTCAAGAAATCATATACTTCAGAACAACTTCCGAATTCTACCTTTCTGGAAAAGGCTACCCACGAACATTTTAAAGGTCGTGGACATATCGAGCACAGCTGCTATTTGTTCTTCATCTTGACTAAAAACAAGGCACTCAACAATCCGAAATACGTCAATCCGTTCAGGAAAGTTTCAAAGGGAATCGTACAGGAACTGGATGACAATATCAAGAGTTTCGCCAACTCGGTAAGCGATTCCGTTTCCTTTATCAACAATAGCCGAAAAATGGATTTTGTTTCGCTTAAAGCGGAAGACATTCAGCAATTAACAAGTGCCTATTTCAATGGTTTTAATGAAGGCTACGATACCGATATTTTATTGGACAAAAAAAGCGTCAATATTGGCGAAAACCATTTTGATGCCCTTGCCATCAATAGCGAACTGTGCTTTGGCGAAAGTGTACAAAGTAGCAAAACCAATGAGAAATTCACTTCTGACGATTTTGTATTTCATCAAGGGTTTATTGATGGCTTAGGGCTTACGCTTAATGAGAACCATATTGTCAATCAAATCTTGTATTTGGATGACAAGCAAAAGTGGCGCAAACTGCTCGATAAAAAGATTGAGGAACTCAACAAAAGTTCAAACTTTGGTTCACAGAATAAAGTGGTGCTTGGTAAAATCCAGCACATCCTTGACCAAATCAATGCTGATGACAATGCCCGAATTATTCGTGGTCATCTCAATATTGTCTATTGGGCAAAAGAAGCCAAAGAGCTCGACAAGATAACTTCAAAAATCAAGACTGAATTTAAGGAATTGGATATCATCCCGTATTATCCAAGAGGCGAAGAACGTAAGAATTACATCCTAAATAGTTACTGCTGCTTTTCATCCAACTTTTCAAACAACGATTTATATGTAACCGATTTAAAACACGCGCTCTGCCTGTTCATCAATAACACCAATTACAAAAGTGATAACACAGGAATCATCTTTAATGACCGAGAGCATAACATTCCTGTTTTAAAAGATGTTTGGGATGAAAAGAAGAAAAGAATTAAGGCACGGAACTTTGCCATTTTTGCACCAACGGGCGAAGGAAAATCCTTTTTGGCCAATAACATTCTGCGTCAGTATTTTGAAAGTGGTGTTCGTTTGGTCATTATCGACTTGGGTGGTTCATACACCAAATTCGCCAAACTCTATCCTGAAAAATATACGGTACTTCGCTATGAAAGTGGAAAGAACTTAGGTATCAATCCTTTTTACATAAGTGATACAAACGACCTCACACCTGAACGATTGGAAGACTTATCTGTGTTCCTGTTCGAATTGTTTGCTTCAGACTTAAAGGTTACGAAAGCACAATCGGTATCGGTTAAAAAGATTCTTCGACACTATTACGATAGCACTTCAGAAAATCACTCGTTGGATGGTTTTTACAGTTTTATAGAAAGGAATCAGAAAGATCTTCTGGACACCTTAAAAATCCATCCCGACTACTTCAATGTTACGAGCTTCTTGCACGTAATGTCTGAATATGTCGGCGATGGTCTATATAGCTTTTTATTTGAGGTAAGTGAAGACCAGACCTATAAAATTGAGGACAAACGTTTGATAGTTTTTGAACTGGATGAAGTCAAGGACAATAAGGAAATCCTGTCCGTTATGTTGAAGTTGATTAAGTCCGCCATTCAAAGAACCATTTGGAAAAACAGAGCTGAAAAGGGTATCATCCTGTTCGACGAGTTTGCTAAACAATTAAAGTTTGAAAACGTATTGGAAAGCGTCGAGTTCTACTACCAAGCTA
>Ga0115552_1001147_pt1 | contig 15280 bp, 8 predicted proteins | sample COGITO_mtgs_1103_3_FD_87178 | JGI IMG/M metagenome (GOLD analysis project Ga0115552, IMG submission 87178) | Pelagic marine microbial communities from North Sea - COGITO_mtgs_110328 | ecosystem: Environmental > Aquatic > Marine > Epipelagic | place: Germany:Helgoland, sampling site Kabeltonne...
ACGCCGATTTTTGATGAAAGAAATCTCTTTCTTGAGTACAAAAATGAGCTCCATTTTTGCACCTATTTACTCATCTCACCAATCCCTAATTTTTCGGCGAAGGTGTAAATTTTTCGGCGAAAAGACCCATGTCGCAAAAAGAAACACATCATCAGACTGAGGTAAGTAAAGAGAGATTTACTGAGCAGAGCTTTTGTGCCCGTGTTGTTGTGTCCGTGTACTTCTTCTTCTTCTTCTGTAAAGAGGAGCGTTTACTGCTGCTCTGTGATTCTTCTATTTATTACGATTATATCGGTTTGAACGCATTATTCGTTATATGTTTATATTTATACATCGCGCGAGAAAGAGTGCAGATATGATGACGATGATGAAAGAACGCAATCCGATGAGGATGATGCGACAACAAAAAGAAGAAGAGAGAGAAGAAGAAGACCACCAAGAGGACGAAAAGAAGACGACGAAGAAGAACGAGCAGCAGCGAGAAGAAATGTATTATGAGGAGAAGAAGTTGTTGTTACGCTACACTCGCGAAGACGTTTCCAAATCGTCCTTTTTTCTGATTATCGTCGATGGGCTCGTGTTGAACGTGGAACACTTTTCGCATCCGGGAGGGAACAAAGCGTTGGAACAATATAAAGGGAAAGACGCGACAAACGCGTTTCGCAAAGAAGTAGCACACGGACAGAACGCGGAGAAAATGCTGAATAAGCTCATCGTTGGGAAGATTGTGGGTGATGATGATGATGATGCTCTTCTTCTTAAAACGACTCTTCGTACGACGCCGCTTCCGTCGCCGAAAACGCGGATGGAGAATACCAGAAGAAATTTTAGAAGGAAAGGACGAAGAATAAAGGGCGATGAAGACATCGTTTCGAATAATGAGAATACTAATTGGTCATCCTCGTGCGACTCGTACAATCATCATCATCATTACGAGCGGCGAAACCGGAGCGTTTCGGCGAGCAGCGAAGAGGGCACGTCCTCTTCTTCGTCGATGTTACATTTAGGAGAAGGAGGGGAGAACGTGAGGGGAAGCTCGTCGGAAGATTTATGTTTAGAACGGTTGAGTGATGGCGACGGGTCAGAAATAGGCATGGTTGGAGGAGGATTGAACGCGTGCGCGTCGTTCGAGGACGTTAATACCGCTGTTTATAATTCCGCGGGGGCTGCTCGCCCAAGCGTCGTCGTCGTCGTAAGCGACGATGACGACGACGACAAAGAAGACAAAAAAAAGGGAGTCGACGAATATGGGATTAATTTCAACAAGCCTTTGTTACAACAGGTGCCTTTCCTGAAAGAAAAGTATTTCGAGTGGACGCACATCCCCGAACCGTCCAGAGCGGACGGGACGCAGCAGAGATTTTTCGAGGCGGATTGGATGGAGGCGTTATCGGTCACGGCGTGGTACGTCGTGCTTTTGATTTGGCTGCCGGTGATTGTTTGGAATGTCATCAAGGGTGCGGAACAAAGCTCGGAAAGAGCGTTTTCGTGCGTCTCGCAACTCGCGGCGTTTGGTTTCGGCCTCTTCGCCTGGGGGTTCAAAGAGTACGCAATGCACAGGTTCTTGTTCCACAAAGAGCCTCCAGCGAATTCGCCCTTCTTCATCACCTTCCACTTCTTATTCCACGGCTGTCATCACAAACATCCCATGGATGCGTTGCGTTTAGTCTTCCCTCCCGTTTTAGCCGGACCCATCGCGTTTGGGTTTTATAGTTTCTACAGTCTCCTCTGCGGATCGGCGTTGGCAAAACTTGTCATCGCGGGAAGTTTAACCGGGTACGTCGCGTACGACATGACGCATTACGCGTGCCACCACTTAGCATCAGCAGCATCAGCATCAGCATCAGCAACAACAACAAACATCAACAATAATGAAAACATATTCACCCGATACGCTCGAAGAGTCAAACGGAGACACATGACGCACCATTACGAGTCTCCGGATTTGATTTTCGGCATATCGCAGAGCACATGGGACGTCGTCTTTGGCACTTCCTCCTCCTCCTCTTCCTCCGCCGCCGAGGCGGTCGCGAATAATGATATGATGAATAGACTTAACAAGAAAGACCGATGATGATTTTTAATGATACTATGTAGTAGTTATGAGTTGTTTGCGAAATCTCTCTCGCGCACAAATCGTCGTCTTTCTTTATCGTCCTCATTCAACCGATGACGACGATTTTGATGCGTTCCCATCATCAACACCTTCCTCTTCTTTCGATGCCGCTTCATTCTTCAACTTCTCCGCTCTTTCCTTCTGTATCCTTTTAATTGACTCTTCGTCGATATCCGCGCAGTCTCCAACCCCCATTTGCGACTGTCTCAGGCAATACTTCGTTTCCAATTGCAGTTTCCTCAGCGCTTTGTTTTCTTCCGTTTGTTCCAGTAAAGCTTTTATCAGAGGCGATTGGAACGTCTCTTCGTCGTCGTCTTCTTTTGCAAACGACGCGTTGTTATTATTCATCGCGGCTTCTTTAGAAGAAGAGAGAACGAGAGTGGATACGAAGAGAATCACATCGCGTCGGTGTCTTTTGTTGGTGTTCGTTTTCGTCGTATTCATCTTCATCGTAGGACGAGCATTGTTACTACGAGCAGCAGCGAATACTGAAGGAGTTTTTGTCGTCTGAATCGTCGTCGGTGCGAGCATTATCTTCATCGGGACCGGCATATATGATGTTCTAAATGCGCTTTGATTTCTGACGTTTTTCTTCACTCATTCAACGCGCGCTTTGATACAACACTTATTATATTATTACAACAACAACACTCACTGCGACTGCGACTACAATGAGCAGCAGCAGGAAAAGTCGCCTGAAAGAACTGCGCGAGCTCTCTGAAAAAGAAGAAGTTTTAGGCGGGAGTGCGACCGCTTTGAAAGAAGAATCAAACGCGACTCGTGATGTCGACATCAATCCATCCCCGGCGGCGAATGATGAAGAGACGAACGTGACTATTAAACTTCGCAACTACGTCCCGAAAGACATCTCGGCGTTGAAATCAACATCAGTGGGAGTACAAATCTTACCCAACGCAGTCGCGCCAGAGTTTAAAAGAAAGAAAGAAGAGGAAAATGGCAACACTCCCGACGACACTATCCTTCATTCGAACGGGACGAAGAAGCAAAATTGGGACCTCAAGCGAGACGTTGCGAGGAAAACGGAAAAGCTGGAACGGAGGACGATACGCGCGATCGCAGAGTTGGCGAGAGAAGAGGAAGAGAAAAGAGAGAGTTAAGAAGAAGGTAAGATTTTGAGAGGGTTTTGAAGACGATGGGTAAGGAGTCGAGCGGGAATCGAGTGTATGATGCACCATCGTCGCGTGAAGAGAGGAGCGCGGAAAGTCAACATTTTTAGAAGAAGGTAATAGGTGGCTATTTTTAGCGAGCGAGAGGAAAAAGTCTACACAAGAACATCTTTTTGAATACGCGGCGAAAAGCACCCTTTTCGCATACGAACGAGAGAGAACAACAACACACCGTGATGGAAGAAGCAGAGGATGAAGCGACGACGGAAAATACGACGTCAACGACGACGACGGGTCCTCCTCCTCCTCCTCCTCCTCCTCCCGCGATGATGATGATTCCAACATTCGCCAACGCTCGGAATCGAGCGTTGGACGAAGCCATCGCGGAACACGCGGAGCAAGTTTTGAAACGAGAAAAAGACGCGTGTAGGCACGCGAACAGAGCGTATTTGATGAAACAGCACCAAAAAGACGTCGGAAAAGCGTTGGGACGGTTGGAAATACATTTGCAGGAGTATTCGAGATTGAAGGAGAACGAGAAGGAGCGTTTGGCAAACGCGCGGTTGGAAAAAGTGAGAACGGAAAGAGAGAGGAAGAAGAGAGAAAGCGCTATTGAAGAAGAAAAAGAGTTGCAAATACACCTGAAGAAACGAATCACGCACGAACGGTTCGCGTTGGAACAGCTGAATGAGGAACACGAGAGGCAAACGAGGAACGCGGACGTGTGGGAAAAAAGAAGAGAAGTGGTCAACGCGTTTGAACATCGAGCGGAGGAACGAGATCATTTCATGGAGAAGCAAGAGAGAGAACACGAAAAGTGTTTCGGAGAGTTGTCGAAGAAGTTACGAGTGGCGATGGAGAACTTTGAAAGCGCGGACGTGGAACGATTAGCGGAGATTGCCTCCAGGAAAGGGTTGACGAGAGATTTGAGGGAGGCGATGGACACGCGCAAAGCGTTGTTCGATCGTTTACGCGACGCCGAGTTGGGATTGGAGAGAAGAGAGAAAGAGAAGCGCGCAGCTGTTGAATCCAAAGCAAACGCAGAGCTAGTGTTAAACGAATCAAAACGGAGACTCACGGAGGATATTCAACCGAAACGTTTAGAACACGAGAAGCGACGCAAAACGAGCGAAGGCGAGTGCGAAAAGACGAAGCGGATGCACACGAAAAGCGAAGACACGCGCGAGATGGAAAAGAACAAGTTGAAAGAGACGAAAAAACAGTGGGAGTACCAGAAAAGAGCACTAAAGCAAGCCTCGGATGTCGCGCATTTGGCGAACGAAAAATTATCGTTGACGAAACAAACCCTACGCGACCACGCGAAACGCTTAGAGGCGCAGAAGGAGTCGCACATTGAAACGCTCACGCAACGATCAAAGGAAGAACGAAAGAAACAAACGGCCACTGAAAAGCAGGCTGACCTGGAAGTGAAAAGAAAGGAGTTTGAGAAGATTTTGAAAACCGCGACGAAAGCGCACGACATGGCGGAGCGCGACGCCACGAGAGCGCGAGAAGAGGCGAACGAGAAATCGCGCAAATTGCAAACCATGAAAGCATTCAGGGCTGGGGCGCATTCGCAGAAACAAAACGCGGAAGAATTGTTAAAACAAAACACAGAAGCAGAAAAACGAACGAACGAAACGATTTTGCAGCACGCTTTCCGAGTGAATTGTTTGAGAAGAAAGTTGGAGAGGAAAGAAGGCGTGTTGCCGGAAGCCGGCGTCTCGAGCGAACAGTTCGAGATGTTACAAAAGAAGGTTCGGAAACTGGAAGAGACCGTGTCAGAGGCGAAAAAGGAACACGACGGATTACTCAGCGCGGAAAAAGCGGTCGAAGAAACTTTGAATAAAGCGCGATTGAGTGCGAGACAAAGCGCATGCGAACGCGATCGATTCGAGAAGGACTGTTTGGCGAATGCGAAAATCGAAGCGACGGCGGCGGAGAGATGGAGCAATGCGGCGGAAGATTCGAGAAATGACGCGTTGGTCGAGTTGCACATCTTGAAACAACATTGTGGTAAAGAGGCGAATAAACTATTGGCAAAAGACGCTTCGTGCGATCGCTTGTTTGCAAACGAATTGACGTTGAAAGATTCGTTTCGAGAGGAGTTGGCGTCGTGCGAACGCGAACGGAAGGAGGTGGTGAATGTGAAGTTGAAAGAAATTTTGAAAGAAAAATCGATGTTGGTAAAAGTGGCGAATCAGACGGAAATGGAAAGAGATAACGCGAAGTCGAGGTACGAGAAGGTTTTGTTGGTTGCGCCTTATTCCTCGGAGACGAACGCGCACGTCGTCGAGGATGACGGCGACTGTGGCGATTCTCAACAACAACGAAGACGACGAGAGGCAATGCACGAAACCGCGCAACAGTCCATTTTGAAAGAACAAGCAAGAATTAAAGAATTGAACGCGCGTTTATTTAGAACCAAACGCGATACCGATCGTCTCTCTGCTGCTATTGAAGACGTGGAAAAATCCAACCTCGCTTTGATGCATCGCATCCGAGGGAAGTCTTTGGAGAAATCGCCGGATGCGCTCAAACGAGAACAGAAAGTGAAAGAAGCAAAAGAGACTCAAAAGGGTGCCGAATCTCGATTACGCGAGGCTGTTCGCGCGCACGATGGTTTAGATCAAGAGCTACGCGCACTTGAAGACGCGTTAGAAAAAATTCAATCGCACGCGTTGCGCTCGGCGAAGAAAAATTACGAACGCGCGATTGAAAGCGAACGGGGTAAGAAAGAACGTCTCGATCGCGCATCGAATATCGAAAAGAAGCTCTTAACATCCTTGCGTTCTCTCGCAAAGTCGAGCGCGAAGAAAGCAGACTTGGTTTTCGCGAGCGAGGCGAAGATTAAAACCATGGAAACGAGAACGGACGTCCGAGACGCGGTGCGAGTTTTACGCAACGCGATTTCCTCCTCCTCGTCTTCGAAGAAGACAAAGACAAAGAAACAAGAAGAAAGCACATCACCACCAGCCTATACCAACAAACACTTAGCCGTCCAAGCCGTGCTTAATGCCGCCGTGCCAGCCAGAGAAGGCACGTCCTTTGCCTCTTCTTTGAAGTGGAGCGGTAAGTGGAGCGACAACGACGACCAGAGTTCGCTTCATTCATCAGAATCTTTTTTGCTCCAACGAGTGTAATGAAAAAAATAATCGAAAAAAAGCAGCAAAAACGCTTTTTCGTTCATTTCCCCTCATTTTTTTAACTTTCATCAAAGCACAAAGAAAAGAGATCTCTAAACTCTCTCATCATGTCTCAAATGGTATTCGTTCGCATCATCGTCGTCGTCGATTATTACGCGTTGTTGTTGTTGTTGTTGTTGTTGTTCGCTACGCTCGTTTTTGCATCGTTTTCCTCCCGTCGCGTGTGTCTGGCTTTTGTTCGTTGCATTTCAATTTCACAATCTCTGATCTCTGATCTCTCTCTCTCTCTCTCATCAAAAACATCTAATAATGATGCGCGCGCAAACAGGACGCCATCATGGCGCAACGGTAGGAGTTTTTTTGCGGTCACTCGTGCTCGATATTTCCGCTTTTATATTTGACGCATCGTATACTCTCGCGGCGCAAAGATCGAAGATCTCCGTTCCACAAAAAACGCATGCATTTGCCTCGAGATCTCCCTTCTTGTTTGACCAAACGAACAACGTTTCGTGATCTCATTATTCTCTCTCTCTGACAACAAAAACAACAGCCAAAAAGACATCGAAGAAGCCTACGAATTGCAGTGGGATTCCGGGAAAGGTTCGCACCACCCAGATTACAAGCCAGAGTCGAAAGGGAAAGACGTACACAAAGCCTCTCGGGAAACCGAGGAGTTATTGATGGCTTTGATAAAAAACGACGTGAAGTTGGTGTATAAGAAAATCGAGGAAGGCGCGGATGTGAATTTTGAGTTTGGGAGAGCGTACGGGTCGAAAGAAGGGTACACGCCTTTAATGTGCGCGTGCCACAGAGGTCGATTGGAAGCGACAAAGGCCTTGTTACGGTCCGGAGCCGATCCGAACTACAAAAATCACGTCGGCGATTTGACGTTGTTTTGGGCCATCGACGGCGGACCGGAGATGGTAAAGATTTTGTACGAGTACGGCGCAGATTTGGACGCGAGGACGGAGAAAGATTGGACACCGTTATCGTACGCGAAAGCGATGGGTAAATACGGTCTCGTAGATGAGAAAGGGATTTATCCAGAAGACGTTTTGAAGTATTACGGGGCGACGGTGTACGGGTCGGAGCCGAGGTCGTTCGGCGTGAGATCGCCGAGGGAGTCCTATAACCCGGCGGCGGATAACTTTGCGAGAGATCGTGGATCGTACCAAAGAGAACCAGAAGCGCCGTAAAAAAGAAAATCTCTCTCAACGTCTTACTGTACATGGGTGGTATGAAAACATTTTATACAACTCGATTTAATATAACCCGAGTATTTTTGTCTCTCTCTCTTTGTATTTGTCTCTCTTTTGTGTATTTAAAACCGATCGATCAATCGTCGAACGGGTTTTGTTGATCACCTCTGAGGTATACCCACGTGATGTTGTTCAATAATCGTAAAGATTCTCTCAATGTCGCTGCTGTTTCGTAATCTTCTCTCTGTACGGCAACCTCCAAGTCGATTATTTTCTTCGCCGCGTCGCAATCTCTCTTCTCGAGAGATAAAATTTCGTTGATCTCGTCTTGGAGTTTTTGGAGGCGCGGATGTTGATATAAAGCCGTCAAGAAGTCGTCTTCCAAGTTTCCGTCTTCCATAAAGCGAGCGCTTTGCTGCTGGATAAAAAGAGCAACCTCGAACCTTTTGAAAATCAACTGATCCATGTCTCTTCTGTACATCGGTCCGCCTTGCCTCTTCTTCTTGGGGCTGTTCTTCGCGTCTTGTGAATGTTTTAACATTCTGTCGTAGCTTTTGAATGTTTCCATGATGAAGAATAGTGCATCCCCGTCTTTTCGATAAAGCCCCGTGTTTTCGATAAAGCCGTCCGATAGGTCCACCAATTTCTGGTAATTCGATAAGTCGTCTGTAACTATAAGGTGACGCTTTACGTGCGGTCTTGGTGCGGAATGACCTCTTCTGTAAGACAAACCCCACTCGTGCGACTTGGAATATTTTTCCAAGACTTGCCGCGTGGCGTAAATTGGCAAATTTTTCACGAGCGTGACGAGTAAACTCAGAAGAACTTCGGAATCGTTCGGTAAATCGAATGTTTTCTGAGACTGTGGCAGAATATCTTTTCGCAAAATGGACTTAAGAATTTGCCAATCTCTCGTGTTGATTGCCCCGTCCGAGTCGACGATTTTGATCGAAAATTTACTATTGGAAGAGGAAGACGAGGGGTGACGGGCCGAACGCGTCGGACCTCTTTTTTCTTCTTCTTTCGTTATATCTTGCCACTTGGCCAAAGTCTCCCAATCCACGCGAGACAGTTCAACGGCTTCTTTCAGTATGTTTTCAAACATCGATGATATCGTCAAATTCTCGCCCGTCGTCTCGTCCTCGTCGAGTTCGTCTCCTCGCTCACACACGACCACCGCTTCGGCGTTTTCAAATCCCGCGTGGATCCTCCCTTCCCACGCGTGATACGTGATCGTTTCGTTGCTCTCACTCTCTTTCTTACCTCCCTTTTTCATTTCGTGAAAGAGCACTTCCAATATTTGATTTTTTTTATTCCCGCTGAACAGGGGTAACACGCGATCGGCACCGTCCAAAGCTCTCAACACCACCGGCGCCCAATCGAGAGAGAAATCTTCCTGCTCTTCGATCGATTTCACTCTATCGACGACGACTTTCACCAGGTGATCTTGGTTGTTCTCTTTGTCCAACACGAAACCAGCTTTCTCCAAACCGCTGCTCTCTTTCTTCTCCTCCTCCTTTTCCTCCTCTTTCGGTGATGCACTCGTATTTTTACCCTCTTTCCCTCCACCACCACCACCAGCTTCGAACGACGACGATTCAGACGACGACGATGAACTCGCGCAACGAAACGAAGAAACTTTCAAACCTGCTCCTTTTTTGATGATGGCATTCTTCTTCTTACTCTCGCGACCTTTCGACGACGACACAGAAGCCGTTGCTTTCGCAGAACAAACTCTCGGAGGAGGGAAGCGTTCATTCTCTCCCCTGCGAAAAACATTATTAAATCTGCTCGTCGAAATCGAAGCATGAGGACTGCTGCTAAAACTCCTCCTCATCATCGATCGATCGAAACAAAGCGACGACAGAGAAGAGAAAAGCTCTCTTCCGAAGAGAGAACAACCACAGAAACTGAAACAACCACAGAAACTCTCTTCTTCTTTTTTTTTTCTGTGATCGCATGTGAATGTATCTCACATGTGTTGAAACCAGAAGACGTTTGCGAGAGAAAAAACAAAAAAAAAAGGGCAGTCGAAAGAGAGAGATTTTTGACTTCACAACGAACACAAATCTCACATCATCTCGAATACTTTTAATACTACTTTTTAATAAAGAAGAAGAGAAAAATAATGTACCGATATAAATGCCTTTAATAAAGTAACATCAGAAAGAACAGAGAGACTATACGAACGCGACGACGAGAAAACGAGAGACAAAGAAGAGAGAAAAAGAAGAGCGTTTAGTGGGGAGAATTTTTCAAAATCTCACGCTTTGACGGAAAGAAGACATTGAATATAAACATGGACTTTTTCTTAGAGAAGTGCGCGACAAAAGCGAACACGAACGACAGAAAAGACGACGATTCGAGTAAACAGTTATTTCTGGAAGATTTAGACGACGACATAATGGCAGTCATCACAACCACGACGCCTTTATCGGCGAAAGATTCGATGAAATTAGCCGATAGATTGATAGAGGTGAGTTCGGAGACGATATCGAGACGGGAAAGGGTGTTCGAGGAAAGGATGGAACAGATGGAGAGAAAGAATAGGATACTGGAGGAGAAGTTGTTGCTCATGACGACGCCAAAATCGGAGAAGAATGATGGTACTGATGATGCGAAAATGAGCAGCGAAAGAGTCGTCGCGTCGTTTACGTCGTTTACGTCGTCGCCCGAAGGCGCCGCCGAGGTACAAAAGACGCTGTTTACGACGAGACAACAACAACAACAACAACAGGAAACAACGACAAAAACGACGTCGAAAAATCATCATCACCTTCCATCTCACACGCCTGGGATACCTTCGATTTCGCTTTCTCCGCCGAGAGGCCAAACGATGCGCGCAGACGCGAGCGAGTTCTCGCCGCCGTTTAGTAATAGCCGTAGATATACGAACAACAACAACAACAATAACAACAACGACAACAACAACTTTTATAACAACAGTCGTTCGTCGCTTAGAAGCACGACTGTTACGCCTCTTTCCTTCCGCAACAAGGAAAATATATTGATGCGTAAATTAGCCGCCGCCGCGGCTTCTTCTACTTCTTCGAAAGAAGAAAACGATCCGCGGAAGAGCTTGTTACACGCGGCGGAACGCACCATGGCGCAAAGCGTAGACGATCTACAAAATTTGAAAGCCGCGAACGACGCGTTGCGCAACGACCTCGAGAAAATGAAGAAACAACGCGATGCGGACGCGGAATCGCATCGAAAAGCGTTAGCCGAATCCAACGCTGAAACGGCGGCGTTGACGGAAAATTTAGAAATCTTACGAGGCGAAAAGCGCTTGTTAGAACAAAGAGACGAGAAAGTCAGAGACGACCGCGACTCGGCGATGAAGGAGTTATCAGATGTAAAGGCAAAATTGACCGCGAGCGAGTTAGATGTGAAATCGAAATATTCGGAAATAGCGCTTTTGAACGCAGCGGTTGACGAAGAGAGAGGAAACTCGAAGGCGCTCGCGGAGAAATGTACGGATTTCGAACGAGTGAAAAACGAATTGAAGTCCAAGTTTGAAGTCACAGAGAGCGAAAGGATGAAACTTTCGGAAGAAATCGAGCAATTAGGAGACGCGAACGATGCTCTGCGCAAAGAATTGAGCGACGCGCAACACGCGTCCAAAAAGGTATTCGAATCTCGCGTCGTCTCCGAGCGCGAAATTTCAGATTTGAAAGCCTCCTTGGAAGCCATGCGCCAGGAGTTGGATAAAGAAACCGAGAAAAGACACTTAGCCGAAGAGAACGTTAAAGCCATCGAAACGGTTAAAGAGGACATCGAGCGCGCGGCGAGTATCGCGCGAACAACATTTGAAAAGAAAGTCTCGAAACTTCAAACGAAAGACGGCACGTTCCAAGAAAAATTAAAACTCGTCAACGAAAAGCGAGAGAAACAAAACAACGAAACCAAAAAAGCGTTAGAGGCAATGACTCAGCAGTGTCGCCAGGCGGTTGAAAAAGCGGAAACTTTAAACGACGAGCTGACCTCGACGACGAAAAAGTTAGACGATACGAAAGCCGAATGCGCTCGATTGAAAATCGAACAATCGGAGAAAACGAAAGAGCGTTTAGACGCCATCGAACAAAGGAACAAATACGAAGAGTTATGTCGCAAGCTAGAATTAGACGTCGCTCGAGTGCCTGGTTTAGAGTTTGCCGCGGACGCCGCCAACGAGGAGGTGAAAGCGTTGAGGCTAAAACAACTGGAAGACCAATCGAAATTTTCCGACCTCGAACAAGTCGAGTTTCAATTAAGAGAGATCATCGATCGAGGAAGGAAAGAGACGCTCAAATTAGTCGAAAGAGGGAAAAAAGCTGAAGAGGAGATGCTTAAGTTCGAAAACATGGCAGACGATTTGAGGTTTAAGTTGGAACAGGTGGAATTAAGCGAAGCGATGTTGAAGAAGGAGAACGAGGAGAGGAAAAGCGCGTTGAGCGAAATGACAAACGCATCCGAGAAGTTTCAAGAGGAGATAGAGCGGTTGGAAAATGAATTAGAACGCGTTACAACGGCTAAGTTGGAAATGGAAAACGAGTTGGCCTCGTTCGCGAATACGAACGACAACGACGACGAGAACAACATCAACAACGCTCCGGTTGCTTCGCCCGCCGGTAAAGCGGGCGGCAAAGCAGCCGTGCAAAAGATTTCACAAAAACTCGCCGACGCCGAAGCTGATTTTAAATGGCTTCAAGACGAACACAAGAAACTCCATGCGCGTATGCGCGCGTCGGAAGAGGCGCAGAAAGCCTCGAGAGCGACGGTCATTGCCAAGACGAAAAATATGGTCATGTTGAAGCTTCGCGGGTCGAGTTTAGAAGGTAAATTAGAGAAGGCTTTGGCGGATATCAAACGATTGGAAGATACCGTCGCCGCGAAAGCCGCAGAGATTACCGCGATAAAGTTGAAGGGCACCACGAACAGTGGTGGGAAGAGTTTCTTCGGCGGCAGTAAAAAGAGTCCGGCAAAAGGTCAACCTGAGACGACGACGTACGAAGCGAAGCGCATGAGCGGTTTCAACGCGTTTGAGGAAAAATTAGCCGTCGTCAAGCTCGAACGAGACATCGAAAGACTCGGAGAAAGTCACGCGGAACAAATCCGCGCGCTCGAAGTCGAGCTCGTAGAGACGAAACGAGAATGCGTCGAGGCGAAAAAATATGCCGACGACGTTGTCGAGAAAGCAAACGAGGAGGTCCAACACGCGCACGATCGAGAGGCGAGCGCGAAGCGGTTAGCTGAAGACGAGACGAAACGCGCGCGATTTGAGAGAGATTCAATGGCACAAACGAAGATGAGAACGGAAGTTGCTCTAGAAAACGCGGCGGAAAAGATGCGAAAGCTCGAATTGGAGTTGGGAAGGAAACCGTCCGAGATGCCTTTGGTTTCGACGATGCCGTTGGTACCGAAAACAACAGACAAGAGGACGACGACGACGACGAAAAGAAATAAAGCGATGAGAAACATTTTTCTCTCAATCGTCGTCGTTCCGATCTTTTTTATTTACTTCGTCTTGGTGTTTGTGTCGTACAGGCTCTCTTCGCCTCCGAACGCATCGGACGCCGCGTACGATATTTTACCCGATACATCTTCGGAATCTGGTACGTGCTCGCGAGGTCGACACTTTGTTTCGATGTTCGAAGAAGCGTTGACAAACGCCGCCGGCATCGAGTACGTCAATCTGTGCGCATTGTCTAGTTTCTCGCTCGTTTAATGATCCTAAAAAGTGCGTTGTATTATGATATTATTACTACAGATGCTATTAGCTTTTGATGCCGAGCAGTTTCTTCGCGTCGTCTACTTTCTCTTTATTCTCCGGTCTTTTTAGGTATTCGCTCCAGTGTTCCCTCACGTTTACTCTCGACACCTCTCGTTCTTTCGGCATCGGAAGTTCTTCTTTCCCGATACTTCTCCGATGGATATTCTTGGCTGTAATAATTTCTTCTTCCGTGGCATTCCCAAAGAATACATCTTCCTCGGTCACTTCATACGGACGTTCTGGATCGCTGTCGCTGTAATCGTCCGGATTTGGATCGTTCGCGAATTCGTCGTCGTCTTCTTCCTCGTAATCGTCCTCGAAATCGTCACCGCGACCTTTCGCTTTGGCATCGAGCATGGCATCTAAAGCGTTGTCTAATTCATCGTCTTCGTTGTCATCGTCGTCGTCCTCTTCCTCATCTTCATCATCCCCATTCTCATTTTTTCGACGACCGGCTAACATACTCGTCGCTCGTATATACTCCGTCTCTATGATTTCTCGGTACCTCTCGTCCAAGAAACTCTTCCCGGCGTCGTGTATTTTCTTCAACAGTTTCAACGCCTTGAAATTCTTCGGCGGGAACCGTTCGTGATAAGCAATCATTTGCGACGCAATCAATACCAACCGCTCTTTCAACGTCGGTAAGCTTTGCACGTCTTCCGCGTCTTCGGTCACTTTCACGCCGTTTCTGTTTTTCAAATACGCCTTTTCGAACGAATCGTCGCTAAAGCCAAACGACACGTTCACTCTCGGCTCTCCTTGGTAATTATCTCTCGGTTTGCTCCCCCAGTGTATGGTTCTGTGCGTGAAAACAACCGCCTCGCCTACATCCACCGGACACGCCGTTATGTTCTGGTACGCCTTCTTATCCTTCAAACACTTCTCCAACGGCGTCTTTTCTAAATCCGTATCGTCGTCGCCTTCCGTGTACCCTTCGTCGCACTTCCGCGGTATGACATATAAACACGAGTTTTCGCACGTCGCGTTTGTCAGAGGAATCCAAATCGTGCAATACTTCGGCGACTCGTCTTCTCGAAAACTCTTCCTCGTGTCTTTTGGCTGCCGATCTCTGTGCGGCGTAAACGCAGTCATCGTCGCAGTGTTGTTCGATTCTCCTCTTTTCTCGTCTTCTTCGTTTACGTTCCTCACCCGCCACACCAACGCGTCAAAGTTCAATCGATTCTCTTTCCCCCCCGAGATTTCTTGCACGATTTTCTCCACTCTGCGCGCTAAGACCCAATAATTATCGAACACTAACGACCACGTTGGATTCAATCCGCATTTTTCGTCCAAGAATTCAATCATCTCCGTTAAATGTTGGCACTCGCGTTGAAATCCACTTTTCCTTTCGTACTCTCGTTTCGAACTGAAAAGTTCATTCTCTTTCGCGGTTTCCGCGATTGATACTCTCGTGTACCCGTCCTCTTTAACCCGTCTTGAATGTTCCTGCATGAGTTCTTGCACGAATGTTTCTTGTTCGATGCCGAACGCGTGCGCGTCTGCTTTCACTCTCGCTTCTTTCGTCAACAATGAATCCAATCCGTCGTTCACTTTGAGATGAAATTCGCGTCCGATGTGATTCCAAAACTGCTCCGAGAAGATGTTTCTCGAATCCTCGTCGTCGTGATCATCGTCATCGTTTTTAAACGAATGTCTCAAATTCCCATCTCTGATGTCTCTTAAAGTTTGTATTCGTTTCAATCGGAGCTCTTTCTCTCGCGCGCGTTTGCCCGTCGTTTTCGTCATTATTTGTTGTGAAAGCATTTTCCTTCCTTTGTCTCCAATTTGAAAGGTGGAAAAAACAACTCGCATGTGACATTCTATCTTCACTTTTACTTGGCGAGTTTTACGTGCCTCCTCCTCGCGATACAGTTCTTCGATATGCGCAACGCGAGCGATGTTACGATGTTCGCGAGTTCGAGGGGCAAGTTGCGAGAAAC
>Ga0115552_1001162_pt1 | contig 15197 bp, 13 predicted proteins | sample COGITO_mtgs_1103_3_FD_87178 | JGI IMG/M metagenome (GOLD analysis project Ga0115552, IMG submission 87178) | Pelagic marine microbial communities from North Sea - COGITO_mtgs_110328 | ecosystem: Environmental > Aquatic > Marine > Epipelagic | place: Germany:Helgoland, sampling site Kabeltonne...
GATGCGCTAATTTTTTTAGTAGGAGCAACATTTAATTCTGATCTAATTGTACGAATAGCTACAATCACTTCTTTCAATGATACTACTTTATCTTCGTCATATTCTAGGCTGTCTGCACTAATACTCGGCCAGGATGATATGATAATATCTTTATCCGAATCATTCTTTAAATAACTCCAAATTTCTTCAGTAATGAATGGAGCAATTGGATGTAAGATTAATAAAACCTTCTTTAGTACTTCTCTTGCAACTAGAAATGCACTATTCTTTTCTTTTTTATCTGAACTATTAAACTTGATTTTAGCAATTTCTATGTACCAGTTACAAAATTCATTCCATGTAAAATCATACATAACCTTTATCGCTTCATTGAATTGATAGTTATTATAATGGGTATCAACTTTTTTAAGAGTAGTATCTAACTGTGAAAGTATCCATCTGTCATACATATCTAATGAATCTTTATCTAAGTTGTCATTAAAGCTATCATCATGATTAATCATAATAAAGCGGCTAGCATTCCAAATTTTATTCATAAAGTTTCTGCCAATTTCTAGCCCATTTTCTGAAAAGTAGACATCAGAACCTTGTGGAGACATTAGCATAATTGAAAATCTTGTAGCATCAGTTCCATATTTCTCAAATAATTCAATTGGGTCAGGAGAATTACCGAGAGACTTACTCAATTTTCTACCTGTGCTATCGCGTAGAATACTTGTAAAATAGACATCCTTGAATGGTATTTCATCTAAGAACTCTATGCCTGCAATAATCATTCTTGCTACCCAAAAGAAAATAATATCTGGTCCAGTTACTAATATATCTGTTGGATAATATTGTTTTACTAATTTTTTATTATTAGGCCAACCATGAACTCCAAATGGCCACAGCCATGAGCTGAACCATGTATCTAAAACATCAGAGTCTTGCTCCCAGTTTTGAATATCGCTAGGCGGAGTGAGTGATACGTGCCAATTTTCTTCATTGGTATAGTCAGATCCTTTCTTATACCATACTGGGATACGATGACCCCAATATAACTGACGACTAATACACCAATCTTGTATATTATCCATCCAGTGATTATATGTTTTTACCCAATGATTTGGATAAAATTTTATTTCACCAGACTTAACAACATCTGAAGCGGGCTTCGCAAGCTCTTTCATCTTTAAAAACCATTGATTAGACAAATAATACTCTATTGGAACATCGCCACGCTCAGAAAACCCTACCTTATGAAAATAGTCCTCTTCTTTTAATAAGGCTCCTTCTGCATTTAAATCTTCAATGATTTTCTTTCTAGCATTCTCTCTTGTTAATCCAATATACTGCTTAGGTGCATTAGAATTAATTGATCCATCTGGATTCATAATATTTAGCATTTCTAACTCATGTTTTTTTCCAACATTATAATCATTTGGATCATGTGCTGGTGTAATTTTAACACAGCCAGTACCAAATTCAGGATCTACCATTGTGTCAGAAATGATTGGAATTACTTTATTTACTAATGGAAGAATTACATTTTTACCAATCAAATCTTTAAATCTTTTATCTGATGGATTCACTGCTATAGCAGCATCACCAAGCATTGTTTCTGGTCTGGTAGTCGCAATCTCAACAAATGAATCAGAGTCTTCAACCTTGTATTTTATATACCATAGTTTTCCTTGAACTTCTTTGAAAAAAACCTCTTCATCACTTAATGCAGTTTGAGATTTAGGACACCAGTTCACTAATCTAGTACCTTTATGAATAAGGCCTTTTTTATAAAGCTTAATAAATGACTCTAGAACAGCATTAGAGTACTCTTCATCCATTGTAAAAGTAAGCTTATCCCAATCACATGAATTCCCCAATTTTTGTTGCTGCTCAAGAATAATACCGCCATATTTTTCTTTCCATTCCCATGCATGCTCTAGAAACTCTTCTCTTGAAAGATCTTTTTTATTAATCCCTTTGTCTTGTAACATCTTTGCTACTTTTGATTCAGTCGCTATAGAAGCATGGTCTGTTCCAGGAATCCAAGATACATTCTTTCCTTCCATTCTTGCTTTTCTAATTAATATATCTTGTATAGTATTATTTAATACGTGACCCATAGTCAGCTTTCCAGTTACATTGGGGGGAGGAATTACAATAGTATAGTTTTCCTTGTTCTCTGATGGTGATGATGAAAAATATTGTTTCTCCATCCAGTATTCATACCATTTTTTTTCTAAAATGCTTGGCGAATATTTTGAGTCTAATAGCTTCATTTTAAATAGTTTTTTAAAGTTTGGATTAAATCATTTACTTCGCTCGCAGTTTCCGCTTCAGCAAAGATTCTAATTATTGGCTCAGTATTGGACTTTCTAATATGAATCCATTTTTTAGGCCAACTAAATTTTATTCCATCCTCTTTATTAATTTCGTCACAATCGAATACAGTAGCAAGATTATCAAAATTTATTGAATCGTCTATCTTAATTTTATCTTTGACAAATATATATTGAGGGATTTCAGCAACTATTTCATTTATAGGTCTGCCATCATTAGACAGTAAATTTAATGTCATTGATATGGCTACTAAAGAATCTCTTCCAAGATGAGCTTCTCTTAAAATTACTCCGCCATTTCCTTCGCCTCCAATACCAATATCTAATTCTTTCATCTTACCAACAACATGCGCTTCACCAATCTTAGTTCTGATAGAACCCGAAGAAATATCATCAATCATTCTTGATGTAGAAAGATTTGTTACTATTTTGCTCTCTTTGTAAGAAATAAAATTTTTATATGCCAAAACTAAGGTGTATTCTTCTCCGATAGCTTTTCCTGTATTCGACACTATAGATAGCCTGTCTCCATCTGGATCTGTAGCAAAACCAATATCAGCACCAACCTCTACAACCTTTTTTTCTAAGTCTTTCAAATTTTCTGCAAGAGGCTCAGCAACTCGAGTAAAATTTCCATCGCCAGCACAATTTATCATTTCGATGTCACATCCTAAATCATTACATAGTTGCGGTAAAATACTGGATGCACCTCCGTTAACTGCATCTATTACCACCTTAAATTTTTTAGAACGAATATTTTTAACATCAATAGACTTTGCATCAAAAACTTTAGAAATATGTTCTTGATTTGCAGATGTATAATTTGATACACTAGCAACTCTTTCGCTCTCATTTAGAGTAAGATTATTATCAACAGATTCAAAAAGTATTTTACACTGATCTGGTGATAAAAAAGTACCGTCACTTTGAAGGAATTTTAAACCATTATATTCTATTGGATTATGACTTGCTGTAATAACAATCCCACCATCATATTTATCTTTTTCTGTCATCAATTGCATAGTTGGAGTTGTAGCTAAGTCACAATTGTCTACTCTTACTCCATATTTGGTTAAGGCATTTGTAACCCATTGGGCTATATCCTTACCTGAAGACCTACCATCTCTTCCAATGACACATGAACTAATATTTTGATTAGAAATAAACGATGCAACATACTGCTCAATCATTTGAGGGCTAAAATCATTTTTGACAATACCTCTGAGTCCTGATGCACTTCTTATAAGCATATCGGAGATTAGAACATTTTTTGGAAAATAGAAAGAGGAGTTATCAGACTAATTATTGAATTTTGCTAGTCTAATAGCTCTACGAATAGTTTGTTTTTTCGCAATTCTTTTTGTGACACTTGGTTTCTCGTAAAAGGCTTTTCTTTTTACATCTTTAAGCACACCAGAGCGTTCCCATTTCTTTTTGAAACGTCTTAATGCTCTTTCAAGCGATTCATTGTCTTTTATATTTACTTCTATCATAGTGGGGAAACTTAACGATAAAAATGAGAAATGCCAATTATCATATAATATTATTAGAAATATCGATGAATTCGTCAATAGTTAACTGTTCAGGTCTTCTGGTAAAATCTATTTTACAACTATCCAAATCAATATTAAGTGTAGATAATGAATTTCTGAGCATTTTCCTTCTTTGATTAAAGGCCATTCTAACTACTTGACTAAATTTTTTAATATTAACGTTTTGATTATTAAAATCTGGTCTTTTTTCAATAGAAATAAATGCAGATTGAACTTTTGGCCTTGGGAGGAAGACATTAGGAGAAATAGTAAAACATATATTGATATTAAAAAACAAGCCTGTCATAACAGTCACCCTACTATAGTCTTTTGTGCCTATCTTTGCCGTCAATCTATGCGCAACCTCTTTTTGTACCATTAAATATGCTCTGTCCCAGTGATCAAAGTGATCTATGAGCCAAAAAATGATAGGTGATGTAATATTATATGGAATATTACCCACTACAACAGGAGAATTAATTTTTAAGCTTTTCAAGTCTACTTTTAAAATATCTTCATTAATAATATCTAGATTTAATAGTTTATCATGAACTTGTAATACTTTAATTAAGTCAGGATCTATCTCAACCATTGAAAGGCTTTTTGCTACGTCAACTATTTTTTCACTCAAAGCGCCTTGTCCTGGGCCAATCTCTAGGACATTTTCTTGATTATTAACCTTAATTGTTTTTATAATTTTTTCTAGAAGATTATTATCAACTAAAAAATTTTGTCCCCATTTTTTCTTTGCAAACACCATTATATTTTGAAAAAGTTTTCAGCATTTTTTGTCGTTTGCATAGCTATGTCTTCAAATTCAATATCGAGTAAATTTGATATGAATGTTGCTATATCTTTAACATACTTTGGTTCGTTTGGCTTTCCTCTATATGGTTGAGGAGCTAAGAAAGGACAATCTGTCTCTAAAACAAAGTCTCTAAGCGTGATATTTTGAATAGCAGACTGATTAATAGAATTTTTAAAAGTTACATTACCCGAAAAAGATAATAATACATTTAGATCTAGCAACTTTTCAGCAAAGCTTAGATCGCTCGAATAGCAGTGTGCTAATGCTCTCTTAAAAGGATGATGTTTAAGAATATCTAAGATATCTTTATCAGCATCTCTATTGTGAAAAATGATTGGTAATGACAATGAATTAGCTAATTCCATTTGCTCTATCATGACCTTTTGCTGAATATCTTTTGGTGATATATTCCTATAATGATCAATACCTATCTCACCTATAGCAACTACCTTTTCACTGCTATGAACAAGCGTCTCAAGATCTTTTATATAATCTTTACTTACATCTTTTGAATCATGAGGATGAATACCTACTGCAGCATAAACACTATCATATTTATCCGCTATATCAACGGACTGCTTTGATGTATTTAAGTCCGTTCCAATACATACGATTTTTTCTACTCCATTATTAAGAGCGTCATCTAAAACCTTATCCAAATTATTGTACATATCATCATAGTATAGATGAGCATGCGTATCAATTAATGTCATTGGACAATTCTCGGAAAAATTGGGTCTCCTTTAGAAATTTTATCACCAGGCTTTAGGCCTGCCCAATCTAATTTAAATTCTGTAGCTCCTAGAGCTATCATAATTTCTTGAGATTTTTCCGGCATAACCGGAGAAAGCATTATGGCGGCGACTCTTAAAGATTCGGCTGCATGATATAGCACATGCCCAGCCGCTTCTTTATCTTCTTTAACAATCTTCCATGGTTGATTTTTTTCCATATAACCATTAACAGATCTTACAAAGCTCATAATATCACCAATAAGGCCTTCCACTTTAAAATTGTCGAGTTTTACCTTCATATTTATATCGCTAAAGCCTTTTGCTAGCACACTGTCTTTAGTATTATATTTTGGCATCTTATCATCAAAATTATTACTGATTAATGTACATACTCGACTTACTAGATTTCCTAAGTCATTTGCTAAATCGCTATTATATTTTTTAACAAAAGAGTCCATTGAGAAAGTAGCATCAAGGCCTAATACCATTTCACTCATCAAGTAATATCTTACTGCATCTACACCAAACTCATCAATCAACATCAAAGGATTAACAACATTTCCAAGAGACTTACTCATTTTCTTTTCATCTGTTAACCACCAACCATGCGCAAAAATAGCTTTTGGTAATGGAATATTTAATGACATTAACATTGTAGGCCAGTATACTGAGTGGGTAGTTAAAATATCCTTACCTATTAGATGAACATCAGCTGGCCAATGTGAATCAAAAATCTTATTATCTTCTGAGTACTTTGGTGCTGAAATATAATTAATAAGGGCATCAAACCATACATAGGTTACGTAATCTTTATCAAATGGAATCTCAATACCCCATTCTAGTCTAGATTTTGGCCTCGATATACATAAATCAGATAAATCTTTTTTTAAGAACCCTAATACTTCGTTTTTTCTACTTTTAGGCTGAATAGATAGTTCATCACTTGTAATTTTTTCAATTAACTCTGATTGATACTTACTCATTCTGAAAAAATAATTCTTTTCTTTAATTTTTTTTACCTCTCCAAAAAGACCGCTTTCTACCTCTTTTTCTGTTATAAATCTTTCTTCAGATATAGAGTACCATCCTTCATATTCATCTTGATAAATATCTCCATTTTCGTATACTTGATTTAAAATATTTTGTACGACTCTTTTATGACGCTGTTCTGTCGTTCGTATAAAATCTGAATAATTTATATTTAATTTCTCCCACAAATTGATAAATGCTGGAGCCATTAGATCGCAATGAATTTCTGGAGAAACTTTATTTTTCTCAGCTGCTTGCTGCACTTTTAGACCATGCTCATCTAACCCTGTTAATAAAAAAGATTGTTCACCAATGATACTTCTAAACCTCGATAAAGTATCTGCTAAAATAGTAGTGTATGCATGACCAATATGAGGTTTATCATTTACATAATATATTGGTGTTGTTATAAAATATTTTTTCATATTCTAATTTAAAGATTTATGACTATTAATAATCATATTCATTATTGATATTTTTGGGGCACTATTTGACTTCAAATTACTTAAGCATTTTTCAATTTCTTTCAACAAATCTAACATATTAGCATTTTCATTCTTAACTATGAAATCTTGTGATAAATCAGCAAAGTTGTTCCAATGAAATGGTATAGCAATTGATTCTCTAATCATAGATGTACATTCAAGCCATTTCTTAATAATATCCAATTCTAGATGAAAAATTTCTCTCTTACTGTTATAGTGTAATAGCATATCTTCACAAAATAAAGAAACTGATTCGGGGGTATGATATTGAATACAATCAATATATTTATTAATTATATCTATTATTAAATCTTTAGAATACTCATCTAACAAATCTATTTTTTCTAAGTTGTTATTTGACAAAAATGATAAAATATCTACATCAAAATTTTTCTTTCTGTTAATAATGTCTGATAAATTTTCCAATTTGATTCTTGGTATATTAATCGTTTGACATCTTGATGCGATAGTGGGTATAATATTATTAATTGAATCTGTTACTAATAAAAATGAGGTGTTATTTGGTGGTTCCTCTAGAATTTTTAATAATGCATTTGCTGACTCAGCAGAGCCTTCTGATAATGCATGCGCATCAAAAATCACGACAACTTTCTTATGTTCAGATTTAAAGAATATATTCTTTTTAAGATTTTCTAATACTTCTATAGGTATACGCTTACTATTCGAGAGTTTATTTTTCTTTAATGGGAAAACTAATTTTTCTTTCCAATAACTATTCCACTCTTGATATTCTTTTTGATCCATCTTGGAGCTTTTAAATAATTTTTTATAAAAATCACTGTCACCTGGCACAATAAGGAATATATCTGGGTTGTTAATAAATTCATTTAATTCAAATCCAGTAATTAAGCTACAAAACTGCAACGCAAATGCTTCCTTACCCGAACCACTTGGCCCATGAATTAAATATGCATTTCCTAACCTATCTTTAGACACAATAGATTGAACATGACTCCAAGAATCAGGTTGTAAATTACTTATATCCATTTTTTATCCATTGTGTTGGGTTTAATTTTTGATTATTCCCCCAAATTTCAAAGTGTATAATATTATTATTTGAAACAAAGCCAATCTCTTGACCTTCTTTAACAATCATATTTTCATTAATTAATAAATTTTCTAGATGAGTAAATACTGTAAAATATCCATCATCATGATCAATAATTACTGTTGTTCCATAACCAGAAATAAATGTGATTGTTGTGACTAGCCCATCAAATACACTCTTTACTGACGCAGTGGAATTAGCTGCAATATCAATACCAGGGTTATCTAAAGTGGTATTTAGTTTAGGGTTCCATTGCGGGCCAAAGCCTTTTACAATTTTTCCATCTACAGGCCAAATTAATTTGCCCTTATATTTTTTTATGTCGGTTTTAATTGTTTTTAGCTTTGCTAATTGTTCTTCATCATATTTTTTCTTTGATTCTATAATGGTCTTACGCAATGTCTCCAATGCATTAATCTGATTTATTTGCTTATCTATTTCTTTCTTTATTGACACTTCCTCTTTCTTTAAATCAGATAATAGCTTTTCTTGGTACCTTTTTGTTCTATCTAATGATTGAAGCTCATTATTTTTTAATACTTTATTTTTATCGGTGTCTTTTAATAGGGCTGCAATTTCTTGCTTCTTTTTATTATTGTAAAATTGTGATTGAGCTAGCTTATCTACAGTCTTTTGATTCAGATCAGAAATAATATTATAATACTTAATCCTGTAGACCATTTGGTTAAGACTATTTGAATTAAAAATTAAACCTCTAAATTCCTGATTCTTTTTTTTATATAAATTAATAGAACGCTCTGCATATTGTTTTTTTATTAATTCCATTTCACTGTTATTGGCGGCGATAGCATTTTTAAGATTAGTAGTTTGCTTATTATATAAATCTATTTTTTTATTATAAGCTTTAATCAAGTTTTGAGAGTTTCTGATATTTCTTTTGGTAATTGATAGTATGTTGCTTGATTGTTGAGCTTTATTTTTTAGAATTGAAATTTCATTATTATTTTGACTAATTGCTCTTTGCAGTTCTCTAATTTGCTTCTCGGTATTTGAAATAGATTTTTCAAAATCCTTATCCTGAGAATACAAGAAAGTAATTGATAGAAAAAATAAAATTTTAAGAATTGATTTCTGTTTGTTCATTTAAAGAAAATTAAAACCTAAATTCTTAATAATGATGAAAAACTTTATAACAATATTTATAGTACTAATTATCTTCTTTCAGTCCGCTTTATTCGCTCAGAATCAAAAAATGTTATTGATGGGTGAATGCGACAAAACATCTACACTCAATATGCTTAATTATCTTGATAAGAGAGCAAATATTTCGTTATCTGTAGATAATAATATTACTATATCTAGCAATAACATATCATTCTATCCCATCATATTAGTCTGCAATAATGACTATCTAAAATTAAATAATGATGATGTCTCTTTATTGCAGAATCATTTAAAACAGGGCGGATTATTAATATTAGATAATATCACGTCTGACTATACGTTTTCTATTTTCTTGGATAAAATATTACCTCAATCACAAAAGAAATCACTTTCATTAGACGAGCTATTTTTAGATAATCCTTTTAATATTAATCTTGATCAAATAAGCTTGGAATTAGAAGGTATATTTATCAATAAAAAACTATCTATTCTTGCTATTAAAAATACTAGCTTAATAAATTATTGGCAGGAAGAAAATGAAGAATTTTTTAAAGTTGGATCAAGTATCATTTTTTATAATCTGACTAGATAAGTTTATTTTTCTCAGCATTATAAACTCTTTTTCTGAGTTCGCTAGTAGAATAACCGTGATCTCTAGAATTAAAAATACACTTAATCTCTAATTCATGTCCTGTAAATTTTTTTTCTTTATGATCAGCTCCTAATATTCTAACATCAGGATTAATCTCTTGAAGTAATTCAACCAGACTGCTTTCAGTGGTATAAGATCTTACTTCATCGACAAATTTAATAGAGCTAACCAAACCCAATCTTTCTTTGTGGGATTGAATTGGTGAATTTTTTTCTGGGCGATCTATTGAAGGATCTGACTGAACACCTACAATTAAATAATCACAATACTCTTTACACTCTTCGAACATTAATACATGTCCATAATGGCATAAATCAAATGATCCAAATGTTATTCCTATGATTTTATTTTTCTTCATTTTTAACTTTTATCCAATATAACATTAATTCATCTAGCGATAAATTGCTGATAATTTTATTATCCATCAATACTAGTTTTTCTAATTGAGTAAATCTGTGATAGAATTTCTTGTTAGCTTTTTTAAGTGCTAGTTCAGAGGAAATATTGAAAAATCGTGATAAATTAACTATTGTTGTTAATAAGTCTCCAATTTCTTCTTCTATATTAGCTTGATCTTTTTTCTTAATACCCAATTTTAGCTCATCAAGCTCTTCTTCTATTTTCCTAATAACTTGATTGATTGAATCCCATTCAAAACCAACTGCAGCAGATTTATCTTGCAGTCTATGAGATACGATTAATGGTGATAAAGAATTTGGGATGCCATCTAAGATGGAATCTCTATTCTTCTGCTTCTTTTTATTTAGTTCCCACTTCTGCTTTGAAAATTGATTATTATCGCTTTCATCGCTAAATATGTGCGGGTGACGAGTAACTATTTTTTCATTTATATCGTTTATTACCTCATCCATACTGAACTCATTCTTTTCATTTGCTAAAACAACTTGAAATACAATATTAAGTAGTAAATCTCCCAATTCTTCTTTTAGCAGTGAAGGTTCATTATCTAGTATAGCTTCTGCAACTTCATGAGATTCTTCTAACAAATATGGAATTAACGTTTCAGGCGTTTGCTTTCGATCCCAATCACAGCCACCCGGTGCCCTTAATTTTTCAACAAGTTCTATAAGTTGTTTTAGCTTTTGATCGGTATTGCTCATACTATTTTAATTTTGCAGCTTTCTACTATTGCTTCTTGTTTGTCAAACATAATTTTTTTCGATTCATCATTATTATCTCTGTAGCCTAATAAGTGAAGTATACCATGCACTATTAATCTAACCAATTCACTATTCAAAGAGACTTTAAATTCCTTGCTACTTGCTAGTGCTCTATCATAGCTAATATAAATTTCTGATTCTAGCTTTGTGTCATTTTCCATAGGAAATGCCAGTACATCGGTTAGTACATCTTCATTGAAGTATTTTACTTTTAGCTTACTTAAATGGCTGTCATCAGTAAAAATGATATTTAGCGATATAGATTCATAGCAAGAATCGTTTAATAACAATTCACATAAATCTTTTATTGATTGAGTATCATACTGATAACTATCGTTAGTTTTGCTTACGACTAAATCAATCATCTTTTTTAGAAGGATATTCTGGACGAGAATGATAAAGGCCTGACAGCACAGGTAATAAACCTTCTTTCCCGTCGCGACGCCCCTTGATTTTTTGTAAATCACTCATAGTTAGAGGACATTCATCTAATTGTCCATCTTGCAAACGTCCCTTAATAGCTTCATCAATCATTGATTCAAATTTTTCAAATGTTGGATTTTTAATAGAATTTGCTTGGGCTTCAATTGCTTCTGCAATCATTACAATTGCTGTTTCTTTTGTACTTGGCTTAGGACCAGGGTATCTAAATTCTTTTTCATCTACCGTTTCAGGGTTATCAGATTCAGAAAGTGCTTTTTGATAGAAAAATTCCATTCTATTTGTAGCATGATGAGTTTCTATAAATTCTTTTACAATTGACGGTATTCCATAATCATCTGCAAGCTCTATTCCGTCCGTTACATGTTGCTTCAAAATTTTTGCACTCATATGAGGACTAATAGAATCATGTTTATTAACGCCTATTTGATTTTCTGCATAATATTCAGGTTTTTTAATTTTACCAATATCATGATAATATGCTCCCACTCTACATAAAAGAGCTCTTGCGCCAATTGCATTAGCACAGGATTCTGCCAAGGTTCCTACTTTAACACTATGGGTATGGGTACCAGGTGCATCTTCCATTAATTTCTTTAGTAATGGCTGATCATAGTCTAGGAGCTCAATTAATGTTAGATCAGTTGTAATGCCAAAGGAAGGCTCAAATAAAGGTACCAAACCAAAAGATAAAATAGGACATAAAAAGCTTGCTAAGGCTAAGTAGCCTACATTTGAATAATTATAGTCTAAGAAGTCAATCCCTTTAAATAACATCACAGAAAAGAAAACAAACACACTACAAAAAACTAGCAACAACATTGTCATAATAATTTGACGACGCTTTCTTAGTCTTCTAACACTAAAGATTGACATTAAAGAGATAAAAAATTGTATAATTGCAAAATCTAAGTCATTACCAATTAGTAAAGAAATTAGGAGAATTAATATGGTGGAAATCATAATTGCAACTGACGCATCCAACAGAACTGTCAGTAACATAGAAATCATAGCAATTGGAATAATATATACGGGCAACTGGTAGCTCTGTACAATCCATGCAAAGAAAATTATTCCATACATTAATAAGCTGATTAGAATTAAAATTTTATAATCTCTGAAATAGTGATTGCGATAAATAAAAAAGAATGAGAATAAGGAAAATAGTAGAATTGAAACTACAAAAAAGGCCCCTAAATACTCTCTCAATTTATCTGTTGCTTTCTCATATCCCAAACGACGACCTGATTCAAATTGTAAGGACTTTAACTTTAATAATACGCTTTCTGTAATACGATTATTTGTATCGACAATTAGCTCATTTGCTAAAACTGTACCTTGGAATCTAGATACTCTATCTAATCTTTCTTTTTGACGTTTGAGAGTGAGTTCTTTATCAAATAAAATATTTGGCTTCGTAAACTCATTAATGAGCTCATAACTAAGAATGGATTTAATATCGAGTTCATCTTGGTAAATAGCATTTACTTCTTCTTTATTTTTTTTCCATGCAGCTTCAATATCATTAAAATTTTTAACAGGACTAATAACAAGCTCACCACCTTGAACAATACTAATGTCCAAACTTTCAATATTTATAAGCGGTTCATCGAGCAACCCTTCTGCCCAGCGATTTAAGGCTATCTGTTTGATTGAATTTTTAAAGCTATCAAGATTAATTTCTTCGGATAATTCTCCAGTAATACCTAGTAATTGGTCCCATTGATCTTTTTCTATTTGAAAAGAATACTGCTGCAAGAATGCATTATACAGAGTAACATATGTTGTGCTATCTGCTATAAAACTATTTTGAAAACTTTCAAATTCAGGTTCATATCTATACTTATATAATGAATCTTGAGATGTAATATATTGATTATGAGAGTCATTTATATCACTTAAGTAGACAAAAAATGTATCAATCTGGGAGATTTGTTTATCAACAAATTCTTGATCTCGATTAAAACTATACGGTACAGATTCCTTAGCTTCACTTAAATCTTTATCTAATTTTTGTTCTGTTTTTAATACTCCAAAATCAAATGGTGCAATAATAGGTTCTGTTGCAATATCATCTAATTGATAAGCATAGCGTATAGAAAATCCCGTTGGGAATGTCAGGGAAATAGCTACTGATAAACCAAGAAAAATCAACAGAGGTAATTGATTATCTTTAATTAGCTTAGCTATATTTGAAAAATTAAACATTTAATTACCAGCGGATTGCAGCAGATGCCCATGTATATCCTGCCCCAAAAGCAGTCAATATTATGGTATCGCCTTTTGTAAATTTATTCTGCTCTAAAGCTTCGCAGATTGCAATTGGAATAGTTGCGGCTGTTGTATTTCCATATTTGTGAATATTGATAAACATTTTTTCTATAGGCAAATTCATTCGCTTTGCACAAGCTTCTAAAATTCTCCTATTAGCTTGATGTGCAATTACTAATTTTACATCATCAATATGTAGATTGTTTTCCTCAAGAGCCACTTCAATTGATTCTGGCATTCTTTTTACCGCATTCTTAAATACTTCTCTACCATTTTGAACTGGTAAGTGATGTCTGTCTGCAACAATCTGTTCATCTATTCTTAAAGGATTAAAAAATGATCCAGGTGCCTTTGCTCCTAAATGCTCAACTCCTTTACCATCAGCAAATAGATGTGTAGATAAAATGCCGCTATCATCACTTGAAGCTTGTAATACAACTGCACCAGATCCATCACCAAATAATACTCCTGTCGCACGACCTTCCGGTGTTCTTTCAATGATTGTAGACATTATGTCGGATCCGACAAGTAGTATATTATTGTACTTTCCAGATTTTATATACTGATCACCAATTTCTAACAAATATATAAAAGCTGAACATGCTGCACTTATATCATAAGCAGGGACATGAGCAGAGATTCCTAATTTTTGTTGAATGATTGGTGCCATGCCTGGAAAATTAAAATCTGAGGTTACTGTTCCTACAACAATTGCGTCTATATCATCTGGACTAATTCCAGCGTTTTGAATTGCTTCTTGACATGCTGGTAAGGCTAAATCAGAATTAGCAACACCAGGTTTAACCCATCTTCGCTCCTTGATACCTGATCTGGTTTGTATCCACTCATCCGTTGTATCCATCATCTTTTCTAAGTCATGATTAGTAACAATGTTATCAGGAACATTGAATGCAATACCTGCTATTTTTGATTTATTCATCTTTTATACCTGCTATTTACTTACAATCTAAAATTCTTTGAGCCGATCTATAAGCCGGGTTCTGTACATTTTTCAATGCGATGATCATTCCTCTCTATCCTATATCACTATAGAACTCTAGCGATCTACCCGTTCCTCAATGATACGAGCCGTATCTTGGAACTACTTGATCTTGCACCTAGTGGGGTTTACAAGCTAATAATGTTACCACTACTACTGGGGGTCTCTTACACCTCCGTTTCACCCTTACCAACTAAATGGCGGTCTATTCTCTGCTGCACTAATCCATATTCTCGCGAATCCCACCCGTTAGGTGGCACTATGCTCTACGGTGCCCGGACTTTCCTCTCAAATAAATTGAGTAATCACCCAATCAGCTCATTTTGATATAATAAGGGATAGAAATTGAATTAAGAAGAAAAAAATTAAATTTCAGATTTATGCAAAAAACGACTACAAGTACCACAGTTTACAATACTTTTAGCAAGGGCTTCATTTACAATCTGTGGAGGGATGTATCCCCCGCATCCTTCACAATTACTATCAAGAATCTCTGAGCATGCCACTCCCGATCTGGCTTCATAAATTTGTGCATACTGATCTAATGTA
>Ga0115552_1001175_pt1 | contig 15074 bp, 16 predicted proteins | sample COGITO_mtgs_1103_3_FD_87178 | JGI IMG/M metagenome (GOLD analysis project Ga0115552, IMG submission 87178) | Pelagic marine microbial communities from North Sea - COGITO_mtgs_110328 | ecosystem: Environmental > Aquatic > Marine > Epipelagic | place: Germany:Helgoland, sampling site Kabeltonne...
ATCGTAACAGAGGAAGTTGCACGAGTTGCTGGTATAGTTAGAAATGATATCGTGCCAAAGAGGGATTTTGATTTTGGGTATTTTGGTCTAAAGACTCTCGAAAAGAGTTATCTTCAACGACTTGATGGTATACTGATGGAAACACCTCAGTACATGTACATGAGGGTATCCATCGGTATCCATGGTGATGATATTCCATCCGTACTTGATACATATGATAAAATGTCCCAAGGTCTTTTCATTCATGCGACCCCTACCCTATTCAATGCAGGTACCCCAAGACCTCAAATGTCAAGTTGTTTCCTAATTGCGAATAAGGAGGACTCTATCAATGGTATTTATGGTACCCTGACCGAATGTGCCCAAATATCAAAGTGGGCTGGTGGTATCGGTATGCATATTCACGACATTCGTGCTAATAAGTCTCGTATTAGAGGTACTAATGGTCAGTCTGACGGTATTATTCCCATGCTTAGGGTATTCAATGCAACCGCGCGTTATGTTAACCAGGCGGGGCGCAGAAAGGGGTCTATTGCCGCGTATATTGAACCATGGCACGCAGATATCATGGAGTTCTTGGAGCTACGCCTCAACCAGGGTGATGAGGAAGCGAGGTGCCGTGATCTTTTCTCAGCCCTCTGGATTCCAGACCTTTTCATGAAGAGAGTGGAAGAGAATGGACAATGGTCTCTCTTCTGCCCCGATAAGGCTCCCGGTCTATCTGATGCAGTGGGTGAAGAATTTGAAGCTCTCTATACCAAGTATGAAGAAGAGGGTCTCGCTAACTCCATAGTACCAGCTACTGAAGTTTGGAAGGCTGTTCTCAAGTCTCAAACTGAGACTGGAACTCCATACATGTTATACAAGGATGCGTGCAATAAGAAGTCCAACCAGAAGAACTTAGGAACTATTAAGAGCTCCAACTTATGCACGGAAATCCTTGAATATACAGACAAGGATGAAACGGCTGTATGCAATCTTGCTTCAATTGCCCTCCCCAAGTACGTGGATGTAGAGAATAAGACATTTAATTACGAAAAGCTCCATGAAGTCACCAAGACTGTGACAAAAAACTTGAACAGGGTCATCGATAGGAACTTCTACCCAGTTGAGACTGCCCGAAAGTCTAATATGAGGCATCGTCCAATTGGTCTCGGTGTCCAAGGTCTCGCGGATGTGTTTATTCTTTGCAGACACGCATTTGATTCCGATGAAGCCAAGGAGATTAATGCTCGTATCTTTGAAACAATGTACCACGCCGCACTCGAAGCAAGTTCTGAGCTTGCAGAGGTTGATGGCTCTTACGAGACCTTCGAGGGTTCTCCAGCCTCACAAGGTGTGCTCCAATTTGACATGTGGGAGGGCGAGACTAAACTTCACTACGATTGGGACGCAATGAAGGAACGTGTGAAGACCAGGGGACTTAGGAACTCTCTTCTCATGGCTCCCATGCCTACAGCCTCTACGGCTCAGATTTTAGGTAACAATGAATGCTTCGAGCCATACACAACTAATATCTATCTTCGTCGCACCCTTGCTGGTGAGTTTGTAATTGTTAACAAGCATCTTGTCAACGATTTGAAGAAGATTGGTCTATGGTCCAAGGAAATGAAGGATTTAATGGTAAAAGCTGGTGGTTCTGTACAAACTATCGTAGACATCCCCGAGGATATCAAAAAGCTGTACCGAACCGTATGGGAAATCAAGATGAAGGATGTCATTGATATGGCTGCTTCACGTGGACGGTTCATTGACCAGAGTCAGTCTATGAATCTTTTCATGGAAAGCCCTACAATGTCAAAACTCTCCTCAATGCATATGTATGCCTGGAAGCAAGGTCTCAAGACTGGTATGTACTATCTTAGATCTAAGGCGAAGGCTCGTCCAATCCAATTCAGTCTTGAACCTGATTGTGTGGCTTGCTCAGCTTAAAGTTTTAACCATATATTCAATTAGTATAATGTCTAAAATCACCGACGCTATTGAAAATTTGGAAATTGCCGAGTTTAATAATCGAAAAATTGTACTCTCCACAAAGGAGGGTACTCCTATGAGGATCCACTTCCCTCGTCTGTATATGCCTTTCGGTATTAGTGGATTCACCCCAGAAGTCGGACCAACTAAATATAACGTAGATCTGGCTCTTAAGGGATACGATGAAGATGGTAGTTACATTAATAAGTTTTACACATCTATCCGAGCTATCGAGAATAAAATTATCGACGCTGTAGTTGAACAGAGTGAAAAGATTTTCCAAAAGAAAATGACAAAGGAAGAGCTTGTACCAATGTTCAATTCTAATGTAAAGGAAAGCCCTGATCGTGAACCAAAGTTTCGTCTAAAGGTTGATACAGATCACAATAGTCTCATCAAGGCTGCCGTCTATGACGCAGACAAAAATCCAATCAAGACTGAGGTTTCAAACGGTCTCTATGCAAGAAATAGTGGTCACGCTATTGCTGAACTCAATAGTGTCTATTTCTTGAACAGAAAGTTCGGTTGTACTTGGAAACTTAATCAACTTGTGGTGTATGAACCACAAAACCTAAAGGGATTTCAATTCCAACTCTAATATAATCTTTTAGTTAAACTTGTTCCGGGTTTGTTCATGTATTTAGCAATGGGTTGGTAATTTCTATACCCACCTGGCATTTTAGTGAACATAGCCCCTCTACTCGTGGCATAAATACGCCTCTTTGAACTGTCAAGGAAGTTTGTGTTCGTTGCAATATTTTTAGCGCGATCAAGTACGTTTTGTACACCTGGCATACTTATTTATTGCTTTTATTTTTATTCAAAAGGAGAATATGATATATAATTTGAGCCTCCTTAAGAAGTTTACCCTGAATTTTGGTAAACCCCTTAGGGTCTTTTCCTAGCTTAATCTTAGCCAGACGCACGGACTCGTTCCATGTAGCAAGAGTCATTCTTATATTACACCCAGATTTTTTACGCCATCTTCGCCACCTTCGTCTTGTACGCCTTGGTACCCTCCTTGGGTTGAAGCTTGAAACCCTTCTTGGTAGGCTTGAAAACCTTGACAAGATGCTTCTTACCCTCCTTCTTCATACGAGCAAGCGCAGCCTGCTGAGCAGCCTTGCTCTTAATCTCACCATTATCGAGGATGAGATCCTTCTTCTTGAGACCACCCGCAGTTTGGTCAGCAGTTCCATGGAAAACCTGAGCACGAGAACCAATCATTTTGTTATACATTAAGCTTTGAAAATTTTCTTGATGTCCAAAATTGATATTTTTTCAGTTGTTCTCTTTACTGGTATTTGTCTTTCAACCCTCTCATCATTGAGAACTTTTGAACACACGATAGATTTGTGACCTTGGAGAGCCATCATTTCTTCTTCCACGGAAACAAATGTATCAGTCTCTCTGTATATGAGTTTCTTAACAAAAACCTCTTTAGTCTGCCCTGTACGGTGTGCCCTACCAACAGCTTGTAACTCTGTAGCAGGATTCCAAGATGGTCCAGTAATATAGACGCGGGTAGCTTCTTGAAGGTTGAGACCCTGACCCCCAGATTTGATCTGAATAATAAACACAGAACCTGGTGGAGCCTTTTTGAATAGGGTTATTTGTTTGTCCCTGTCATCCTTTGCCACTGATCCATCAATCCTAAATGTGGGACATTCCATGTTACTTTGAATATAGTCCATCTCACCCCTGAATTGACAGAATACGAGAGACTTTTCCTCTGGATGGGAGTTAATCATACGGAAGAGTGTTTCCATTTTATTGGACCTCCCAACCCATTCTTCTGCTTGCGTTCCAGACTTTTTCGCAATACCATTCAAGTACATCTGCGGAAGAATCATACACTGCCTCGCACGGAGAAGACACTCCAAAATTACCATATTCTTGGAGTTGAGACTGACCGCATTTCTGAAAGCTTCTTGAATGGTAGCCTGTGCATCGTGAAATACAAACTCGTAAAGTTGCCTCTCATCTGGAAACATATCAAGCTCAACATTCTCAAAGTAACAGTTCGGCAGCCTCAAACGCTCGTTGATCTTAGCCAGGTCATCCTTGGTTCTCCGAAGGATGTAGATATCTTTAATTTTATTGGTCATCCCCTGAACAAGGGCTTTGTCAATACCAAGGAAATGACAAAGAGACACAAAATCTTCCATTGAATTGAAGACAGGTGTACCTGTAACAATCCACTTGATCGCGGAATTGATACGGTATACACTCTTGAATAGCTTTGATTTCTTGTTACGAATCTCATGAGCTTCATCAAGGATAACCCTATCCCAATTTTTTTTATGGATGGGTGTGTCTTCGTGGGTAGATAGTAGAGAATAGGGCATGATCACAACGTCAGCCTCCTTCAGCTTCCTGTCTGGACCATCAAACACATGAACAGACATTTGAGGGGCAAACTTTGCAATTTCATTCACCCATTGTGTGATAATAGATTTGGGTACGATGATTAGAGTGCTTTTTTGGAAGTTTCCTAACATTGCAGAAACCACCTGCACGGTTTTACCCAAACCCATTTCGTCACAGAGGAATCCACCCTTGGGACCGGATTCCTGATTTTCCATCGTAAGCATCCAAAGAACACCTTCTCTTTGGTAAGGTGCAAATAGCCTACCATTGAGGTTATCTTTAGCGAGGTTGTAATGTTCTTCAATTTTCATGATAATCGTCTTCGTCAGAAAGTGTTTGGATTTCACACTTTATTGGTTCAACTTCCTTTTTTTTACGGGTTCGCTTTGGCTTAGGTTGTGGAAGTTCATCTATGTGTTCCCTAAAATAGAGGACTTTCTTCCAAAATTCGTCCATCACGGGGAGGTAGGTCTTGAACCATTCGCGATCCCTCTTTACGTTGACTACATCAAACTCTTCCGGCTTAGGCCAGTTAGTATAGGCAGGTTTGTACTGGATGAAGTCAGCTTCTTCCAGATCTAAGATCTCCATACAGAGCTGCAGCTGTGGCATATAGTGTACTGGGACTTCCCCTGGGATGATAGCTCTCTGTGGAGGGCATTTGATCTCTACAAGCTTACCCGATTCAGAAACACCATCTGGACTTCCACCAAGCCATTTGTGCACGGGGTGGGGACATAACCCCAATTCATGTACTACTTCCCCGTGCCTCTCTTCGTATAGAATGCGAGCTTCGTCCTCATATAACTCACCGTGACGAGTGGCTGCATTTCCGGTAAACTTTTCCCCAAGACCGCATTTTTTGAGTAGAAGGTCTTCGGGTTTCTCGTATGGGTTCTTTCCGATACACGTAGCACAATCAGATGCTGTAAGCATGTTGCCACGAAGAGCGAGCCATTCCTCACTCTTCTGGGCAGCGAACTCAATTTCGAGTAAGGCTTTAACATTCGGATGCATATTAACTTAACATTGTGGGCAGTTTTTAAGTTGTTGAAAAAAGATCATAGCTGCATGTTGTTCCGCTTGCTTCTTACTTTTTGCATACCCTCTACCAGCAAACTGATTATTTACAATGGCGTCAATGAAGAATACACCATCTTCGTGAGACACCACACGATATTCAGGTAAGGGTAGATTGTTAACTTGACAATACCTCATTAATTTATCCTTGAAATTGTCATCAATCATAATGGAATTGAGATCTATATATTTAGGATCTTGGTAGATTCTGAGGACAAATTGTTTCGCATGAAGGAGACCCAAATCCATATAGATGGCACCCACGAGGGCTTCAAAAACATCTTCGAGAATCTTTGGATTGTTATTCCATGAGTTCCTCATACCCTTCTCATCCATGATAACTAAATCATTGAGACCTAACTTTAGGGCTATATCTGCGAGGGTCTCCGAACGAACGAGTTTTGTACGAGCCTTGGTGAGAAATCCTTCCTGTTTCTCTTCGTGGCGATCGAAGAGAAACTTGGTGATGATAAACCCTAACACGCTGTCACCCATAAACTCTAAGGTCTCAAAGGATTCTGTAAATTGTTCATACTCTTTGAGTGCTGATTTATGTGTAAAAGCTCTTTGATACAAGGATAGATCTTTTATCTTTGTAGCAATAAGCGTTTCTATTTGTTCCTTAGAAACGAACATATTGTTATTATGTATTATTTTTTTAAGCCTTTACAGGTTCCTTCTTCACGTAATGTGGAGAGAGGTACTTCTGGAGGTTAAGGTAGGTAACAACAACGTCAGCGGGAGGCTGGAGAAGATCCTTAAGCTTGTCGTCAAGAATGAGCTGACGACCGTTATCGGGATGCTTGAGACCCTTCTCAGTGATGTAGGCGTTGACCTTCTTGGTAACCTCCGAGCGGGAGATTAGCTCTCCCTCGGGAAGTCCAAGGAAATCACGCAACTTAGGTGTGATTTCCTGCTTCCTGTTGAAGCCGTTATTGGCAGAGCGAGCCTTAGCCTTCTCACCGTCGGGATCCTCTTGGTGAGTCTTCACCTTGCGAACAATCTTGGTGAGAGCCTTGACATCAGCACGGAGAGCGGCAAGTTCAGTTTGAATAGTTTCAAGAGACATTATATCTATATTAGACTGGTAATCTTTAAGTAAGATACGAGAGAAATACGAGAGAAAACATGATCAGTAAAATGAGTACATAAACCTCTGTACTGAACTGTTTACCTTCTATTCGTAATGGGCGTTTTATGATCCTGAAAGGTTCTTTTGGAAAATCCCCGGGGCACCCACCAGCACAACATTCATTTTCTGGACAGGGTACTACATGGGGTCCCCTCCTTACACCACAAAATTGTCTTTTTTTTGGATCCCAAACGTCGTCGTATGCGTAGCATCTGCATTCGTCAATTATACTACAGACCATATTATTATGTGAGAATATAATAATGGACACTGATATTTATCCAGAAGCCACCATCCAAAAATATTTAGATGAAAATTTATTATTCAAGGATGCTAAACTGAAAAAATACTACGAAAGGAATGAACAGAGAGATCTTGGAAAATTCAGATACCGTGTAACTACTACTCATAAGAATAAAGAGTTTGAGAAGATTGTATACTTAACAGTCACTAACTCTTTGAGAGATATCATATTGGAAACTATTGGTGAGATTTCTGAACATATGAAGACTATGGGTGATGTAATTGTAAGTGGTGGTGAAGCTTTCAATTTATACGTAGAGTACAAAAACAGGATTGTCACAACTGATATAGATGCAAAGTTTGTTCCACGTATGTCTGTTAACCCAAAGTTTTTTGGTAAACTTCAAGCAACTAAACTCATTCTCTGGGATAAATTGGGTGAGATATCTAAGCGTTTAAATGCACGCGTTAGAAAGCGGATGTTACTCGTAAAGTCTAAGAATCCAAAACTTTTTAAGTTTTTGGGTCTTAGTATTCCACCTTCTGGTGCATCTGTAACACGTAGATACACCTTAATCAAAAAGAAGAAGTCCGGTACTACCAACACTCCCAAGAAAGGGGATGTGTTCATTGATGTTGAATTATTTGCACTTGATTTAAACGTTCGTTTCTTTTCACCCAATAGCGGTAAAATTGAAGGTGTGACCCTCGGTGGTATTCTTGATATTCCATTCATGAGACCAAAGGAGTTTGGATATGAGGTTGTTTTAACAAGGCGTAAGGGTATAACGTACAGAAATCAAAACACTGGTAAATTGGTTACCAATAACAAGGTTTTTGTAGCGAGTAAAGAGTTTCTGATTGAAGACATCTATCTGATGAGTAAACTCAATCTTCGTCCAGAAAAGAAAGAAAAGGATCGTCAACGTCTTGTTAAGCTTGCACAACTCCTTGATAAGAAGGTTACTGCTTCTAATTCGATTGAAGATATTTTCAAGAGAGTAAAGCGATTAATTACGAGGAAAGGTGCTCCAGCGACAAAGAAGAATGCACAGGTATCTGTATCTCAGGCTAAACGTATAGATCCTTACAAGTATAAAAACTTTACAACTAAACCATCAGAAGATAAGTTGTCCAAACAGATTGTTCATGGTTTGAAACCTGTTACAAAGAATACTAACATAAATGGGTACAAAAAATCATCTGGTAATCAGAAACTGAATCTCAAATCGTTAACATGGAAAAATGTAAACAACAATTCGTATGTGAAGAATGAAGTTAATTTGAGACCCGTGAATGCGAAGAAATTACCAAAGAACATAAACCCTTTAAACACTCTCTATGGTTATAATCCCAGGAGAAACGCGTGGGTCCCTAAAAATATGTTAAATAAGTCAGCTGCTATACCATTTGTTGGTTTAAAGAAATGAGACACAAACCATATATAAAATGCTTTACAACGCCCCAGCTAAAGGTGAAGATGGTCTCTATTTTGTGAAGGCTCTCAATGATTCCAAGCGTAAATGCCTCGTTCAATTGAACGGTGTTAAGATTTTGGACTCTTCAGGTGATATTGCTATAAATCTTGAGTCTGATGTTAACATTGCCAAGATTCAAGCGATTGACACCGAGAATCTAGGTGCCGCTGTTGAGAATGCTGAGACCTGGTTTGGTAAGAAGCTCAGTGAAAAGGTTGTTGAAGGTGCATACACTTCCAGTATTGCAGACGGTCAACTTACAGGGGAGCGCATTGAGGTTATGAAGGTTTTCAATGTTGAACAGGAGGAGGTGGATTTTGAGAATGTTAATCCTGAGAAGTCTTGTGATGTCATTCTCGAATTTGCGGGTCTTTGGTTTGCTAAGAAATCTTTCGGATCTTCGTGGAATGTTGTCCAGGTCAGGGTTCACCCAGACCCAATTCTTGACACTTACCCAGACGGATTTGCTTTTGTCAGTCTTTCGGATGATGAACAGTAAAAAAAATTGTTAACCTAATATAAAACATGATGAAGAAGGGTCGTACCCAAAACTTACTTATGGTCCTCGCCGTTGTCGCACTGGTCTATGTTCTCTTTACTCTTAACAACAAGTCTGAGTATTCTATTAAGGAGCGTGAGTTCGCTGCTGTCGGTGCCGGTCCCTCTGCTGGTCCCACTGCCGCCCCTGTTGCCAACGGCTCTGGCTGTGGTATGGAGAATGGTGTTGGTCTTGCTTCTTCTCTCCTCCCCCGTGAGGTAGCTTCCCAGGAGGACTTTGGTGAGTTCGCTCCCGAAGATATCCTCGCTGGTCAGAACTTCCTTGAGCCCCGTGCTCAGGTTGGTTTCCCCGAGTCCGTTGGCGGTGCCCTCCGTAACGCTAACCAGCAGATCCGTGCCGAGCCTCCTAACAGCAAGGATCCTTTCGTTTGGAACAACTCCACCATTGTTCCCGATACCATGATGCGCCCCCTTAACTAAATACTTAAAGATTAGATCTTACTTTTATATAATAAATATGTCAGTACCAAGTGAACTTTCTGAGAGCGTATCTAAGCTTGTAGATCTCACAAAGCAACTTTCTGACGCAAAATCTGATATCAAAATCCTAAATCAGGAAGAAAAGAGACTGAAGGAGTCTGTGAAGAAGCATATGATTTCTCAGGGTATCGATACCATTAACCTCAGGAAGGGAAAGATTAGCATTCGTAAGAGTGTCCGAAAGTCTGGAATCAATAAGGATGCTATTAAGGATGGACTTCTTAAGTTTTTCGGTGGAGATGAAGCTAAAGTGGAGGGTGCTTTAAACGCCATCCAGGACGGTCTAAAGACCAAAGAGTCCACTTCTATTTCGTTAACCGGTATAAAAGATAAACCCTCTAAAGAAGATAAGTAATAACCATGGTTTGGAGCCAATACGTATACGAAGCTACCGCTTACAACGATGTTGTTGGTAGTGATGACGATGAATACAACGATGACACTCCTCTTAATATTGAAGACTGGGAAGTCCAATATTCAGATGAACTACGATATATGTGGAATATGATTAACACATTGGCATATGATGCTCATATGAATCACTCAGGGGAATTTTGTGATTTTGTAGAGTTTTGTTCTACGGAGCATATGCCTCATCCAGAACGCACTATTTGGGAATATGAAGAACAGACCGGGTGGTATGAAGAGAGACTTTCCCATATATGGAAAAATCTCAGGCGTGCTATTAATGAAAACGGTCTTCATGAAGAAATGATGAGAGGTGCTACGTTTAATAACTTTACTCGTTTCGTCAAAAATTATATGCATCTATATTAAATGTTCTCCGTCCCCGATATCACCTCGCAAAAAGTTGCCCTCCCTGCAGCCCTTTTTTTGGCTCTAAGCCCCGGTATTCTTGTGACTACCGCGGGCAAAAACGTGAAGTTTATGAACGGCAAGACCAATCAGACGACCGTTATGTTTCACGCGCTCGTGTTCTTCCTTGTGTTCAGCCTCGTCGCGCGCTGCATGGGTCTCGTGCTCACCAAGACCGATCTTCTCGTGACCACCTCTCTCTTCATCGCCCTCTCCCCAGGTCTTCTTCTTACCCTCCCTCCTGGCTCGGGCGGTGTCTTCCAGTCGGGACAGACCAGCATCCCTGCCGCTGTGACTCACGCGGTTGTGTTCGCTGTGGTGTTCGCGTTACTTCGCAAGCAATTTCCTCAGTTCTACTAAGTAGGAGAATGAAGTACCTCGTTTTGGGTCCCGCTTCAATGGGGATATTCTCAATGATTGGAGTCTTAAAAGGACTTGAATCTAAATTGGTAGATGTGAAGGAGATTTCCGGATCATCAGCTGGTTCAATTATAGCTTTATTCTTAGCATTGGGGGTATCTATTGATGAAATACTAAATATCGCACTCACATTCAATATCCCCGAATTTGTTAAAATACGTATAGGCTCCTTCTTTACCAAATTTGGATTTGTTGATTTAGATCCTATACGTGACAAAATTGTCGAATTGTGTGGGTGTGACCCTACATTTGAAGAATTAGATATGAAAATATACATTTCAGCATACTGTTTAAATACTTCAACTACGGAGTATTTTTCACGTGATACTCACCCTAAAATGAAAGTAATTGACGCTGTATGTATGAGTATGGCTATACCTCTCATATTTGCGTGTGGTAAATATGAAGGTAAAACATACGTTGACGGTGGTACACAGGAAATATATCCCCTCTCACCATTTTTAGATAAAAAGCCATATGAAATTACATGTATTAAATTAAAAATGGATAAGATTTACCAAGAAGAAATAAACACACCAAGACAGTTTGTAGAGTCCCTCGTTCGTGCAACTATTGTAAATAGAAGTGAGCATAATAAGGATGTAAACTTGGTTGAAATTGATATTGGTGAAACTAATGTGTTTGATTTCAATATGTCGTATGAAGATAAAATTAAACTATATAATTTAGGATATAAAACTATAAAATAATTCGTTACACTTTTTTGTTAACTTAATATATATAATGGATGCGTGTGATCCAAACGCGGATATAGCAAATCTCCGCCAGCTGATCAAAACCAACATCGGAGTAGATGTTAAGTTAACAAAAGATGAAATATGTCAGGCGTACGAGGATATCCAGGGAGGTAAGTTACCCTTACCCCCTTTAGTCATGAACTCCAGTCGTACTTATCTGGTGGACAAGAAGTCACCTTTAAAACCAAATGATTATGAGTTACTCTTCGATTCTACCACAAAGCGCGCAGACCTCAAAAGGATTGCGCGTAAGGTTGATCTTAAGAATGTTGATCAAATGACTAAAATCCAGATTGTTGGCGCAATCGGTAAACGCTTGCGTTACATGAAAGTGCACGAACCTGTCAAGTTTGCCAGGAAGTCTCGTGTAACTGTTAACAAATACACAGCAGTGAATGCCAGCACTAACACAGCAGTGAACAATGTTAATAATACCAACTTAGTGAACAATGGTTTGAATACTAACCGAACGAACAATGGTTTGAACACTAATAGGAACAACGGTTTGAACACCAATAGGAACAATGGTTTGAACACCAATAGGAACAATGGTTTGAATACTAACCGAACGAACACCAGTAGGAACAACGGTTTCAACAACAGCCCTCGTGCTTTCAATGGTGCCCGACCTAATGTGTTTATGAGGAATAAAACACTGAACAACAAGAATGTGTTTAAACAGGGGAGAAAACCCGCTTTTTTAGGTGGTAATCAACGCGCTGTCCGCGAACCTATTGTTGCACAGGTGAGGAGAAATAACGCTCCAGTAAACGTTCGAGTGAATAACACCCCCAAGAACAAGCCCGGTTTTCTTGGAGGTCTTTTTGGCAAAAAGAACTATATTCCCGCCAAAAAGTTTAGTGGTGAGAAGAAGGGTTATGCTTTTAAAACCGGCAACAAGGGATTAGGCTACTATAAAAATAACGGCGGACCGGAACCCACTGTGGGTCCACCCCAAGGTCCAGCTTTACCCACCAAGAACAATCTTAAACCAGTCCCAACTACACTTCCAAACGGAGATTTAACCATACAAAACGCAGTTGCCAAAATTAAACAGATGGGTCTCAGACGTGAGAAGAAGTTTTTAGAAAAGTTAGAACTTGGAGGGGTCGCGAAAAAGGTGGTAGTTGCTGAAGCTGAACTGTATTTAGAAGAGGAAAAAAGGTTCCTCGCTTTCGTAGATGGTCTTAAACTACTCCCAATAGAGAGTGAATACATCAAACAACGTATGGCTGTAGATGAACTCCAACAACTGAGGGTTGAAGCTCAGATGAAGGCTGATGAAGGAGCTAACATAGAAAGGAGTAATGAGGAGAAGATGGCTATGTTTTTAGCATCTACCAAACTTAGCCAGGAAGACAAAACGCTTTCTTAGCGAGAGCGAGAAGAGGTAACTCTAATGTTGATAATTTGATTTTGGAAATTAAGAAATTAATATCCAATGAGATGAATCGTGTTCTCAATAAGAAGAGACAGGAGTTTAAGAATCTCCTTAAGGACTATAACAAACTGAGTGATAAGGACAAGGAGGATCTTGTTAAATCAGTGAGTCAAAATACAACCACAAACTCTATGAAAAATATGGCTGAAAAACTAATTAAGAAGAGGATCGAGGAGAAGAAGACCGCCACGGCTCAAAACCTTCTTTCATTCCTCACACCCCTCAAAATCAACCAAGCTAACAAAAATACGTTTGTGAAGCGTTTCAAGAATGACGATGTTAACGTGAATACTCTAAAGAAGGAAGCCCTAAACATGGAGAAATCTCGAATGTCTGGAAATGTTGAGAATCTTCGTGTGAAGCTTAATACACGCCTGAGTGAGATAGGTCTCAATCAGGTAAATCAAAATGTAATTACGAAGAAGTTTCGTAATGGTAACATGAATGTTGAAAAGTTAATTCAAGAGGCTAAGCAGTTGAAGGCTATGAGAAACGCGGAATCCGGTAACAAAGCTACACAAGAATACATTTCTTATTTGGGAACTCTCGCCAATCTAACCAATGAGGATAGGAAAGAATTACTAAGAAATGGTAACTTAAACCGAAACAAGGCTCTTAATCTCTCTAAGAAGCGAGCCACTGAAAAGAAGGAAAGGAACAAGAAAGACTTCATCGGGTTCCTTGCCGAGTTAGGTCTTACCAATGAAAATAGAACTACTATGATTAACAAGTACAATGCTAATAAGTTAAATGTCGAGGTTCTCAAAAAAGAAGCTATTGGGCTTAGGAGTGGTAAGATTTCTGAAAAGAAGGCGAAACTTCTGGCTCATATGAACACTCTTGGTGAAGTTCTCACATCAGAAAATCGTGGAAGGTTATTAAATCGTGTTGAAAACACAAATCTCAACACTCTAAAGGCTAATGCCAATGGAATTGCTAAGAAACGTATAGGTGAGAAACAAAATAAAGAAAGAAAAGAGTTAGAAGCCTATATCAATAGTTTAGGTCTCGGAGTGAACAATAAACGAAGCATTCTGAATCAAAATCCTACACTTAATAATGGTAAGCGTTTAGCCAACACCAAAGTAAAAGAGCGGGTGGGTCAAAAGCAAAACATTAAAAACAGGAAAAACTTGGAGAATTATATCAACAGTTTGGGTCTCAATACGAATGATAAGGTAAACATTCTTAATAAAGATCCTAATCTACCCGAAGGTAAGAGATTGGCTAACAATAGACTTCAGATGAAAATTAGAGAGAAGAGGAATAAGAATAAAACAGCTTTATCCATCTACCTCAATAAGTTGGGTCTCAAGAATACCGAGAAGAACCAATTTCTTACAATTATGAATAGTCCAAATGCAAATGTGAATAATATTAAGCGGAGGGCTAATGCATTCATTCAAAATAAGAAGACGCAAAAACAACGATCAAATCGGGAAGAATTTGAAGAATATCTTATGCAGATGAATCTCACTAACGAAGAGAGATTTCAATTCATAGATATAGTCACACAGACTAACAATACTGATGTGAATTCTCTTAAGAGAAAAGCTAATACATACCTATCTGAAAGAATTAAGATTAGAAGAGATACGATGCGTCAAGAACTTGCTGCCTATATACAAGGTCTTACCAATCTGACTAACAAAAACAAGAATGACATTATGAGGGAGTTTAATAGTACTAAAACAAATGCAGGTATTCTCAGGACTCGTGCAAATTCTATAGCTAAGCAGCGAAAGAATCAAAAGAATACCGAGGACGAAGGCGCCTTCCTGAACTTCCTCGACACTCTAACAAACCTAACCGCTAACAACAAAACTCAAATTAGTTCAAAATTAAACGGGTACTACACAGATTTTGAATCTCTTAAAAAGGCTGCTGTGGATTTATCTGTACAGAGAGCCAAAGAAAAGCGCACCAAGATAAGGGAAGAACTCAAGGCATATGTGAACGAGATAGGTCTTACCAATAAGTACAAGGCTCGTATTATGAAGGCTCTCGATAATAAAGTAGCAAACCTCAATACTCTAAAGACTGAAGCTAATCGCATGAAAGATGAGATGGATGAAGAATCAAGAAGCGGAAAGCGTAAGAATCTTCTCAGACAATTAACGCAATTCAACATTACCAATGAAAACAGATCGGAACTTATGAAACAATTTGGTAATACCAACAATTCCGCTATAATAAACCAGGCAAAGAGAGTTGAAGCTAATAGGAGGAGCACTAAACGTGACGAGCTTTCTTTATTCATGAGTGAGTTAGGTCTTGAGCAAAACGATAGAAATCTTATTTTAAAGAACTTTGATGCCAATCCC
>Ga0115552_1001176_pt1 | contig 15064 bp, 10 predicted proteins | sample COGITO_mtgs_1103_3_FD_87178 | JGI IMG/M metagenome (GOLD analysis project Ga0115552, IMG submission 87178) | Pelagic marine microbial communities from North Sea - COGITO_mtgs_110328 | ecosystem: Environmental > Aquatic > Marine > Epipelagic | place: Germany:Helgoland, sampling site Kabeltonne...
ACCAAATCATGATCTCGTTATCGTAAGAAGAGGTCTCGACTATGGCAGACAGGGCTTCGATCGTTGGGATTTAACGAGAGAAGTGCTGAAAGCCATTAACTAATTTTCTGCAAAAGACTGTCGATTGACGCTTTGGCATCGCCGTAGAACATTTGCGTATTCTCTTTAAAGAACAAGGGGTTTTCTATTCCGGAGTAACCGGTGCCCCTGCCGCGCTTACACACAAACACGGTTCGGGCCTTCCATACCTCTAGCACCGGCATACCGGCGATTGGGCTGCCCGGATCATCCTGCGCAGAGGGGTTAACAATGTCATTCGCGCCGATCACGATGACGACATCGGTTTGAGGGAAATCATGATTGATTTCTTCCATCTCCAAGACAAAATCGTAGGGCACTTTGGCTTCGGCCAAAAGAACATTCATGTGCCCCGGGAGTCTACCCGCAACGGGATGAATAGCAAAACGGACGGTTTTGCCTTTTGCGCGCAGTTTCTTGCTTAGCTCTGAAACAGCACCCTGCGCCTTCGCCACGGCCATGCCATAGCCAGGCACGATGACAACGCTGTCTGCGTCGTCCAATTCCTGTGCCACGCTATCGACGTCGGCTTCGCGCATCTCGCCCGAGATGCTGGCAGAAGATTCTGATTCCCCGCCCCATCCGCCCAAAATAACCGAGACGAAAGAGCGGTTCATTCCTTTGCACATAATGTACGAAAGAATGGCGCCCGAGGAGCCAACCAAGGCACCAGTCACGATAAGAAGGTCATTGCTGAGTGTGAAGCCAATTGCGGCGGCGGCCCAGCCCGAATAAGAATTTAACATCGAGACAACCACAGGCATGTCTGCGCCACCGATTCCTAGGATGAGGTGGCAGCCTAACGCGCCGGCGATTAGCGTGATCAGGATTAGCGTCCACAGTCCGCCACCTGCAAGGTATAAATACCCAAGCCATACGCACAGCAGAATAGCCGCGAGATTTAAGATATGCCGACCAGGCAAGGTGAGGGGAGCCGAGCTGAGCCGCTCTGCGAGTTTGCCGTAGGCGATAAGCGAGCCTGTGAAGGTGATTGCGCCAATAAAAAGACTCAACACCATTTCCACTTTGAGGATGCTTATTTCGACAGTTGACTTAGCCGCAATCGTCGCGGCAAACCCAGCCAACTCACTGACTGTCGCCGAATCGATCGCCGCTTTGGCGACAGTTAATTCGAGGTGAGCGTTGATGCCGATAAAAACAGCGGCAAGACCCACTAAGCTGTGAAAGCCGGCCATTAACTCCGGCATCTGCGTCATCTGCACGCGGTTGGCAATACTCCAGCCACCAACGCCGCCAAGAGCGATCATAATGCCCATCAGCACCCACTGCCCCCCAGCTGCGCCTACAGTGGCGACGACGGCCAAAACCATCCCGATAATGCCATACCAAATGGCGCGCTTAGCTTTTTCTTGGCCAGACAATCCACCTAGCGCAAGAATAAAGAGAATAGCCGCTACAACATAGGCGGCTGAAATAAGACCTTCATAACTGTGCATAACCTAACTCCGTTGGAACATGGCAAGCATTCGGCGGGTCACCAAAAATCCGCCGAAGATGTTGACCGAAGCGATCAAAATAGCGATCGAGGCGAGAGTCATCACAAGCCAGCTGCCAGAGACAACCTGCAGCAAAGCCCCGACGATGATGATCGAAGAAATAGCATTAGTGATAGCCATTAACGGCGTATGGAGAGAATGAGAGACGCCCCAGATAACATGAAAACCAATAAAAATAGAAAGCACGAAAACAATAAAGTGCTGCATAAAGCTGGGCGGCGCGACATAGCCTAACGCGAGGCATAAGAATCCGCCCACTCCGAGCATTAGCGCCGTGCTGTTAAGCGATCGCTGCAGTTCTCGGCGCTCGCGGTCAGCTTTCTCGTCGCCGGTTTCTACGACTTCCTTAGCCTTGGGCGCCGACGCTGCAATCGCCTGAATTTTTGGCGGCGGTGGTGGCCAAGTGATCTCGCCTTGATGAGTAACCAAGGCGCCGCGAATAACATCGTCTTCCATGTCTATTACTGCGACGCCGTCTTTGTTGGGCGTAAGATCGTCGATCATGTGGCGAATGTTGTTGGCGTAAAGAGTCGAGGACTGCGCGGCCATGCGACTTGGGAAGTCGGTGTAGCCAACAATAGTAACGCCATTGTCGGTTACATATTTCTCGCCAGGTTTTGTTAGCGCGCAGTTGCCGCCACGCTCGGCAGCAAGGTCAACGATGACAGAGCCCTGCTTCATGCTCGCAACCATGTCGTCAGTCCACAGCTCTGGCGCGGGTCGATTAGGGATGAGCGCCGAGGTGATAACGATATCTACAGAGGGCGCCAGCTCACGAAATTTCTCGCGCTGCTTGTCGATAAAAGCTTGGCTAGAGGGCGGCGCGTAGCCGTTGGTAGCCGCGCCGTCGAGTTGCTCTTCATCGAATTCCAAGAAAACAAATTCTGCGCCCATCGATTCGATCTGCTCCGAGACTTCGGGGCGCACATCAAACGCCAGCGTAATAGCGCCGAGTGAGACCGACGTTCCAATAGCTGCGAGTCCGGCTACGCCAGCACCCAGCACTAATACTCTCGCTGGCGGCACTTTGCCGGCAGCGGTCATCTGTCCTGTAAAGAATCGGCCAAAGTTATTGCTGGCTTCGATAACAGCCCTGTAGCCTGCGATGTTCGCCATCGACGATAGCGCATCCATCTTTTGCGCACGGCTAATTCTGGGCACCATATCCATGGCTAGAACGCTCGTGTTCTTGACCCTCATTTGCTCAAGCAAGGGCTCATTGGAGGCGGGATTAATGAAGCTCACCAGTATTTTGTTCGAAGGAAAGGCGTCTAGCTCGTCGGCTGAGGGTTCTCGTACTTTGACAATAATGTCGGCCTGGCTCAACAGTTCCGCCGCAGAGCCGACTACCGTAACCCCAGCCGCCTCGTAAGCTGCGTCCGGGAGTGAGGCAGCCAAGCCTGCGCCGGCTTCGACAACGCATTCGTAGCCGAGTTTTTGGAGCCTTTGCGCACTTTCGGGCGTTAGCGCGACGCGCGCTTCTGAGTTCATTGTTTCTTTAGGTGCACCGATTTTCATGAAGACTCCGTTAATTTTTGAACAATAATCCAACGTATTCAGTTTTGGTTGCTCAGAGGGCACGCGCCGCTTTGACTTGGCTGCAAGTTATCTAAGACTAAGCTATTTGCCACACCTATTTCTACGTCGAGGCGCTCGAATGAGTTCTGATCGTGTAAAGACCCCGTAGCGGCGTGAGGTAACTGCTCCTTATTGCTGCGTTGACAGGCTCTATCAGACTTTTTTCAGCGCAATTTAGATGCTCTAATGACCGAACCCTCGCTGACCAGTGCGACGCCCAAAAATAGATTCTTGGAGGAATACATGAAAGGACACTTTCTGCGCAACCTGAGCAACCTGCGTAACGCAGCCGCAACGACAATTCTCACCTGCTTGGCAATTTTTGGCAGTGTAGCCAACGCCGACGTTGGCCCGGAGCAATTAGAGGCCGTCACCACAGACCTAAAGTCTCGCATCGAGGCGGGAAAGCTCTCCGGCGCCGTAGTAACGGTCGCGCAGAATGGTAAAGTCCTTATGACCGAGGCCATGGGCTACCAAAACGTCGAAGATCAGGTGCCTATGCAGACAGACACGATCTTCCGCATATTCTCGATGACCAAGCCGGTGACTGGCACGGCGCTGATGATGCTCTGGGACGAGGGTAAATTTAAGCTCGACGATCCCGTTGAAATGCATCTGCCCGAGCTTGCTGGTATGCAGGTGTTCGCATCGCAGAACGACGATGGCAGCTGGGAAACCGAGCCCGCAGAGCATGCGATGACAGTACGAGAGTTAATGAGCCATACCGGCGGGCTGCTGTATACGCCGCCGCTTTCGCAGGGGCCGGTTGCCGAAGCCTATGCTAAGGCTGGAGTGATGGATCTCACCGGTACGTCGCTTGCTGATTCGATGCCTGCACTAAAAGACATTCCCCTTGGCTATCAGCCCGGCACGCAGTGGGTTTACAGTATTTCTGTCGACGTTCAGGGCTATATGGTCGAACGCCTGTCGGGAATGAGCTTCGGCGAGTTTCTACAGCAGCGCCTATTCGATCCGCTCGGCATGGTGGATACAGGCTTTTTTGTGAAGCCCGAAAATGCGCATCGCCTCTCGCGCCAATACGCACCTAACAGCGACGGCACGCTGCGCCGCACCGACAACCGCGGCGGTATTGCTGGGGGTTACGACTTTAAGAGCGCGCCGGTGTTCGAATCTGGCGGTGGAGGCTTAACCTCGACCGCAGCCGACTATCTACAGTTTGTTCAAATGCACCTGAACAAGGGCATGCACAACGGCGAACAACTGCTGTCGCCCGAGGCGATCGAGCTGATGCGCACCAACCAACTGCCGGCAGCTGTGGAAAATATCGGCGGGCTCTATCCGGGTAACGTCTTTGGTCTGGATTTTGCGATTGTCGAAAATTCTGAGGCTTATCAAGGCGCTTCGCAGGGCACGCACTGGTGGTGGGGTATTGCCGGCTCTTGGTTCTGGATTGATCCGGTTGAGAATCTTGTCTTCATCGGCATGATTCAGAACGATGACATCCTCTACTCGCTGCAAACCCACGCGGCTGCGCGTGCGGCGATCTACCGGTAGGTTAGGATGCATTAAGCGCTAATCTGGCATCTAGTCGGCTTTAGTCGGCTAAGGGAATCGGCTGGATGTCAGATTGGAAACACCCCAGCAGCATTGCGGTTTTCAGCCAATTCCGGTTATAATGCGCACCCTGCCAAATTTGGCTGGGTAAGACGGTCGCGTTAGAGAAGCTGATTTCGTGCGATTGAGGCGCTTCAAGGCGTCATTGACATTCACTTTGCGTCGCCTCGCATGGGTCGGCGTCAAGGTATTTGAAGTGGGCCTTGAGCCCATTTTTTGTATGTGTTGTTTGTGCTCGCGACTCTTTGTCTTGCTGGCGAGTTATCTTGTTAGCGAGAATGTTTCGTGACAAGAAGAACAGAGATTTTAGGGAATAACGAGTGAAGAACGCAGCCGTACAGATAGCCGAATTAATAGCGCCGACAGTAGAGGCGTTGGGGCTTATTCTGTGGGGGATCGAGCTACAGCAGCAGGGCAAATATTCACTGCTGCGCGTGTATATCGAGCACGAAGAAGGCATAGGGATCGAAGATTGCGAGAAAGTGAGCCGTCAGGTTAGCGCCTTGCTAGATGTCGAAGATCCGATCACCGGCGAATATACCCTCGAGGTGTCGTCGCCAGGGATGGATAGGCCGCTGTTTACCGCGGAGCAATTTGCGTTGTATGTAGGCGAGAAGGTTAACGTACGCCTGCGCAGCGCGCTGCAGGGACGCCGCCGGTTTAAGGGCGTGATTAAAAAGGTAGTAGACGACAGGATTGGTCTGGCGATCGATGCCATCGATGCCGACGACGGCGAGCTGATCGAGATTACGCTCGCAGATATCGACAAGGCCAATATCGACTTTTAGCTATGGTTACTCTGTGCCCCGGTCTGGCCGGCGCAAGTTTCGAGTAAGGTGACACTGTTATGATGAGTAAAGAAATATTGATGGTTGTTGACGCGGTCTCTAACGAGAAGGGCGTCTCGCGCGAGGTGATTTTCGAGGCAATCGAATCAGCGCTTGCAATGGCAACTAGAAAGCTCAACGAAGAAGAAGAGATCGATTGCCGTGTTGCGGTAGACCGCAAAACGGGCGAATACGAGACCTTCCGCATCTGGACGGTGGTCGCCGACGACGAATACGTCAACGAATTTACTCAGTACATGCTCGAGCAGGTACAGGAGCGAGACGCGGCGCTTGAGGTAGGCAGCAAGATCGAAGAGAAGATCGACAATGTGCCTTTCGGCCGCATCGCTGCGCAGACTGCGAAGCAAGTGATTGTTCAAAAAGTACGAGACGCCGAACGCGAAATCGTTCTGAACGAATACAAAGACAAAATCGGCGAGCTGGTTACCGGTACAGTAAAGAAAGTCACTCGCGAGAGCATTATTGTAGACCTAGGCGGCAACGCCGAAGCCATTCTCATGCGCGATCAGATGATCCCGCGCGAAAATTTCCGTATGAGCGACCGCATCCGCGCATTGCTCATCGACGTGCGCCCCGAGCAGCGCGGACCTCAGCTGTTTTTGAGCCGCACCTCGCCGCAGATGCTGATCGAGCTCTTCAAAATAGAAGTGCCAGAGATCAACGAGCAAATTATTTCAATCCGCGCCGCGGCGCGCGATCCCGGCTCACGCGCGAAAATCGTTGTGTCGACTAACGACGGCCGTATCGACCCCGTGGGCGCCTGTGTGGGTATGCGCGGTTCGCGCGTGCAGGTTGTTTCTGGCGAGCTGTCGAACGAACGTATCGACATCATTTTGTGGGATGACAATCCGGCGCAGCTCGTAATTAACGCGATGTCACCCGCCGAAGTCGCCTCCATCATAATGGATGAAGACAGCAACACAATGGACGTTGCGGTTGAAGAAGATAATCTCGCGCAGGCGATTGGGCGCAATGGTCAGAACGTGCGTTTGTCGGCCGAATTAACCGGCTGGACTATTAACGTTATGAGCGAAGAAGAAGCCGCCGAGAAACAAGAAAAAGAATCGGTTGGCCTCATCGAAATGTTTATGGCCAAGCTCGATGTCGATGACGAAACTGCCGAGGTGCTCGTTAGCGAAGGCTTTACCTCTCTCGAAGAGATCGCGTATGTACCGATGGAAGAAATTCTGTCTATCGACGGATTCGACGAGGAGATTGCCGAAGAGCTACGCAACCGCGCGAAAGACGCGTTGTTAACTCAGGCGATTGCATCCGAGGAAGATCTGTCGTCGATGAATGTGGCAGACGATTTAATGAATATGGAAGGCATGGATAAAGAGCTCGCGCTAGAACTCGCGAAGCGCAGCATTCTGTGCATGGAAGACCTCGCGGAGCAGGCTACCGATGAGCTGATGGAAATCGAAGGCATGACAGAGGAAAGAGCGGGGCAATTGATTATGACCGCACGTGCGCCATGGTTCGAATAGTTGGTAGCTGGGCTGCGGACGAAAGTCGCGCGGCTCTGTGGTTCGAGGCCGAACCGATGAATTAGACATTTAGTGAGGGCTGCGAGGCAGCCGGCCGGTGAAGTTAAGAGAAACCGGCACAGAGCGCGCATAGCGCGCAAGAAAACTGGAGTAGATTGAATGGCAGATGTAACCATAAGCGAACTCGCCAAAGTCGTCGGAGTCGATGTCGATAAGCTGCTGTCGCAAGTAAAGGACGCAGGCTTACCGCACAAGAAGGCCGACGAGATTATTTCTAATGACGATAAGAACACGCTGTTGCAGTCGTTGCGTGGAAGTCATGGGGAAGGTGAGGGCGCAGCTGCTCCAAGCAAGATTACGCTAAAGCGCAAAACGCTAGGCACGCTGAAGAGCGCGTCGAGCTCGGGTCGTGGTAAGACCGTTAACGTAGAGGTGCGTAAAAAGCGTACGTACGTTAAGCGCACCGAAGTCGAAGAAGAGGTCGTCCCCGAAGAGCCGGTTGCAGTCGAGCCCGCGATTGTTACGCCAGATCCCGTTGTTGCCGCCGAAGCGGCGATCGCCGCAGCTGCAGAGACAGCGAAAGCGACTGCCGACGAACCGGCACCTGCTGCGCCGTCAGCCCCCGCAGCGGCACCAATCGTCCCCGACGTTCCTTCCGAAGAAGCAGCCTCTGCCCGTGCCGATAAGCCTGGCGCTAAGCGCAAGCCTGCTACCAAGAAAGAGATCGACGACGAGGCCGAGAAGAAGCGGACGCAGGCTCGTACGACTAAGGGCAAGCCAGCTAAGCGTCAGAACCGCACGTTGCATGTAAACGACGCGTTTGTTCTCGAAGGCGGAGACAGCGAAGGTCGCCGCCGTGGTGGCCGTCGCGGCCGCAATCGGTTGTCGGGTTCTACTCAGGCATTTGAGATGCCAACTGAGGCGGTCGTTCGCGATATCAAAATTGGCGAAGCCAATAAGGTAACCGACCTTGCTCAACAGATGACTGTCAAAGCGGCAGCGGTTGTTAAAGCACTATTCAAGATGGGCGTGATGGCCAATATTAATCACGTTGTCGACGCCGACACAGCCACGCTGCTGGTCGAAGAAATGGGCCATCGTCCGAACTTCGTTTCCGAAGATGCACTCGAAGAGCAGCTCGCCGAGTCATTGGCCGCCGAAATTGGCGAAGAAAAAATTACGCGCGCGCCAGTTGTCACAGTGATGGGCCATGTTGACCACGGTAAAACCTCGCTGCTCGACTATATTCGTAAGTCGACAGTCGCGTCGCACGAAGCGGGCGGCATTACGCAGCATATCGGTGCCTACCATGTAGACACAGACCACGGCATGGTCAGCTTCCTCGACACCCCGGGACACGCGGCGTTTAGCGCGATGCGTTCACGTGGTGCGAAAGCAACCGATGTCATCGTGTTGGTCGTAGCCGGCGACGACGGTGTGAAGCCGCAAACCGCCGAGGCCGTGCAGCATGCGAAGGCCGCTGGCGTGCCTTTAGTGGTAGCGATTAATAAGATGGACAAAGAGGGCGCAGACCCCGACCGCGTGAAGAACGAGCTTGCGGCGATGGAAGTAATTCCTGACGATTGGGGCGGCGACACACAGTTTATCCCTGTGTCTGCTCATACCGGTGACGGCGTTGACAAGCTTCTCGAAGCTATTTTGCTGCAGGCCGAATTGATGGAGCTCACTGCCTATACCGACGTGCCTGGGCAGGGCGTTGTGGTTGAATCGCGTCTCGATAAAGGCCGCGGCGCGGTTGCGTCGGTACTTGTGCAGAACGGCACACTTCGTACAGGCGATATCGTACTGGTCGGTAAAGAATACGGGCGCGTCCGCGCTTTAGTAGACGAGAACGGTGTGAACATTAAGTCGGCGGGCCCTTCTATTCCTGTCGAAATTCTTGGCCTTACTGGTGTGCCCGACGCAGGCGATGAGTTTGTTGTGCTCGCCGATGAGAAAAAAGCGAAAGAGGTGGCCGAGTTCCGCCGCACACGCCTAAAAGATTCAGTGCAAGCGATGCAGCAAGCTGCGCTTATCGATAATATGTTCGCAGGCATCGGCAAGCCGAACCTCAGCATTTTCAATATTATTCTCAAAACCGATGTGCGCGGCACGCTCGAGGCATTAACCGCTTCGCTCGTTGCAATGAACACGGACGAGGTGCAGGTAAAGGTCGTGTCCTCAGGTGTCGGTGGCATTTCCGAAAACGACGTTCACCTTGCAGCAACATCGAAAGCGATGATCGTTGGATTTAATGTACGCGCCGACAAAACCTCAAAAGAAATCATCTACAACGAAGGCCTTCAGCTTCGCTATTACAACGTCATCTACAATGTGCTCGACGATGTGAAAGCGATTATGGGCGGTATGTTGTCGCCCGAAATCCGCGAAGAAATTCTCGGTGTTGCCGAAGTGCGCGACGTGTTTACTTCACCTAAGTTCGGCCAGATCGCCGGCTCGATGGTTATCGAAGGCACGATTCACCGCAACAAACCCATTCGCGTGCTACGCGATGACGTGGTGATTTATGAAGGTGAGCTTGAGTCATTGCGCCGCTTTAAAGACGACGCGAATGAGGTTAAGAACGGCGTCGAATGTGGTATCGGTGTGAAAAACTATACGGATGTGCGCGTCGGCGACAAAATCTAAGTGTACAAAACAACCGAGATCGCTCGTACGCTTTAACGCGTCGCAGTACTGCGAAACGCAGCAAGGAACTAGATGGCAAACATGACTCCAAGAGGCCAACGCGTGGCGGATCAGATCCAGCGCGAATTGGCGACGTTGATCCAGCTCGAGGTGAGCGATCCACGCGTGGGCATGGTGTCGGTAACAGGCGTCGATGTAAGCCGCGATCTCGCGCATGCGAGAGTGTTCGTCACGGTGCTCAACACACCGAGCGCGAGCGACGAGGCGAACGATGCGCTGAGCAGCCCCGGCGATTTGGACAAGCTCGAGGTCGAAGAGAACCTCAAAGCGCTTAACCAAGCCGCGGGCTATCTTCGAACGCTTTTAGCAAAGCGCCTCGCGCTGCGCTCTGTGCCTAAGCTTCAATTTCGCTACGACTCGAGCATCGAGAACGGCGCGCAGTTGTCGAGCCTCATCGACAGCGCGCTTAAGGCCGATATGGCCCAGCATGGCGACGATCTGCCTGCCGACGATAATAGCTAAGCGTGGCGCGCAGAAAGCAAAAAGGGCGACACATACACGGCATTGTCGTGTTGGATAAACCACTTGGTGGCAGCTCGAATCGAGCGCTTCAGGTAGTAAAGCGCTTGTTTGATGCCAACAAGGCGGGCCACACAGGTAGTCTAGACCCACTTGCGACCGGTGTTTTGCCGCTGTGTTTGGGCGAGGCAACCAAGGTGTCGCAGTTCTTGCTCGATTCGGATAAAGCGTATCGCGCGCGGATAAAGCTGGGCGAGCGGACCGACACCGCCGACAGCGAGGGCGAGGTGATCGCCAAGGTCGAGGGTTTTACCATCGATGAGGCTGCAGTAAAGGCAGCGCTTAGAGGCTTCGAAGGCGCGATAGAGCAGGTGCCGCCTATGTATTCGGCGCTCAAGCAAGACGGCCAACCGCTGTATAAGCTAGCGCGGCAAGGCAAGACGGTAGAACGTAAGGCGCGCGCCATTACGATCTATTCGATCGAATTGACAGATGTTGATGCTGACGCAAACGTGATCGAGATCGAAGTCGATTGCAGTAAGGGGACTTACATAAGGACCATTGCCGACGATTTGGGGCAGATTCTTGGCTGCGGAGGGCATATAATCGCGCTCCGGCGACTTCGTGCCGGCGTCTTCTCTATCGAAGACAGTGTCACGCTCGAAGCGCTCGAGGCTAAAAAAGAGGCAGGAGGGTTCGACGCGATAGACGCGCACCTCATGCCAATGGACAAAGCGATAGACGATTTACCTGCCGTGCAGCTGCCGAGTTACACGGCGCAGTTTCTAAAGCATGGCCAGCCAGTTCAGGTTAGCCAAGCGCCAGCCGACGGGCTTGTGCGGCTTTACGAAGAAGGCGAGTTCATCGGCATTGGCTGCATAGACGATGACGGGAATGTCGCACCCAAGCGACTGGTGGTTGCATCGCCTGGCGAGTAACGAGAATTTAAAAATTCAGAGCGAGCGCTCAACTAAGCAGTAAAGAGTGACGCTTGGATAAGTGCATGAAGCACTCAGGGAAGACCTCAGCTAACTATTAATATGCATGGTTAGTCTGATTGAAAAGGATGTCGGCGACTAACAATTAATCGCATATTTATGGAGTAAGAAAATGGCTTTATCAGCTGAAGTAAAAGCAGGAATCATCAAGGATTATGCACAGGGCGAGGGCGACACTGGTTCACCCGAAGTTCAAGTTGCGCTACTGACAGCAAACATTAATGAGCTGCAGGGACACTTCAAAGAGCATATCCACGATCACCATTCGCGTCGCGGTCTCATTCGTATGGTTAACAGCCGTCGTAAGCTGCTTGACTACCTCAAGCGCAAGAGCGTCGATCGCTATTCCTCTCTGATCAAGCGTCTAGGCCTGCGTCGCTAATCAGCGTCGCGTGCTCGTAACGCAAATCAATTAACCGGATTAACTAGCGCATGGCCTGATGAGTTGGCCTGCGTTTTTTAAAGAAAATAGGGAAAAGTATGTTTAATCCAGTCGTTAAAACATTCCAGTACGGTAATCAAACCGTCACGCTGGAAACAGGAAAAGTCGCACGCCAAGCTACAGGCTCGGTTATCGTGACAATGGGTAATAGCCAAGTACTCGCGACCGTTGTTGGCCGCAAAAAGGCAAACCCTGGCGCGGATTTCTTTCCGCTCACAGTTAACTATCAAGAAAAGACCTACGCAGTAGGCAAAATCCCTGGCGGCTTTTTCAAGCGCGAAGGACGTCCAACTGAGAAAGAGACGCTTACATCGCGCCTCATCGACCGTCCGATCCGTCCATTATTCCCTAAGGGTTTCATGAACGAAGTGCAGGTTGTCTGTACCGTTATCTCAGCCGACAAAAACGAAGACGCAGATATCGCAGCGCTCATTGGTGCCTCTGCGGCACTCTCTATTTCGGGTATTCCTTTCGCTGAGCCTATCGGCGCGGCGCGCGTTGGTTACGACGCAGAAAAAGGCTATATGCTGAACCCAACTAACAGCGAACTCCAATCGTCGCTACTCGACATGGTTGTTGCCGGCACAAAGTCTGCGGTACTTATGGTTGAGTCTGAGGCGAAAGAGCTCAGCGAAGACGAGATGCTTGGTGCCGTGTTGTTTGCACATCAAGAAATGCAGGCCGTTATTACTGCGATCGAAGAGCTCAAGGCCGAAACTGGCAAGCCTTCATGGGAGTGGGTTGCTGCTGAAGAAAATGCTGCGCTTAAAGCGGCGCTTGCTGAAAAATTTGAAGCTGCTGTTATCGATGCCTATCAGGTGTCCGACAAAATGGCGCGTTACGATCGCATTGGCGCGATTCAAGCCGAAGCAGTCGAAGCACTAGCCGACGAAGAAGCAGGCGTATCTGCTGCGGACGTTAAAGCGGCGTTTGGTAAGCTCGAGAAGAGCACCGTGCGTAATCGTATTCTCGACGGTGCGCCTCGCATCGACGGTCGCGACACGAAGACTGTCCGCGCAATCGAAGTAGAAACTGGCCTGCTGCCTCGCGCACACGGCTCGGCGCTCTTCACACGTGGCGAGACTCAGGCAATTGTTGTGACTACGCTTGGCGCGCTGCGCGATTCGCAAATCATCGAAGACCTCGGTGGTTCGCGCAAAGACCCGTTCATGTTGCATTACAACTTCCCTCCGTACTCGGTTGGCGAAACGGGCTTCATGAGTGGCCCTAAGCGCCGCGAAATTGGCCACGGCCGCCTCGCGCGTCGCGGCATCGCAGCGGTTATGCCACGCGAAGAAGACTTCCCTTACGCGATCCGCGTGGTGTCTGAGATCACCGAGTCAAACGGCTCGAGCTCAATGGCGTCAGTCTGCGGTAGCAGCCTTGCGATGATGGATGCGGGCGTGCCTCTTAAAGCACCTGTTGCCGGTATCGCTATGGGTTTGATCAAAGAAGGCGAGCGCTTCGCGGTACTTACCGACATCCTCGGCGACGAAGATCACCTCGGCGACATGGACTTTAAGGTAGCCGGTACAGCTGAAGGCGTTACTGCGCTGCAGATGGATATTAAAATCCAAGGCATCACCGAAGAGATCATGGAGATTGCGCTCGAGCAGGCTAACACTGCGCGTAATCACATCCTCGTTGAGATGAATAAAGTGCTCGCGAAGTCACGCGACAGCGTCTCTGAGAATGCGCCTTCGATGGCTATGCTCAAAATCGATCCAGACAAGATCCGCGACGTTATCGGTAAGGGTGGCGCGGTTATTCGCGGTATCACCGAGCAGACTGGCGCCTCGGTTGATATCGATGACGACGGTAACGTGCGCATCTACGGCGAAGACGCCTCTTCGCGCGACGCAGCAATCGACATGGTTAACGCCATTACTGCCGAAGCAGAAGTGGGTCGAATTTACCGCGGTAAAGTGGCGCGTATCGTAGACTTCGGAGCATTCGTCACAATTCTGCCTGGTAAAGACGGACTCGTGCATATCTCACAGATTTCTGATGAGCGTGTCGAGAGCGTTGAAGAATATCTCACCGAAGGCCAAGAAATTCTCGTTAAGTGTTTAGACCTCGATGCGCGTGGCCGTATCAAGCTCAGCATGAAAGAGATTTCTGACGAAGAGAAGCAAGAGATGGCTGCAGCAGACGCTGCTGAGTAAGTTATAGACTTAGTCGGCGCGCGATTTATAGATTGATTGGTAAATTTTCGCGTGTGCCGAAGCGCAGCAAAAGCGCTTTAGCTGACTTGGTTAAAAGGAAAAAGGGCTGTCCGAAAGGGCAGCCCTTTTTTCGTTTTCAATAGGGTAAATCACACCTAAGTCACGCCTAGGTCACACCCGTTACTGTTGATCTAAATCAATAGTTAGCGCTTTCTTCTTTTTAAACAGCCGATTGGGCCGGCAATCGCACGCTTGCCTTTTTTGGTTCTTGACCTGAAATTCATTCGGGACAACAATCGGGCATGGCGGTATAAATCTGCCTCGTCACTTGATGTCGTTCATCGCTCGATTATAAAAGCAAAACGGAGAAGGCAATGGAGAAGGCAATAAAAAGCACAAAAAGAATTGTCCAGAAATCCCGCTCGATGTTCACAGGCGCGTTCGCGCTCTCGACCCTTGCGCTTTTGGGCTCAGCCCAGGCATTAGGCGCTGGTGAGGTTACCTTCCACAAAGACATAGAACCGATTCTGCAACGCAGTTGCCAGAACTGCCACAGACCCGGCGGCGCTGGTCCGATGTCGCTCGTGACCTACGAAGAGGTCGCGCCGTTTGCGGGACTCATCGAATACAAAACAGGCCTGCGTGATCGCGCGGGTGCTATGCCTCCATGGTATATGGAGAAAAGTATCGGTATTCAACGTTACAAGAACGATCCTTCCCTAAGTGATGCCGAGCTTACCGCGATCTCAACTTGGGCACGCACCGGAACGCCGAAAGGTGAGGTCGCGGACGCCCCCGAAGCGCTGGTGTTCGACGACAGCGTAAAATGGACAGCCGGTTTGCCCGACCTCGTTGTTACAACGAATTCGGTAACCAAACTCGCCGGCACTCCAGATTGGTGGGGCGAAATCGACCGCGTGCCAACCGGTTTAACCGAAGACCGCTGGGTTAAATCGGTAGAAATTGTTGAAGTTAACGACGTCAATAACGAACAGGGCACCGGACGCGATACGGTGGGCGGGCGCTATATCTTCCACCATATGATTTGGGGCACAGCAGATCTAGACGAGAACGGAGAGCGAATTCCGAGCACCAATACCAGTTGGCCTGTGCATGAGGTTGGGCGTAATCCCGATATATTCGATCCCGACGGCGGCAGATTACTCAAGGCTGGCACCTACATTGTCTCCGATTCGGTGCATCTGCAT
>Ga0115552_1001190_pt1 | contig 15008 bp, 9 predicted proteins | sample COGITO_mtgs_1103_3_FD_87178 | JGI IMG/M metagenome (GOLD analysis project Ga0115552, IMG submission 87178) | Pelagic marine microbial communities from North Sea - COGITO_mtgs_110328 | ecosystem: Environmental > Aquatic > Marine > Epipelagic | place: Germany:Helgoland, sampling site Kabeltonne...
CTTTAATTGCCTTAGCGCAGATTTGACTTCTTTTGATGCGTTTTCTCTAAAACCTGTTAATTTGATTAAACCGATGTCTTCACTGATCATTCCGTAATAAGGAACGTTGGGTAAATCGATTGTTTCTAACTCCACTTCAATGTCTAACTGACCTTCTCCAGGTCTTTCGAGCTTTAGCATAAGTGTCGAAGATGCCTGCCCTCTTAGGTATTGACTTGCCTTATCATAATCTTGTCTAACATCAATCCCGTTAATTGATATGATTTCATCCCCCCTCTTCAGTCCAGCTCTATCCGCAGCAAAACCTTCGTTCGGCATGACGATCATTACTCGTTTATCATATTTCTCGCCCACAACTGCACCTATCCCACCATACTGACCAGTATTTTCAGTTCTCACGTCTTCGATCTGATCTTCTGGATAGTAAACAGTGTAAGGATCAAGGGTTGACAGCATGGCGTCAATACCTGTCTCCATAATGGTATTGGGGTTAATGTCATCTACGTAATTCGCATTGACTTCCTTATACATGGTAGCGAAAATATCGAGGTTCTTTAATATCTCGAAGTACTTGTCATTTTGCGATGCTGTGAACGACCAAAGTAAAAATGCTGATACACCAAGAATGGCAATTTGAATCTTCTTCCTCTTTAATTTCCTCATGATTGATCTTTGTTAGAAAGCTCGGTTAGTTCTTTCTTCAAACGGAGAAGCGATTTCTTTAGTTTAGCCTCAATAGTTTGATAGGGCAAAATATCGTTTCCTGTATAAATATAACCAATCAATGCTTTTGGGAAAGTCTGTGATTCAGTTGTTAGGAGATTCTTATTTAGGCGGTATGCTTCTTTTACCTTTCTCTTTAGGAGGTTACGCGTAACCGCGTTTTTGAATTTCCGCTTGGATACAGATATGAGTACCTCATTCTGCTCATGATCGGCTTGTGTTAGGAAAATTACTTTGAAGGGGTATAAATAAAAAGAGGAGCCTTTATCAAAAAGCTCCTGAATCAATTTTTTGCTATGCAGTCTTTCCGACTTAGGGAAAGTGTATTTCAAATTAGCTGTTTTTGGATCTGACACGAGGCTCAATTTAGAGAAACCTCAGCTTACACGGTATTATTTACCGTGCTTTCCTTCGTCAGAAACAGTAAGTTTATGTCTTCCTTTGGCTCTACGTCTCGCAATAACGCTCCTACCGTTAGCAGTCTCCATTCTAGATCTGAATCCGTGCTTATTTTTTCTCTTTCTCTGCGAAGGTTGAAATGTTCTTTTCATCGTTTCTTTATCTTTCTCTCAAAAAGGAATGCAAAGATAGACACCTTTTTCTTTTTTACCAACGTGTGTTAGAAATTGTTTAGCTTTAATCCACTCAGCAAATCTTCATGGACTATTACTTCTCGTTTCAAAACCCAAATACTCATCTCATCACCATCAAAGCGACTTTTCAAGCTTCTGAAGTTGATACGCAAATATACCTACCTAATTGGAGACCTGGTCGATATCAAATCCAAAATTTTGCAAAACGTATAAAGAATATTTCCGCCTTCAGTCAAGAGGGTAAACAATTAGGCATTGCAAAAACATCGAAGAGCTCATGGAGAATTGCCAATCAACCAGGACAGATAACTATTGTCTATGAATATTATGCCTTTGATATGGATGCTGGCAACACATGGCTAGATGAAGAACAACTCTATATTAACTTTGTGAACTGCTGTATATATACTGAAAGTAGTCTAACTAATAAGTGTAGGATAAATTTTGATTTACCCGATAACTATGAAATCGCTTGTGGACTGGAGCACACCCAAGCTCACGAATATACTGCACCCGACTACTATCGTTTAGTTGACAGTCCTATGTTCGCTAGCGATAGTTTAAGAAAAATAACGTACGCTGTAAATTCCTATAAGTTCAATCTTTGGATACAGGGCGAGTTACCAAGAACTGACGAAGAGCTTATTCACGACTTCAAAAGATTTACAACACTACAAGTTGATCTAATGGGTGGATTCCCTTGCCCCGAGTATCACTTCCTCTTTCAATGCCTCCCTTACAAGCACTATCATGGTGTAGAACACTGGAATTCAACGGTAATCACTATCGGACCCTCAAGCGAACTCAGTGAGCGAGATAAGTACAAAGACTTTCTGGGTGTTAGTTCTCATGAGCTATTTCATACTTGGAATGTCATTAGACTTCGTCCGAAGGAAATGACGCCTTATGACTTTCAAAATGAAAATTACCACAAAACTGGATTCGTTACAGAAGGGGTTACTACCTATTATGGCGACCTTTTTTTAGCGCAAAGTGGTGTCTTTAACACTGATGAATACTTCAATGAGCTGAACATTATCTTTCAAAAGCACTTTGCTGGTGGCTGGGAGAACATGTCAGTTGCCGAATCGTCTTATGACTTGTGGCTAGATGGTTATGAAGCAGGGATTCCAGACAGGAAAGTCTCCATTTACACTGCGGGGGCACTTGCTGCATGGGTGCTAGATTGGATGATACGACTGCAATGGAGAAATAAGAGGTCCTTGATCGATGTCATGCGACTCATGTGGACGAGGCATGGTGCTAACCAATCTGGATACACTTATGAAGATTATCAGCTAGCAGTAGAAGAGACTTTTGGAAATATGGAAGTCAACAACCCAGTCGTCAAGTTGGCTTATGAAAATGAAACACTAAGTTTCGGTCATTACTTCGATCATCAAATCAATGGCAAAGCTAAGCACATTGATATTTTAAAGCGCCTGGCTCCATCTTTTGGATTGAATATAGATCAGGAGTACCCAGAAAGTCATGAAGAACGAGTTTTTGGTTTCAAATTAATAGAAGGTATTGTTGTGCAAATTGCAAACGGCAGCCCTGCTTATAAACAACTAAGCTTGAAGGATAAAATTGTATCCATCAATGGAAGGCCAATTGGGGAAGCCAACTTAGTAGATGAGACATCACTATCACTTGAAATCAATCGTTTCGGTAGACCGATTACCGTTCGGCTCGCCACCAAAGCCTCAGACCAATATTACTTCCCAATTGAAAAAATAAAGATTAACGAACAGCCTAGCTTGGTTGAAAGAGAAAACCTCCTTGCCTGGCTCGGAGGTCTCTCACAAAAACCTTAGGCGCTAACGAGAGGCTATAAAGAACTTTCATTTGCGCTCCCAAGAAGCTATTCTTAATAGCTGCTATTTTAAATCGTGCAGCATTGCCTGAACCTCTGGCCATTTAAGTCGAGGACCAAATTGTGATACTACTTTTGAACTCGCCATACTCGCCAGCTTTCCAGCAGAAGCATAGGTCATGCCATTTGTAATGCCATAAAGAAATGCACCTGCAAACATATCACCAGCACCATTGGTGTCAACTGCCTTTACTTTGTACGGCTCTATGTCAATGAAGGTGTCTCCATCCCATATCATTGCACCATTGCTACCTTGGGTGATAACAAATTTGTGTGCTTCGCTTTTCATAGCTTCACGAGCATCCATCAAATTATCTTTACCCGTAAATGACATTGCCTCGTCTTCGTTACAAAAGAGTAAATCCACAGAAGCACCAATTACATCCACGAATTTCTCTTTGAAAAACTGAACAATACTTGGGTCAGACAAGGTAATCGCAGTTTTTACGCCATTCGCCTCAGCTAGTTTCTTTCCAAGTTTCATGGCCTCTACTCCTGTTTCAGAAGTGGTCAAATATCCTTCTAGGTATAGATATTGAGAATCCTTCAGCGCATTCTCATCAATTTCGTTTACTGATAAATTAGTAGTCGCTCCCAGAAACGTATTCATTGTACGGTCTGCATCAGGCGTAATCATCACAAGGCATTTACCTGTAACCCCGCCTTCTCTTTCTTTACCGTCTAGGTTGGTATCAACACCTGCATCGTTCATGTCTTTCAGGTAGAAATCACCATACTCATCACTCGAAACCTTACATGAATAGAAAGACTTACCCCCAAATTGGCTTACGGCTATGATTGAGTTGGCTGCAGAGCCTCCTGATTTTCTATTTAAGTCACCACTATCAATAGCACCAATGAGTCTAAACTGAGTATCCTCATCCACTAGCGTCATCAGTCCTTTTTGCACTTTATGATCATATAAAAACTGATCATTTACTTTGAATTCAAGGTCTACTAAGGCATTTCCAATGCCATATACGTCATACTTCTTGCTCATAACTGTCTATATTATTGCTTCTCTTTCGAAGGTTTTACTCTCGTCAAATAGCTTTCGGTAGGTGATGTGTGTCTTTAAAATTTCGCCACCAATCTGCTCAACGACATTCATCATTTTCGGATTGAAATCTCCAATCCAGTTCATCTCAATATCTTTGTAAGGAAAACCCTTTTTCCATGCCATTTTTTGGACATAAGAAACAACAAGTCCTCCTTCTACACCCTTTTTTTGATGTTCAGGAACAACCCCAAACACAATTCCTAATCCCTTTTTACAAGCTCCAGTCTTGAGTAAATACATGAACCTTAGCTTACTCAACAGGTTCCATTTCCCATTTAGGTGCTTGTAGAGCTGATTCAATTCAGGAATAGATATAAAAAAGGCTACGGGTACTCCTTTATGGAAAGCAAACCATATAAGTCGGACATCTGCGACTGGCTTTAACATTTTAAAGGTAGCCTTGGCCTGATGTATACTCATCGGTTTTACACCACTATGACCAGCCCATGCCTTATTATACACTTCGTGAAAATACTCATGTGACTTACCAAACTCTTTCTTTGTGATATGCCTGAATTCGTAGTCCGGATTATCTAATGTTTTTTGAGCCTTTTCATAAAACCTAGGGGCAAAATCAACATGGCTCCCCATTGGTCTTTGGTAGGTGTATTGCTTAAAGAAAACACCAAAACCATAAGCCTCCATCAAGTCTTGGTAATACTTGAAGTTATAAGGCATTTGATAGTTTGGCTCAGAAAATCCATCAACCAATAGCCCCCACCAATTATTTCTATCACCGAAATTGATTGGGCCGTCCATGGCTTCCATGCCTCGGTCTTTGAGCCATCCTTTAGCAGCATCGAAGAGGGTAAAGGCAGCTTTTTGATCGTTAATAGATTCGAAGAAACCCATTCCTCCTGTAGGCTGATCATAACTATTAGCTATCTTATTATTAACGAAAGCGGCAATCCGACCTATCGTCTGACCATTATCATCTTTGAGAATCCAGCGAATGGCCTCTCCATTTTTGAAATTTTTATTCTTTTCAGGATCAAAAACTGCTTTGATGTCTTTATCGAGTGGTCTTATCCAGTTTTCTTCATCCTTGTATAGCCTAGCGGCCATCTGAATAAACTCTTTCTCTGTATGTCTGTCTGTAACTTCTAGAAGGTGCATCTATAAAATGGAAAGCCAAAAATAAAGACTTCTCAACAACAAAGAAATCTGAGTAGCATTAATGAGTCACTTTATCCAAACTAACGTAAATCTTTAGCGCGATCGGGGAAGTCTGTGATGATACCATCAACACCCATTTCCACTAGCCTTTCCATGGCACTACGCTCATTTACTGTCCAAGGAATGACTTTCATATTCTTTTGCTGGCAAAAAGATATCATTTCTTTATTTAGCAGTATATGATATGGGCTGTAAATGTTAGGCGTAAAACCCAAGTCTCTCAAATTAGCTTCAACACCTTTACCATTTTCAATCAAGGCTGCCAATCGAACTTTAGGGTAAGTGGTGTGCCAGTATTTTAAAATACGGAAATCAAAGCTCTGTATGTTAAACCTATCCATCGGTAAACTAGCCGCTAACAAATCATAAACGATTGTTGAAAACTCTTCTACACCAGGATGATAGACATTATCACCTTTTGGAGAACTCTTCAATTCAATGTTATAAGCAACTTTCGACAGTCCGTTTTTCTTTAAGTAAGCCTCAACTTGAGAAATCAAATCAATCAATAAAGGCTTAGAAACAGCCATCTTTTCCTGTTTCGGAAATCTCGGGTTCCCTTTTGACCCACAATCATAGGACTTGATTTGCTCATACGTCATTTGATATATGTTGAGTGCATTAGATTCTTCACTCGATATACCACTGCCATCGGGCTTTGAACAAATTGAGGACGACATGTATGGCTCATGAGAAACCAATACCTTTTTGTCCTTTGTGATTACAACATCAAGCTCTAGTGTTTGTACACCTTCATCAATTGCTCTGATAAATGCTGGAATGGTATTCTCTGGTAAAAGCCCCCTTGCTCCCCTGTGCCCTTGAATATCTAAGGACTGCGCATACGCAAATTGAGATAAAGAAAGAAAAGTTAATACGGTTATTAGTCTCATTTAGATGGTCATCTGGTTATAAATACTCAGGACAGTTTAGTTGAAAAAGCTATTTATCAAATATCATTTTGGGTGCATCTAACAATTTCCCATTGGTTCCTCTCATCTCTAAGCTTACTCTTGGCTTTTCGTTAGTCCAATCAATTTTTATCAAGCCAAAACTCTTTGTGGTAACCAATTTACCCATTCTATGGGAATTCGTCTCAGTGCTTGATGCATAACTATGTGTTAAACCACTTGAAGTAAAATCATAAAATTGTCCATAACCTGGTATTTCGATGCTCGCAATCTCAGAAATATGTCTATCACCACTTAAGAAAAAGGCATTTTGGGGTTTTGTCTTAGCGATTAAATCTATCATTCTCTGCCGCTCTTTTGGATAGTTATCCCACTTTTCAAAGCGGTGTTCATCTGCTATAAATTGAATTCCAGAAGCTAAAATATGGATAGCGGCATCACTATTGGTCAATTCTCTTTCGAGCCATAGCCACTGCGCATCCCCTAAAACACTCCCACTCATGTTCTTCTGATAAACTCCATCAACTCTATTGAGGTCTCCCCGAAAATATCGTGCATCAAGGAGAAGAATTTTAACTTTCTGTTTGCCAGTTCCATAAACATAAGATTGATATCCACCAGTCCTTTTCCAAGCGGGGCTCTTCTTTGGCACGTCTAAAAAGTCAAACATCAAATCGCGGCTAGCCACTTTAAAAGGATATTCCTTTCCCGCATCGTTTTTACCATAGTCATGGTCGTCCCAAATTCCGATGACCGGGGTACTATTTAAGAGCTTTTGATAGTACGAATTGCTCTTCTGCATTTCGTATTTAGACTTCAGCACTGTCATATCATCAGTATCACCATAGATATTGTCCCCTAGCCAAATCCATAGATCAGGTCTCGTTGCCGCTATTGTTGACCAATAGGTTTGTGGCGCTTCTTGTCGATTACATGAGCCAATAGCAATCGTCTGTAATTTATTTTCTATCACAATGTCTTGAGCATTCAGTGAACTGATACCGAGAAAAACTAACAAGTAGGGAATGAAGAGTTTTTTCATGATATAACTTTGCTTCAAGTTACATCAGGCATATGAATTTATCATTAATTCAGTATTATTGTTCTCGGTTTAGAACACACGTAAACTATTGAAAAACTATCCTTCTGATATGAAAAAAATACTTACCCTAGTCCTCATCTTCTCTTCTTTCCTGGCCTTAGGTCAGAGTAAGTGGAATGGCAAGTTCGAGCAAATGGACAATATGCTCCCTACTCCAAATCAATACCGCACAGGTTCTGGAGAGCCTGGGCCAGCATACTGGCAACAAAAAGCTGATTATAAAATTAAGGTTGAGCTTGATGACGAAAACCAAAGGGTTACTGGATCAGAAGTTGTCACCTACTTTAATAATTCTCCTTCTGAGCTCAGGTATCTATGGATTCAATTAGATCAGAACGTTAGAGAGCAAGACAACTTTGGTAGCCAGTCGAACGGGTCAAGTTTACCGTCAACGGTAAGTCAAATCGGGACTACGCAAGCACAAAGCGTTTTAGGTAACACTGGGTTTGATGGAGGCTTCAAGTTAATGGCCGTTAAAGACACCAAGGGTAATGACCTAACTTATTTGATCAACAGGACAATGATGAAAATCACTTTGCCCGAGCCTTTAAAAAGTGGCAGTAGCTATAGTTTCAGTATAGACTGGTGGTACAACGTGAATGACCGAGCTGTACTCGGTGGCCGATCAGGTTATGAATACTTCAAAGAAGACGGCAACTATTTGTATACAATTGCTCAATTCTACCCAAGAATGGCGGTTTATGACGACTTCAACGGTTGGCAGAACAAGCAGTTCATGGGTTCTGGTGAGTTTGCCTTGACCTTCGGAGATTTCGAAGTAGAGATCACCGTTCCTTCGGATCATATTGTTGGCTCGACAGGCATGCTTCAAAATCCAAAAGACGTTTTGACAAAGCAAGAAATCAATCGCTTTGAAAAGGCTCAGAAGTCATTTGACAAGCCAGTAATTATCGTAACGCAAAAAGAAGCTGAGTCAAAAGAGAAGAAAAAATCTAGCGAAAAATCTACATGGGTTTATCATGCCGAAAATGTAAGAGACTTTGCCTTTGCTTCCTCCAGAAAATTCATTTGGGATGCTCAAGCTGTGAAAGTTGGCAACAACACTCCGCTTGCCATGTCATACTATCCGAAAGAAGGTAATCCTCTTTGGGAAAGAGAATCTACCAAAGCGGTAGTCAACACTTTGGTCAATTACTCTGAAATGACAATTGACTATCCTTACCCTGTTGCGATTTCAGTTCATGCCGCAAGCATAGGAATGGAGTACCCAATGATCTGCTTCAACTTTGGCCGTCCAAGACCTGATGGCACGTATGATGATTTTATCAAGACGCGTATGGTTTATGTTATTGTGCACGAGGTTGGACATAACTTCTTCCCGATGATCATCAATTCCGATGAACGTCAATGGGCATGGATGGATGAAGGTCTAGATTCATTTCTTGAGTATTTGACCATGAAGAAATACTACCCAGACTTACCGTATAATTCCAACTCCCCTGAAGCCATTGTTCCTTATATGAAAGGAAGTAAAGACTTTATGCGCCCAATTATGACGAATCCTGAACAATCGCTGCAGTTAGGGCCAGAAGCCTATTCAAAGCCATCTGCAGCACTAGTCGTTCTACGAGAGCAAGTAATGGGTCCTGAATTATTCGACCAAGCTTTTAAGGAGTACTCCAGAAGATGGGCTTTCAAGCACCCCAAACCAGCAGATTTCTTTCGCTCTATGGAGGATGCTTCAGCGGTTGACCTTGATTGGTTCTGGAAAGGCTGGTTCTACTCGACTGACAATGTCGATATCGAAGTGGCTGAAGTCAAATGGTTCAAAGTAGCTGGAGAGCAGAAGAACCTTGAGGCAAGAGTGAATGCTCAAAGCGGAAACCTTGGGGAAAAGGCTGGGGAAAATGACGGAAGCCCATTCTACGGCCAACCTCAAGAATTCAAATTAACAGACAGCAATGTTGGTGGTGAATATCGAAGTGAGGTTGAAAATGACGCCATTAGAGATCGATTCGCAGGTAAGAATGTCTATCAAATCACTTTTAAGAATAACGGAGGCCTGATCACTCCGTTGGTCATTGAATGGACTTACAAAGACGGAAGCAAGGAGATAGAAAGAATTCCTGCAGAAATTTGGAGAAGAAATGAAAGTGAAGTCACCAAACTGTTTGTAAAAGACAAAGAAGTCGATAGTGTTTTATTTGACCCTTTCAAGGAATTGGCAGATGTAGATATGGAGAATAACGTTTTCCCAAATAAGAACAAGCGCGACTCGCGTTTTGACAAGTTCAAGAAAGACGGCAATTAGTCTTCGTAAGATTGAAGTTTTGAGCCCTACCAATGTTTTGGTGGGGCTTTTCTTTTTTACCGCTCATACGAAATGCTAAAACAAGGAACAGGTCGTAGCGTTAAGGTATCCAGTTCAACTCATTTAAGTGGAAGAAAAATACCTACAAGTCGAAGCGCAGCCAGCACATAAACTGGCAGTTCCGCTTTTCATTCTTACCAGCGTACCATATTTTATGACGCTAGCCTACGATTTCTTAGTGAGCGATCAGCCAGATTTTACTTTTGCATGGTTCGGAGCGTTTTATTTAGTACTCGGAGGCTTGTACTTTGGCTTTAGGCTGATAAAACAGAAACCAAAGTCAGGTAGCCCATTCCAACAGACTTAGCAGCACATCTAACAAATTAGCGTAACCAAAAAAATGCGCTCAAGGCGCATCTTTATCCGTGGGACATACTGGATTACTCATACGCGCAATCCATGCCGCACAACCCCTCGTGAAGCTCCTAAAGTCGCTTTCGAACCACTGGTTCTCATCCAGTCCAAGCTTAATGCAAAAAGCCACCTTTCAGGTGGCTTTGGGAAAGTGGGACATACTGGATTCGAACCAGTGACCTCTGCCCTGTCAAGGCAGCGCTCTAAACCAACTGAGCTAATACCCCATTATTTAAAATTCTTTTGGATGATCCCCGACATGTCGGGGCGCTCTAAACCAAATGAGCCTGTCTGCCGATAGGCAGGCTAATACCCAAAAAAATCGGCAGACCTAAGTCTGCCGATGCAATAATATGAAATTTTTCAGTCCTGATTAGTGATTGTATAGCTTTTTATAATACTCATCCGCCATACGTGATGCTCTAAAATATTTATCGACATCATCCATGCTCTGATAGTTCATTGCAGCCCAGGCCTTTTGATCTTTATAATACATTGGAACGATCTCATCTTCCAATATGCGCATCATATGATCTGAATCATGCTGATCTTGCTCACCTTCTGGAAGTGTAGTATCTACTTCTGGAATTACGAAACCATTTTTACCGTGCTCACCGAACTCTAGAATCCAACCATCATTGGTAGAAAAGTTCAAAGAACCATTCATAGCCGCTGTCATCCCTGAAGTACCCGATGCTTCCAGAGGAATCCTAGGGTTGTTCAACCATACATCAGACCCCTTCTTCATCAAAGCAGAAAGGCTTAATTCATAACCCGTTAAAATAGTAGCGTTATGATACTTCCTTGTAAAGTGTACTAACCAGTTAAAAGTACTCACTGCACCATGATCTAATGGATAAGGCTTACCTGCCCAGATGATCTGAACTGGATAGTCTTTATTATTCAATAGCTTTTCAAAACGCTCGACATCACGAGCGATCAAATCGGCTCTTTTATATCCAGCAAATCGTCTTGCCCAAACAATCGTCAAAACGTTCGGATCGAGAATCTTTCCTGTTTGGTCTGCCACCAATTTGAAAAGCTCCTTCTTCAATTCGACCTTTCGTTTCAGGAACTTCTTATCGTCTTTTTTAGCATGTGACTTTTCCAATTCTGAATCAGTCCAATAAGCTTTGTTCTGTGCGTTGGTGATTGGAATGATATCGCAAATACCATCAAATCCGCCCCACATTTCCTTTGAAACCTCACAATGCTTCTTAGAAACTGCATTAGAGACCTTCGACATGCGTAGCGCTGCAAGGGTATGGTTAAACATTCCGTTTTCGAAACCTACCATCTCTTCTACTTCTTGGATTGAAAAACCATTGAAGAAACCCATGTTATGCAGCATGTAAGGATCATTGACCTCATTCCCAGCCTTAACAGGGGTATGCGTAGTAAATACGAGCTGTTCTTTAACCTTTTCAATATCACCCAATTTTTCCATCAAACGGAAAGCTGCTGGCAAAGCATGCGCTTCGTTGAAGTGATATTGTTCTACATTATGATTGATGGCTTCTAGTAATTTTGCACCACCTATGCCAAGTAAGATGTACTGAGCGATTCTTGTAGAGATGTTATTGTCATACAACTTATGTGTAATCGTCTGAGCTAGATGATCATTCTCTGGATGATCTGTAGAAAGCAAGAACATTGGAGCAGAACCAAATACATCTGGCGCTAAGTAGAATACCTTCACCTTCACTGGATGGTGATTAACATTTACTTCTAATTCGAGTCCAGTGTCTTCTAAAAAGTTATAGTGACGCTCTTGCCAAAGCGCATCCAATTCGTTGTTATGTTTCCGACCCTGGTCATAGTACCCATATTTCCAAAGGATACCGATACCAACCATGTTTTGCTTTAAATCGTAAGCACTTCTCATGTGAGAACCTGCCAAAAATCCGAGGCCTCCAGAATATATTTTCAAAGGTTGATCAATGGCAAATTCCATTGAAAAATAGGCTACTGATTTCTCGTAACCTTTACCAAATTTATAAGGGTGTTTGAATTTCATCTCTTGATTTTATAAAGGCCAAAAGTAACCGAAACGGTTGAGCACATGAGACGTGCTATAAAAAAGATTAATGCAAACGTTTGACTACATGCAATGTATAGGCAGTTGTTCTTAATATTCTAGGATCATTCACTTACATCTAAGTGAAATTAAAAAAATTGTTCTTAACCTTAGCTAAAGAATTATCCCAAAACCTGATTTTCATCAGTGTATGGCTAATCTGTAATACCCACTTTTGAGAAAAAAACAATGAAGGTCAATTCTGCCCTAGAGGCTGTATCCATTATCGAATCAGGTCAATCTGTTTTTGTGCACACTGCTGCAGCTACCCCGTTCATTTGGTGGAAGCCATGTCACAACGTGCACCTGAACTTAGGAACGTAAAAATCTATCATATGCATACGGAAGGAAATGCTCCATATGCAGATGAAGTGCATTACAAATCATTCGAGGTTAATTCCTTGTTCCTAGGAGGCAACGTTAGACAAGCGCATCAAGCTGGCCGCATCAACTTCATTCCTTGCTTTTTGAGTGAGGTACCGGTTATGATACGCTCAGGAGTAGTGCCTGTCGATGTAGCTTTGATTCAAGTTTCACCTCCAGACATACATGGCTATTGTTCATTGGGCGTTTCTATTGACGCAACAAAAGCGGCTGTAGATTGTGCTTCTGTGATCATCGCGCAAGTAAACCCAAGAATGCCAAGAACGCATGGAGACGGAATGATTCATATAAATGACATTACCAGATATTTTGAAACTGTAACGGAACTACCAGAATTACCTCCGCATACCATAACCCCTGAGGAAGCCGAAATTGGTCAACATATTGCAGGCCTTATTGACGACAGAGCCACATTACAAATGGGCATTGGCGCTATTCCAGACGCGGTACTTTCCTATTTAGGTAACCACAAAGACCTTGGTGTTCATACCGAGATGTTTTCAGATGGTGTGATCCCACTGATGGAAAAAGGCGTGATTACGAATAGATATAAAAAACTTCATCGGGACTTTTTGGTCTCTGGTTTTATGATTGGCAGTCGCAAGCTCTACGACTTCGTGGATGACAACCCTGTGATACGCATGCTGGACATCGAGTACGTCAATGACACAAAGGTGATTCGTAAGATTGACAATATGATAAGTATCAACAGCGCCATCGAAGTAGACTTGACTGGGCAGGTTTGTGCGGATTCTATTGGCACAAAAATGTATTCGGGTGTCGGTGGTCAGATGGACTTTATTCGAGGAGCCTCGCTTTCTAAGGGTGGCAAACCGATTATCGCATTGACTTCCACGACAAGAAGAGGAGAATCAAAAATCTCTCACGTGCTGAAATCTGGTGCTGGTGTGGTAACGACCCGTGCTCACGTTCAATATGTAGTGACTGAGTATGGTGTGGCTAATTTATACGGCAAAAACCTTAGGCAACGCGCTAAATCATTGATTGAAATTGCTCATCCTAATCACCGCGAAGATTTGGAGAGAGCTGCTTTTGAAAGGTTTAGATAAATAACCACAATACAGGCCGTCATTCACGCACAGGCGGGAATCTCCTAATTATGTAAACGAAGAAGCAAACTAAGCTTGGCTGGCCTCAGCGAGACGCTAAGACCAGAGAGGGTAACGTCTACCTCAACACCACAACCGTAATCCCTGCCCCGCCACGCTCTACATGTTCATCCCGGCAAGAAGCTACTTCTTTGAAGGTACCGAGGTGATTGCGGGTAATCTGTCTTAAGACGCCATTTCCTTTGCCATGGAGGACTTGAAGCTCTTTAGCATCCAATAGAATGGCTTCGTCCAGCCATGAATCGAGTAAAGAAATCACCTCCTCTGCGCGCTTGCCACGCAAGTCTATTTTTGCATTGAAATTCGCGCGCTTAGAAGTATAGTCGAAGCCTGAATAGGATGATACTTGGCTTTGCTGTTTGAATGCTTTCTTATTGACTTTCTCTAAGCGACTGAGTTTGACGAAAGAGGTTAATGCCCCCATCTTCAACTCAGCATCCTTGCCTTTTATAGCAGCGATCTGTCCGACCGTGTCTTGTCCGATCACGCGTACATATTCACCCACTTTCATTTCATCATTAGCCTGAGCATTCACCTCTGCCTTGACGATATTCTTCTTTTTGACTTCGGCTAACTTTTCTCGTTGCTGCTTTACGGCTACTTTATCCGCTTTCTTTTCCTTAATAATACGGATGGCCTTCTCAACCTCCTTATTCGCGTCCTGAACAATCTGTGTCGCTTCTTGCTTCGCCTTGTTCAAGATCTTCTTCTCCTGCTTTTCGAGATGACTCTTTAAGTCTTGATATTGCGTTGTCAACTCAGTCAGGTCCGTTTCGCGCTGCTTAATCCGGTGCTCTGCCTTGGTTATTTCTTGCTTTTGCGCTTGCAGCTGCCCTAGCATCTGATCAAAGGAAACTTGCTTCACGCCTACCTTTTTCTTCGCTTGATCAATAGTAGGTTTCGGCAAGCCAATCTTAGTGGCAATCTCGAGTGCAAATGAGCTACCCGGTTTACCAATTTCTAATTCGTAAAGCGGTTGTAGCTTCTGAATGTCATAACGCATCGCACCGTTCTGTAAACCAGGGTTCTTGTCAGCATACTCTTTCAGGTTACCATAGTGCGTAGTAATGATGCCCATTCCGTTCGAAGCGGTCAGCTCGGTGAGGATAGCCTCGGCAATGGCACCACCGTATTGAGGTTCGGTACCTGTACCAAATTCATCAATCAGAAAGAGACTCTTTTTGTTGACATGAATCAACAAGTTTTTCATGTTAATCAGGTGAGAACTATAAGTACTCAGATCGTTTTCGATGGACTGTTCGTCACCGATATCAATGAATAGATCTTTGA
>Ga0115552_1001193_pt1 | contig 14992 bp, 15 predicted proteins | sample COGITO_mtgs_1103_3_FD_87178 | JGI IMG/M metagenome (GOLD analysis project Ga0115552, IMG submission 87178) | Pelagic marine microbial communities from North Sea - COGITO_mtgs_110328 | ecosystem: Environmental > Aquatic > Marine > Epipelagic | place: Germany:Helgoland, sampling site Kabeltonne...
AGTCGAGAGCAAAGTGAGCTCTCAGGTTTGTTTCGGCTTCATACTCCTTGAGATAATAACGATCGGTCCTGGCAAACACCCGCCAGTCCATCCTTTTTGGATCCTCTCCCTCGGTGTACTCCCGATACTCTGCAAATTCTACGCTGGATCCTTTATGGGGACTTCGATGGTGTCCGGATATACTTCCCTCCATGGAGAAGGGCGTAAGTAGTGGTTCTCCGGAAATTCGGGAGAGAGAATCTTGATCGACGTAATGAGAGTAGCTCTTTTTGCGTCTTCCCATCCTTTATCTTTGTTCTTTTCTTGCGTCTTCGATTAATCGGGCCACTACTTCTGTACTGTTCATACCTTCGGAACGGGCATGGAAATTAGTAAGAATCCGGTGAGAAAGAACGGGGTTGGCCACTTTTTCGACATCCTCCATGGAGGTCATATAATTGCCCTCGAGGACGGCCCGTGCCTTTGCTCCCTTTACTAGATACTGAACGGCTCGTGGTCCGGCACCCCATTGAACCAACTTCTTTAACCAGGCTGGAGATTCATCGGAGTTGGGTCTCGTTCTGCGAACCAAGTCGACTGCCAGTTCGTGGACATGATCGGGTACGGGGACGCGCTCAACAAGTTGCTGGAATTCCTTGAGTTTCTTACCAGAAATGATCTTCTTAAGCTTGGGTAGGGACCCAATAGTGGTGTGCTTGGCGATTGCTATTTCTTCATTTCTAGTCGGGTAATCCATTTGAATAAGAAACATGAAACGGTCCAATTGGGCTTCGGGAAGTGGGTATGTTCCTTCTTGTTCGATTGGGTTTTGGGTGGCGAGAACGAAGAAGGGTTCTTGGAGTTGATGATTGGTTCCCGCAACGGTAACTCTTTTCTCCTGCATTGCCTCCAGTAAAGCAGACTGAGTCTTGGGGGGCGTTCTGTTAATCTCGTCCGCGAGGATTACATTGGCAAAAATGGGACCCTTGATGAATGCAAATTCCCTTCCTTCTCCCTCTTTTTTATTTTGTAGAATCTCGGTGCCGGTAACATCAGAGGGCATAAGGTCGGGAGTAAATTGAATCCGTCCAAAAGATAATGAAGTTACCTGGGCAATGGAATTAACGAGAAGGGTTTTGGCTAAACCGGGCACTCCCATAAGAAGTGAATGTCCCTTGGAAAGCATGCAAAGAAAGATCCGTTCAATAGCATCTTCTTGCCCGATAATGACTTTACCAAGCTCGTTTTTGATTGCAGAGAAAGTATCTTTTAGGTCGCTGATTGATTGAACATCATTTTCAGAAAGTACCTCAGTTTTTTTATTGGGTGGAGTTTTGCTTACCATAGATTTGTTTTTTTCATGTGCCTAATTGAAGATTAATTCTCTGGGTCAAAAGTAATGACAATATTTGATTATTTGTAGATTTGTATGATTTGGATTCAAATTATTAAAACTATGATCTAAAAGCTATTCGATTCAATAGGTATTGATCAACAGGAATGGTCAGTTTTACATAGATAAATTTCTTTTGTTAAAAATGATAAATGTATCGTAATTGGGAATCAAGATATGAGAATGAACTCGTTCAATTTGCCGTGTAACCTACAAAATTCATATTGATTTGGCCCGCCCGTGTTCGATCTTTGTAATCATAGTCTATTTAGCACGACAAAATACCTTAAATTTTTCGACTGTAAGCATTCAATATAAAACCAACCTGTTTTCAATAAAAGGATTGATCCTAATGACAACTTTTAGAAATGTTTGAGTAAGACCAATGATGAATACTTTTTCGTCAATGAGGCTAAATTAAACAACTCAATAAAATGATAACAGTTCAAAGGAAGTACAAAGTAATTAAAGCATCTTCGGCAAAAGAATTAAGTGAGGTTGTAAATGATAGTATTCAAAAGGAATATAAAGATACCGAAGGATTTATTTTCAGATCATCGGCTCGTTGGCAATGCCTAGGGGGACCAATCAAAGAAGAAGGTCTTTGGTACCAAGCGGTTGTCTTTATTCAAGAAGAGGAAGAATAAATTTCTACAGAATACATACGGATAAACTACACTCTTGATCAAGGTACCTGCTACTAAGTGAGCCAATTTCGATATTCTCTTTCCATATTCTAACTCCTATTGAAGATAACTTGGTTACTTTAGGTGGTTTTTGCCCCGCAGTGCTAAGTTATTCCGCTTTTATTAAATCGGTATTATCTCCATATAGCCTAATTAGTGTACTATTCTATTAAATCTTAATGTACCTGACATTGAAGTAGTTTTAATACTAAAAAAACTAAAAAGATAACTTTTCCTTTTGATCTAGCTAGGTTTTTCATTCATGTTAAATGTAAGCACGGATTAATTGGGCGATACGCTCAATTATAAAATTGGCCGTCGACTTGGGCAAGGTCGACGGCTTTTTTTGGTTCATTGCCTGCCCCTTGATTCATCCTACGGCTTCAGTCAGCCCATCTAAGCTTAAAAATTTTACAACTAAGGTTGAATGTTTGTTACTTTAATTCTAGATACATTAGGAATGAAACAATTATTAAAATGTATTCTTATGCCCTGTATTGCATTGTGCGGAACTTACTTTCATGTAGTGGGGCAATCTTCTCCACCTGCACTTTCGCCTTCCATAAGGCCAAGCTTACCAATGAATATTCCCCCTCCGCCCAGCTTTGCTTCTCTTTCAAGTAAGAGTGGAAAATACCAGATTGTAAGTGCTGAGTATTATTCTGAAGATGCGAAACCATTTTTATATAAACGGCTGGTCAAGTTCGATACCACAACTGGAGAAGCTTGGGTTTTGGCCTCTAAAATTGGATCGAACGGTGAGCAGAGAAAATGGGTACCGTTAGAAACTCAAAAACCTGCCTCTCGATAGGAGTAAATTTTTTAATTCTAATTAGTTTTAATAGAATCTAATTTCTTTTTTAATTGTTGAAACTTGAGATCCATCGCTTCCGTTTTTTTAAGAAGTTTTTTATTTTGGAGCCCAAAGTGTCCAATTAGAAGGAGGATACCAAAGCCAATCAGTGCAATTCGACCAAATTGTATATCCCCCCAACTTTTATTCCAGGCAACATAAAATGCGGCTGTACCCATAATACCAAGTGACAGGATCAAGCCTATATTCCATATAACTCGCCCTAATCCTTTTGGTCTTTCTCTCCCTAATACCTTTTTACTGTTAATCAACAAAAAGAAACTGAGATACGCTACAGGTATTAGAGTAAATCCGAGGATTGATGTCGGAACCGCGAGCCAAAAAGCAGCGTCGCTCCAAACAAAGGGACCTAGTACTCCGATCCCGGCAATGTATGCTCCTCCTAAAAATACAGGTCCCTTATGAGGTTTTCCTAATACTTCGCAGATCGCATGACCATTGATTGTCATTAGAATAATAATAGTGGACAGAGCCATACCGACTACTCCGATTCCAAAAATAATTTGGGACAAGGTATCATTTGCCGTTAATGATTTCAGGGATTCAGCCAAGTCACGGGCATCTCGTTTTACGAGCATCGCAGCAATTTGTTTGTCGGATTCTGGGATGGTTGAGCCCAGTTCCTTTTTTTGAACAGGAGCTAAGCTTGCAAATTTTTCTTCGCCTAATTCTAGTTCGAGCCTTTCGGTAATAAATGCATTATATCCCTTGGCCAAATTAGAGCGCAGTACTCTGTTTTCATAATCTTCGTAGGCAGACTCTGGTTTTCCGTTAAACTGTGTGCCGGCTGCAATCACAACGCAGGAGGTTGCTACCACATAGGGAATAAGAAGGGCAGTCCATAAATCAAATTTAGCAAGGCCTCTATGTTCTCTTCCCCATTTTCGGCTAAGAAGAACAAAGGGCATAAAGAATGTCATGTTGATTCCTACTGCAGTTGCAGCTGCTGCAATCATCACATCTTTTTGTAAATTTATGATTTTATTTTCCCAAAAGGAACGAAATTCGCCAGTCCCTTCTAGAAAAGGAGAGTAGACTTCCGCAGGTTCATAAAAAAGCGAGAAGTTTGGAATAAAGCCAGCCGCAATTTCGTTCCAAGGTAATTCGCCTGCGACACCCATGCTGATTACTACTCCAAAAAAGGAAAGAACCACGAGTGCAACCATGATTTTAAGAATTAAATCAAATAGTTTAACTCCTTTGCTTCCTCGATCGTAAGCCCAGATGATTATGCATGCCGTGATGAGGATGGATAAAACTACGAGCACTTTCCCTCCTGTGTTATCAAGGATAGGGAAGAGGTTTTGCGTCACTGCTGCAGTTCCCAATGAAAATTGCGGTAAACACCAGACAATATTTGCCAGGATGGTTGCGATTGCCCACCCCCAACCTAGTACAGGGTTGATTTCGTTATTAATCGAAACAAATGGGCTTTGTCCGGTTGAAAGGGTTACATGACTAATCGCACACAGCATGATGATACCCAATATAATCGCGATAGGCTGGAGCCATAACAGGGAGTATCCAGCTAAAACTCCCAAGAACAAACTGGATGCAAGCGATCCACCTCCAAGTGTTATTGCACTTTGGAGCCATCCTGGCCCGGAAAGTTTAGTATATGTTGCTAGGCACGAGTAAAGCCCTTTGGCTTCAGCATCTTTAAGTAATTTTTTCTCTTGTTCGATCGACATACCCTTGGTATCTCGTTCCTGGACTAAATTGTCAAGAAGTCAATAATGGGCAAATAACTTAAAAAAACTGAAAGTATCGGTTATTTGACTGTCATAGTACCCCGCATCATCGCGAAGTGACCGGGGAAAGTACAAACATACTCATATGCACCTTTTTCTTTGGGAGCAGTGAAGGAAACTACATCTTGTTCACCGGGGCCTAATAATTTTGTGCTGGCAATCACATCACCTTTGAGGGAATCGGGAAGGGGATTTACTGCATTCGCACCAGCACCCAATGCTTTTTGACCAAAAGCAATTGCGGAAACACCTTTTTTGAGGAGTACCAAGTTGTGTCCCATCGCAATTTTCGGAAGTTGACCCGAATTTTTAAAAATAATTTTTACTTTTTCCCCTGCGGTAACATTAAAATTTTTGACATCAAATTGCATGGTGTCATTTCCTGAAATAGTAATTTCCTTCTCCGCTTTTTTCTCGGCAAATGCGAAACCGAAGGCGTGAAAGAATAGGAGAGTTGATAGGAACAATCTTTTCATAAAAGTTTATATATACAGCAACTCCTTACTATGCAAGTTGGGAGAGTGAAATTAGTTAGGATTAACTCAATAATCGCTATACCTTTGTGGTAGGCATGTAGCGATAATAGACTTCGAGCATTAGGATTGCCATGGTTGTACGGTAAATCTCAGTATCTCCATGAAAGTGGGCTCCATGTTTCCAATGACCGTCGTCCGCTTGGTTAGAGCAAACGGTTTTCTGAAAATCTTTGTTCCAGGCTTTCCAAAATTTGGAACCTCCTGATATTCCGGTTGCCTGAAAGCAAGCCTGTGCATGGTAGTACCAACCGTAAACATTAATGCTACTCCAATCTTTTTTAATTGCTTCATTTTGGACAATCCATTCAAGCCCTTTTTTGGCTTCTTCTGACTTCGCATTTTTCCAAATTTGAAGCGAGAGGATACCAGTTCCGGTGAGACTCGATTTACCTGTTTTGCCTCTTTGATAGGCAAATCTACCTGTTTTATCCTGACATTCCTTAACATATTTGATTGCCTTATCCATTGCCTCATCTAATCCGCTAATTTCAATTCCGGTATAAGCAGCCGCTTTGAGAGCTTGGATATTCCACCCGGCTACAGATAAATCTGTGTGAGCCGCTGGGCCTTTTCCGTAGCTGTAAGCCCAACCCCCATTTTCATTTTGTCCTTTGATGATATGTATGGTCGCTCTCTTCGCAAACTCTTCGAGTCTCTTGATCTTAGTCATGGTGTAAGCTTCGCACAGAGCATAAGTGCGAATTGGATGAGAATAAGACCCCCTTTGATCAATCTTGGGTTCGGGGGTGGTGGAGGTGATGAACTTGATTGCTTTTTGAACGGTTTCCCCATAATCGGGAGAATCCTGCAACTCGCAGTGTCCGAGGTAGCATAATAAAGCCATTCCGGTCATCGCATTTTTATCTGAAGGTTTTGGGTTTCCTTTCTCATCCTTATCTTTTCCTCCCCATGACCCTTCGGGGTCTTGAGTTGTTTGCAACCATTTTAGACCTTTCACGATAGCCGCTTCGGTCATTGTTTTCCCGCCTCCCGATTTTAATCGAGCGATTCGTTTCTTGGGGTCACAACGTTGTTGCATCGTTTTGGGCAAAGCTAATCCAATACCCGCCATCGCTTTTGTCATTTTATCGTTATTCATGCCTGCGGCGGACATCGTGGGGGCAGCGGCTTCAACCACTGGGGCTAAATCCTTTACATCCAATTCATTAAAGTCGGGTAGTGTAATGTCAGAAATGGCGGTGGTTCGAAAAGTTTGCTGGGTAGTGGGTTGTGCTTTTTTCTGTCTTTGCATCAGTTTGACCACTTTTTGTTTTTCCTGTTTTTGTGCGGCAGGAGCCGTACCTCCGTCGGAAAAATCGGAATTCCCTTCCCCACTGAGTGCGAGTCCCATCATCATCCCCCAAATGGAAGACATTATAATGGTCAGCATAAGTAAAGAAACGAGGAGGCTATTGAGTAGTCGATACTCGCGCATGTACTTGCTAAAAGCTCCTTCAAGGGGAGGTGCAACCGAAACAGTTTGTTGTTCCTCGAGATACTCTTCTTGAGGGATTTGGTTTTCTTCGGGGTAAACTTCTTCTTGGTCCATAATTGTAAAAATATATAAAAAAGAGTATTTTCAACATGAAACATGAATGGGATAAGGTCAAGTATGCAGGAATATTTATTTCTATTAAATTCTTTCCTTTTGAACCGAGCATACTTAAATTATGTTGTTAGCAAGATGGTAACACTTTTTTCAAACTTTAGTTTTGGTAGAAATTTTTTAATTACTATTTTATTTTTTACAGTGGCTTCTTCGAATTCATTAATTGCGGAGGATAATGCCAGTAATTTACCGTCGATCAAAAAAGTAAAAGAGGGAATTTATGATTTCGGCGGGATTATAATTGATCGTAAATCCAATTCCGTTTCAATTCCTGCAATTTCAAATCAAGTCAATGGACTGGTAGAGTATGGGGTGGTTCATGAAGATGGAAAGATTCATGAATCCCTCTTTCGTACTTCAGTAAGACCGCAAATTTTTCACACATCGCTCTTGCTTCTCAAGTTCAAGCCCGTCGAAAGCTTCTTTCAGAATTTATGGAGTGATGATCCAAAATCCATCGATTATTCTGAGAATTGCTTTGAAATTTTAGTTTCGTGGGAAATAAACGGAACAAATTATGAAAAAGAAATTGAGAAATTATCGATTAACCAGAATAGAAATGGACCGATAGAAAAGAAATCATTTATTTTTACCGGTTCCAAAATGATAGAAGGAACTTTTTTGGCGGAATCTTCGGGTTCTATTCTTGCGATCTACGCCGATGAAAGTGCCGTTATGAATAACAGTGACTACGATAGCTCGAATGACGATGTATGGATCGCAAATAAGCAAGAGATGCCTCCTTTGGAATTGCCTGTTTTGATTCGCTTCCACTTGCCTCAGTAAAGGTTTTGAGTTATTTTTAGAAGATAAATTATGAATACAATAAAAGGTTTTTTTCGAGTAAGTTTATTTTTCTTTGCCTGCGGGTTTACTCCTTTACTTGCCGATCAATCTACCTCGATAAAATTAGAGATTGAGCGGGCCATTGGAAAGGGAGTGAAGTGGCTTAACCAGGAACAAAACGGGAGTTCAGGTCATTGGGGAGAAGCAGATTACCCTGCTTTAACTGCTCTCGCACTTCGTGCAACTATGGGGCATCCAGATGAGTTGGTTGTGGCCCAATATTCTGCCAATCAAATGAAAGGCTTTTCATTTTTACTCTCAAAGGTTCAATCCGATGGAGGAATATACGGAAAGGGCTTGGCTTGTTATAATACCTCCATTTGCATGATGGCATTATTACAGTCTAAGAATCCCGAATATGAGAAAATTATTCAAACCGCGAGGCGTTTTCTTATCAATCAACAATCAGATTTTGATCAAAAAGGGGTGGAGGATAATACATTCGATGGAGGAGTAGGGTACGGATCCCGTTGGGCACATTCCGATCTTTCCAATACCCATCTGGCGATGGAAGCTCTTTTTTATGCCAAAAAATCACTCCAACCTAAAGAGGGTGAGAATCTCGACTTAGATTGGGATGCCGCGATTTCTTTTGTGAGTAAATATCAAAACTTATCCGCTACGAATAAAGAAAAATGGGTGAGCGAACATGCTGAAGATAAAGGGGGGTTCGTTTATTTCCCAGGAAGCAGTATGGCAGGGGAAAGAGAGGGGGAGAATGGTTCAGTAGCATTACGCTCTTATGGCAGCATGAGTTACGCGGGATTGCTTAGCTTTATTTACGCCGAAATGGACACTTCTGATCCTCGCTTACAAGCGGTTCGGAAATGGTTGGAGGAAAATTACGATATAACAGAAAACCCTGGGATGGGGCAGCAAGGTTTATATTATTATTACCATACAATGGCGAAAGCTCTTTCTTTGAGCGGAGTCGAGACTGTGTTAGATAAGGAAGGAAAAAAGAAAGATTGGCGAAAAGAATTGGCTTTAGAGTTATTGAATAAACAGAATCCTGCTGGATACTGGTTGAATGAAAATGGAAGATGGTGGGAAAGAGACCCAATTTTGGTTTCCTCCTATGCATTACTTGCTTTGGAAAGAGTTTATTACAGCCTCTAATTACTCCCTTTCTTCTGTTATTACACTCATTGTACGATGAAAGCTTGGTTTTTTTTACTTTGTTTTTTATTAGAACTAATTCCTTTGCTTGGGGGCGTTAAAGACCTTCCTCAATTTGCAAAATTGGATACGGATTTTGTTTATTTTAGTTTAAAAAAAGAGGATTCTCGCGAAGTTGTTATGAAAAAGCTTCGAGAGGGAGGCTTTTTACAAATTTACGAGGAACGGGATAAGGAATTGGTTAAATGCACACTTCGATTGAATAATTTCCGATATTCACTCGCGGCAAAATTAAAAAAAGATAAGCTCAAGTTTTGTTTGATTGAAGGGCAGAAAGGTTGGCAATTTTCATTTTATGAAGATGTGGTTCAGCCTCAATGGGAAAACCTCAGGGAAATGGTAATAAAAACATACGGAGTAAAGAGAGAACATCGAGATTTCCCCAATTTGAATGATGTTCCCCTAAATGACGAAGGAGGTTATCTGACTGACACATGGGATCTGAGTGATCGTTTAATCATACTGACAATTCAACTTTTTGAAGTGAAGGACTGTTGCACTAATCAAATGGTGGAGTATTCTTGCTGCACCCTTCTCATACAGCCCAAATAAAACACAAACGAATGGGAATTTTTTCAAAATTTAAAAAAGGGTTTAAAAAAGGGGCTTCTCTTATACATGGTGCTTTTGATACCCTTTCAGGGAAGGGTAGAGTCGATGAAGATAGCTTGCTTGAAATTGAAGAGGCATTTTATGGGAGTGATTTTGGGGTCGAGACAACAGAAGAGATTTTAGACTCTATCCGAGAAGCTCATCGAACTGACAGAGAACTCAGAGCAGAAGGAGTCGGGGAGATTGCCCGTAAGGTTTTGCGTACCACTTTGGAGGGGGCAGAGGGGGTTGATAATTTAGGCAACTCGGTCAACAAGCCTGAGGTTCTTTGTTTAATTGGAGTCAATGGTTCCGGTAAAACTACCACTTGCGCAAAATTGGGCTATCAATTAAAGACGGCAGGGAGGAAGGTAATTCTCGGAGCCTGTGATACTTTTCGTGCTGCTGCGACCGAGCAATTAAAGGCATGGGCAGACCGTTTGGAGTTAGAGGTTGTTTCCGGTCATCATGGTGCAGACTCTGCCGCGGTTGCATTTGATGCTTATTCTGCAGGCGAATCTCGTGGGTATGACTTAGTTATTATTGATACCGCTGGCCGGCTTCATGTGAAAGAAGGCTTAATGGATGAATTAGCCAAGATGAAGAGAGTGCTTGGAAAACGAAATGAGCAGGCACCCCATCATTCTTGGTTGGTTGTGGATGGATCAACGGGAATAAATGGAATTGAACAAGCCCGTGTCTTTAATGAAAAATTTGGTATTACTGGTTTAGTAGTAACTAAGCTAGATGGATCTTCAAAAGGGGGGGCATTAGTGGCAATTTACCGAGAGCTTAAAATTCCAATATTTTATGTTGGACTGGGTGAGTCTGCCGATGATTTGCAACCCTTTTCAATAGAGCAGTATTTAGACTCCATCTTGCCTGATGTGAAAATGGAATCCGTCAATTAATCTTTCCTTTGATTAGAATAACAAAGCAATAATGAGTGAAAATGTACTCAAGACTTTAAATGTAGGGCTTGGTGAACGGTCCTACCCGATTTATATTGGTCGGGATTTAGGATCCTTGATTAACCAGGCATCCAGTAAATACTTGGGCCAAGGTAAAAAAGTGGTTTCAATAACGGATAGTGGATTAATAAAAAAAGCACCTTTATTTGCCAGCGAATTTCTTAATTCCGTTCCTCATTTAAATTTACCGAGTGGAGAAACGACCAAGTCAATCGAGCATTTGTCCAATATTTGGAATTTTCTTGCCGATCAAGGGATCGATCGATCGGGAATCCTGTTCGCACTTGGTGGTGGAGTAACTGGAGACCTTGCGGGGTTCGCCGCCGCTTCTTATTTGAGAGGAATTGATTTTTATCAAGTACCCTCTACCTTACTGGCAATGGTGGATAGTTCAGTCGGAGGGAAAACGGGGATCAATTTAAAAGCGGGTAAGAATTTAGTTGGAGCATTTCATCAACCCAAGGCTGTTTTTATTGACCTGGACTGTTTGAAGTCGTTACCAAATCGAGAATTTTCTGCTGGCATGGCGGAGGTTATTAAATATGGACTTCTTGGAAATAAGGAACTTTTTACTCGCCTTCTTTCCTTTTCCTCACCCCTTCACTCGGAATCAGAAGAACTGCCAGGAATTATAGAATCCTGTTGCTTGGACAAAGCCAGAATTGTTGAAGATGATGAATGTGAAACGGATGGTGCGCAGGGGGGACGTGCACTGCTCAACCTTGGCCATACTTTTGCCCATGCAATCGAAGCAGTGTCGGGGTACGGGAAATATCTTCACGGGGAAGCGGTTTCCATTGGTTTAGTCTGTGCCCTTCGTTTATCGAGACGGAGAGATTATTGTACCAGTCAGGACGAGTCATCTTTGGAATCTCTACTTCAATCTTATCAATTACCAATTCAGCTTAATTCAAGCTTAGCAATTTCTGAGCTTATGAATGCGATGCAATCAGATAAAAAAGTATCGGCAGGGAAATTCGTTTTGTTATGCTTAAAAAATTGGGTGATTCATTTGTTACTTCCGATATATCTGAAGCTGATGTAGTTGAAGTTTGGAAGTCGGTGGGGGCGACTTAACCTTTTTTATTTCAATGGATATTGAACACGACTTGATGGAAGCTTACTTCGAAAGTAATGGCTTTCTGGTTCGCCAAGCAGGTCGAGTGGAGTCCGTTACAGTACGAAAAAAACCGGAATCTGTAATGACTCTGGCTATTTTTAATCCTGCTGTTTCAGAAAATTCTGCCTCTCTTGGCCTTCGTTTATACACCGGTGACCTCATTAAAATTCGATCCGCGTTAGTTTCTTCAATTGGGTGGGGGAATTCAGAATTTGTAAATGGAATGCTTGATAATGATGGATTATTAGTAAAGTTTTTTAAAAAAGAGGTAAAAGAAAATAGGATTCAGTCTGCTTTTAATCCAGGCCCTGAACTTGCAGAAAGTGGAATGGGGGCATTTTCTCGTCTCTTGATTGTTCCAGCACTCCCTCGAAATGAAGCTAAATTAAGTGACGTTCTTACCATGCTCCAGGAAATTGGCGTGGATGGTGTGTTGACATTACGATCTATGCTTGAAAATTTACTTAGACAATCCGAACCGGGTAAGAGTTATCCGGGAAAACCATTTTTTCAGGTCTTAAAATTATTAAAAGCCTACGAACTTACTAAAGAACCGCAGCTTGAAATGTTTTAATAACTAATGACAAATTCTATTCATCCAACCTCCATTGTGGATCCTCTTGCAAAGCTTGGGGAAGGTTGCACGGTAGGCCCGTATGCAATTATTGAGGAAGGAGTAGAAATGGGAAGCAATTGTGAGATTGAAGCCCATGCCATTATCAAAAAGTGGACAATTTTAGGAAAAGAGATCAAGGTTGGTCATTTTGCAGTAATTGGTGGCGATCCCCAGCATCTAAGCTTTGATTCTTCAATCCAGTCTCACGTTCAGGTGGGAGATAATGTTCGGGTGGGAGAAGGAGTTACGATTCATCGTTCGATCTATGCAGGCGGAGTAACTCACATTGGGTCAAAATCATACTTAATGGGATATTCTCATATAGGACATGATGGAAATCTTGGTGAGGAGGTAATCTTAGCAAATGGAGCATTGATTGGAGGTCATGTATCCATTGGTGATCATACATTTATCGGCGGTGGTGCGGGTGTTCATCAATTTGTGCGAATTGGGCAGGGAGTAATGATTGGCGGATTGGCAGAGATTTCTAAGGATGTTCCTCCCCATCTTACTATTTCTGGGCGTAATTTAGCCTATGGCCTCAATTTAATTGGTATGAAAAGAAGACAGATTTCGAATGAAGATACAAAAGCCTTAAAGCATGCTTACCGATCGGTTTTATTGAAAAGGGGAAACCCATCACTTAGTGCCAAAAATTGCCTGGAGGACAGTATTATTTCTTCCAGTACTCTGGCAAAAGAGTTTGTTGAATTCTTTTTACTGGAGGGGCGCGGCTTTGTGAAAAGCAAATCCCAGGCATAGCAATCTAAACATGTTGTACTTTATCTCTTCTCCTATTATAGATTAGTTATGCGATCTGCTTTGGAATTACCTTCAGGGGTGAGAGAAGGAAATGAAAAACTTGTGAAAGTATCTACTTCCGCGTCCACAAAAATTTTTCAGTTAATTGAAAGGGAAGGGAAGGGCGACTATTTACGCATTCGAATCACAGGAGGAGGGTGTAATGGACTGTCCTATAAAATGAAGTTTATTGCGGAGTCTAAAGAAGGAGATATTTATGTGCTCAGTGAGGGAGTTCAACTATTAGTTGATTCCAAAACAGCGTTATACTTGAGGGGAACAACTTTAGAATACTCCGATAAAATGGTAGCCGGAGGGTTTAAATTTTCTAACCCTAATGCAAAAGCAAGTTGTAGTTGTGGTGAAAGCTTCAATCTTTAGTGAGTAAATGAAGAATAGGCTTGCTTAAAAGGGGTTAATCTTATCAATTTAAAACTTTATATTCTATTATCATTAATTTGTAACTCTTGACAATTTCTAATCGCAGCTAGCCCACATGGTTAAAAAACCAAGTGGAAAAAATAAAAAACGGTATCAAAACCGTGATTACATTCGAAAGAATGATAAGATTCGAGCAAGAGAGATTCGGGTCATTGGTCCTGATGGTGGAATGTTAGGCGTTATGCCCCCAGAGGAGGCACTTAAAATCGCCAAGTCTCACCATCTTGATTTAGTAGAAGTTGCCTCAAAGGCGATGCCTCCAGTTTGCCGAATCCTTGAATTTGGTAAATACAAGTACGAATTAAGTAAGCAAAAGAGAAATAAAGAAAAAACTTCCAAGCGAGTGAAGGAAGCCAAGTTTAGACCAAGGATTGAAGAACACGACTACATTACAAAACTTCGTCGATCTGAAAAATTTCTTCACCAAGGAAACAAGCTTAAAATTACTTTGATGTTTCGTGGTAGAGAAATGGAACATAAAGACCTTGGGATGAACCTGGTCAAACAAGCGATAAAAGATTTAGTGGGGGTCGGTAAGGCGGATGATACCCCCAAGCTTAACGGCAGATTTATTATTGTGAGCTTGTCACCTCTTCCACAGCACCAAAGAGTACTGAAATACAACTCACTTGATGAGATTGATGGTGAGGACGAAGAAGATGATTCCAGCGAAGACTTTTAAGAAGAGGAGTCAGAAGAGACTTCAGATTCTGAAAAGTAGTCCATACCTTCCTGATTTACCCCCTCCAAAACAATGGATTGGAAATTCTTCATGCTTGTGGCCAGCGGAGGAGCCATTGGATCAGTTCTTCGTGGATTAATTTCCTATTCCTGTCGGTCATGGTTACCATGGCCAACCATACTGGTCAACGTACTGGGGGCTTTTTTAATTGGCATTTGTATCAAGCACTGGGAGCAAAACAGTGAAAGCGAACTGTTTCGTGCATTTTGGATTATTGGTTTGTGTGGAGGCTTTACCACATTTTCAACCTTTGGCCTTGATGCACTCAATTTTTTAAAGTCTGCCCAATGGGGGAACGCTTTTATTTATATTATATTAAATTTTTTGGGTACACTGTTGGCAATTTACTTAGGATTCCGTCTCTACTCCTGGGCTAGTTCTTAACGCTCTTGTCCCTTGCTTCAGGAGATTCTTTATGGCAGATTGGCAAGAGTGATTATTAGAACCATATGGATAGCTTTTTTGTGCAGCTCCTTGATTTATGGATCGGTTGCACCTAATCCATTTTTGAGACCTGGTTCAAATCGTAAACCTCCTCCCCCAGTGCAACCAGTGTTTAAACCCAAGAAAATTATCAGACCAAACTTTGCCCAGGAGGTTGAATTTAAAGGTTATTTTATTCTTAAAGGCCAAGTTTACTTTTCTGTCTTCAATAAAAAAGTGAATCATGGCGAATGGATTACCATTAATGAAAAAACCTACGAAGATTTTTTGGCTCAAGAATTTGATTTGGAGTCGGAAACGCTCACTATTAGTTACGAGGGTCAATCTTTTGAGTTGAAACTTATTCAGTCCGAAAAAAGTTCGGTGTCGCCTCCAATAAAAAAGAATTTGCCGAGTTTAAATAATCCTAGTCG
>Ga0115552_1001199_pt1 | contig 14976 bp, 10 predicted proteins | sample COGITO_mtgs_1103_3_FD_87178 | JGI IMG/M metagenome (GOLD analysis project Ga0115552, IMG submission 87178) | Pelagic marine microbial communities from North Sea - COGITO_mtgs_110328 | ecosystem: Environmental > Aquatic > Marine > Epipelagic | place: Germany:Helgoland, sampling site Kabeltonne...
CTCTCTCTCTCTCTCTCTTTCAAGATCGTCTACTCTTTCGTCTCTTTCGTCTCTTTCGTCGCAAATCGTCGTCGTTGCAATAAACACACCGCCGACCCGCGAGAGAAGAGATGAGAGATTAAATAATTTTTGTGATGATGTTTTTCGTCCATTTTACAAAACAAGCGTTTCGAGCTCCAAATTCGCTCCCTCATAAAAAAAAACAAATTCGAGGGAGCAAAAAGAGGGGGGAAGAGATGAAGGTTGCGACGAGGACGACGATGTGCGCGGCGATGAAGCGGAAAGCGATACTGATGAGAGCGCTGACTTCGAGGACGACGACGACGACACCGACGACTGGAAGATTTTCTTTCTTTTCTAATCACGGGGACGACCAGCGGCGTTATAATCGGCGGCAGAATCACGAAAAGTTCACGAGACGACGACTGCAACGAGGAGGGGCGAGCAGTAGCGGGGGTGAATCATGGAGCGATGATGATAAAAGCAGCAGCACAAACAGCAATTCTGCGAGTGGAGGGACGATAAATTCACCCTTATTGCGATTCGACGACGCCTTGTACGAGTATCTGTTGAAGAACACACGGGAACCGAAACTGTTGAAACAGTTGCGAGAGGAAACGAAAGCGTTTAGTCCCGTCGGCGCTCGGATGCAAATACCTCCGGAACAAGGGAATTTTTTACGACTCGTAGTGGAGATGATAAACGCGGAGAAAATCATCGAGATTGGCGTGTTTACCGGGTACAGCTCGTTAGCGATGCTCTTACCGATGACCGAGCGGTCGTACGACGGCGACGTTCGTTTCCACGCGTGCGATATCGACGACGACGCCATGGCGGTGGCGAGAAAGTTTTGGAAAGCGGCGAAGGTTGAACACATGGTTCGCGAGCACGTCGGGGATGCGAAAGTGAGCGTAGAACACATCAAAGAGGAGTTTGGGGAAAATTATTTCGATTTAGCGTTTGTGGATGCGGACAAGAGGGCGTACATGGGGTATTACGAACAGTTGTTGCCGATGATGAAGAAAGGCGGTTTGATTATCATCGATAACGTGTTGTGGTACGGACGACCGGTGAATCCGGATTTCGACAAAGATAAGAAAACGATCGCGATTAAAGAGTTTAACGAGTTCGTCGTGAACGACTCGCGAGTGAGTCATAGCTTAGTACCCATTGGTGATGGGATTAGTATTTGTCGCGTGCGATGAGAGAGACGTTGTTGGTTTGTGAAGCGCGCGCCGTATATGCGTGTGATATAGATTCTCCATCTTCTAACTTTAGTTTTATAATAGAGTAACTAAAAATCTATCACTGTGTGATGCTACTGTGTTCGCTATTATTTCTTCTATGCATCTATATCTATATCCAACTCTCGCTCTTTCCGCTACAAAAAGTAATCCGGTACCGTGCGTTTACCCGGCGCCGCGCGATTGGAATCGGGCGCCGCTTCAAACACTTTGAACCGCGGCGTGAAATGTTCGTCCAATTCGAGTAAGCTCGCCACGTTCCCACATCGATAGCAGTAATTCGGCGCAGACCAAACCGTCACTAATTCTTTGTCAAACATCCACTTGTACCCTTCCATGACTAACTGATGCGCTCGACAAATCAGTTTCAACGCGTTCTTCTCGTTGAAGCTTTTACACGCATCGTCGCCGAATAAATAACCCGCGCCTCGAGGAGACAAACCCCAACCTTTGATGTCCTCTGGATCTGACCACAGCAAATCGCACATCGGCCCTTCGTGCGGAACCTCTCTTTTTCTATCAATCGCTCTAATCTCGTCGATGGTTGTTATATTCGGCGACAATCCTCCGTGTACGCACAGCGCTCTCCCGTCAATCATCGCCGATAAAGACAAGTAATCGAACACGTCCGTGCAATATCTCCACACGTTCACGCTCCCGTATTTTCTCAGGCACTCGTCGTAAAAACCGTACACTTGCGTAATCTGCCGACACTCGTGATTCCCGCGGATCAAAAACATTCGGTCCGGATACCTCACCTTCAGCGCCAACAAAAGCAAAAACGTCTCCACGCTATAAAACCCTCTGTCCACGAAATCTCCCATGAATAAGTAATTCGTATCTGGACACTCCCCGCCGACGGAGAATAACTCCTTCAAATCGTAAAACTGGCCGTGAATGTCCCCGCATATCGTCACCGGACTCGAAATATTTTGCACGTTTGATTCTTCCACCAAGATCTCCACCGCCATTTGACAGAGCTTTTTCACCGAGTTCTCGTCGATTATCTCGCACTTACGCAAAGTGGCAATCCACGCGTCCACTTCAGATGACGACGCCATTCGTAGTATTCGTATTATATAACAATACGTCGAGAAAAGAGAGAGAGAAAGAGGATTCGTTTCCACGGGAAAGCGAGAGGAAATCGAATTCAAATCCCTGTTGTTTGCGTTCGTCTTTCGCGTCTCTGCTACGCGCACAAAACGCGTCTCTTCTTGGGCGCAAAAAAGAGCCCCGCGCAAGAACACCAACAACACCAACGAAACGCTCGAGACGACGTCTTTTGATGCGCGTATAACGTAGTCCAAAAGGTTGTTTTTTAATGACGAATTTGGTTCAAAAATCCTCCAAAAGTTCCTCCAAAGACTGAACCTTTTGCTCATCACACGAAGCCCCGCTGTTGTTGTTCTCGAGCGGTATCAGAGCACGCGCACGATCATCGAGAGAGGCGCTTTATACTACGTTTGCGTGCACTCTCTTCTTTTTCACCTCTTACTTTTGCGTAAACGAAAGAAACAAGACGCATCACATCACATCACACAACGAAGACATGACGGTTGCGGCGAAAGACAAGAGGGAAAACGCATCCTCGCAACGCGCCGTGGAAGCCATCTCGCGCATAGAAACCTTAATAAAATCTATACAAAAAGGAACCTTAGAAGAGGTCATAAAATCCTGCCTCGCATTCCGCGACCAAACGGAGGTATTGAGCGCACGAGACGTGAAAGGAAGAGGGTGTTTACACTTAATAGCGCAGAGGCGAGACGTGGCGGCGGTGGATATTTGCAAACACTTGGTGGGAAATGTAAAGTGCGACGTGGAGATGAGAGACGCCGACGGCGCGACAGCTTTACTCATCGCGATGTCGAGAGCGAATGCTTTAGTTCTGGAGTATTTGTTAGTGGATGGGAAAGCTGACGCGCTGGTGACATCGAAGGACGAGAGGAACGCGTGGCACTTTTTAGCCGAGTGGGACGGCGGGCGAGAGCAGGCGAGAGAGACGGCGGACGTGTTGATGACGAAATGTGGTGGTGGGCCGGAGAGAGTGCAAGAGGTGAAACGAATGTTGGAGAAGAAAGCGAGTGGAGGGAATACCGGGTCGCCGTTTTTGTTCGCGGTCGGGTGCGGGTCTCACGAAGTGGCAAAGTTGCTTTCTCGGGAACTCGACATCGAAGGGAAGCGGGAGACGATACGCGAGGAGACGTTGCAGTCGGGAGTCGGCGCTGTGGTGTTAGCAACCGCGAGTGGCTGCGTGGAAACCTTACGGTTTGTTTTAGAAGATTGTAAAATAGATGCAAATCAGAGAGCGGAAGGTGGGATGTCTGCTTTGCACGTGCTCGCCAGTCACCCGAAATGGGCCGGGACGGATCCGGAAGACTCGGAAACGAGAAAGAAAGCGCTTGACGTTTTACTCAATAATGGAGCCGATGCGAACGCGCGAGATAAAGACGGAATGAAAGCGATACACGCAGCTGCCGCGTGTAGAAGAGAGGATGTGGTTGAGTATTTGCTTTCGCACACGGAAAAAGATGAAAATTTGAAAGAAGAAGACGAGTGGAACGCGCAAGCGGTGATGCGACGCGTGGAGGAGTTGATCATGGAGATTCGCAGACAACACAGCGGCCAAGCGGAAGGCAATCCCGAGCAAAATTTGCACGATTTACCACAAACTAGCATAACTAGGCACACACTTGGTCCACAAAAGAAGTTATCCGAGGAGGAAATGAAAGAAGCAGAGCAACATAAACGCCTCGGCGACGAAGCGTTCGTCGGCGGTAAATACCAAGACGCCTTGGACGCGTACACGAAAAGTTTGGAAACCGACGAGTGGAACGCGAAAGTGTGGGCGAACAGGTCCGCGTGTAAAGAAAAACTGAACGATTATTTGGAAGCGAGAAAAGACGCTGTCACTGCGAGATCACTCGACCCAACCTACCTGAAAGCCTGGTTTCGTGAAGGCAAAGCGGCGAGGGCGATGAACGATTTCGAGGGCGCCGCGGTGGCGTTTTTTGAAGGTTTGCGCTTGGACGAGAATAACGCAGATCTGAAGAATGGATTCGAGGAGGCGGTTTCCGAAGGCAGAAGAGCGTTCATGCAGCAAGAAAAGAACATGAATAAGAAGTGATGAAAGTATCTATCCAAAAGAAATTGTTTAACGTTGAGTTTGATACACATAAATTCATTAATACAAGTACAGTATGTTTATTTTCTACCAGTTGTCATCACGGTCTCGTTGTTTGTGATATCAAAAAGCCGGCGCGAGTTCCTCTTCGTTCTGATGCATACCGTTGGAGTTTTCGTTTTCGGGACTTTCCGCGTCGTTTTGCTTCGCCGCGTCCATCCTTCGCGTCGCTTCTTTCAAAATTCTTCCCAGTCGGTCTTCACCGTTGACCATGAGCGTCGCTCGATCGCGTATGATTTCTTCCAGCGCCAATTGGTCGTCTAATCCAGTTCGAATGAAGTTTTGAGGATCGTGCTCGTGAATTTGTAATTGTTCGGCGAGTTGTAACCATAAAGAGTTGTTTTGACCGGCGGAGAAGACGGTTTCTTTTTCTTCCGGCGTCGCCTCTGCCGTCGGCACGGATGCCGTCGTGTTGTTCAAAACTGGCACGGGAAGAGTTGTAGTTGTCGTCGTAGGTTTGATAGTAATCGTATCATCTGACGACGACGAAATCGTCTGCTTTCTGAGATTCTCCTCCTCCTTCCGTTTCCTTTCTTCCAAAAACCTCGTTCGACTCATCGATAACCTCGCGTGCATCTGATAACAACTCACGCACAGTCGGAACCCTTTTTTTGAAGCACCTTCTCCTTCTTCTATGTTGTTATTGTTCTTGTTGTTCCTGGACCTAGGCGAAAATCCATGATCGCCACCACTCGAAGCCGTATTCCCACTATTAAACACCGTCCCTTGACTCTGGTGCGGCGACTGCGGCCCAATCTCCAACATCGTATTCTTCACTCTCTCTTCCTCGCGAACGGCCATTCTTCCAACCCCGACTAACTCCTCGCACGCTTGACAAGAAGGTGAATGTTGTACTTGATGTTGTTCTCCGCGTGATGACATCGCATCTTCGCCGCTTCCATCATTTTTCGTCGACTTCTCTTGTTCGCAGCACGCGCCGCACTCCCACACGAACCCAACCAGATGTACGTTGCACACGTCGCACCTCTTCGGCGCTGAAATCGACGATCGATCGATATCCTCCGCCGTCCCGACGACTTCATCCGGCGTTTCCGTAAACCGAACCGATTTTTTCCTTCTTTGTCCTCTTTCGTGGTGCACAGAGGCGTGTGGTTGCTGACTCACCACGCCCCCAAATTTGGCATCGTCTCGGTCCTCGCTCGTTCGCTTCGGCGTCGGCGCTGCCGTCGGAGAAGTGCTGCTGTTACCAATAACATTGTTGTTGTTGTTGTTGTTGTTATTTTTCGGTCGCGCGTTGACTAAGATCGGCGGGACCGTGCATCTCGCGTACCCGTTCATCTCGATCGAGCGTTCTTTTTGGAATGCTGACGTGTAAATAAAAAAGCGACGATTGGAAACTCTCGATGAGAGTGAGATTTAGGACGCTTCTTTTAACGCTCTGCCGCCGTTGCAAACGATGAGACTGAAAAAAAACTGCGACAACAAAAGACTCTCGTTGCGCGAGTATTGTGTGTGTGTGTGTGAGAGAGAGAGAGAGAGAGAGAGAGTTCCTTCTGTGCAGAATACTACTCTACTCCCAGAGAAAGGAAGAACACCCGAAAACCTCTGGAGGTTTTTCTTTTCTGTCGAAGAAAAAGAGCGAGATCTCTCTAGGGTTTAGGGTTCATCTTTCTCTCATCCGGAGAGGAATTTTACCACAAAAGTCCTCAAATAAGAGAGGGACAGAGAGAGAGAGAGAGAGAGAGAGAGACTTTGCGCGCGAGACAGAGAGAGAACGATGACGTCAAATCATCTGGCGTCGTCGTTTACGTCGTCTTTCGAAATTGGTGTCGTTGCAAAAGGAAGAAATCATCGTCGTCGTTATTATTATTGTCTTAAAAGCGAGCCGATGATGCGTCGGCAGAAAAGAAGATATGGAGACGAGGACATCGTCCTCGACGAGAGAAGAAGTAGTTTAAGTAGGAGAAGAAGAAGAAGAAACCAAATTCGCGCATCCGCGTCGTCGTCCACGACGCATTCGGAATACATCGAGAACGCCGCCTCCATCGCGCGAACGAAAAACACGGAAACGAACATCCAATCTTTGCTGCGAGTGTTACAAGCGAAAGAAGGTTTGGAAATCGTGGAACCGAACCAGAGGAGAAACGTGCACCCGCTGGTGGTTCCGGTCGCGAAAGAGTTGGCGACATCGACGACGATTGGGATTTACATTCCACACGACGACGTGGATTCGTTATCCATCGTTCGCGTGTCCTCGTGCGGGAAGTTTTTGACGCTTTTAGCGAGAAATCCAAAGGAGTTTATCCACCGCGAGATTGTTGTCGAGGAAGCGGCGACGGACGGCGCGGAGAGAGCGCTGTTTGACGCCAGCGGGGAAGTCGGGAAGAACGCGTACGAGTTAAACGACTATTCAGAAAGGAAGGGAAAGTTGACCTTGGACCAATATTTGACGATGAAAGTTGGGAGGTTTCCGAGCTCTTTGAGAGGTTTAGTCGAGCGGCATTTGGAGAGGAAAGACGAAGAGTCCGCGTTGGTCGCGTGCGACGTGTTTAAGAATCAGTTTCAAAATTGGGGCGAAGTGTACGCGTTTATTTCAGACGTGTACGCGTCGTTGAATCGAATGGAAGAGGCGAGAGATTTCGCGCGATCGGGCGTGCAGTGTCCTTGGTCGACGTTTGAAACCCGAGAATCGCTCGATCGGATGATTGAAAGAGCCGGTTGGGGCGAGACGAGCTCGGTGGCTGAGATTAGAAAGATTTTAGACACGAGGAAAGGACCGGGTAGAGATCAATTCGTGGACGAGAGTAAAGAAAAAGTGAAAGCTGAGGAAGACGCGGAAGATTGCTTGAACGCGATGGCGAACGGGGAGAAGGCGATTGTGGATACGGTCATTCAACTGGCTGAATGTTACTCGAGAGCGGGGAAGGAGAAACACGCAAAGTTTGTCATGTGTGCGAGCTCGCCGTTTTGATGCTGCTGCTAAAATAAATCATTAACGGTTGCTACTGCGCTACTATACAAATACTCTCTTCTAATGTTATCATCAGTATTATTATCCTCCAATGCGTATCATCGACCGGTTTTCCATGAAAGCTAAATTCTCCATGCCCGCATGTTTCGCTTTCTTTCTCTTCACCGCGCCTTCCACGATGGCCTTCAAATCATCGTCGGACGCGTTATCTACGCGCATGGCGTCTCGCAAAGATACTTCGGCGTTACCAAACAAACACACTTTCAAATTTCCATCCGCTAATATACGCAATCGATTACACCCGCCGCAAAAATGGTTCGTCATGCTCGTCACGAAGGACACCGTGCCTTGAAAATCATCGATTTGGAAGTTCTTCCCAACCTCAGATTTGGTTTCATCCGGGATTCGCGCGATCGATGGGTACTTTTTTTGAATGGTATCAAACATTTCCGCGTAGGATACCATTTTTCGCGTCTCCCATTTGTTCCCGTTGAACGGCATGTACTCAATAAACCTCACGTTGACTGGTTTCTCTTTCGCGAATTGCACAAAATCTAACAACTCGTCGTCGTTCTGCCCTCTCACGACGACGACGTTTACTTTAACCGTCTCTATCCCGATCCGAATAGCCTCGTCGATTGATTTCAACACTTTCTCTAACCCGTCTCGCCTCGTCATGAACTCAAATTTTGCCTTTACCAACGAATCTAAACTCACGTTGATCGACTTCAAACCGTTCCGTTTCAACGCGTCAAGTTTACTCTTCAACGCGACGCCATTCGTCGTCATCGCCACGTGTTCTATCCCATCTATCCTCGATATTCGTTCCACTATGTCTGTTAAATCTTTCCTCACCGTCGGTTCTCCACCCGTCAGACGAACTTTCCTCACCCCGCCTTCTTTCGCGAATAACTTCACCAAACGTTCAATCTCCTCGGTCGTTAATAAATCATCTTTCGGCGCTAAATCGATCCCATCCTCTGGCATGCAATACAGACATCGCAAGTTGCACCTTTCCGTCAGAGATATCCGCAAATAGTCGTGGTGGCGGTTAAACGTGTCCGTGAGCATGGAAAACTGTTGATTCGTATTCGTATTCGTCGTTGGTGGTTTTAACTCATCCGCCGTCGTTTGTCTGCGCTTTTTCCATTCGGTTTTAGTCTTCCCGTCGTTTTCGTCCTCGAACAACGGCAGAGGGTTTGCCGCGTATAGTTTTTTCGGCGCGCAGTTTTTGTTGTTACTGAAGAGGGGCGTTCGAGAGACGAGGAGGAGTTGGCGCAATATTGTTGCGGGGCTTCTTCTCCCGCGCTGCATGATGATGAATGAGAGGTAAAGAATGAAGGAAAAGTGTCGTTTGGTCGTCCTTTTTGAGAGGCGGTCAAATGACAAAAAACTACCAATTTTCTATTATTCTACATTCGCTATACATCTGTGCTATCACATTCGCTTTTTGACGTCGTCGCTAGCCTTTATTTTGCTGTTGCTGGTACCTCGCCATCAACTCTTCGATGGGCATGTTCGCTTCGTCTTCCAAACGTTTCTTTTCCTCGTCCGCATCTAACATGTCTTCGTCTTCTTGAAGCGCTTTTTCGTCCTCCTCTAACGTCGATTCGTTATCTTCAGAATCATCTTCGTCTTCGTCTCGATCAAAGTCAGAGGAGTTTTCCGGCGATGGAGACGGTTCTTTTTGCCCAAACTGTCGATTGTTCGATTGGTATCGGCGCATGAGTTCTTCGATTGGGATGTTCGCCTCGTCCTCGAGCGCGTTCTTTTCCTCCTCGGCAGTTATATTCAAACGCTCGTCGTCCTCCTCTAAAGCCGCGCGTTCGTCTTCTTCGATCGTACCTTCGTCGTCTTCTTCGTCGTCCGAGGCATCTTCGACGGTGAAATCATCCGAGTTTGTCATCGCGTCGTCTTCCTCTTCGTTGTCTTCGATGGCCATGATATCGCAGGCGTCGATGTGATCCATATCCCGGGAATGAATACCTTCAATCTCCACGGTATCTTCACCACCAACAACTGCAATGGTAGCACCACGATTGCCGTTGTCGAAGTTTGGTTGTTCGATTTTAATGTCTTTTTCGTCGAGTGGTCGTTCGTCGATCGATTTCGGCGTCGGGACGACGTACTGCGGGATGCCCGGTTTCGAGAAGCCTTCGAGCACTGGTCGAGGGTATCGAGGACCAGTTGCTGGGACGTCCAACTCTGGCCTCGCCAATATAGTCTTCAAAGACAACCATCGACCAGGACCTCGCAAATCTTTGTTCTCTTCCTCTTCTCGTTTCATCGCCTCCTTCGCTTTCTTGATTTGCGCCTTTGTGCGCTTCGCCTGCGGCGCGACCTTCGCCGGTTTGCCTTGTTTTTCTCTGCGCAACGCCGCCGCGGCGGCTTTAGCCTCCTCTTGCTGCTTCAAAAACGCTTGCATCGCGGCTTGCTCTTCCTTTTCGGCTTTCTTCTTGGCTATTTGCGCGATTTCGCGATGCGTCAACGCCCCTGGAATGGGTGGATCCCAAATCGACCTGCGCGTTGGTGGTTGTTCCCGTTCTTGTTCTTGTCCGTCTTCTACTTTTACCTCTACATCTATCGTCGCGTTCTCCTTCTCTTCCGCCTCTTTCTTCTCCTGTTGCAACCGCAACTGCTTAAACGCATCAATCGTGGCGTAATACAACCCTGATTTCGGATCGCGATACTTTGCCGGTAACCCGGTAATCGCGCAAATTTTCTCCTCTTTCGCCGAAGTCGACGGCGCTTGATCTTCGCTTCTCAAATAAAACTCCGGCGCGTCTCTCTCACTCACCGCGCCTCGGATTAACTCGTACACAATCTTCCCGGGTTTATCGCCTTTCAAACTTCTCTGCCGAATCGCCGGTCCGTCGTACCGCTTTTTCCTATCCATCATCTGATTCTTCTTCTTCTGCTCTTCCTCCAAGTGCAACAAGTGCTCCAACTCGATTAAATTCTTCTTCTCCGTAATCTTCGCCTCTTTGATCATCTCCTCCATGGTCGGAACGACGTACTCCACCTTCGGTCGCACGATTTGCGGTCTCGACTTTCTCTCTCTTTGCAACGCCTCGGACCTTTCGCGAATCTCCTTCGCGGACGCGCGCGACGAGACTCGAAGTTCCTGCGGTATGACCACCGCCGGCTCCGTCGTCGCCGTCTGTTGTTCTTGTCGTTGTTGTTCTTGTTCTTGATACGCACCACTACCACCACCAGCAGCAGCGGTAGCAGCAGTATCACTCGCACCTTGTTTCTTCTTCTTCGTCGCCTCGTTTCTTTCCGGCGCTTTCATCGTCTTCCTCCGTCGTTCCGTTCGCACTTCCACTTCCTCCTCGTCTTCGCTCGTTTCCTCCTCGTCGAAATCTTTATCAAAAACGTCCGCGACTTCTTCCTCGCTTTCGTACTCGCTGTCTTCGTGTTCTTCTTTGAACGCGTCTTGGTTCCAGAACTCTTCGTCCGCGGAGTCTTCGTCTTCGAGCATGCGCGTCATCCGGCGACCTCGCGTCGAGCGAGGTGGGAGTTTCACTCCGCCTTCCCCCATCGGATTGCTTTTGCTTTTCCCCGGCTACTCTTTTCAAACGAGATATGTTTTTATTACGTTTACGCAAAGCGTATAACACTCGCCCCAAAAACTCCCACTCCCAGTCTGGAAGGGTGATCTCGTACGGAGAGTACTACGGAGAAACGAGACGTACCACCGACTCAACTGCGCGCGCGTCCGTCTTCTTCTTCTTCTTCTTCTTAAAGGTTTGAAATGGTCAGAGGTTTCCAATTTCCTCAGGGGAAAGTTTTTGAAGAATTTCGCCACAAATACTACTCGTAATACACGCGAGAGCGGCGAACACGCGAAAGAAAGAATACCACCTTGACGCGGTCGTCGTGTGAGTCCTTGTCGTTTACGTCGTCGTTGTCTCTGCTTCGAGCGTCTTCTTCTCGCACCATTCAAATGGGAAACAACACCAACAAAACGAGGAACCGAGGAGGAGCCGCCACCACCACGAATGGGACGAGCAGGAGTAAGAAGCGCGGCGGTGATGAAAACAACAACAATTCTGAAGCGACGAGAAGTTCGATGCTGAAATACTGCGTGGAAATGATGACGACGACGACGAAGAGCGATGGTGGTGAAAATGGTTTTGGAGAAGAAGAAGAATTAGTTGCGAGGACGAGAAACGCGTTACACGTGATGGCTCGATCGAATCTGTTGTCGTTGGCGAGCGAGATGGAGGGCGGGATTTTTTTGACGGAGATGGAGCGCATTTTGGCGTTCGGTAACACGAGCTGGACTGAGGAGAGGTGTGGATTTCGAGAAGTTTACGAAGCGGTTCGAGGCGTGGCGGTGATTCAGTTTGTGGCGGAGAACGCGTCGACGGAGCGGTTCGCGAAGTTTTTCACGAACGCGTTGCAGGATCTAGACGGTTCGCTCAAGGCGTTGGTGAAATGCATAGTCGAAGACGAGGCGAAAGTGCAGTTGACAGGGATAGTGCAGTTGACATTAGCCATAGTGAAGTGCGTAGAAAGCATAGCGAAACGGTCCGGGGCTTTATCTGAATACATGCCCGGGGTGAAACACGAAGCATCGCAATGTTTCGGAAAGATTTTGCGAACTCTTCTCGGATTATTAAAAGTCAACCAAATGAAAACAACTTACGAAACTTTGGAAATGGCCGCGTTAAAGTGTATCGATGCGATTTGTGCGGCGCATCCTGGATCGGCGAAGCAACACGTATTGAGTTTGCAAAGTACAATTAAAATGTACGTGGGAGGCGGGAGTTATAAAAGAAGCCACACGTTTCCCGCGGTCGCTGCGAGATGCTTCGCGTCCGTGTTGAGAGCATCGGGTGGCACCAAAGAGTTGGCCCGAATTTGGCAATCGACCATGCGCGCTGCTTTAGTCGAAGCGCACCATTTCGCGAAAATGGCGTTCGATGGTTTTGAAAAGTTGGAAGTGGCTGAAAAAGGATTAAAAATGCTCACGCCGGTTGGATACGATCTTCCCGCCAAATTTCTCGCGAACGAGAACATACAAGACGCGTCGAGGGAAGGCGCGCACGATAACTTGGACAACGTACTACTCGTGTGTGAGGAAATGTTGAATTTGAAAGAGTTTCCAGTATTCGTGAGCGTGCCTATTCAATCAATCTGCGAGCTCGCGAAACGAGTTTTGAAGTGCAACGGAACGCCAATTTCTCAATCGCCGGGGCTTCCTCCAGGTGTACCGTCGCCACGTTTGAGTGCAAAACTTCCATGCACGCACGAAAAGGCTTTGATGTTGTTAAATGCGACGATTTCAGCTACGAAAATAACGTTTGCGCCGACGTGTGGTTTCGCGTGTACGATGTTGGACGATTGCTTGCGAAACACCGCGGCAAACGATCGCACCGGGGAAGTCACGAACGCATCCGTTCGATGCGCGGCGTACGACGTATCCATAAATCTAGCGAACACTTTAGGCGCAGGTGCGGTGAAAAGCTTCATATGTGATTCAATAGCGTTACATGCCATTGAGGATGCGGCGGCGACGTTCACGAACGTGTCGTTCATCCGAGCATCGTCCGCGAGAGAGCACCAATCGCAACAACAAAGAAAGAGGAAGAAACACGGCGCGCACGGCGTTGAAACCGAACAAGATCCCGAGATAATTCGCGAAATTGCCGCAAGAGTAGATAACGACATTCTCTTAGCCGGCGGTATGACCGCATCAAATCGCGTTTTGACTTCAACCGCGGCGCTAAAATGTTTAGCAGCGTTTTTGCGCGTCGGAGGCGCTTCGATTTCTGGAAGCGCGAGACGTGCCATCGACGACGTCGTTGCCGCTGCGTACGAATCAAGCGTTATCGAACCTTTCAATTTGTATCGCGGCGAAACGTGCAAGAGAATGTTGGAAGATTTAAAGGCTGCAAAAACGGAGGCGTTGTTGGCCTCAACGCTTGCGCCGACATCGCATCGACCGAGGAACAGCGCGTTGACGTTTGCCTCGTTCGCAAATACATGCGACGTAGCCTCCGTACACGCGCGCGTTGCTTTGGAGACTTTGTTGCATCCGAGCGCGCCGCCTTTATTGGAGCGCGCAAGTAATTCGCTGAAAAATGCGACGAGAGAAGAAAAAGTAAAGTGGTCGTTGACTGATAAAAATAGCACCGAGCACGCATTAGACGGATCGAAACCGACTTGGGGGGACGACGGTGAGGAAGAAGAGGAGGAAGAAGAAGAAGAAGAAGAAGAAGAAGAAGAAAACAAAGAAGAAGAGCCAGTGGCGATGGATGACGACGATGAAGAGCAAGAACTAGAAGTTGAAGACACCGTCGTCCAGAAGCCTATGCTACCTCCTCGAGAAGGAGAAAAAGAGGAAGTTGAAACAAAAAGGGTTCGGCCTTCCGGCGCCGCCGGCGCCGTTCAAGAAGACGACGAGTTTGGCGCGTTTGGCGTGCCGGTGAATTCTAGTAAACTTCGAACCTCTGACGACGCGTGGATTCCATCGAAAGCGCCTCGGATGGAAGACGCAGAACAAGAAGACGAACAACAACCGAAGAAGAAGAAAAAGTTTGGCAAGTCCTCCGCTTCGGCGGCACAAAAGCGAGCCGCCGCGGCGAAAGAAACAGAAGATGACTCCGATTCTGACGGCGCGCTCCCCGACATCGTCTTTGGCGATGACGACGACGACGACGAAGACGAGCCGCCGGCATCAAGGAAGAAACCGAAAAAAGGAAAACGCTAATACTAGCCCGTCGTAAAATTCTCTCTGGCGAACGAAAGGTTGCGTTAAAGTTGTTACGTTAGAATAAGAACTCTCTTCGCGGGCGACCGCTTTTCTACATTAAAATGATACCTTCGCGATACCGTCTCTTCTACACTTGTTGTAAAAAGTACAGCAGTCGATCTTTCATCTGCTGTTCCGTCGGCAATCCTTCGATCCTGTCCAGCACTTTCCCTTTGTGAAACAACACAAAGGTCGGCAACCCTTCCACTTTCCACTTCGAGCTCAGCTCCACGTATTTCTCCGTATCGATTTTCACGAACTTCACCTTATCTTTAAACTCCGTTTGACTCGCGAATTTGCCGCACATTTCCGAGGCGAGTTTGCACGGCCCGCACCACGTGGCGTAGAAATCCACGAGGACTGGTATTTCCGACTCGTCGATGAGTTCTTGGAAACTGGTGAATGTTTTCTTCGTCGAGCATTCAATCTGGCCGCTCGTTTTCCTATACCTCCTCCTAAAACTACTCCTCCTTTTACTACTACTCAAAGTCCGAGACTTCAAAAAGAATCGCGACGACGACGACGTGAACGACTTCGACGCACCGCTCGTCGTCATCGTTGTGTTATTCTCTAAAGTGTATTAATACTCAAAGCAGAGTGTTTTGTGAGGGAAAACGACGAGTTAGTTATTTCCCCGGAAAAGTTCAAAAATCTCCACAACAGAAACGACAAAGATGAGGACGACGACGACATCAACAGACGCGAATACAAACGAAGAAGAGCACGAAACGCGGCACGAAAAAAGAATCTCGCAAGTTTTACGCGAACTGAAAATCAAAACCGGCGTCCTCCGTCGCCTCTCCAAAGAGAGGGAAATGTACGAACGAGAAGTTTTGGATTTCACTTCGCGAATAGAAAA
>Ga0115552_1001245_pt1 | contig 14718 bp, 7 predicted proteins | sample COGITO_mtgs_1103_3_FD_87178 | JGI IMG/M metagenome (GOLD analysis project Ga0115552, IMG submission 87178) | Pelagic marine microbial communities from North Sea - COGITO_mtgs_110328 | ecosystem: Environmental > Aquatic > Marine > Epipelagic | place: Germany:Helgoland, sampling site Kabeltonne...
ACGACGATCCTTCTTCTCCTTCTTATGTGTTTTGTCGAGACCCAATGGCATCATCACACTCGCTCAAACTTTCTACGATCGAGAACATCAAAGCGTTATTATTAATCCTTTTTTCTCTTCTATTCATCAAACAGGCATTCGAAGTCACAAAGACAATCAAAAGGATTTCATGAACAAGTCTTTGCAAGACATTCGCGCCGAAGTGGTCTCGTCGGACATTCGAACGAAATCAATCGCTATTGAAAAGGCGACGTATTTGCACTCTTTAGGATTTAACATGAACTGGGCGTCGTTTCACGTCGTCGAGTTAATGTCCACGGCGAACGTGAAATATAAAAGAGTCGGGTATTTAGCCGCCTGTCAATCTTTCGGGGACGATACCGATGTCGTGTTGTTAATTCCCAATTTGTTGAAGAAGGATCTGGCGAGTCCGAATCCGGCGGAGGCGGCGTTGGCGATTTCGTGCTTGGCGAATATTGTCACGCCAGAATTGTCGCAAACGTTAGTCGCAGATGTGTATTCGTTATTGAACAACCACAAACCGGATTTACGACGCCGAGCGTGCTTGTGTCTCTACAAGTGCTTCTTGCGATACCCGGAAGCTTTGAGACCGTCCTTCGCGAGACTGACAGAATGTTTAGAAGATGACGATCAAACTGTCGTCCAAGCCGCGGTGACGGTATTATCAGAACTTGCCATGCACAACCCGAAAACATACTTGCCGCTCGCACCGAAGTTTTACAAATTATTGACGACCTCGTCCTCGAACTGGATGACGATTAAATTGGTTAAAGTATTCGGTGCTTTGACGCCTTTGGAGCCGCGATTGGGAAAGAAACTCGTCGGTCCGTTGTCGGAAATTTTGGAAACCACGAGCGCTAAATCGCTCATGTACGAATGCATTCGAACGGTTGTCCAAGGCATGACTTCTCAAGAGAAGATTGTTCGACAAGCGGTGGATAAATTGAAAGACATGCTCGAAGATACCGATCCGAATATTAAGTTTCTCGCGTTGCACGCGTTGACCTTTTTGCTCGATTCGCACCCGAGAATTGTCGCCGAACATAAGGGGAACATCTTTGGCTGTCTCGACCACGAAGATTCGAACATTCAATACTGCGCGTTGAAAATCGTCCGAGGTTTGGTGACGAAGAAGACGTTGATGGATACCACCGCTCATTTGATGGGCGCCATGGGAAGAGCCGATAAGAAATTCCGAGATGAATTGGTATGGTCTGTGATTCACATTTGCATGAGCGATAGGTACGCTTTAGTCACTGACTTTGTTTGGTATTTATCCGTGTTGGCTGATTTGATTCGCGTCCCGTCCTCTTCGCACGGGAAACTTGTCGGCGATCAAATCATCGACGTGTGCTTGCGCGTGGAAGTCATTCGAGAATCCGCCGTCGGTATCTTGTCTCCGATTTTGATCGACCCGACTCTTTTAGAAATGTCGAGCGTTAATAAAACGGTTCCGGATGCGCTCAAAGCCATTGCATGGGTCGTTGGTGAGTATGCGCATTATCTCACGGACCACGCCGAGCTCGTGCATGCGTTGACGCAACAACAAGTCACGCAGTTACCGGGTCCTGTCCAAAGCGTGTACATTCACAGCGCGCTTAAAATCTACTCGAGTGCAGTCAGCGAGCATTTGCAAGCTACGCGAGGTTCGGATGCGTCTATTTTGGTTCCAGAAACCGAAGATCTCGCGGATATTCGAGATATTATCGGTGGCAAACGTTTGATGCCTTTTATGGTTTCCTTAAATCTCGAAGTGCGAGAACGAAGTTGCCAATTGAAAACTATTCTCGATGCGGTTCAAGACGCCGAAGACGAAGAAGCCGGATCTGGTATGGCCCTCGTCGAAGAAATCGCAAATGTCTTCGCGGAGGAAATTCAGCCAGTTTCGACGAAAGCCCAGCGCAAACTCGGGGCGCCGGAGGATCTCAACGTCAACGCGCCGTTGTCAACGGAGTGGGATCACTTGCTCGAATCGAGTGACTCGGAATCCGACGACGAATACTCGGGTAGAAAAGGCAAGAAAGGTAAGAAGAAGTCGAAAGGACCAAAGAATGTTACCGATTTGTTTACGGTTAAAAAATCGAAAGAACAAATTGCCAAGGAAGAAAAGGAGGCGCGCAAAATGTTGGCCAACCATAAGAAGAAAATGGGCAACTATTATTTGGCTCCAGAAGAAGAAGCCGGCTCGGGTGGTCGCAAATCCAAAAAGGACGGTAAGGCTGCCGCTGCGCTCACCGCGACTGACTCTGCGGCCATGCAAGCGATGCAAGCGCACTTGGCAGCGCATAGCTTGGGCGGCCCGATTTCTAGACCGTCCATCAAGGGCGAAGACGATAGCTCAGACGAAGACGAGGACTTTGAGGAAGGAGCGGCTTTGAAAATTGGAGGATACCAACCAACAAATGCCGCCTCGAAGTTGCATTCGAACTTAGTCGCTTACGATCCACTCAAACCGAGCGAAGGCCGCGGCGAAGGCGAAATGCCGACGATTGAAGCGTATCCGAGATTTGATCCGTACGAGAGAGACGACGCGTTCAATCCGTTTTCAGTTGGCGATGGTAAAAAGAAAAAGAAGAAGAAGAAGAGCTCGAAGAAAGATAAAGATAGCGCAGCGGCGTTACCAAGTGGTGGCGAGAAGAAAGAAAAGAAAGAAAAGAAGGAGAAGAAGGAAAAGACGAAAGAAAAGGATGGAGACGGCGAAAAGAAGAAAAAGAAGTCTTCCAAAGCCGATGACGACGGCGAAAAGAAAAAGAAGAAAAAGAAGAGTAAGGACTAGAACCATGATGACCATGACTTTTAAACTGAACGTAACGTGTGTAACATTAGCTTTTGTTGTTTTTGAATAAATAAACGATGAAGAATTTTGTATAGCTTCACACTAATCAATAGAAATTCTCCTTCTTGTTCTTCTTTGCCATTTCAAGGACTCGAACGAAGAGTACTTTGGATTCATCGGCTGATTTACCTTTATATTTTAACCACCACTCCCACTGTTCTTTCCCGCCGTAATCAACAGAGCCATTCGATGTCCACATCGGGCACTCAGTATCGTTGTCGCCCTTCTCGACTTGCGCAACAGCGCCATCCAATTTGTACCAATCTGGCGGACGAATCGCCTGACCTCCAGGACGTTTGATGTATTTCCAGCTTAATTTCTGAAAGGAACCTTTATTCTCTTCGTAAATCGGTATAGCTTCTTCGATGTCTTCCTTGCTGATTGGTTTTTTCAAGAACGCATCTCCGTTTGATCCTCCGAGATCATCGTCTTCGTCAGAACCGCAAGAGAAGGAATAGAACTCCACCTCTTTCTCTCCGGGTGGATATAACTTCATCGATCCGAACTTCTTCTTAAATTGCGATAATCCGTTTGCGCCGTACTGTTTGAAGAAACCGACGACGTCTGCTCTTTGCTGCACGGTTCCATTCGATGGTGCGTTCTCTTTGACGAAATTATACTCCAAAGCCAATTGTTGACATTCGAGCAAAGTCAACTCTCGAGCGCGAGCTTTATCTTCGCTCTCATCCAAAGTTATGATGGTTGGAGAAGAATTGTCAGCGTGAGAGAATTGCACCATTTGATGAGGGTGGTGTTTGTGTTCGTGTTCCTGTGCTCGCGCGCGCGCTCGTGTGTGTGCGTGTGTGTGTGAAGAGTTTGTTTGTTTTTATCTTTTTTTTTTCTCAAAAGCAAAAAAATGCGTTACGTCCTAAATCAAGTCTTTCGACTCAGCGTTCTTTGCTTCGTGGCAACTTTAACAACTTTCTCGTCCACTTTCAAACCTTTACGCTTACGAACCATATCCATCAAATCTCTGGCGACGTTGTCTGTTAACTCTTCTCCATCCTCGCCGAGCTTTTGGTACGGATCGATATCCAACTCTTTCCAGTGCGAAAACACGAGCTGAGCGCTGGAAGCACCCGAAGTGAGTTTCCGAAGCTCGTCGGCGAAACCAAACGAAGTTGCCACAGGTAAGTACGCGTGAATAATGAATACACCAGTGCCTTCGCGTATGGATTCTGAAAGTATATCAGATCGTCGTCTTCCTAAAACGGCGTAGGTTCCATTCAATGCTTCCGAGGTGGTTGTTATGACCGCTAAATACATAGCCTCGATCAACCTTGGGTTTGATTTCATCACGGCTTGTCGAATCACGTCGCGGGTAAACGTAATCACTTGTCCAGAATTCAGCTGCTCATCATCGTCGTTATTATTTACTTCGTCGTTATCCTCAATAGGCGCATCTAAGAACTCAACAGTCACTTTAAGGTTATCGAGAGGCTCGTCGCATATCGGTCCTCTTTCGCATGCGAGTTGGAATCCCAGCCGAATGGATTCTTCAAAGTCGTCCAAGAAAGTGTCACCACTATTACCACTAATACTACTACTAATACTACTAAGTTCTATATTCAAAGCGTTGTTGTTCTTTTTCTTTTTCTTCTCGTCCTTGGCTGTCGTCGCTTCTTTTTCGTCTACTTTCTCTTCCTCTTTTTCTTTGTCGCCAACAACAAGAAGTCTCTCCACCGACGCTCGCAACACTTTTTTACTACCTATTTTATAGTCCGCAAAACCAGCGGTCGTAATGCCTTCTTTGAAGTTTACCAAAGGTTTAGACACTCGAATAGGGACTCTGGCAAACCTTTCTCTCAAATCATTGATGCACCGTTCCAAGTGCACTTCACCGGCTGCGCTCAAAACGTGCTCTCCAGAATCCATAACTTCCATCTCGACGAACGCATCTGCTCGGTTTAACAAACGCAAACCTTCTAAAAGCAACGGCATGTCTTGCACATTTTCTGGTTCTACGGCAACCTTAACAATAGCGCTCGCCTGAAACATCATGGACCCGAATAATGGACACTCTAAAGATGAAGAAAGAGTCGAGGATTTCAAGACCACTTTGTCTAAACCTCCAATGGCGAGGAGATTTCCACTCGGCACTTCATCTACAGGGAACATCCCTTGACCCATCATCAAATATAACTCTGAAATTATAATCTCCGTAGGTTCGTCACCACCCAAGACGAATATTTTATCACCTTTTTTCATTATACCAGCGAAAACGCGTCCGAAACCGACAAACTTGCTGTCGCCGTGCGTCTCGGAACCTTCTCGTACACCTCCGTGAATCGAGCTCAAAGGAACAGCTACCATTTTCGAAATGAATACAACTGTCGTCGCATCACTGCTCTTGTTACACTTCAAAATATCGTCGTATGCGGCTATTTTACTATCTGACGGGTAGAGGAGCCGTTCTATTCGAAACGGCATTGCTTCAACCGGGTTAGGGAGCGAGTGGACGACCATTTCGAGTATCGCGGAACTCAAAGGCAGCCAGCTTCGCATGATTGCTAATAATGTCATTCGTTTATTGGATTGCGTCAACTCTTTTTCAGATATGCTTGTCAATTTGAGCGATTTCGCGAGCGTTGGTAAATCTTTATCGCCTGAGTAATACTCGTCCGCGGCGTCGTACAGTTTCCAAATCGGGTCGAGAATGCACTGCACGAACAACGGTTTCAATTTTCCGTTCGGGTTGAGTTTCTTCCCGACTATTCGTTTCGATTTTGGATGATAGAACCAATCGCCCCACAACCCTTTTTTCAAAGCTTTCTCCGAACATCCCAACTTTTCCGCGTATAATCTCGCAAACTGCTCCGGTCGAAATGCCCAACCGTCCATGGCTGAGGCGAACGCCACGTTACCTCGTTCCACGGAGAATACGTCTTCCGCATCCGTCATGTCCAGATGATCATCTAAATATTCCGCTAAATCTTCCACATCTTCGTTATTATCACTGTTGATGTTATTATTCCTTTTATCTTCCGCACTGAGAAACGTATCCGCTTGATTGATAAACTTTTCGGACTCGAACGCGCTCATGAGAGAATTCACCTCGTGCAAAAGCATTCGCAATCTTTCGTACGTCTCCAACGGGGAATACTTCAACTCCTCGATGAGCCGATCCATCTTGTTGAAAATTAAGCACGGTTTCAACTTTTCTTCCCAGGCTTGTCGTAAAACCGCGTGAGTTTGGACGCAGACCCCTTCGCACACGTCCACGAGAACGAGCGCACCGTCCGAAAGTCTCGCCGCCGTGCTCACTTCGGAACAAAAGTCTACGTGACCGGGAGAATCAATGACGTTTATTAAAGTAGATTGCGAAGGAGAAGATGATGATGTTGATTGCGAGGTGTATTGTAACGCAATCGAAGCGGATTTCATGGTGATTCCTCGTCTTTGTTCTTCTTCGAGAAAGTCCATCATTCGTAAACTTCCCGCTTGTTTCTGGTTGATGAAGCCATTGTGCGAAATCAGACAATCCGTCAGCGTGGTCTTGCCGTGATCCACGTGCGCTAAAACGCATATGTTTCGGACGTGTTCCGTGGATTTCTGCTTATCTGCGAGGATATCCACGGCTCTCTGCATACTTCTTTCCTTCTTATCTCTCTCGTGTTTCTTTCTTGCCTTCTTCCAAAAGGAGGAAGAGAAGAGAAGATTTTTGCTTTTGCAATTGGTATTGTTCCCTCAACGAACTTTTCTTTTTTTTATCTTCTTTTGTCTTTTAAAAATTTATTTAAAATACGATTCCTATATCCTGGCTTGCTATTATACTCATTTAATTATATGAACACACTTAAATATAATTATCGTACATGAATCTAATTTTGGTATAGGAAAACCGAGATAAAACATTGCATTACAAAAATATTTCAGGAGAATAAAATAAATTATTTTAATAACCTGCGCATTTTCCCCATTTATACTCATTTTGTCACATACAATTATACATTCATGCGCGCAAATAATTATTCTATTTATATTTGATAAATAAATTGGGACAAATAATCTGAAAAGTCAGAAAGGAATTGAGTTGTTTTATTTTTTCAAATAAAATAATAAAATAATAAAATTTAAAGGTTGAAATTACTGATATAATTGTACTAATCCGTCGGAATAGAGCAATCTTAATTAATTTGCCAACCATATCGTTCAGGATTCTCAGAAATACTTCATTTATGCTTTCCAGCGACAAAGTACCCCTACTTAAAATTTTCTTCGTTCTGTCTTCTTCACAAAGAATGGGCTGTGTTCCTTCCAAGTCGACGCTTCTGAAGAGAACAGATGAAAAGGAAAATCTAAAGCAGGAACCCGCGGATGTCTTCAGTGCCAAGTCGACGGCGAGAAGAAGAAGTAGAAGTGAGAGAGGAGCAACGACGACGACGACGACGACGACAACAACAACAACTTCCATTTGTTCATCGACTAACGACTTTCTCCTAGCGTATCCGAACAAGGTAACTCGGAAGGTATCCCTGATAAAAGAATCCAAAGATGTGAAAACAATCAATGAAAAATACAGAAAAGTGAAGCGATTAGGCGAAGGTTCGTTCGGGAAAGTCATGCATTATCGTTACAGGGGTAACGGTGATGAGAAGGAAACGGATTGCGCCATCAAAATTTACAACAAGAAACGATTGCAAAGAATACGCTCATCCAACAACGAACGCACCGCTCTGGACGACGCGTTTAACGAAGCGCAAATATTAGTTCAACTCGACCACGAAAACGTGACCAAACTCATCGAGTTTCTCTGGGACGAAGAGAGTCCGAAACTGTACTTTGTGTTGGAATATTGCGCTCTCGGTCCGATACTAGGCGAGGAACGAGAAACGTTTGAGAAGGTCGACTGGAAGACGTGCCTTCGGTACGCTCGAGATGTGTTTTCCGGAGTTGCATACATACACGAGGTCTTATGCATAGCTCATTTAGATATCAAACCGCAAAACATGTTTGTACATGCGAGCGGAACCGTAAAACTTGGCGACTTTGGCACCGCGGTTATCCTCTCGAAAGATACCCGGACGGTACTAAAAACGCCGGGTACGCCCGCATTCACGGCTCCTGAATGTTGCGAAGGTAAACCGTACGATGGCTTTAAGGCGGATAGTTGGAGCGTAGGCATGTCTTTTCACGCGATGAGAACGGGAGGTTATCATTACAAGACAGGGAATTCGTACGATACGTATCAGAGAATATTGCGCGAGGAGGAGGAGGACGAGGCGAAGAATCCGTTGTCCTTCTCCAATACGGAGGGCGGTCCAGGATACGACGCGCAGTTCGCGACGGTCTTGTCTTCTCTGTTAGTCAGAGATCCAAAAAGGAGACGTGGGATGGCAGAGGCAAAAGAAGAGATTGATCGCTTTTGAATGTAGAGAATATAGATAGAGAGGGTGTGTAGTTTACTTAGTTCGCAGTTGTTTGTGCAGACGATCAAATTTTTTTCACCACTCCTCCTCCTCGTTTTCTTTTCCTCCAAAAACGAAAACATAAGCAGAGCAGGCGGGAATTACGCAAGAGGTCTTCTCTCGAAAAGAAAATTATTATATATTCTTCACACAAGAAACTCGTTCGTATCAGTAAGAGAAGAGAAGGAAATCAACCAGAGAGAGTGAAAGAGGAAGAGGGTGAAAGCGCTCTCAGTTGGTGCGAGATCTCTTAAGATATAAATCAACGCGCGTAAGAATATACGAAGAAAAGAGGAAGAGACAAGAGGGTAGAATTGGGAGGCGGAGGTGAAATTTGAATTTCGAAAAACCTGACCTCTTCTTCAAGAGAAAGAGAAGGTTTTGATACGGACGATCAAACGCTTTTAAAGCAGAAGCAGAAACAGATAAAGAGAAATGATTCCACCCGTGGAGGGTGGTTTGCCGTTGAATAACGCCAACATTCAAACCGATCGTAAGACGTGCAACTGCAGAAACTCTCGGTGTCTGAAATTATACTGCGAGTGTTTCGCCTCTGGGCAGTACTGTTTGCAAAACTGCAACTGCGTAGAATGTAAAAATAACGTGGAAAACTCGGTGCAAAGACAAGAAGCCGTAGAGGCGACTTTAGAGAGGAACCCAAACGCGTTCAGACCGAAAGTATTGCCGACTCTCAATGGCGGAGAAGGCGACGAGAAGCACAATAAAGGGTGTCACTGTAAAAAATCTGGCTGCTTGAAGAAGTATTGCGAGTGTTTTCAAGCGTCTATTTTCTGTTCGGACATGTGCAGATGCTTGGACTGTAAGAACTTTGAAGGGTCGGACGCGCACAAAGCGATCGCGAGTCAGCAAGAATTCATGCCAGCCGGGTCGGATGCGAGTTTACTAGTCGCGCCCGGGTTGCAGATGGACGTCAATAAAACAAACGGAGGCGCGATGAAACAAGAGGCGTACGTGCCGCAGAAATCTCCGATGGGTTTCGCCGCGAAAGGAGGCGCGAGCCCTCACTTTTTAAAGACGAAGAAACCGATTTTGCACGGTTTGATAAAGCCAAACGCGGTGGATCAGTTAGGGGAAGCTTTGCTCAGCGCGGCAGAAGTCGCGAGAAAGCGAGCACACGACCAGGTGGCGTACGACGCTTTGAAGAGGAGAACGCCGCAGCCACCGCCGCTCTCGACGAATGGTGGGAAGATTACCGCGAAAAAGTCACCAACAAAGTCACCGTCGAAATCGAATAACAATAAAATAGCCAAAATAGCGGAAGAAGAATCGACAGCAAAGCTCGTGTACGCGGAACAGGAGAAAGCGGTGCTGAAAAAATTATTGACCGAAGTGACTCAGTTAGCAGACGCCGCAGAGAAGCGGATTCAAAGTAGGAAATAATAGCGCATAACATAATTAATAAGAATCGTAGCAATACTCGCTGTATAGTATAACAAAGTTAAAAGTTGAATCTGCAAATGTCATCGCGTTCGCTACTCGCTCGGCTCGACGCTTCGCGCAACGTTTTGTAGTAATACGAGTGCGGTTGCTCTCTCTCAGAGTATTCCACGATGAGTTCTTCCATTATCTTACCTAAAATGATTCGATCCTCGGCGTTACTGTTCGTGCTATTCCTTTCCGCGATGGACTCGAACTCGTGACATTCCAGTCGAGCCAATCGTTCCACGTCTCTCTGTAAAATCTGAATCTGAATACTATTTTTGTTGCTCGTCTTCTTTGTTGTTGTCGTCGCAAAATTACTTGTACTATTCTTGTGCCTGCTGCTATTGTTGTTGTTGTTGTTGATGTTGTTCGTGATGTTGCCTAACGCGCCTCTGTTTTGTTGCGCTCTGTTGCTCTTGTTGATGAAATTCTCTCCTCCTCCTCTATCTAAGAGCGAGGAGAAGATGTTGTTGTTGTTGTTCTCGTTCATCGTTGTTCTGTGATGAACGTTCATGATTTCTTATTCTTCTTCTGATGTTATTCTTCAGACGAGGAAGACGGAGGAGAAAAAAAGACGAAACCCGTCGTAAAGCGCTCTTTATCCGCGGATGTGTGCGTGTCTCTCTCTCTCTCTCTCTCTCTCTGGAGAAGGACTTATCGCGACGATGAGAAGAAAAAAGTAACGAGGGGTCTTAAAATCGAGATTTGTGTTTGTGATGAGTCACTCTTTCCTCCTTTTTTCGTATTTTTGAACTTTTTTTACACCACAGCTGGCAGTTATTCTAAAAAGAGTCTCATCGTAACCACCCCCCACCACTACTCTACCACCACCACTGCCACGACGAAGATGATGATGACGATGACTAACAACAACAACAGGATGATCTCTTCCTCCTCGTCCTCTTTTTCCTCCTTTTCGATGATGGAAAAATGTCCTCCTCCTCCTCATCGTCGCTCTCATCATCATCATCAAAAGTCATCATCATCATCTTCAACATCATCATCATCATCTTTTTTTTCCAGAAGAAGAGAGGGGAAGAAGAAGCTTTTTTCTTTGATGATTGGGAGGACGAAGAATGTCCCCAACAGCGTGATCATCATCGCTCGGGCGGCAAGAGCAGCAGCAGCAGCAGCAACAACTGCGGGTGGTGACGAAAATGGTGCGGAAGTTTCTAAAACGGGAGGAGAGATATCTTCTTCAGAGGTAATAAAGGTGTATCCGTTAGCGGAACCACGAATTCCCCTAAAAACAGCAGAAGGAGAACAAATAAATAGTATGAAAGAGTTGACGGCGAAAGCAATCATCGGGGAAGTTTTGAGAATATCTTCGAGAGATTTTTTACCGACCGTGACGCTCGTCTTCGTCGCTGGTTTTTTCGCGCAAGCGTTGAATCTCGGAGGGACGTTCCTCTTAGCTTTGATACAGGTGCACGAGGTGGAAGTTATCGCGGCGACGTTCGTCGTCGCCACGCAGGCGTGGAAGTTTCTGTGTCAGTTTCTCGTTCGTATTGCAACGTTTAAAAACGCGTACGTTGGTGATAAGGAAGAAGATGGAACGATAGAAAAAGAAGATGATAACAGCGACGACAATACATACGCGAAAGTTAAACCAAAGTACGCGTACGGCGTTTTGAAGCAAGGTTTGGAGCTGTACAAATCGATTCTCATAATAGACTTGCGCCGAACGCTTTCGATCGCGTGGAACGGTATGATTACCATTCCTATTCCGTATTTGGGGTTAATGAGGTGTTTAGACTTGGCTCTTTGCGTTCCCGTTCGAATATTTGAAGGTAAACAAGGCGGAGAGAATTTGAAACGGAGCACCGAACTCATGCTCGGTCGGAAAATTTTGCTTCTCAAGACGTTCTTTTACTTATCTGCAATTGCATCGAGCGTCGTCGGATTAATTATTGGATTATTCGCCCTTCTCGTGCCAAGCTTAGCAACTGTCTTGCTTCCTCCGGTTGGTGCTGATACCGCATCGCTTGGAGGTGCCGCGCAGGGTTTGGTCACTGGAACCGCGTTCGAGCGCGTCTGGGACGTTGGAACTGTCACCGAGCGGTCGGCAACTATTCTTTTACTTATGATTGCCGTCGTGTTGAGTTTCTTCTTTACTCTTGGATTTCGACAATTAATATACGTGTTCCATCGCGAGGTAGCAAATCGCTGGATCCCACCTCTACCTCCGCCACCTCGAAAGTTGCCGGAGTGGGCGAAGAAACTGAAGAAGAAAGTGCAGTTTTGGAAAAAGGACGATGTGAAGAAAAGCACGTGATAGAAACATACCGCACACTGTAGCGTAATTGTAGTAATATTATTAGATTATTTAGAAATGTATGCGCGCAATAGGAATGTATATTATCAATTGAATTACTGGTACCGTGGTACGACGGCAGTTTTAAAAGAATAACACTCGAAACAAGAACTTGAGAATGTAATACCCGATGAACAACAGAACCATCATGGAGTACTCTGCCATGAATCTCAAGTTGACTCGAAAACCTCTTCGGCGTAAAAGACCGAGAGCGAGATCGATAACACCGAGAACTCCGATTTTTGCAATTGAACAGACCGTTTTAATTACGCACCAATAGTCTTTCTTGTTCGGGCACTCGTTCCACGTTTTGGTGACGAGCGCGAAAATATCTTCCTGGTCCACGGTTTCATTTCGCGTACCGTCAAAGTGTAAAATGGTGTTCAGAAATTGAGAAAGATACACGAGTATCCTCACCAAAGGACCAAACTCTGTCTCACCAATAGGTCGTTGCATCCAATCGCCAACGTATAAATCGCGTGCGCTTTTGATATTCGATTTTTTATTCCATTCGAACGACGAAGCACCGCCATTTTTCGCGACGTTCTTCGCCGATGCCGAAACTTGCGAGGCGGAGTTTTTGAGGAGCGAGACGTCGTCCAACTTTTCCAAGGGAAGCAAGTCAAATGCTGATTTGCGAAATTGTGGCACGAGCTTCCTGAGAATGCTACCCGAGGAGGATTCCTGGACGTCGCGACTGAGACGTACCAAAAGAGCAATCGTTACTTGAGGTAAACCTTCGGGACCTAAATCAAACATGATCAATTTTTGCAGTTGGTACTCGTCGTGTTGATTTTGTTGGCCTCTCATGGGCGTTCTGCCTCCTGGTGTGCCCATCATGCCAAGCTTCTTCCTCGATAGCGGGGAATTGAATAATCCAGCGTTACCCCCTAATCGGCTACTTCTATTTCTAAGAGGAGTGTGTTGTTGCGCTCCCGCGGGGGTTCTAGAACCGCCGAGCTCGTTTTCCGGCTTTAACGCCGGGGGATCCCAATATTCGAGCTGATTTTGAATGATTGGAAACATGTGATCGTACGGAGTCAACGTTTCTTGATTGTTGATGCGATTGGCAGTCGCTTTCAAAGGATCCTCGATGTATTTATTAAAGCCTTCCTCGAGAGCTTTGAGAACGAGAACCAAGTCTGGAGACTGCACGAGATTTTCAAATACTCGCGTTAAAATGAGCGCCGTGCCTTCGGGATCGCTCGGTACGAGCTTGCAACACAGTTCTAGAAAGTGTTTCATCAAGTAATGGTAAAACGGAACGTTCCCTAGAAGATGAGACATGTACTTTGAATCCTGCGGCTTGTGCGAGAAAGGAACGTTTTCTTTGCACCAAGGCATGATGTAAGTGGCCCATAAATTCGTGATCGGTTCGAGCGATTTCGTCGATTCAATCGGCCACAACATGAAAGCTTCGCGTAAAAATCTATACAACGGACGCTTCAAACCCTCTCGTGTGCGCAAAAATGCAGGAGAACTGTATTCTTTTTCTCCCAAATAAGAAACCAAAAGCGTGACGGCGTTGACTAAGTTGTCGTCCGGAGGATTGTACAAATACCTCGACCCGCTAGAGATGTCGCTTTCACTCAACCAAAACTCAATGAGAACGTTTACAATCATTTCACCTTCCGTGACAACATTACTTCCTAGTTTCTCGTTTGCATCGTCCGTTTGTCGAGGCTTGAAGAAATATTCGAGGTGCGAAATGAGCAAGTCTTGATACGGATGGTGGTTCTTTTTCATCGATGCTCCTCCACTACCGTTCAAACCAGCTGGACCACCACCACTGCCGCCGCTCCCGTTTGCACCGTTTCCACCACCAGACCTTATCGTGTGATGCAGCGCAGAATTCTTTATCGATGATAACGTTGAGTTTGGCCATCCTCTCAAAGAGGATGCAGGAGTAAGTACGTCGTGCGTTTGCGCGAGTGTCGGTCTGTGCGAGTGTTGGTGTTGCTGCATGTATTGTTGTTGGTGTGAAAGCGACGACGAGCGGTGTAAGGACGACGAACCTCCCGACCTACTCGTTATGTTTCCAACTCTTTGGACAAAATACGCGTTCCAAAAGAGAAAGTAATGATACAGTCCCAAATGCACTTGAAACCGTCCGTTTTGATCCTGTTTTATTTTCCCCCTATACAACGGGTTGCGATTTAATTCCATCGCCCCTTGTTGCGTTTGCAACATTCTCTGCGTCTTGGACGGCAAGCGCTCCAACGGAAACGCGAATTGGACCAAATTATTCGAATCTGCCGAGAATATCGCCTTCATCAAAGGTCCGTCGGGACTCAAAAACTTCAACAAAAGATGCACCGTTGCTTCGTTTTCTCTCTTTTTCTTCAACAAAGTCGAGGAAGAAGACGTATGAGATGCGTTATTCGTTCCCGCAGTTCCTCCCGGTGTTGTCCCGGACGCACTGCTCGTCGCGGAATAATTCAACGCTTGCAATCGCATGTTGTACACGCTTTGTAACCATCCACTCCCGCTCTCGTCAAAGTTGAATATCTGCCACAGAAGCGTCTGATAACACGTCGAGAAAAACTCTCTCAAATTCTCTCGGTTTTCTTTCAAACATCTCTCCACGGCTTGAATCGACTCGGGCAAATAATACGAAGAAGAAGAAGAGGAGAGAAACTTGTTCAACTCCAAAGGCGTGGACACCTCCTGCGACGAGGGAGCCCCCGAAGATGATG
>Ga0115552_1001248_pt1 | contig 14710 bp, 7 predicted proteins | sample COGITO_mtgs_1103_3_FD_87178 | JGI IMG/M metagenome (GOLD analysis project Ga0115552, IMG submission 87178) | Pelagic marine microbial communities from North Sea - COGITO_mtgs_110328 | ecosystem: Environmental > Aquatic > Marine > Epipelagic | place: Germany:Helgoland, sampling site Kabeltonne...
AACTTTAACGGCGCTTCCGTTTTCTCTCCGGATTGGTGCATCACATCTCGTCCACAAATCCCATCGACTTTGTTCAACTTCGCCCACTCCGGTTCCGCGCGGCCGACGCCGACCGAGCTCGCAAACGGGCCTTTTGGCATGATGAGAGTACTTTCTTCTGTTTGTGTCGCTCGCTGGCAGTGTCTTTCCTCCGTAGTTCTCAGGGAGAAAAGAACCGAGAAAGGCTCAAAGAGCGCTCTGGAAGACTGAAAGAGCAGTGGAATATTACGACGAACGTTTTTCCCTTCCTTCTTGATTCGGACACAATACATTTAGGGTAGCAAATGAAACCCTAAAGCAGAAAACATTTTCCCGCCAAAAACCCACGGGAACGCTCTCCACATCATCATCATCACTCTACAACTAATACTACTAATAAGCGTGTAGTAATAATACTAAAAATCGCGCCATGTCAAATAATTCATCCTCGCCAACCTCCCCAATTAATAATAACTCTTTCGCGACGCCCTTGTCGCAATTCGAGCTCGAACGCGAAGCGAGAATCGCGAAAAATGTACAACGGATGAAAGAGATGGGATTGGAAAATCTCATCGGGAAACATTCCAGCATGTTTCCACCGGTCGCGACGCCGACGCCGAGAAAGGTACGAGAGAGGACTTCCTCGCATTCGTCTCATCTTTCTGTCTCTTTCTTTTGTTCTTTCTTTCTGTCTCTGTCTCGCTCTTTGCTTTGACTGACGCGTGTGTTATATCTTCTTTAATAATACGAACAACAACAAAATTATACACAGAAGCAAAAGCGGAAAGAGTGTATACCGGAAAGCGAACGCCGACGAACGTCTCGAGTCGTGCGAAAGATCAATTACGCCGAAGATCGGTCCATTTTGTTGGGGCAGGAGGAAGAGGACGCGCATCGCAAGAGGAAGGAGCAACAAAATCAGCAGCGGTCGCAAAGAAGCGCGACGAGAGTGTGCAGACGAAGCGTGTATTCCGTCGGAGGTCGCGTGTACGATTCGGAGAAAGGCACGACCTGTCACTGGTGTCGTCAAAAGACGGTGGAAACGCACGTGGAGTGCACCGGGTACGAGTGCCAAAACGAAGCGGCGAGGCCGGTGCAGTTTTGCGGGATGTGTTTGAGAAACAGGCACGGGGAGGATATCGATTTGGCCGTCGCGAGTGGGTGCTGGGAGTGCCCGAAATGTCGCAAATCGTGCGGAGACGGGTGCGATAACTGCTGCAACTGCGGACCGTGCAGGAAGAAAGCCGGGTTGGCACCGACGCACCAAGTCATACGAATCGCGCGCGAGAACGGTTTCGATAACGTCCACGATTACTTGGTGTGGGAAAAAGTTGGCGGGACGCCGGAAAGCATCAAAATGAGGAAGAAGAAGTTCGAGTGGGGACAGTGGATTTTCGACGAGACTTTGTGCGCCAAGTGTCCTTCTGAAGAGGCGACGACGATGAAAAAGAGAGTCGTGGAGGTGAACGACGATGCCGCTGTAGACGAGGATTCAAGCGGATCCTCGGACGGCGACGACTGCTTCAAGATTGTTCCGTCTGCGCGAATCTATACTATGAACAACATCATGTTTTAATAAGGAAGTGTCTGTGGATGAATGAGTGAATGAGTGATATATGAGGGAGAGAGAGAGAGAGAGAGAGAGAAAGAGAGAGAGAGAGAGAGAGAGAGAGAGAGAGAGAGAGAGAGAGAGAGAGAGAGAGTGTGTGTGTGTGTGTGTGTGAGGAGAGTGTGAGGAGACAGAGAGAGGAGCATAAAGTACCTGGTACCGTGGTACCATGGTACCTGGTACAGAAGAATATCATTAATACAGAGCTAATGACAAGCGTATAATACTAGTTTTGTTATTACATGATTAAAAGTGAGAGATACATCGAGAATAACAACCCCTCGTTTTGTTTTAATCCATCGCGAAAAGAGCTAAAGCGATGACAGACGCTAAAATGAAAGTGACTCGAAATCCAAACGCAGAGTCTGGTTCAACCTTGACACCGCCACCCCCATCGTCCTCCGGGAATCGACCAACTTCTAAATCGGTCGATTTCATCACGGCGTTTCGATATTTGTCTTGCTGGTAGTACATGGAAATTTGCGCTCCTGGAACGTCTTGCGCATTTTTCACCTCCGCGACTCTTCGAGCATCGAATGTGGCGCAAAGTTTATCGTTCGAATTCAATGGAAAGTTCTCTATGTATAAAGAAAGCGTGCTCGTAATTGGATCCACCTCCACGCGTTTGATGTATTTTCTTTCCGGATCTAAGTTGGCGATGGACGACTCGACCGGTTGGAAACCGGAAAACATCGGGACACGCAAAAGTGCCATACCATCCGCTCCATTCGTTATTTCCGTCTTCTTCACGCAAACTTTCATTTGCAACATCTCAGCATCTTCCACACTGCTCGTCGATGTTGGTGAGTAATTCGGCGTTAAAAGTCTTCTTCGTTTTTTTCTATTCGTAGATGAAATTTTCGTCGTGACAACGCGTGTCGTCACATCTATCGTGAATAATCCATCCGAGGTATCCTCCGTCAAATCCACGGTTTCGTACCACCGAACGGTATACGAAACAACCGCAACTCCCGAGCCTGAAACATCACCCGAAACGCTCGGATTTGTAAACGTTTCCGTACCTCTTTGTGCGATTTGCGCGGTGTTGAATGTATCGAAACTCGACTCGTCCACTGTGAACGAAGGAGCGCCAACCTCGTTTGGAAAGGACAACACGAGCAACCCAGAACTACTCGCTTCTCTCGTAAGCTTTGCATACGTCGACAGTGCTTCTAAAGCAACCACGGTGTCCTGAGTTGACCCGTACCCTCCAAACTCGTTTCTATTTTGTAAAAGAAATTTCAACGCGGAGTAACAAAAGTTATTCCCGGAATCGCTCATTTTAGCGTAGATTAAAACGACATACGCCGTGGATTCAATCCTTAAAGAGTTACTGGCACCGACACCGCCGTAAGATGTAGCGCCGTCCACTTCACTTGTTCCAATTAGCTCGAGAACGCCCGTTATCCAAGAATTCGCCAAATCGCAGTGCGTCGATAACGAAGCGCACGCAGAGGCGAAGGCGTACGTGGAGACTATTACAGAATACACAGCGCTCGGTTCCTTCGCGATCGCGGCGGATTTAACTGAATCCAAGGAAGAAGCAACGTACTCTAACGCGCTTGAAATCGAATTTTGCGCGCTCGTTTTCGTCGAAGGGTTGTCAATCGATGCAACCGTTTCAATCAAACTCAAAGCGGCATACGAGGATAAAACGAATTTATCTCCCGATTGCGATTGCATTTCGGAGTGTAAAACGACTCCGGGCTCTGAAAACGCACCGTTCGTGCCTTGAGTAGATATTATAAAGTCAACAGCGCCTTTCAAAACAGTCGCGTCGATTGAAACACCATCTAAAATTTTACTTTCGCTCGAGCGTTTCGCAGACGCAAAAACCTTGGAACAAAACGCCGTGAGCCACAACGATGCGGACTTGTCGCTTTGTGGTCCAAACGCAGAAACACCGCCGGATGGGTGAAAATACGTCAACTCTCGAGAATATCCCATGATGACGTTATTTGAAAGCTCCGTTTTTAAAGCGCTTGTGAGTTTATTCGCAGAGTTCAAGTACTCGGCTATGTACACATTTGGTGCCAGTAACAAGAGATTCTGTTCACCACAGCCCATGGGAATCTGGACAAACTTGTTGATGTTTTGAATCGATGGACCCATGATATCGCCAACGACGGTAATGAAACTCGAATACGTATCTACAATCGCGTTTGCACTCAAACCATTCGGAAATGCGTTCAAAGTAAATGTTTCCGACGCATCTTCCGCACTTCGACGAAAAACTTTCGAAACAGTCGTCGTTTTGAACACTCCTTCCGGGTTCACGACAATACTCTTCTCGACCGCATCTGTATATTCTTTCGATTCTGAATCTGTGCTCGTCGTCGTGGTTCCTATGGCGGAAAATCGGAGTTTGATACTTCTGAGTACCGTGGGAGAAATTTCGAAAGATATAGAGTCGGCGCTGTTCTTTGAAACGTTGATCGTTTTCGAATCGCCAATTTGTACAGCCTCACCCGATGTCACGTCTTCGGCGGAAACTGATACCGACATATCTTGGTCTTTCAAGTAATTAAAAACTGCGAGAACAATCTCGACGGTTTCACCTCGCGAGATGGAGTACGGCATTTTCGGCGAGATGAAAAATTCGCGAAACACTGTCATTTTCGAGGCGGTTTTCAAAATGGAAATACCCTGCGTCGGGTGCGAGGTAAACGCGGTTATGCTCCACGTTGTAATCGAATCAGGCGCGGTTGATTCGAACGAACCTGAATCAGACGATTCCCAAAGCCAAGTTTCCGGGAAAAGTGTGCGCACCGTAGGCGAGGATGAAGCTGAATCCACATCTGTTGCCGCTTTGTTGGTTGTACTTTCCTGACCAGCGGCACCGTCGTCCATGGCCATATCGGCACCAAACGCAATTTCCGGCATTCCGACTCCAAATCCTCCGTTACTCGACGACGACGGGTCACAATAACTCGCAATCTCAGCAGTGGATATAATCGTTACACGATCAAGTTTGATATCGTTATCGTTATACGTTGCATCACATGGCCACGTATTCGAGCTCGCATCCAAAGTGTTCGTTTTAGCATCGTACACGCTTGACAAAAACGTCGTCGCTTTTAAAGCAGACGTGTTCCCGCCGCTTTGTATCACGACAGCTTCGTCGATGGCGAGAATGTACGAGCGCGCGCCATCAGGCGCGCCGATAATAGTGAATGTAATGTCTGTGCCCGTTGCAACGACGTTCGTTTCCGAAACGTTAGTGTTCATGGTGATGTCATACGGAAACGCGATTTCGCTTTCGCTTTCCACGGAGACGCTCGTTCCGGGGACCAAGAAAACATCCGAAGTTGTCCCGGCGAGATACGTTTCACTATACACGCTTCCGCTCAGTGACCATACGGCGATTGAAACAGCCGCGCTCAAAGTGGATGCGATGTTGCCATACGTCATTGTCACTGTTTTTTCGGTTTCAGTGGAAGAGAGAGTAGTTGTGCCCGCTTCTAAAACACCGCGTCCTAGGCCTTCCGCGTCGACGACGGCGTACGCGAATGCGACATCACTTCTCGAAGACGCGAGCGTGAACTGACACGCCTCAGCGCTCTCACAGCTCGCATTGATAACAACGACTTCAACCGAAGCCTTCGCACTGGAAGTATCTCTCGCAAAGTACACCGATAAGTAAGGCACGAGCGCGTCGAGTTCCGTCGTAGACATATCGTCGCTCGCGGATGCGAGTATCTTCTTCACGACATCTCTCGACGCCGCGTTCTTGACCAGCTGCACGTTCGCCCCTTGCAAACAACACTTTTGCGAGGATCCATAAAAGTAGTTTGTTTCGTCCTCGTAAGATGCACAACACGAGAGATCGTTCGCGGGGGCGTCGAATTCGATATCGAGAGCGCCGGAGGAAGAGACTCGCGTGGAAATTGTTTGCGCGTTCGAATCACCAGAATATGAGTACGAATTCATTTTGTTTATATTCAGCGTAAAGTCCAAGGTTCCAAGATCTTCTGTATCACTGAACGCACCAGGGATATCCGAAGCGAGTTGAATCGTGTGCTTCATCGGTAACCCTGGTTTTAAAGCTGGCGACTGGTAAATCATCGACGTTTGTTGCGTAAACGCCTCGCGGACGATTGGGACAATCAATACCGTCGAGTTTCGAATCTCTCTCGTGGCTGCTTCTTCAACCATAGCGTATGCTTCCAAATTTCGCGACCATTGCTGATCTAGCATTGATTTTGAAATTGACGCCACAAAAGTTGCAGATCCCTCGTATAAAGTCATCCAGCTCGACTCGTACAGAATGTCTGAAACTTCATTCGGATAACCACTGCTACCGCTGCTACTACCGCTCGAATCCCATTCATCCGGCGGCTTAAACGCGGGTTCTTCGACTGCCACAAAATCACCACCACCAACATCACCACCAACTGCGCCACCGTAGTAATAATTCGAAGTGCTCGGCCTTTTGATGATAACTTTCGCTTTTCCTTCCACCGCTTTCCCGTAGGTGTATGCGCTTTCTACCTTTCCGGAGAACTCATTCGCGCTTTTCGACGCTAACACGTACAAAGGCATGCTCGACGCGTCGAAAGTAACGTCAAACGACGGTAACACGTACTCTTCCACGTTAAATCCAGTCTCGCCTACAACTTTCGACCCGTCGTCGTCTATTTCCACTTCCGCTTTCACGGTCCACCAACCGAACGGCGGTTGCTCTTTCGCTATCGCCACCTCTGCCGTTGCCACGCCAAAAACATCCACCGCGCAGTCCGCTTTCTTAAAAATCGTTCTCTCCAGCGCGTCCTTCACCTCGACACTCGCCACCGTCGCTCCATCTTTTTGTTTAATCAACGCCGTATTCTCGATATCGGCGACGAGCGTTCGGATTTTGATTTTCTGCCCCGGCGCGTACAACGGTTTATCCGTTTCCACTCGTACCAAACTCCTCGTCGAAGCGACATCGTCTAGACTCTCTCCATCCTCGTCTGAAACCACCGTCACTTTCGTCTTAGATTTGTACGTCTTCGCTTTCCCGTCGTACATCCCCAAAACGTACTCCTGCGCCAGCAACGGCACTTCTACTTCCACCACGCCAACGCCGTTTTCCACCACTTCGACCGGTGTCGCCTTTACCGTCTCGTCGTCTTCCTCATCGTTTATGAATCGAATTTCCGCCCCTGCACTCGTCACCCCGGTGTACGCGCACTTCGACGTTTGCCCGGCATGAAATCGTTGCTCGCAAACGACGACGACTGGCGCTCCTCGCACCATCAGCACCATTCGCAGGTCAGGAAGGACACAGAGGAGGAGGAGGAGCATCGGGAGGAGGAGGCACCCAGTCGTAGATATACACTCGCGCATCGTGCGCCCGCTTTAGATCGCTTCTTCGTTTACTACGAATAAAAAAGAAGAAGAGGAAAGAAAAAGCAAACGCTATACAAAACGAACAAAACCCTCTTCGCGCTGCTCTCGCTTTCTTTCTCACTCACTTTCTTCTTCCGACGATGAAGCGGATATATTTCCTCAGATGTATATAATATCCCTTTTTCTGACGAGGACTTGTGTGTTTTGAGGCGAAAAAAACGCTCGAAAAAAAAAGCGGTTTTTTAAATTTTATTCTTTTTTTTGTCTCCATTGCAGAAATCACTCACTACTTTACACCTATATTACTCCTACCTCATCATCAGAGAGAGAATACTACTACTGATTTACTAAATGCCGTACTTGAAACCAAACGTGCCGTACGAGGATAACCGGACGCGAGAGGAGGTTTTGGAGTACGCGTTTTCCGCGCTGAAACGAAACCACGACGCTTTTTCTTCTTCTTCTTCTTTACGAGGGAAATCATCATCATCGTCTTTGTCTTTTGTGGAAGAAGAACGAGAACGGTTGACCGACACCGGGAACAACTGCGTATCATCATCGAGTAGGAATACGAACAACGCGACGACGCTAAATCATCATCATCATCATCATCATCATCATCATAATAATAATAATAATAATAATAATAGTAATAATAATAATAATAATAAAGCGAACGTGGTGACTTTGAGGACGAATGATGATGAGTATTATTATACCAATGGCGGTGACAAGCAGCAGCAGCAGTTTAGGCAAAATGATGACTCCCAAGAAGAAGGTTCGAGGTATTGGCGAATATTTGCCACGTCTGACGTGCACGCGGACATGCAAGCGAATAAAGATTGGGTCGTTCGATTTTGTCAAAATTGCTCGCACCCGGAACCGGGGACTGTTTTACTCGTCGCCGGCGACGTGGCGACGGACGTGCAAAAAGTCATCGACGCTTTGAAACTGTTTAAGATGCGATATCAGGAGGTTTTTTATTGCGTGGGGAACCACGAGTTATGGTCGCCGGGGAGAGGGGAGATGGGAGATTCGGTGGATAAGTTTGTGGTCATCATGGACGCGGTGACGAGCATCGGCGTTCGGTGCACGCCGACGGTGTTTACGCACCAGGGGGTGAACGAGTTAGGCATGCGACAAACGAAACGGATATTGGTGGTACCGATGTTGAGTTGGTACACGGAGACGTTTAAAGGTGGAACAAGGCCGTTTACGCAGATGGAGGTGCACTTTGACGGGGCGTGCATTTGGCCACCGGCTATCGGAGATCCGAAGGATAAAAGAAATTCGCACCCGGCGACGTTGGACGAGTTTTGGAGACGGTTAGGGAAAATGAGTTTAGAAAGTTTCTTACCGAAGTCGTTGAGAGTATCGAATACTACTCGTAACAACAACGAGGACGACGTAAATGCCGTCGATTGCGGTAACGAGGTTGCGTTTTTAGCGACGTTTGGCCATTTTGTTCCTCTCCCCGATTTATTCAACGGCACGCCCTTCATCGAAAAAGTCGTCGGCAGCGAAAGTTTAGGCGAGGACATCCTCGCGTTAAGAGACGAGTGCGATTGTAAATCCACCCCCGGGAGCGGTCGAAGCAGCCCAGCAGCTCGGTTTAAAAAAGGCAGATTCGATTATAACAGCACGATCAAGCACATCCACGTGTTTGGTCACTCGCATTTGAACGTGGACGTGGAACTCGACGGGAGTCGGTGGTATCAGAGAGCGGTCGGGTACCCGACCGATCGAGGACCGATGCCGCCGGAAATGCCTAGACAGATTTACCCCGCGTAAAGAGTGCGATGATGCATATGTACACATAGACATGCGTTGTGAACGCGCGAATTAGAGCGAGATCGAAAATGAAGAACGCTTCTTGCAGCGTATAGCTTACTAGTTTAAAGTAGAGATTATTTAAAAGTTCTCGCCATCCTCCACGCGCGTCCGGAATATACAAATCTGCTTTTCTTTCGCTCCGCTGATGTCAAAAATTCGTCAAAACTTTCTCTCGCGTATACACGCGAGAAATATAACAGATGCATTATTCAAATCGTGCCTCGCTTCTGCGCATCATCGGGGGGCATCTCGTATCATCATCATCATCATCATCATCACGTCTTTTCCTTTTAAACGGTAGCCGCAACATCATCAACGCGGGGAGTTTTTCGTCTTCTAGTAGTATTAGGGGAAATTCACACTTTTTCTCCAGGACGAATGAGGAGGAGGAGGAGGAGGAGGCGCGACGAACGCGACGACGAGGATATGGATCGACGATACCGTCGACGAGTTACGAAACGAGAGGAAGAGGAGAAGGAGGAGGACGTCTTCGACGTGAGCAGCTCGGCAATACCTCGAGAAATCGATTTTGCTTTTCGACGTGCACCTTTCTTGCCAGAGGAAGAGGAGCAGCAGCAGCAGCAGCTGAGCAAGAACAGCAGCGAGAGCAGCTCGATGATGCAACGACGACGGCTGAAACGACTGTAAAACCAAAGAGAAAGACAAAGAAACAACTGAAGGAGGACGAATTCATATCGAACGTCCTCGTCCCGGGATTGCGACGATTTTACGCCGAGTTCAAACATTTAAACGTGCCAAAAGGTTACGAGTTTAGTAAAGACGGGGAGGTGGAGGAGGAGGAGAAAAAGGAGGAGGAGGAGGAGGAAGAGCAGACGCCGCGTTCATTTGGTCGCGCGGTGCACAATTTCCGAGTTCGACGCGGTCGAGCGAGTTTAACCGAAGCGCAATTGAAGGCGTTGGACGCGGTCGGCGCGGAGACCGGGGAGAGGTTTGTTTGGGACAATGACGAGTTCGTTTTTGAGAAGCAGATTGTGCCCGGATTAGTTTTGTTCAAGGAGAAGTTTGGTCATTTGAACGTGCCGCACAAATACTGCGTGGATGGAGTGGATGTGGAGAGCAGCGAGAACGAGGCGTTACGCAAACCTTATTTGAAAGATTTCCCGCTCGGCGTGAAAGTCAACGACATGCGCGCGAAAGGAACGTACATTTTGCACCAACCGCAAAGATTAGAAACGTTAGCATTGCTTGGTTTTGTTTGGGACGACGACCAGTTTCGGTTCGAGGAAATGCTCGTCCCCGCGGCGGTGGCATACCGCCAATATTGCAAACGAAAACTCGTCGAAAACTACTCTGCAGAAAGAAAAAGGTTCCCGAAGAAAATGTTCACGCGGAAACATTTCAAGTTTCTGTTACCATGGACGGCTGTGATTACCGCAGTGGAGCAAACAACAACGACCAAAGAAAACAACGACGTCGACGACGAAGAAGAAGGAAAAGAAGACAAAGTTGACGACAAAAGTGAGGAGCAAAACCTCCGCGATATTCCAGAGTTTCAATCGCTCCTCCTCGAGAGGCCGTATTTGGACGGATACGCGCTCGGCAACGTCGCTCGTTGTGCTCACCTCGAACATGAAAAACAAAGCAAGACAATGAAAGAAGTATCGAAAAAGAAGAAACTGTTCATCGACGGAAGAGCGGAAAGGATTCTCCGAATGTTGAAAACTCTCGGCGCCGTCTTTGACGAGGAGAAGGATGTGATACTCACAGAGTCATTCGAGGAGCGAGACAAAGGAGGAACAAGACAAAGGAGGAGGAAGAAAAAGAAAGAAATCGAAAAATCCCTTTCCCTCTAAACTGGGCCCACCTACGAGTATTTTTGTGCTACATTTCCCTCAGAACGCTGCCCCTCTCTTTTGGGGACCAAAAAATCACATCATCATGACGTTCTTTTCCGGCTTTACCTTTACTGTCCTCGTCGCGTTCACCCATTTCCCGTTGTTTTGTTTGTACGTCGTATGGTTTAAGAACGGTCTCATGCGTTTTGAAGCCGCGAGGGAGGCGTTGGTGACGCGAGGCGTTATAAAAAGAAGATCATCACAACAACGGGGGAAGAGCAGAATTCGGGGAAACGCAACGGAATTGGAGCGGAAGAATAACGACGACATCATCGCAGAGCAGACGGAAGAAGAAGAGAAAGAGGAAGATGAAGATGAAGAGGATGATGAAAATGCTTATTTATACCCGGAAAGACCGATGCTCCCGCACGTGTTCCCGTCCGTGTGTTTGCAATTAGTCATAGACGGGGCCAACGACTCCAACGATCAGGTGACCGAATCCATCGATTCGTTGTGTTTCGTCCATTGGCCGAGAGATTTACTCGAAGTGCACGTGCTCGATTTAAGCTCGGTGAGAACGATGGATGAGAGCAGTAATAACACGACCACCTCTACCGCGGGGATGAGTACGTTTGAGAACGCGGCGGTGAAGTGTGCGGCGAGATGGAGAGAACGCGGCGTCATGTGCGACGTGTTCAACGTGAGCGAGTTCGAGACGAGTAGTGCGAGCGGCGGGTCTTTGTTTCGGACGCCGAGCGGGAATTTGAAAGCGAATGAGATGACGCGCAATAACAGTAATAGCAGTAATAATATTAATAATAATAGTAACAATAAAAGGAACGATATAGAACAAGGTGAAAGTGGAACGGCGTCCTCGAGCGGACGAGAAGAGAGGTCGCACAAAATCGTCAGCTTTGGCAACGCGCTGGAAAAAGGACGATTGAAAACGCGCGCCGAAATTATCGTACCCTTTACGAAAGATTATTTGCCAGACCCGGAGTATTTAGAGCACATTATCCCGTCGTTTTACGTGCGAAATACGTCCTCTTCCGCGGCGTCGAATTCGATGAAGAAGAAGTACGGAGGTTCCGCGGGCGGTTATTTACAAACGAGAGATTTGCGCATCGCGTGCGTCGTGCCGAACGCGAGATTTGAGAATAGTAACTTACAAACCAACACGTGGTTTGGTGTTCGGGCTAGATGCTCGAAACAAACGTCAATGACTACGATATGTGCGGAAAAATCTGGATGCGCGTTGTCCAACGCCATTCCGGGAACGGCGTTCGCTTCGAGCGCGCTGAAAACAATCGGCGGCTGGGATACTCGCGTGAACGGCGCCGTACCTGTAGCAGATGCCGGTATGCGCGTGTGGTTGCACGGTCTGAAAGTTGCGCTACCGCTAAGCTCAAAATCGTCACCGTCTGCTTCGCGACGAGAAGTGTTATCGGTTCGTGTGCCCGGTAATTTCGCAAACTATTGTGCCAAGACATACTACGAACATCGAAATTACGCGAGTTTGACGCACAAACACGCCGTAAATTGTTTATTAGAAGCCAATTGGGTCGTTACGAACGATGCTCAAAGATCAGTAGCATCAAGAAGTGGCGTGAATATGAGTAGCGGCGCGATGATGCCGGGTATCGACGAGAATGAAACAAACGACGTCGCAACCAGCGCGCGAAAGAAAGCGGCGAAGAAGTACGCCGCGTTTCATGGGTTAACGCACCAAGTGTTGAGTACTCTGTTGTCTTTTTGGTGTTTATTAGTCTTACCGACGGCATTTCTCAAAGAAATTTGGCTCGGCAACGCCGCTTACGTCGGAGGTAATGTCAACGCGAACGTTTTGATTTGGTTGGTGTACATCTTGCCGTGTCTTTCGGAAAGACTGTTCGATCTTGCGTTCGCTTTGAAAGCGACGCCACCGTTACCGGGCGAGAAGAATAGATTCTTGACGAACTTTGCGTTCGCGTTCTTGGCTAATTTAGCGACTTTACCGGCGAAATTTGCTGGATGTTTTGTTGGATTGACTTTACCGCTGAGGAAAACCTTCCGAGGCGATAAGGATGAATCGACCACGCCGTTCGCGGTGGCAGTTTTCGAGACGGCAGTTTCGTGCACCGCGTGGTGGAATTGCGTCAAAATCATCGCCTGGACGGTCGAAGAAACGTTTAGCGAGTTTTACTTCACCTCCGTGGTGATGTTGTTGTGCATCGGATTCGCTGGTTTGATTTCGAGCACCGCCACGGTGAACATTTTGAAGCAGTTTTCAATCATTAAACACGACATCAAACGAGATGGGGTGACCGCGGTGACGAAGAAAAAAATGAATTTAAAAAATTTGAAGAAGCATTTACGCATGCGCCCTCCGAAAGCGAGCGGAGAGGAGAAGCAAGGTTTGTTAGCCTCGCAAAGAGCGAAGGAAGAGGAGGCGTTGCGCAAGAAGAAATCCGCGGCGGCGCGCGTGGATTTAGATGTTCCTTTAGAAGGTGTCATCGTCAACGCGCCATCGTCGGTAGACGACGGAGAAGACGACTTGTTGTTACAAATAGGCGCGGTTAAATCGTCGAATAAATCGAAACAACAACGAGCGGTAGATAAAGCGAGCGCTTCTTCTTCGGCGCCGAAATCGAGAGGCGGTCAAACTGCTTTAGGCACGGTACAGTCGCAGCCAGGATCTGTATACGGGCGCGAAATCATGCACTCGTTCCAAACGGACGGTCGAGTGTATCAACAGCCCGATGGGTCTTCACATGCTGGCGGAGTTGGTGGTGGTGGCGGTGGCGGTGGCGGCGGGCACGATAACTACCGCACCGTGAGCGGTAGTAGCAAACCGAACGCCTACGCGCCAGTTTCCGATGTCTTTGCGCAACGTGCGGCGATTAAAGCGTACAAGAAGATGCGCCAACACGACTTTGACCTAGACAAACACTCTCAAGCGGACACGCGCTCGATGCTTTCGAACCAATCGGAAGGGAATTTGCCCTCGCACCTTCGATTCGGTTCGGAAAATTCCCAAGCGCTTGATTCACAAATCGATATGTTTGACGAGCATGGGAACTACATAGGTAACGTCGGTACTGGTGAGAGTAACATCGATCCAATGTTTGTTCCAAAAGATAGCGAATACGCATCGAGCTCTGACGATGATTCTATTCGCTCCGACTCCGACGATTCCAACGACGACGACCACCACCAACAACAACACCGTCGCAGAAGCGGTAGGCGATCGAACGAAGCTTCCCCGCATCGCGTCCGAAGAACTTCGTCCAAGAAAAACTCCAACGCCGCTACCGATGACAGCGCGTACGTCGGGGGCAAAGTCAACACCGCCGGTTTAGCCATGGAGAAAAGCAGTCCTCCGTCTAAAACGGATGTTACGAACACGAGTAGTGGTGGTGGCGGGAAATCCGTCATGTCTCGCATCAAAACGACAATAAGCGCGAATGCCTTGGCGAACCTCGGCAAAACCAAAAGTAAAGACGAAATGACGAGTAGCGCGACGACAAAGAACAACGAACAGTCAACCCAGCGCTCCCCGCGCGCCGCGTTTGGTGATTTCGTCCAACCGAACCTCGGTAAGATTTCCATCAAAGCGAACGGCATGGGACGGAAACCTCCCATCTCGCCCAGGATACAAGACATCGACCAAGTCTACGACGACGCTTTACCGCAAAGCGTTTAAAAGCTAAACGAATGGCGCGTAATAATATGTATTTTTATAAACACCGCCGCTTTATTTAAAACGTATTCCTACATCAACTCTACGCCTACATTGCTATTTCTACGTGCGTTCATATAATGTCGCGAATGGTATCGTTATCAGTATCATTCTCGTTCATATCATTCTGTTATCTTCTCATCAAGAACTCATGCTCGTCCGCCTTCGCTCTCTCGCTTCAAAGTGTAGCCGTTTCAAGACGGAGTTGATCTCCGCGTACGCGTACTCCTCCTCGTTGGTCTCCTCTTTCTCCTTTGTTTTCTCTCCTTCCTTTTCCTCCTCCTTTGTCTCAATCGACGCTCGTTTCACTCTCTTCGCGATTTCCTCCACTTGTAACAGGTCCTCCTTTTCCTCTTTCTTCTTTCTCTTCGTCGTATTCTTCGTATTCGTACTCACAGGAGGACT